>Ga0182749_1000049_pt1 | contig 175965 bp, 169 predicted proteins | sample eDN3rd37CKraftMG_FD_128875 | JGI IMG/M metagenome (GOLD analysis project Ga0182749, IMG submission 128875) | Enriched Miracle-Growth compost microbial communities from Emeryville, California, USA - eDNA 3rd pass 37_C Kraft MG (version 2) (version 2) ...
ATCCGGTGATCGGGGTGCACCGCACCTATCTGTCGAGCAATATCCGCGACATCATCTGGACCAACACCCAGTCCTACAGCAATCCCAAGGTCGACGAACTGCTCGACAAGGCCGCGCAGGAAAACGACCCGGCCAGGCGCAAGGCGCTGTATGCCGAGTTCGAGCGCATCGTCACCACCGACGCGCCCATTGTCTACCTGACCGTGATCCCCTATCACACGCTGGCCTCCCGAAAGGTCGGCGGATTGCCGGTCAGCATCTGGGGCGCCATGTCGCCGCTCGACACAACCTATCTGAAGTAAGGCACCGCCTATGTGGGTTTATCTTTTGCGCAGGCTGGCCTATGCCGTCGTACTGCTGCTGGCGGTCGTCTCCCTGAACTTCCTGCTCATCCATATTTCCCCGGGCGATCCGGTGGAAACCATCGCCGGCTCCATGGGCGGCCTGAGCGAGGAACTGCGCGCGCAACTGCGCACGCAATACGGGCTGGACAAGCCCTTCCTGGTCCAGTTGGGCGTCTACCTGGTGCAGGTGCTGCACGGCAACCTGGGGCATTCCTACTACTTCAACCTGCCCGTATCCGACCTGATCCTGCAACGGGTGCCCGCCACGCTGCTGCTGGTGATCACCTCGGTCGTGTTCGCCTTCCTGATCGGCACGCTGCTGGGCACGCTGTCGGCACGCAAGCCCAACGGCCCGCTGTCGCAGACGATCACCGTGATCGCCTCGGTGGGATACTCGGCGCCGGTGTTCTGGACCGGCATCGTCCTGATCATCCTGTTCGCGTCCATCCTGCCGATCTTCCCGGTGTCGGACATGCGCTCGCCGGGGGCCGAAGGCTGGGGCCTGGCCAGCATCCTGGACGTGTTCAACCACCTGGTGCTGCCGGCCTTCACCCTGGCCTTCGTGCAACTGGCCCAGTACAGCCGGCTGGCGCGCGCCAGCGTCATGGACGCGCTGGCGTCCGATTACATCCGCACCGCGCGCGCCAAGGGGCTGTCCGAACGCAGGGTGCTCTACAAGCACGCCCTGCGCAACGGCATCCTGCCGGTCCTGACCATGCTGGGCATGCAGTTCGGCAACGTGCTGGCCGGCGCCATCCTGGTCGAGACCGTCTTCAACTGGCCCGGCCTCGGCCGGCTGGCCTTCGACTCCGTGCTGCGGCGCGACTACCCGACCCTGCTGGGCATCCTGCTGTTCTCGTCCATGCTCGTCATCATCATGAATCAACTGACCGACCTCGCCTACCGGCTGGTCGACCCGCGGATCAAGACCTCATGAGACCAGCCGCTTCCACCCAATCGACTCCGCGCCGGGCTCCGGCCAGGCCGGCGGGCCAGACGCGCGAGGCCCTGCGCGTCTTCCTGCGCAACCCGGCGGCGGTCATCGGCCTGGTCATGCTGATCGCGATCCTGGCCGTGACGATATTCGGCCCCATGGTCATGAGCGCCGATCCCTTCGAGATCGCCGCCGCCCCCATGGAGCCGCCCGGCTCGGAATACGCCCTGCTCGGCAGCGATTACCTGGGCCGCGACGTGCTGACCGGCATCGTCTACGGGGGTCGCGCCACCCTCACGGTGGGGCTGGTGGCGGCCGTGCTCTCGGTGCTGATCGGCGTCACCGTCGGCGCCCTGGCCGGCTATTACGGCGGCTGGGTCGACGAAGTCCTGATGCGCATCACCGAGTTCTTCCAGGTCATGCCCACCCTGCTGCTGGCCATGGTGCTGGTGACGCTGTTCTCGCCTTCGCTCGCGACGATCTCGATCGCCATCGGCGTGGCGAGCTGGACCAGCAACGCCCGCCTGGCGCGCGCCGAATTCCTGCGGCTGCGCCAGCGCGAGTACGTCCTGGCCGAACGGGTGATCGGCGCGGGCCACGGGCGCATCATCTGGAAGGTGATCCTGCCCAACGCCATCGCGCCGCTGATCGTCTCGGCCACGCTGGTGATCGGCACCGCCATCCTGTTCGAGGCGGGGCTGTCCTTCCTGGGGCTGGGCGACCCCAATATCATGAGCTGGGGCCTGATCATCGGCAACAACCGGCCGTACATTCTGACGGCCTGGTGGGCGGTGACGCTGCCGGGCGTGGCGATCTTCCTGACGGTGCTCGCGGTCAGCCTGATCGGCGACGGCCTGAACGACGCCTTCAATCCCAAGCTGCGAGGGCGCGAATGACGGCGACCGAGACCCGCGACCCCCTGCTGCGCGTCGAAAGGCTGAGCGTCGAGTTCCAGGCCCGCCGCCGCACGGCCCGGGTCCTGAACGAGATCGACTTCGCGGTCTACCCCGGCGAGACCCTGTGCATCGTCGGCGAATCCGGCTGCGGCAAGAGCATGACCGCGCTGGCGATCATGCGGCTGATCCCCGAGAACGGCCGCATCGGCTCGGGCCGCGTGCTGCTGCGCGACCGCGACCTGGCCGGGTACGGCACGCAGCAGATGCGCCAGGTGCGGGGCAACGAGATCTCCATGATCTTCCAGGAGCCCATGACCGCGCTCAATCCGGTCTACACCGTGGGCGACCAGATCGCCGAATCGCTGCGGCTGCACCAGGGCATGGGTGCCCGCCAGGCGCGCGAGCGCGCGATCGACATGCTGAAATCGGTCGGGATCCCGGCCGCCGAGCGGCGCATCGACGAATACCCCCACCAATTGTCGGGCGGCATGCGCCAGCGGGTGATGATCGCCATCGCCCTGGCCTGCGACCCCGACGTGCTGATCGCCGACGAACCCACCACCGCGCTGGACGTCACGGTGCAGGCGCAGATCTTCGACCTGCTGCGCGAGCAGCAGGCGCGGCGCGGCACCGCCATCGTGCTGATCACGCACGACATGGGCGCGGTGGCCGAAATGGCCGACCGCGTGGTCGTCATGTACGGCGGGCGCGTGGTCGAGGAAGGGCGGGTGGAGGACATCCTTTCCCGCCCGGGCCATCCCTACACCCAGGGGCTGATCGCCTGCCTGCCCGACCTGGACGAGCACCCCACCGACGACCGTCCCGACCTGCCCGAGATCCCGGGCGTGGTGCCGTCGGTCTGGGAGCGCGGCGTCGGCTGTCCGTTCGCCGACCGCTGCGCGCACACCATGGATCAATGCCGGAAGGAATTCCCCCCCATGTTCCGAACCGCGGATACGCAGCGCGTGGCCTGCTGGCTGCACGAGGGCAAGCCGATATGAGCGCCCCCCTGTTGTCGGTACGCGACCTGAAAGTCCATTTCCGCGTCGGCGGCGGACGCTGGGGCCGCAAGCCCGTGGTGGTCCATGCGGTCGACGGCGTCTCCTTCGACCTGCGGGCCGGCCGCACGCTGGCCATCGTCGGCGAGTCCGGGTCGGGCAAGACCACCACGGCCCTGGCCGTCATGCGGCTGACTCCGCCGACGGCCGGCTCGATCCGGTTCGACGGCGTCGATCTCGCCACGCTGGACGGCGCGCCGCTGCGCGCCATGCGCCGCCGCCTGCAACTGGTGTTCCAGGATCCGTATTCCGCGCTCAACCCGCGCCAGCGTGCCGGCGATATCGTGCGCGCGCCGCTGGATCTCATGGACATCGGCACGCCGGCCGAGCGGCGGGCGCAGGTCGACGAAGTCTTCCAGCTGGTCGGGCTGCGGCCGGAACAGCAGCAGCTCTTCCCCCACCAGTTCTCGGGCGGCCAGCGCCAGCGCCTGAACATCGCCCGCGCGCTGGCCAGCAAGCCCGACCTAATCGTCTGCGACGAGCCGGTCTCGGCGCTGGACATCGCCATCCGCGCGCAGATCCTGAACCTGCTGCGGCGCATCCAGCGCGAGCGCGGGCTATCGTTCCTGTTCATTTCCCACGACATGGCGGTGGTCGAGCACATCTGCGACGACATCGCCGTCATGTACCTGGGCCAGATCGTCGAGGAAGCGCCGCGCAACGCCTTCTTCGCGCAGCCGCTGCATCCCTACAGCGTGGCGCTGATGTCGGCGGTGCCCACCGTCAGCGGCGGGCGCGAGCGCGCCGCCCGCCGCATCCGGCTGCATGGCGATCCGCCCAATCCCATCGATCCGCCGCCCGGCTGCCGCTTCGCTGGCCGCTGCCCGGCCGCCCGGGAACGCTGCGAGCGCGAGGCGCCGCAACTGCGCGAAGTCGCGCCGGGACACCGGGTAGCCTGCCACTTCGTCGACATCCGGGCGGGCGTTCCCGTCTCGCCCCTGTCTCCCGTCGAATCGACAACGACCGCCGCATAAGGACTGTTGCATGAGCTCCGCCTCCCACCCCATCACGCTGTTCCGGGCCCGCCGCATCCTGACCATGAACCCCGCCCAGCCCGAGGCGACCCACGTCGCGGTGCGCGAGGGGCGCATCCTGGGGGTGGGCGGCGCCGACGACTTCAAGGGCTGGGGCCCCGCGCAGCGGGACGACCGCTACGCCGACAAGGTCATCATGCCCGGCCTGGTGGAAGGCCACTGCCACCTGCCGGAAGGTGGCATGTGGAAGTACGTGTACGTGGGCTACTACGAGCGCCGAGCGCCGGACGGCAGGATGTGGCAGGGGGTGCAGAGCTTCGAGGCCGTGGCCGCGCGGCTGGCGGAAGCCGAAGCCGCCATGGCGCCGGGCGAAGTCCTGATCGGCTGGGGCTTCGATCCCATTTTCTTCGGGCAGGAGCGCATGACGGTCGAGCACCTGGACAAGGTGTCGTCCACGCGGCCCATCGTCGTCGTGCACGCCAGCTTCCACCTGATGAACGTCAACACGCCGATGCTGGCCAAGGCCGGGATCGATCGCGACACCGACATCGAAGGCATCTCGCGCTTCGAGAACGGCGAGCCCAACGGCGAACTGTGCGAGTTCGCGGCCATGTTCCCGGTGACCCGCATCATCGGCAATCCGCTGCGCACCGTCGGCCTGTCCGACGAGGGGCTGCGCATGTTCGGCCGCGTGGCCCAGTTGGCGGGCGTCACCATGGCCACGGACCTGGTCAACGAACTGGACGACCAGGGCATCGCCAACCTGGCCCGCATATCGGCCGAGCCCGAATTCCCGGTGCGCATCGTGCCGGCGGCCTCCGGCCTGTTCTACGCTAAGGACCCCCAGGCCTGCCTGGACAAGCTGGAACAGCTCAAGCGCCTGAACCACGGCAAGCTGCACCTGGGCATGGTCAAGCTGGTGGTCGACGGCTCCATCCAGGGCTACACCGCCCGCATGCGCTGGCCCGGCTACTACAACGGCGCGCCCAACGGCATCTGGGTGATCGCGCCGGACGCCCTCGGCCCGATGGTCGAGGCCTATCACAAGGCCGGCGTGCAACTGCATATCCACACCAACGGCGACGAAGCCACCGAGGCCGCGCTGGACGCGCTGCAGGGCGCGCTGCAGCGCCACCCCCGCCGCGACCATCGCCACACGCTGCAGCATTGCCAGATGGCCGACGCCTACCAGTTCCGCCGCATGGCCAGCCTGGGACTGTGCGTCAACCTGTTCTCCAACCACATTTTCTACTGGGGCGACGCCCACTACGCGCTCACCATGGGCCCGGACCGCGCCAACCGCATGGACGCCTGCGCCACGGCCATGCGCCACGGGCTGCCCTTCGCCATCCATTCCGACGCGCCGATCACGCCGCTGGGACCGCTCTTCACGGCGTGGTGCGCGGTCAACCGGCGCACCGCGTCCGGACGGGTGCTGGGCGAATCCGAACGCATCGGCGTACAGGACGCGCTGCGCGCCATCACGCTCGGCGCCGCGTACACGCTGCACAAGGACCACCTGGCGGGCTCGATCGAAATCGGCAAGTACGCCGACTTCTGCGTGCTGGAGGACGATCCCACCGCCGTCGCGCCCGAGGCGCTCAAGGACGTGCGGGTGGCCCAGACCGTGGTCGGCGGCGTGCCCATCCCCATGCCCGGCGCCTGAGCCGCGGCGCGGCCGTTCAGCGCCATGGCTTCCGACGACACCGCCCCCGCCCGGATTCCGCTGACCGTCATCGGCGGCTTCCTGGGCGCCGGCAAGACTACCCTCCTGAACCGCGTGCTCACCCGCAGCGCGCGGCGCGCCGCCGTGCTGGTCAACGACTTCGGACCCATCGACGTCGACGCCGGTCTGGTGGCGCGCCACGACGGCGACACCATCAGCCTGTCCAACGGCTGCGTCTGCTGCTCCATCGGATCGGGGCTCGAGGACGCGCTGTGCCGCGTCCTGGCGCTGGACCCGCCGCCGCAATGGATCGTGATCGAGGCCAGCGGCGTCTCCGACCCCGCGCGCATCGCCCAGGTCGGCATGGCCGACCCGGCGCTCCAACTGGAAAGCGTCGTCGTCGTGGCCGACGCCGCGCAACTACGCGCCCAGGCCGACGATCCCCTGCTGTCCGACACGGTGCGGCGCCAGATCGATTCGGCCGGCCTGCTGATCCTGAACAAGACCGACCTCGTGACGCCGGACGAACGGGTCCGCTTGCGCGCCTGGCTCGACGGGCTGGCGCCGGGCCTGCCCATGGTCGAGGCCGTCGAAAGCGACGTCGACATCGAACAGACGATGACGGCCGCGACGCTGGCCGAGCGGGACATCGCGGCGGGCTTGCTGCCGCCCCGGGATCGGCAGCAAGCCCCGCGGGGACCCGGGCAAGCGCGTGAACACGCCCACCCGCGCGACCAGGGACACGATCATGGCCACGACCACGGTCATGGACATGCCGCGCATCCGCACGACGACCCGGACCACCCCTTCGTCAGTTGGCTATGGCCCGTCGACCGCGACGTCTCCGCCGACGCGCTGGCCGCCGCGCTCAAGCGCTTGCCGCGCGGCGTGATACGGGCCAAGGGCTGGGTGCGCAGCGATCGCCACGGCGCCGTGCTGGTGCAGTATGCCGGCCGCCGGGTGCGCTTCGACACCCGCACGCCCCCGCCCGTTCCGCTGCGCACGGGACTGGTATTGATCGGGCTGCGCGCCGCCGCCGACCCGCAAGCCACCGCCGAAGTGCTCGACACCGCCCTGCGACCCGGCGCGTAGCGCCGCGACATCATTCCTATCTGCCTGCCGGCACCGCAAGCCAGAGCCGCCACGGCGCAACGCCCCACCCGCCCGACGCATCCATCTCCCGACAGCCGCCAACGCGAGTCCATGCCCGGGCTGGGGGGTGGGCGCCGGCCAATTGGAGGTCGGGTAGTCCCGCGCAGCGGGACCGAGGGCGCGCGATCTTGCGCCCGAGCCGACCGACTTGGCCGGCGCCCACCCCCCAGCCCGGGCATGGACGGCTTCAGAACGACACTCTCGAACAGCAGTCGACAAACCCCGCGAGATTCAATCCTCGACGAAGAAATTCAACATCTCGGCCGGCGGCACTTCCAGGGTATCCGCCAGCACGCAGATATTGACGAGCGCCACGTTGCGTATCCCCCGCTCGATTCCGCTCACGTAGGAACGCGCCAGTCCGCTCTCCAGGGCCAGGCGTTCCTGCGACCAGCCGCGGGCCTTGCGCAGCGTCACCAGATGCCGGCCGAACTGCTTCAAAGGGTCGTAGTCCATGCCTGTCCCGTTGTGGGTTGCACGCGAGGCTACGCAATTGACTTCTATCAAACCACGCACTATAGTTTCACGCACTATGAGTTACATAGATCATCCGGCAGGATCGATCGCGCCCGGCGCCCCGCGGCACATGCCACGGCGTCCGGCCAGTCCCCGCAACCACCGGATCCACGCGCAGTATCTCCAACAGGAACCTCGATGAACCCACCCGCAAACGTATTGGTCGAGCATTTCCCGGATGGCGTCTCGCTGTTCACCATCAATCGCGAATCCCGCCGCAACGCCATCTGTTCCCGCACGGCCGCAGAACTGCAACAGGCCTTCGCCGACTTCGACCGTTCGGAACAGCGCGTGGCGGTCCTCACCGGCGCCGGCACCACCGCCTTCTCCGGCGGCGCCGACGTCAACGACGTACCCGAATTCTGGCGCTGCACGCCCACCGTCGGCATCGCCACCGAAAAACCCATCATCGCCGCCGTCTCCGGCTGGTGCGTGGGCGGCGGCCTGGTCATGGCCATGATGAGCGACTTCGCCATCGCCGCCGAGAACGCCCGCTTCTACTATCCCGAAGCCAAGCTCGGCATCGCGCAAGGCATGATCGCCGGCCTGGCGGCCCGCATCCCCCACAAGATCGCCATGGAGGTCATGCTGCTGTGCCGCGAACTCGACGCCCGGCGCGCCTACGAAGTCGGGCTGGTCAACCGCGTCGTGCCCAACGGCGGCCACGTCGACGCCGCGCTCGAAATGGCCCGCGAACTGGCCGACATGGCCCCGCTGGTCCTCAAGCTGCTCAAGCGCTTCGTCACCCAGTCCGTATTGCCCTGGGGACCGACCGAACACTACGGCCGCACCCGTCGCGAACAGGAGCAGGTGGCGCTCAGCCACGATCTGCAAGAAGGCTTCCAGGCCCACCGCGAAAAGCGCAAGCCCCGCTTCACCGGGCACTAAGCACGCCGTCCTGACGGCCCCTTTCTTTCCAGCGCCCGCGCGCTGGCGCCAGCCCCATGCCGCAAGCGCCAGCGTGCCGGCCGCGCACGCCCCCGAATATCACATTCGTGATCGCAACCCCACCGCCATAGGAGACCCCCTCAAGCACATCCGTACGTAGATCCTTCAACCCTGGGAGACAAGATGATTCGAAAACATATCGTGGCCGCCTGCGCGGTCGTCGCGGCCCTGGCGGCAGCGGCACCGGCCTTCGCGGCATATCCGGACAAGCCCATCCGCCTGGTCGTGCCCTATCCGCCGGGCGGCTCGTCCGACAGCGTCGCCCGGCTGCTCGCCAAAGGCGTGGGCGAAAAGCTCGGGCAGCCCGTCATCGTCGAGAACAAGGGCGGCGCCGGCACGGTCATCGGCACCGAAGCCGTGCTGCGCGCCGAACCGGACGGCTACACCCTGCTGTGGACGTCGACGCCCTTCGCGATCAACGCCACGCTGATGCCCGGGCTGCCCTACCGGCCGCTCAGGGAATTCGAGCCGGTGCTCATGGTGGCCGAAGTGCCGCTGGTCCTGATCGTGCATCCCGCCTCGCCCTCCAGGACGCTGGCGGACCTGCTCGCCCGCGCCAAGGCGGAGCCCGGCAAGCTGACCTACGGCTCGCCCGGCAACGGCAGCTCGCCGCAACTGGCCACCGAAATGCTGGGCAGCCGGGTCGGCGCCCGCTTCGTCCACGTGCCCTATAAGGGCAGCGCCCCGTCCGTGCTGGGGCTGATCGGGGGGCAGACCGACCTGGTCTTCGACACGCTGTTCCTCACCCGCCCGCAGGTGCAGGCGGGCAAGGCGCGGGCGCTGGCCCAGGCGGGCGCCCGGCGCTCGCCCCTGATGCCGGACGTGCCCACCGTGGCCGAATCGGGACTGCCCGGCTTCGAAGCCTCGTCCTGGTTCACCGTCGTCGCGCGCGCCGGCACGCCGCCGGACATCGTGGGCACGCTCAACGCGACCTTCAACCAGGTCCTGCAGCAACCGGAAGTCCGCAGCTACCTGAGCGGACAAGGCGTCAGCATCCTGGGCGGTTCGCCGCAGGACGCCCGCGCCTACCTGAACAACGAAATCGACAAATGGGGCAAGGCCGTCCGCGAGTCGGGCGCCAAGGCCGAATAACGGAGACATCATGACGTTCAAACACCTCGCGGCCGCCTGCGCGTCCGTCCTGCTTTTCGTCGTGGGCGCCGCGCCCGCCCGTGCCGCCTATCCGGAGCGGCTGGTCAAGCTGGTCGTGCCCTTCCCGCCCGGCGGCACGTCCGACAGCCTGGCGCGCGTCATGGCCAAGGGCCTGTCCGACAAACTGGGCCAGCCGGTCATCGTCGACAACCGGGCCGGCGCCGGCACCGTGATCGGCACGGAAGCCGTGCTGCGCGCGCCGGCCGACGGCTACAACCTGATATGGGCCACCACGCCGCTGGCCATCAACGACAGCCTGCTGCCCAACCTGCCCTACGACACGCGCCAGGACATCCAGCCGATCGTCAACGTCGCCCAGGTGCCGCTGGTGCTCATCGTGCCGGCCGAGTCGCCCCTGCATACCCTGGCCGACCTCATCGCCCAGGCCAAGGCCGCGCCCGGCACGCTCACCTATGGTTCGTCCGGCAACGGCGGCTCGCCCCACCTGGCGTCCGAAATGCTCAGCAGCATGGCCGGGATCAAGCTCATCCACGTTCCCTACAAGGGCAGCTCGCCTTCGGTCATGGGCGTCATCGCCGGCCAGACCGACATGGCGTTCGACACGCTGTTCCTGACGCTGCCGCTGGTGCAGTCGGGCAAGGCGCGCGCGCTGGCGCAGACCGCGGACACCCGCTCGCCGCTGATGCCGGATGTCCCCACCGTGGCCGAAGCCGGGCTGCCCGGCTACAAGGCGACCTCCTGGTTCATGCTCGCCGCCCGCGCCGGCACGCCGCCCGACGTCATCGAACGGCTCAACGCCGCGGTCAACCAGGTCCTTGCGGATCCCGAACTGCGCAAGACCCTGGCCGGGCAAGGCCTGCAGGTCGCCGGCGGCTCGGTCCAGGATGCGACCGACCATCTGCGGAACGAGATCGACAAGTGGGGCAGGATCGTGCGCGACTCCGGCGCCCGGGCGCAATAGGTGCCCCATGGAAAAAACTTTGCACCAAGCCGCGTCCGCGCTGGGCGGACTGCGCATCCTGGATCTGGGAACCATGGTGGCCGGCCCGGTGGCGGGCACCCTCATGGCCGACTTCGGGGCCGAGGTCATCAAGGTGGAACAACCCGGCGACGGCGACACGCTGCGGGGGCTGGGCCCGTTCTCCAAGGGCGAGAGCCTGTGGTGGAACGTGGACGGCCGCAACAAGAAATCCATCACGCTGGACCTGCGCCAACCCAGGGGGCAGGACCTGCTCTGCCAACTGGTGGCCCGCTCGGACGCGGTGATCGAGAACTTCCGCCCCGGCACCCTGGCCCGCTGGAACCTGGACTACCCGCGGCTGGCCCGGGTCAACCCGAGGCTGGTCATGCTCAGCGTGTCCGGCTTCGGGCAGACGGGGCCGTACGCCGCGCGCGCGGGCTACGACCGCATCGGACTGGCCTTCAGCGGCGTCATGGGGCTGACCGGCTATGCCGATCGGCCGCCCGTGCGGGTCGGCGTGTCGATCGCGGACTACTCCACCGCCGTGCTGGGCGCCTTCTCGCTCATGATGGCGCTCTACCACCGGGACGCGACCGGCGGCCCCGGCCAGCAGATCGACCTGGCCCTGTACGAATCCATGTTCCGGCTGACCGAATCGCTGACCGCAGCCTACGATCAGCTGGGCATGGTGCGCCGGCGCAACGGCAACATGCACTTCGGCGCCGCGCCCGGCAACACGTTCGAGACGGGCGACGGCCGCTACCTGATCCTGACGATCTCCGGCAACACCCTGTTCACCCGATTCTGCCAGGCGATCGGGCGGCCGGAACTGGCCCAGGCGCCGGAGTACGCCACGCACGACCTGCGCTGGCAGTCGCTGGAAACGCTCAACCGCATCGCCGGCGACTGGATCAAGAGCCATGACGTCGACGCCATCACGCAGGCGTTCGAGGCGCACGGCATTCCTTTCTCCGTCGTGCTGTCGATCGACGAAATCGTGACCCATCCGCACTACCTGGCGCGCGAGAACATCGTCACCGTGGAGCACCCCAAGCTCGGGCCGCTCAAGATGCAGGGCGTCATTCCCAAGCTCTCGCGCACACCGGGCGGCCCCATCGCCGCGGCGCCGGAAGTCGGCCAGCACAACCAGGAAATCTACCAGGGCCTGTTGGGATTGAACGACAGCGAACTGGCCGGGCTCGCGGCGGAACGGGTGATATGAATGCACAACCTTCCGACTCCGCATCCCGGCCCACCGGATGCCGCGCCGCCTCCGGCGGAACGGACGCCGCGCCACAACGGGAGCATCCCGCAATGACCCCGTTGGCCGGCATCAAGATCCTGGAATTCGCCGCCATCGGCCCCGTGCCGTGGTGCGGTTCGCTGCTGGCCAGCCTGGGGGCCAGCGTCCTGCGCATCGACCGCCCGGCGGGGGACGGCCGCGCGCCCGCCGGCTCGTCCTCCGGCGGCGACGGGCGCGCGGCGATCGCGCTCGACCTCAAGAATCCGGCCGATGTCCAGGCGGCCCTGGGCCTGGCCGGACGCGCCGACGCGCTGATCGAAGGCCTGCGCCCGGGCGTCATGGAGCGCCTGGGACTGGGGCCGGACCCCTGCCTCCGGGCCAATCCGCGCCTGGTCTACGCGCGCATGACGGGCTGGGGACAGCACGGACCGCTGGCGGCACGGGCGGGGCACGACATCAACTACATCGCCCTGACCGGCGCGCTCCACGCCATCGGGCGGCGCGGCCAGCGTCCGGTGCCGCCGCTGAACCTGGTCGGCGATTACGGCGGCGGCGCGGCCTTCCTGGCCATCGGCCTGCTGGCGGCCCTGCTCGAAGCCCGCCGCTCGGGCCGCGGGCAGGTGATCGACGCCGCCATGATCGATGGCGCGGCCAATCTCATGGCGCCCATCTATGCCCGCCATGCCGCCGGCGCCTGGCGTGACGAGCGCGGCGCGAACCTGTTGGACGGCGGGGCGCCGTGGTACGACGTCTATCCGGCCGCGGACGGCAAGTACATGGCGGTCGGCGCGATCGAGCCGGCCTTCTATGCGGCACTGCTGGCGGGGCTGGAGATCGATCCCGCCAGCCTGCCCGACCGCCACGACCGCCGGACCTGGCCCGTGCTGCGGGCCAGGCTCGGCGCCGCCTTCCGGCGCCGCACGCGGGACGAATGGAGCGCCGTCTTCGAATCGCGCGACGCCTGCGTCACGCCGGTGCTGTCGCTGTCGGAAGCGCCTCACCACCCGCACAACGTCGCGCGCGAAACCTTCGTCGCGCCCGACGGCGCGATCCGGCCCAATGCGGCGCCCCGCTTCTCGCGCACGCCCGCGACGCCGGCCGGACCGGATGCGGCCGAGTCGCGGCGGCGTGCGCTGCTCAAGGAATGGGGATGGACAGCGCCGGGCGGGTCGCGCCCGTCCGGACGTCCCTGAACCTGCCCGGACCTGCCGGGGCATGCGGATACCGGGCGACGCCGGGCCGCTGCCGGAACCGGCGTCAGGCCGTCAGGCGGTCCAATGCCTCCTGGTACTTGGCGGCGGTTTTTTCGAGCACGTCGCGGGGCAGGCGCGGCGCCGGCGGCGTCTTGTCCCAAGGCTGGGTTTCCAGCCAGTCGCGCACGAACTGCTTGTCGAACGACGGCGGGCTGATGCCGGCGCGGTAGCCGTCGGCCGGCCAGAAGCGCGACGAATCGGGCGTCAGCACTTCGTCCATGAGATGCAGCCGGCCTTCGGCGTCCAGGCCGAACTCGAACTTGGTGTCGGCGATGATGATGCCCTTGCTCTGGGCATAACGCGCCGCTTCCGCATACAGCTGCAAAGTGACGGCGCGTATGCGTTCGGCGGTTTCGCGGCCCGCTTCCTTGACCACATGCTCGAAATCGACGTTCTCGTCATGCGTGCCGAACTCGGCCTTGGCGGCCGGCGTGAAAATCGCTTCGGGCAGCTTGCCGGCCTGCTGCAGGCCCTTGGGGAGTTCGATGCCGCAGACCGTTCCCGTGGCCTGGTAGTCCTTCCAGCCCGATCCGATCAGGTAGCCGCGGGCCACCGCCTCGACCAGGATCGGCTTGAGCCGCTTGACCACCATGGCCCGGCCGGCCACCTGGTCGCGCTCCTGCGGCTTCACCACGTCTTCGGGCGCGATGCCGGTCGAATGATTGGGCAACACGTGGCCCAGCTTGCCCAGCCAGAACTCGGTCAGGCCGGTCAGCACCTTGCCCTTGCCGGGAATGGGGTCGTCCAGGATGACGTCGAAGGCCGAAATGCGGTCGGTCGCGACGATGAGCAGCTTGTCGTCGCCCACGGCGTACATATCGCGGACTTTGCCGCGGCCGAGCAGCGGCAGGGACTGGATGCGGGATTGATGCAAGGCGGAATTCACGATGGCGGCCCGTGCCTGTGGAGTCGAAAGAAGAAAAAAGGCCGCATGCGCGGCGAGCAAGACCGCCGCAAGGGCGGCGAACAAGCCGGCATAGTTTAACGCGCGCGCCGGGCCGGCCGCACGCCGCGGCCGGGCTCGGCGCGCGCCCGACGGTCAGGAAGCGAAACGCCCGATCGAGAACGGCGCCAGCACGCGCTCGTCGCCCCGCCCCGCCATGGCGGCCGCCAGCAGCCGCGCCGTATTGGCCGAGCCGGTCAGTCCCAGGTGCCCATGGCCGAAGGCGCACCACAAGCCGGGCCGGTCCGGGACCGGCCCCAGCACCGGCATGGAATCCGGCAGGCAGGGGCGATGCCCCATCCATATGGACGGCTGCTCCAGGCGCAGGCCGCGGAACCCCGCGCGCGCATGGTCGCCCAGCAGCATGGCCCGCCGCGCGCTGGGCGGCCGCTCCAGGCCGCCGAATTCGACGGTGCCGGCAATGCGCAGCCCGCTTTCCATGGGCGTGACGAAGACCTTGCGATCGGCCAGCACCGTCACGCGCGACAGCGAAACGCCGGCGTCCCGCGCCTGCAGGTGGTAGCCGCGCTGGCTTTCCAGCGGCACGTCGTGGCCCTGGGCGGCCAGCAGCGGCCGCGACCACGCGCCGGCGGCCACCACCACGCGGCCGGCGCGCCAATCGCGCGCGCCGTCGCTCGCCGTCCAGGCTCCGCCGTCGCGACGCAGGCTGGCGATCCCGGCGCGCACGATGGGCACGTCCATGGCCTGCAGGGCCGCGGCGATCGCCTGCGTGTAACGCTGCGGCTCGGCCACCCACCCTTCGTCCGGCAGCAGGACGCCGTAGCGGTAGCGCTCGCTGACCGCCGGCTCGAGCTCGCGGATCTCGCCCGCCTGCACGCATTCCATGCGCTGGCCATGCGCGCGCTTCAATTCCCAGGAACCGCGGTCCTTGTCGTACGCCCGGCGATCCGGGTACACATGCAACTGGCCGTTGCGGCGTATCAGCTCGGGGCAGCCGACCTCGCGCGCCAACCGGGCATGCGAGTCCAGCGAACCCGCCAGCAGGCCTTCCAGCGCCTGCGCGATATGCCGCACCCGGCCGGGCCGCGCGGCCCGCGCGAACTCCGTCAGCCAGGGCGCGGCCCGCAGCCAATAGCGAAAGGGAATGTGCAGGGCGCTGGCGGAGTCCAGCAGCATGGAGAACGCGCTGCGCATGACCCCGGGCATGGCCAGCGGCGCCACCGAGCCGGCCGAAATGGCGCCCGCGTTGCCCCGGGAACACTGCGATCCCGGCGGTTCGGGATCGCAGACCGTCACGCGCCATCCCGCGCGGGCCAGTTCGAAGGCCAGCGCCAGGCCGACCACGCCGGCCCCCGCCACCAGCACGCTGCGTTCTGCTTCATCGGACATCTCGTATTGCCTTGCCTTGCGGATCCGCCGTCTGCTATTTGGCCTGTATGCCTATTTTCGCCGCCACGTCGGTCCACTTGGCGATTTCGCCGGTCAGGAAGGCCTGGAATTCGGCCGGCGTGGTGGGGCTCGGCTGGATGCCGCGGGTGGCGAATTCCTTTTCGATCTCCGGCGACTTCAGGATCCCGGACGTGGTCTTGGACAGCTTGTCCACGATCTCCGGCGAGGTCCCGGCGGGCGCCAGCAGGCCGAACCAGGTCCCGCCGGTGAAGCCCGGCACGCCGCCTTCGGAGATCGTCGGCAGGTCGGGCACCAGCGGCGAGCGCTCGGACGTGGCCACGCCCAGCGCCTTGACTTTGTCGCCCTGGATCAGCGGCAGCACGGCGGTGATGGTGTCGAACGTGACCTGCACCTGGCCGCCCATGAGGTCGGCCAGCGAAGGCGAGCTGCCGCGATACGGCACGTGCGTCATGGAGATGCCGGCGCGCAGGTTGAAGAGCTCGCCGCTCAGGTGGTTCGAGGTGTTGTTGCCGAACGAAGAGAAATTGACCTTGCCCGGGTTGGCCTTGGCGTAGGCGATCAGTTCCCTGACCGTATTGGGCGGGAAGTCCTTGTTGGCCACCAGGACGAATGGCACCTGGCCCACCAGCGAGATCGGCGCGAAGTCCTTGCCGGCGTCGTACTGCAGGTCCTTGGTGGTGATGCGCGCGATCGACAGCTCGGGCGAAGCGGCGAACAGCAGGGTGTAGCCGTCGGGCTTGGACTGGGCGACCGAGGCCGCGCCGATGGTGCCGCCGGCGCCGGGCCGGTTCTCGACCACGAATGTCTGTCCCAGCGCCTTGCCCAGGCGGTCGGCCAGCAACCGGGCGGCGGTGTCGGTGCTGCCGCCGGGCGGATAGGCGACCACGATGCGCACGGGATGCGTGGGATAGGAATCCGCGAAGGCAGGCAAGGCGCCGCAGAGGCCCGCCATGGCGGCGAAAGTCGCGAGCAGTCTGATCATGTCGATTCCCCTTGTATGGGTAGAAAGTCAGGGCACGGCTCGATCCGGCCGTTGCCGGAAGACACGTTATCCCATAGGATATTGCTTAGCAATAGCAGTTATTGGAAAGCAATACCCACAAAGGAAGGCGTCCGGCGCAACCGGCTGGCCGCTTTCCGCGGCACAAGGAGATCTCCATGGCGCGCACGCTCTGCCTGGCGGCAGCCCAGACAGGCCCGGTGGACCTGTCCCGCCCCACGGCCATGCTGGACACCACGATCGAGCTGATCGACCGGGCCCATGGCCGGGGCGTGCAGTTGCTGGCCTTTCCCGAACTGTTCCTGGCTCCCTTTTTCCCGTGTCGCCTGGAGTCCGATTTCGACCGCTACTTCATGGGGCTGGACGATCCCGCCCTGACCAGGCTGACAGGGCATGCGGCCGGGCGCGGCATGGCGCTGGTGCTGCCGGTGGCCGAGCGATCCGCCGACGGCTATTTCAATTCCGCCATGGTCGTCTCCGAACGGGGCGCGACGCTGGGGGTCTACCGCAAGACCCACATCCCCGCCTACTTCCCCAACGACAAGCCGGGCGGCACCGGCAGCTACGAAAAGCTGTACTTCGCGCCGGGCCGGGAGTTGCCGGTGTTCGACGTCTGCGGCGCGCGCATCGGCATCCAGATCTGCAACGACCGGCTCTACCCCGAAGCCTCGCGCCAACTGGCGCTGCAAGGCGCCGAGCTCCTGGTCATGCCGATCGCCTTCTCGACCTACAGCGATCCGGCGTGGCGGGCATCGATCTGGGAAGTGCCGCTGCGGGCCCGCGCCTACGAGAACGGCGTCTATGTGCTGGCCGCCAACCGGGCCGGCATCGAAGGCCCGCGCCACCACCTGGGCCACAGCATGGTGGTCGACCCTTCCGGCATGATCGTCGAGCGCGCCGGCGGCGAAGAACCGGCGCTGGTGGTGCACGAAGCCGATCTCGACGCGGTCGCGCGCGCCCGCGTCGGCTTTCCCTGGTGGCGCGACCGCCGGCCAGACCTGTACACGGACCTGGCGAAGTAGGCATGGACACCCTGGCGATCGACGGCAGGGCGCAGCCGGCGGGGCAGGACCGCCTGTTCGTGCTGTCCGTGGGCAAGTGCTTCCAGGTGCTGGAATGCCTGAACCGGGCCCAGCGGCCCCTGACGCTGACCGAGCTGGTGCAGATGGCCGGCATGGAAAAGAGCGCGGTCCAGCGCCTGACCCATACCCTGCGCACGCTGGGCTACCTGCGCCAGCATCCGCAGACGCGGGCCTATTCGCTGTCTTCGCGCATGCTGGAATTCAGCCATACGGTGCTGACGACCGATCCGGTGCGCGAAGTGGCGCAGCCCTATCTCGAAAGCCTGAACCGCGCCTGCGGCGAAACCGTCAACCTGATGGAGCTGGAAGGCGGCGAAATCGTCTACGTCTCGCGCTACGCCAGCGTGCATCCGGTCAGCGTCAACCTGCACGTGGGCTCGCGCCTGCCGGCCTTCTGCACGGCGGCGGGACGGGCGTTCCTGGCCTGCCTGCCCCCCGAGCGCGCCGAGGCCATCCTGCAGGGACCGCGCGAACCCATGACGCAACACACGGTGACCGAGCTCCCGGCGCTGCGGCGCATGCTGGCGCAGGTTCGGCGCGACGGCTACGTGATCAACGACCAGGAAGCCTACATCGGGGACATCTCCGTGGCCGCGCCGGTCTTCAACGGCGAGCGGGAAGCGGTCGGCGCCATCAACATCGCCGTGCCCTATCCGCGCTGGACGGTCGGCCAGGCCCGCAAGGAACTCGTTCCCCAGGTGCTCGAGTGCGCACGGGAAATCTCGCGCGCGCTGGCGGCCGTGCCCTGAAGTCCGGGGCCCCGGCGGCACGGCCGCCGCCGTCCGAGGCGGGATCCGGATCGCGGCGGCTCGCCGGGCCGCGCAGCCGCCGGGTCGCCGGGCGGATCTCCAAAAAGAAGCCCCGCGCCGCGGACGGAGTCCGCGCGCGGGGCTGTCCGCGGCGGCCCCTGCGGGCCGCGCAAACGATAGCCCGGCCTTACTGCACGACCTGGGCCAGGTCGCCCGCCGCGTAGCGCTGCGCGATGTCGGTCAGCGGCACCGGCTTGATCTTGCCGGCCTGGCCGGCCGTGCCGAATTCCTCGTAGCGCTGCTTGCACACCGCCTTGGCGGCGGCGCGGGCGGGCTTGAGGTATTCGCGCGGGTCGAACTTCGACGGCGATTCCGCCATGAAGCGCCGGATGGCGCCGGTCATGGCCAGGCGGATGTCGGTGTCGATGTTGACCTTGCGCACGCCGAACTTGATCGCCTCCTGGATTTCCTCGACCGGCACGCCATAGGTTTCCTTCATGTCGCCGCCGAACTGGCGGATCTCGGCCAGCAGTTCCTGCGGCACGCTGGAGCTGCCGTGCATCACCAGATGGGTGTTGGGCAGGCGCGCGTGGATCTCCTTGATGCGCGAAATCGAAAGAATGTCCCCGGTGGGCTTGCGGGTGAACTTGTAGGCGCCGTGGCTGGTGCCGATGGCGATGGCCAGCGCATCGAGCTGCGTCCGGCGCACGAAGTCGGCGGCCTGCTCCGGATCGGTCAGCAATTGCTCCTTGGTCATGGTGCCTTCGGCGCCGTGGCCGTCTTCCTTGTCGCCCTTCATGGTTTCGAGCGAGCCCAGGCAGCCGAGTTCGCCTTCGACCGTGACGCCGACCTTGTGGGCCATGTCGACCACCTTGCGGGTGACGTCGACGTTGTAGTCGTAGTCGGCGATGGTCTTGCCGTCTTCCTGGAGGGAACCGTCCATCATGACGCTGGAGAAGCCCAGGTCGATGGCTCCCTTGCAGATGGCGGGCGACTGGCCGTGGTCCTGGTGCATGACCACGGGAATGTCGGGGTAGGACTCCACGGCCGCCTGGATCAGGTACTTGAGGAAGCCTTCGCCGGCGTATTTGCGGGCGCCGGCCGAGGCCTGCATGATGACCGGGCTATCCGTTTCGGACGCCGCTTCCATGATGGCCTGGACCTGTTCCAGATTGTTGACGTTGAACGCAGGGATGCCGTAGCCGTGCTCGGCAGCGTGATCGAGCAGTTGGCGCATGGATACCAGGGCCATGATGGGTCCTCCTGAATCGGAATAATAGGAATGGAAAATCGCAAGCCTTCGGATCCCGCGATTTTACGGGGGATTCGATGAACGCGTGCGGACCGCGGGACCCGCGGCGGGCGGGGCTTCGGACAGTTTTGTGCAACAAATGCCTACCGGGTGCAGACCGCGGCGGGCCGGGCCGGCGCGGCTAGCGGATGTCGGCGGCGGAATCCGGAAAGGCATTGGCCGGCGCCTGCGGCCCGGACGCCGGATCGGCGGAGGCGGGCCCTTGCGCGGCGCGGGCGATGTCCCGGCCCGCGGGCGCGGCCGCCTGGGGATGCTCGTCCTCGGCCGGGAGGTCGGATCCGATGGTCAGCGACACCGCCCGCGCCGCGCGCCGCAAGGCGGGAAGGTAGCGCATGCCCGCCTCGATGCTCATGCGCGAGGCCGGCGCATGGACCGCGATGGCCGCATAGTACTTGCCGGTCGCGTCGACCACCGGCACGGCGACCGCCGCCGAATCGTTGAACAGCTCGCTGTCGTGCAGGCCGACCTGGGTGGCGCGCACCCGCTTGAGTTCCCTGTCGAGCTCGTCCGGATCGGTAATGGTGTGCGGCGTGTAGGACTTGAGCGGCTCCCGGCCCAGCACGCGGTATAGCTGCTTGGGCGACATCTGGCTCAGGAACAGCTTGCCGCTGGCCGTGCAATGGAGCGGCACGCGGGTGCCGGGCTCCAGGTGCAGGCGCAGCGGCAGCGGCGTTTCCACCCGGTCGAGGTACAGGACTTCGCCGGCATCCACGGTGGTGAGGTTGCAGGTTTCGCCGATCTCGTCGACCAATTGCTGCAGGATGCGGTGCCATTCCCCGCGCAGCGACGACTGCTGCAGCACGTCGAGCGCGAAGGCCGACAGCCGCGTGCCCACCGTATAGCGCTTGCTCAGCGGCTCGCGACGCAGCAGGCCGCCTTCCAGCAGCATGGCCAGGATGCGGAACACCGTGGGCTTGGGCAGCCCGCTGGCGTCGGTCACCTCGTCCAGCGACACCGGATGGCCGGCGCGCACGACGGCCTCCAGGATCGCGAAGGAACGCAGCGCGATCGATTCGGGCTTGCTCGATTCGCTCATTCAGGCGGCCTGCGGCAACCCGAGGATGCGGCGCGCTTCCGACGGCGAGGCCGGATAGCGGTCGTACTGCGGGCAGACGTCGACGATCTTCTTGACCAGCTCGGCGTTGCTGGCCGCCAGGCGGTCCTTGTCGTACCGGGTATTGTCTTCCAGGCCCGTGCGGCAATGGCCGCCTTCGGCCAGGCACCACTGGTTGACTTCCCACTGGTGGCGCGAGATGCCGGCCGCCACCCAGGTGGCCTCGGGCATGACCTGCTTGATCTCGCTGCGCAGGAAATCGAAGATCGCCCGGCGCGCCGGCATGGCGTTGGGCACCCCCATGACGAACTGCACGTGGGGCGCGCCCTTGAGCAGGCCTTTCTTGGCCAGCGTCGCGGCGTTGTAGAGCATGGCCAGGTCGAAGACTTCGATTTCCGGCTTGATGTCGTACTCGAGCATGGTCGAGGCCAGGCCTTCGACGAAGTCCGGCGGATTCTCGTAGATGTTCTTGGGAAAGTTGACCGAACCGGTGGCCAGCGAAGCCATGTCCGGCCGCAGCGACAGCATGGCGCCGCGCGCGGCCTGCTCGCGGCCGCGGCCGCCGGTGGAGAACTGGATGATCATGCCCGGACAGTGCTTGCGCACCCCTTCCTGGACCTGCGCGAACAGGTCGGGATCGGACCCGGCGGATTCGTCGGGATTGCGTACGTGCACATGCACCAGCGACGCGCCGGCTTCGAAGGCTTCGTGGGTGGACTCGATCTGTTCCTGCGGCGTGATGGGCACCGCGGGATTGTCTTTCTTGCGGGGCAGCGCGCCGGTGATCGCGACGGTGATTATGACCGGAGATGCCATGGTGGATTCCTGTGCAGGTTGGAGGTGGGCAGAAAACCGCGTGAACAGAAATATCGTTGAACGAAATCGCTCATTTCATTATTGCAATCCTGGCTGTCCTATGCAATAGTTTTTCTCACCGAATCACAAGGTTTCGACAAACGAAATATTGGCCCGCCTTCCTTTCCGCAAAGGACCGCGAGGCCGGCACACACCAGAGAGAGGGATCCGCCGTGAGCAGTGAGAAGCTGAACTACCAGGATTTGGTTCAACTCATCGAGGTCATCAAATCGACTTCCGACTTCACCGATTTCCATCTCAAGATGGGCGAAGTCGAGATCGAATTGCATCGCGGGGGGTCGTCCGCCCGCAACGGGGGGCCCGCCGTGGCGGCGCCTGTCCCGGCGGCTCCGCCTCCCGCCCCGGCCGCAGCCCAGGCTCCCGCGCCGGCCCCCGCCCCCGCCCCCGCCCCGGCTCCGGCCGCGACCGCCCCAGGCGCCGCCCCGGCGGCCGCCAAGTCCTACCCCGCGAACGCCGTCCTCATCAAGTCGCCCATGGTCGGCACCTTCTACCGCGCCCCCGAACCGGGCGCCGCGCCCTTCGCCGAAGTCGGCCAGCGGGTCGACGCCGGCGCCACCGTCTGCATCATCGAGGTCATGAAGCTCATGAACTCGCTGTGCGCCGAGCAGGCCGGCACCGTCGTCGACATCCTGGTCGAGGACGGCATGCCGGTGGAATTCGGACAGGTCCTGCTGGTCCTGCAACCCTGAGCGCCGCCCCATCCGGCCCATATCGCCACATGGAGACGAGATTGACTCAGTCCAAAGCGTTCAAACGGGTGCTGGTCGCCAACCGGGGCGAGATCGCGGTGCGCGTGATCCGCGCCTGCCGCGAGCTCGGCCTGGAAACCGTGCAGGTCTATTCCGAAGCCGACCGCGATTCCCTGGCGGTCCGCATGGCCGACAAGGCGGTCTGCATCGGTCCCGCCCGTTCGCGCGACAGCTACCTGAACGGCCCCTTCATCGTGTCGGCGGCGCGCATGCACGGCGCCGACGCCATCCATCCCGGCTATGGCTTCCTGTCGGAGAACGCCGAGTTCGCGGCGCTCTGCGAAAAGGAAGGCGTCGTCTTCATCGGCCCGACCTCGCGCGTCATTTCGCTGATGGGCGACAAGGCCACGGCGCGGCAGATGGCGCAGGACGCCGGCGTGCCGACCACGCCGGGGTCGCGCGAAACCCTGTCCGGCCCGCAGGAAGCCCGCAAGGTCGCAGACGAGCTGGGCTATCCGGTGCTGCTCAAGGCCGCCGCCGGCGGCGGCGGGCGCGGCATGCGCGTGGTCTGGAAGGCCGAAGAGCTCGAGCACCGCTACAACGAAGCGGCGCGCGAAGCCAAGTCCGCCTTCGGCAACGACGCGATCTATATCGAGAAATTCCTGACCGAAGTCCGGCACATCGAGATCCAGATCCTGTCCGACGGCGAGAACGTGCTGCACCTGGGCGAGCGCGACTGCTCGATCCAGCGCCGCAACCAGAAGCTGCTGGAGGAAAGTCCCTCGCCGGTGCTGGACGCCGGAGTGCGCGCCGAGATCGGCGAGGCCGCCGTGCGCCTGTGCCGCCACGTGGGCTACACCAGCGCCGGCACCATCGAATGCATCCTGGACGCCAAAAGCGGCAAGTTCTATTTCATGGAAATGAACACCCGCGTGCAGGTCGAGCATCCCGTCTCGGAACTGGTCACCGGCGTGGACATCGTCAAGGAGCAGATCCGCATCGCACGCGGCGAGCGCCTGGCGCTCCGGCAGCAGGACATCGAAATCCGCGGCCACGCGATCGAATGCCGCATCAATGCGGAAGACGCCGCGCGCGACTTCCAGCCCTGCCCGGGCCGCGTCGACGACTTCCAGGCACCCGGCGGGCCCGGCATCCGCGTCGACTCGCATCTGTTCAGCGGCTACCAGGTCCCGCCCTACTACGACTCGCTGCTGGCCAAGGTCATCGCCTGGGGGACATCGCGCGAGGAAGCCATCGCCCGCATGCAGCGCGCGCTGGCCGAGATGCGCGTGGCGGGCGTCACCACCACCATCCCGTTCCACCAGTCGCTGCTGGCGCACGAACGCTTCGTGCGCGGCGACACGCACACCAAGTTCATCGAGCAATCGATGCTGGAGCCGACATGAAGCCCGAACCCCAACGCCACGCCCCGGATTTCGGGCTGATCGACGTCACCCTGCGCGACGCGCACCAATGCCTGTGGTCGACCCGCATGACCACCGCCATGATGACGCCCATCCTGAACGAGCTGGACCGCAGCGGCTACGCCTACCTGAACATCCTGGGCGGCGCCGTGTTCGACGTCTGTGTGCGCTACCTGCAGGAAAACCCCTGGGACCGCATCCGGCTGCTGTGCGACCGGCTGTCCACGCCCTGCGACGGCCTGACGCGCGGCCAGAGCCTGTACACCTTCGAGCTGTTTCCCGACGATATCGTGGACCTGAACTCCTACGTGCTCGCCAAGCTGGGCATCAAGGTGCTGACGGTCTACGACGCGCTCAACGACAACCGCAATATCGCCTCGTCGGTCCGCTCCGGCCACGATGCCGGCATGCTGGTCAACACCATGATGACCTACACGCTGAGCCCGGTCCACACCGACGACTACTACGTCGACCGCTGCCGCGAACTGGTCGCCCTGAAGTCGGACTTCATCTCGGTCAAGGATCCCACCGGCCTGCTCACGCCCGAGCGCGCGCGCACGCTGTTCCCCGCCCTCGTCAAGGCGGCCGGCAAGATCCCGATGCAACTGCATTCGCATTGCCAGTCCGGCCTGGCGCCGGAGGTCTACCAGATCGCCATCGAAAGCGGCTTCCGCTACGGCTATACCGCCGCCGAGCCGCTGGCCAACGGCGCGTCGCTGCCGGCCAGCGAGGACATCGACGACCGTGCGCGGGCGCTGGGCCGCACGACCGGCATCGACCGCGCCATGCTGGCCAAGGTCTCGGAATACTTCGACTGGATAAGCCGGCGCGAAGACAAGCCGCGCGGCGAGATCGCGACCTACGATCCCGCCCTGTACGAGCACCAGGTGCCCGGCGGCATGATCAGCAACCTGAAATCGCAGCTCCAGACCATGGGCATGGAGCACCGCCTGCCGGAGATCCTCGAGGAAGCGGCGCGGGTCCGCCAGGACCTGGGCTATCCGATCCTGGTCAGCCCGTTCGCGCAGTACATCATCACCCAGTCGGTGCTCAACGTGATCCAGGGCGAGCGCTACAAGACCATTCCCGACGAAGTCCGCAAGTACGCGCTGGGCCATTACGGCCGCCTGGCCGCGCCCCCCTCGGCGGAATTCATGGAGCGCGCCAATATCCGCCCCGACGAAATCGTGGACGAGCGTCCCGGCGAGCACCTGGCGCCGGGCATCGCCAAGGCCAGCGCGGAAGCCGGCCCCGGCGCCGGCGACGAGGCGATCCTCATGGCGGCGTTCTACGACAAATCGCTGCGCGACAAGCTGCAGCCGCCGGCCGACTACGTCTACAAGACGACCCCCTTGCAGGAATTGATCCGCTACATCGGATCCAAGCGCGACCTTAGCCACGCCCGCATCCGTTTCGGCGGCGTGGACCTGATGCTGTCCTCATGAACCGGGCCTCCCGGGTCGCGTAGTACCGCACCGGACGGCATCCGGTCGCCCGCCACCGCGGGCAGTCATAAAGGAAAGGAGACAACAATGGAATTGCACCCCGCATGGCATGCACGGAGTTGGAAACGGTTCCTGGCATGCGCAGGCCTGGCCGTCGCGGCCGCCGCCCCGGCGTTGGCCGGCGCGCAGCAGAAGTTCACCGACTGGGGCTGGCCGCAGCCCTATGAAAAGATCTCGGAAAAATCGGTCGCCTGGCTCAAGGACAAGGGCTGGTGGCCGCTGCAGGTCGCCTACCAGGCGCCGTGGTCGGGCCAGAACACCACCAATATCGTCATGGACAAGCAGGAACTGCTCAAGGCCCGCGGCATCGAGAGCAAGTTCCAGTCGTTCGCGTCTGGTCCCGCGATCAACGAAGTGATCGTGGCGGCGCGCTTCCAGGCCGCCAGCGGGGGCAACTTCCCGTTTTCGTCGCTGCTGGACAAGAACATCCCGGTCAAGGCGATCGCGCTCGAAAGCCCCAACCTGCTGCATGCGCTGGTGGTGCCCAAGGATTCCCCGGTCAAGAGCTTCAAGGACCTGAAGGGCAGCAACCCGCCGGCCGCCGTGGGCGTCGTCACCGGCTCGTCCGGCGAGTTCTATATCCAGATGGCGGCGCGGGTCAACGACGTCCGGATCGGCAAGGACATCATCCTGAAGAACATGTCGCCGGGCGAGCAGATGGCCATGCCCAAGGGCCTGGCCGCCGTCGCGCCCTGGGACCCGACCGTGGCCATGATGACCGACGAGCGCAAGAACGGCAGGGTGGTCGACAGCATCTACCCGTACAACATGTACGAAGGCACGTTCTACGTGCGCTCGGAACTGGTCGAGAACGTGCCGGACGTGGTGCAGGCCCTGTCGGACGCCTTCGCCGAAGCCACGCTGTGGATACGCCGCTATCCCGAGAAGGCCGCCGAACTCACGGGCCAGGATCCCAGCCTGCGCAACTATTCCAAGGACATCCTGCTCAACCAGATCCAGGCCTACAACAATCTCTACAAGCCGAACTACATCTATCCGCATGCCGAGTTCTGGGGCGCGGTCAACCAGGTCATCTTCGACTGGCTCTACGAACAGAAACGGATCACCCGCCCGCTCAAGCAGAAGGACTTCGCCGCCGCGGTGGAGGACCGCTTCATGAAGAAGACCTTCGAAAAACTGGGCTGGGCCGTGCCCGAGCAGCCGCCGTTCATCCCCGCCGGCTGGACCGGCGACCCCGGCAAGCTGCCCTATCCGGAGTATCTGACCGCCGAGAACGCCAAGCAGCCCCAGGCCTTCCCGGAAGCCGGCGACCTCACCAAGCCCTGGTCGTTCGCCGGAAAATCGTACAACCCGTAAGCGCGATGACGCGCAGGCGCCGCCGGCACGCCTCCGGCGGCGTCAGGAGCACGAGGCATGAATGGTTCTATCGCAAACAAACGCCCCGCGGCGGCAGAGAAGGATTTCGGCATGGTGAGTCAAGCTCAACCCGGCCTGGCGCGGCGGCTGGCCAGGAAAGCCAGGAGCCTGGCGTTCCTGGTCTTCCTGCTGGCGCTATGGCAGTACGCCAGCACGTCCCTGCTGGACGAGACGACGCGCACCCTGCTGCCCCCGCCCACCCAGGTCGTCAGCGCGGCCTGGGAACTGATCGTCTCGGGCGACCTGTTCCGGCACCTGGTGGACAGCCTGCGGCGCGAGTTCATGGCGTTCATCTTCGCGCTGATCGCGGTGCCGCTGGGCATCGCCATCAGTTGGTGGGCGCTGGTCGAGGAACAGCTCGACCCGGTCATGGAACTGCTGCGCCCGATCCCGCCCCTGGCCTGGATTCCCCTGTCCATCCTGTGGTTCGGCATCGGAGACACGCAGAACGAATTCATTATCTTCCTGGGCATTTTCTTTCCCATCCTGCTCAACACCATTTCCGGCGTCAAGGGCGTGGAAGCCAACCTGATCCGCGCCGCGCGCTGCCTGGGCGCCAGCGAATGGAAAGTGCTCAACCGCGTCGTGTTCCGCGCGGCGCTGCCCCAGATCATGACCGGCATCCGGGTCGGCCTGGGCGTGGGCTGGATGGCCCTGGTCGCCGCCGAACTGGTGGGCGCCACCTCCGGCCTGGGTTTCCTGATCAACGACGCGCGCACGGTGCTGCGCACGGACTACATCATCGTCGGCATGGCGACCATCGGCCTGGTGGGCCTGCTGATCGATTCGCTCCTGCGCCAATTGATGCAGGTCCTGCTGCCGTGGTCCAAGGCGCACTCGCGCTGATTACCGGGGAGAACGCATGAGTACCGTCAACGTCAACAACGTCCGCAAGGTCTACCCCGGCCATGCCGCGCAGGACGAGCCCGTGCTCGCCCTGGAGAACATCAGCTTCGAGGTCGGCCACCACGAATTCTGCTCCATCCTGGGCCACAGCGGCTGCGGCAAGACCACGCTGCTGAACATGCTGGCCGGCTTCGAGAAGCCCACCCGCGGCGAGATGACCGTCGACGGCAAGCCGGTCGGCGATCCCTGCTGGCAGCGCACGGTGGTCTTCCAGGACTACGCCCTGTTTCCCTGGATGACCGTGGCCCAGAATATCGGCTTCGGCCTCGAGATGCGCAAGGTCGCCAAGGACCGCCAGAAAGCCGTGGTCGAACGCAACATCGAACTGGTCGGACTCAAGGGCTTCGAGAACCGCTATCCGCACCAGCTGTCCGGCGGCATGAAGCAGCGCGTCTCGATCGCGCGGGCGCTCGCCGTCGATCCGGACGTGCTGCTCATGGACGAGCCGTTCGCCGCCCTGGATGCGCAGAACCGCACCCTCATGCAGCAGGAAATGGGCCGCATCCTGGCCGCCAGCGAGCCCGCGCACCGCAAGACCATGGTGCTGGTCACCCACAGCATCGAGGAAGCCATCCTGCTGTCGGACCGCATCATCGTGCTCACGCGCCGGCCGGGACGGGTCAAGGCCAACATCCAGGTCGACCTGCCGCGTCCGCGCAACGAAGACAATCCGCAGTTCCAGAGCCTGAAAACGCAGCTCCGGGACCTGATCCACGACGAATTCGCGGTGGAGCACTGACGACATGGATTTTTCCGACACACTGCAGGGCAAGGTGGTCCTGGTAACGGGCGCGGCACGGGGACTGGGACGCGCCATGGCCGAACGGCTGGCGCAGGCGGGCTGCCGGATCTGGGCCACCGATCTCGACGCGGCCGGCGCCCGGGCCTGCGCCGACGCGCTGGGACCGGATGCCGCCGCGGCCCGCATGGACGTCTGCGATCCCGCGGAAATCTCGGCCGTCGTCCAGCGCATCGTCGGCGACCGCGGCCGGATCGACGTATTGGTGAACAACGCCGGACGCATGACCCAGGGTGGTTTCGACCAGACCTCGCACGCCGAATGGAACGAGCAGCTCGCGGTCAACGTGGGCGGCATCTTCAACTGCGTGCAGGCCGTCGCGCCTGCGATGATCGCGCAGCGCGCGGGCAGCATCGTCAATATCGGGTCGGTCTCCGCGATGCGCGGAGGCGGCGCCGTGGGCAACCTCTGGTACGGCGCGACCAAGGCCGCCGTGCACGCCATGACCAAGGGCCTGGCGCGCGAGCTGGGCCCGCATGGCATACGCGTCAACGCCATCGCGCCCGGCGTGGTGGAAACCGATATGGTCAAGGACTTCCTCACGCCGCAGCTCAAGCAGACCGTGCTCAAGCGGTTTCCGCTGGGCCGGCTCGCCACGCGGGAGGACGTGGCCAATCTGTGCGCCTTCCTGGCTTCGGACCTGGCGGCCTTCGTGACTGGCGAGGCGATCGCCGTGGACGGCGGTTTCCTCAAGAATTGAACGCGCGTCCCGCGAGACCGGCATGATCTCCTTCAGCCTGGCCGTCGCCCTGGTGATCGCCCTGGCCGGCGGACTGATCCGCGGCCTGACCGGATTCGGCGGCGCGCTCATCATGACGCCGGCGCTGTCGATCTTCTACGACCCGCGCATCGTGGTGCCGGTGGTGCTCGTCATGGAGGCCTTCGCCGCCGCCCCCATGCTCAAGGCGGCCTGGCACATCGCGCGGCTGCAGGTGATCGCGCCCATCTGCCTGGCGGCGTTCGCCACCGTGCCGCTGGGCAGCTACCTGCTGGCCAATGCCGAGCCCGACATCCTGCGGCGCGTGATCGCCGGCATGGTCATTGCCTTCTGCGTCCTGATGCTGGCCGGCGTGCGCTACACGGGCACGCCGCGGCCCGCGACCTCGGCCGCGCTGGGCTCGGTCAGCGGCGTGCTGCTGGGGGCCACCGGCATCGGAGGGCCGCCCATCATCCTGTACCTGCTGGCCGGACCCGATCCGGTCCAGGTCACGCGGGCCAACCTCACGCTGTGCGTCACCGCGATCTCCATCGCCGCGCTCGGCATGTACTGGTACCGGGGCCTGCCGGTGCTGGGCGACCCGGCGGTGACGCCCTGGCTGTGCATCTGCTTCATCCTGGGCATCATGCTGGGCACCGCGCTGTTCCGGCGCATGGGGAGCCAGCGCTTCCGCCATTTCTCGCTGGCGCTGATGATCGCGGTCGCGGTGGTGACGCTGTCGGTCTGAAGGCGCGCCTACAATGGCGCCAAGCCGGCCGCGGCCCGCGGCCGGGATTGCCTGCAAGGAACCGCCATGGACCAGACCGATGCCGCCCTGCCCTCCGCCGCCGACGTGGCGGCGTTCTGGCGGGAGGCCGGGCCGCGCAAATGGTTCCTGAAGGACCCCGCGTTCGACACCGCGTTCCGCGACCGCTTTCTCGCGGCCCACATGGCCGCGGCGGCGCGCCGGCTCGACGACTGGGCCGGCAGCGCCGAAGGCGCGCTGGCACTGATGATCCTGCTCGACCAGTTTCCCCGCAATGCGTTTCGCGATACGGGGCACATGTTCGCCACCGACGCCCTGGCGCGCATGTTCGCCGACCGCGCGGTGCGCGACGGCCTGGATCGCCAGGCGCCGGAAGCCATGCGGCCGTTCTTCTACCTGCCCTTCGAACACTCCGAGGACCTGAAGGACCAGGAGCGCAGCGTGGCGCTGTGCCAGGACCTGGACGCGGAGACCTTGCGCTACGCCCGCATCCACTACGACATCATTGCCCGCTTCGGGCGCTTCCCCCACCGGAATGCCGCCCTGGGCAGGACGACCACCCCCGAAGAGCAGGCCTTTCTCGACGGCGGCGGCTTCGCGGGGTGAGCCCGTGACGGACGCCGCGCGGCGGTAGGCGCGGCGCGCCGCCCCTTTCCGTTCACGCTTTCCCCAAATGTGGCCCTCGTCCGGACCGGGACAGGCTTGCGCGCCCGGCAAACTTGTCTTAACATGCCTTAATACACATTGCCCCCGGCTTTCCGCCCGCCATGCCCACCCGCACCTCCCCGCCTCGCGCACCGCGCGCGCCCAAGCCGCTCGAGCGCGACGCCGCCCGGCCGTTGTACGTCCAGATCGCGGACTATCTCACCGCCGAGATCCGCGCCGGCCGGCTCAAGCCCTTCGCCAAGCTGCCGTCGGAATACAAGCTGGTCGAAATGTTCGCGGTCAGCCGCGTCACCGTGCGCCTGGCGCTGGGACGGCTGATCGACCAGGGGCTGGTGGTCACCCGCCAGGGCAAGGGCGCCTTCGTGGCGGGACCGGTGGTCAACCACGAGCTGTCCGTGCTGCGCGGCTTCTACGACAGCCTGGTGGCGCAGGGCCATCACCCCACCACCACCGTGCTCGGCTTCGAGCGCGCGCGCGGCGTGGACCTGCCCGGCCTGCGGCTGCCCGACCAGGAGATCTATCGCTACCAGCGGCTGTACGAACTGGAGAACCAGCCCATCGCGCTGGCCGACGCCTACCTGCCGTCCTTCGGCAAGACCGTCACGCGCGAAGACGTCGAGCGCCTGCCCATCTACGCGATCGTGCAGACGCTGCTGGAGCGTCCGGTCGTCAATGCCCGCGTGCGCATGCGGGCCGGCCGCGCGGCCGGCCCCATCGCCCGCGCGCTCGGCCTGGAAGAAGGCACGCCCGCCATGGTCATGCACCGCACGTCGCTCGACGCGCAAGGGCTGATCGCCGAGATCACCGAATTCCACATCTGCCCCGACGCCTTCGAGTTCGTGCTCGACGTCGGGGGTCCGCTGCATATCAGTTCGGCCATCCGCCGCGTGCCCGACTGAAGGCCGGGAGTTCCGTTCCAGGGGCGGAGTCCGCAGGAACCGGGGGCCGCACCCGTCGCCGCATCGCTTCCCCAACGCATCTTTGATCCACAAGAGGAGACATCATGAAGCAAGTACTGGCCGCCGCGATCCTGGGCTGTACCCTGGCCGGCGCCGCCTTCGCGCAGGAGGCGTACCCCAACCGTCCCGTGAAGATCATCGCGGCCTTCCCGCCCGGCGGCGCCACCGACGTGGCCGCCCGCGCGCTGGGCAACCAGTTGTCGCAGATCTGGAAGCAGCAGGTCATCGTGGAGAACCGGCCCGGCGCCGGCGGCAACATCGGCGGCGATGCCGTCGCCAAGGCCGCCGCCGACGGCTACACCCTGCTGATGGCCTCGCCCGCCGAGGTCACCATCAACCAGCACGTCTTCCCCACGATGCAATACGACCCCATGAAGGGCCTGGCGCCGGTCTCCAAGGTCGCCACGGCCCCGCTGGTGCTGCTGGTCTATCCCAAGGTGCCGGTGCACAGCGTCAAGGAACTGATCCAGTACGCCAAGGACCAGGCCGGCAAGCTCAACTACGCGTCCTCCGGCACCGGCGGTCCCCAGCACCTGGCGGCCGAGCAGCTCAAGATGGAAACCGGGACCAAGATGACGCACGTGCCGTACAAGGGCGGGGCGCCGGCCATCACCGACTTGCTGGGCGGCCAGGTCGACCTGTTCTTCAGCGGCATGCCGCCCGCGCTGCAACATATCAAGGCCGGCAAGCTGCGCGCCCTGGCCGTCACCAGCGAAACCCGCTCCAAACAGTTGCCGGACGTGCCCACGATGGTCGAAGCCGGCGTGCCGGGCTTCGTGGTGGAGAACTGGCAAGGCGTCTTCGCTCCCGCCGGCACGCCCGACGCCGTGATCGAAAAGCTCAACCGCGACATCAATTCGGTCCTGAGCAATCCCGCCTTCGTGGAGAATCTGTCGTCGCAGGGCGCCGAGCCGGCGGGCGGCACGCTCGCGCAGTTCCGCGAATTCGTCGGGAAGCAGGACGCCCACTACGCCGAGCTGGCCAAGGCCACCGGCACCCGCGCCGACTGACGGCCCGGCCCTTTCCAACCCCCTGAAGCAGCATATATCCCATGGATACCGGAACATTGCAGTTGACCTCCGAAGAGCAGGCCATGCTCCGCGGAGAACAGGGCCCTGCCGTGCAGCAGGCCTTGCAGTACCAGATCGAAGTCGGCACGTTCTTCGGCGCCAGGCGCATGGTGCCCATCACCAACGCCCACTTCATGGGCGACATCGAGGTCATGGGCGACGCGGGCCTGGCCCATCTCCAGGACATGGCCGGACTGCACGCGCAATGCCGCGTCGACACCAGCACCAACGCGCGCTGCATGGACTTCGCCGCCGCGCAGTGCCTGGGCCAGGACCCCGGCGAGGTCGAAAAGGAGCGCAAGGTCATCCAGATCCTGCGCGACATGCGCATGGTGACCACCGACACCTGCATCAACTACCAGACCGTCTACCAGCCCAAGCTGGGCGAGCACGTGGCCTGGGGCGACACGGGCACGGTGATCTACGCCAATTCGGTATTCGGCGCGCGCACCAATTTCGAATCGGGCAACGCCGGGCTGTCGGCCGCGCTGACCGGCCGCACGCCGGCCTACGGCTTCCACCTCGACGAATGCCGCCGCGGCTCGATCGCGGTGGACCTGCGCACGGAGCTGACCGACACGGCCGACTGGGGCGCCATCGGCAGGATCGTGGGCCACCCCAACCAGGACTACTTCGCGGTGCCCGTGATCGAAGGCGTGCGGGACATGCCCTCCAGCGACTCGCTCAAGCACCTGGGCTGTTCGCTGGCCAGCTATGGCTCCATGGCCATGTACCACATCGTCGGCGTCACCCCGGAAGCGCCCACGGCCCGGGCCGCCTTCGGGGGGCGCGAACCGCAACAGCGCATGACCATCACCCGCGACGACCTGGAAGCGGTCTACCAGTCCTACCGCTACGTGCCGGGCGCCAACAACGTGGTGGTATTCTCCGGACCGCAGCAGTCGCTCCTGGAAATGCGCACGCTGGCCGAGCTGTTCGCCGGCCGCAAGGTCGCCGACGGCATGCGGGTCTTCGTCACCACCAACCATTCGATCCTGGCCGACGCCCGCCGCCTGGGCTATGCCGATACGCTGGCCGAGGCCGGCGTGACGATCCTGGAAGGCGTGTGCTTCTATATCCTGCAGCGCCTGTCCAGGATCCGCGAAGAAAACGGCTGGACCAACCTGGTCTCCAATTCCGCCAAGATCGTAAACACCATCACCGCGCACCGCTTCAATACGGTGCTGCGCCGCACGCGCGACTGCGTGGACATCGCCTGCACCGGAGAACTCGCATGACGACGCGCATCGAAGTCGAACGCGCCTGGGGCCAGGCCGCCACGGGCGAGGCGCTGGTCATGCGCGAGGGCTTCAGCCCCCGCTACGACCTGGACCGCACCACCGGCATCATCTCCCGCATCGGCCACAGCGCCGAAGGCGCCACGCTCAAGGACAAGATCGTCTTCATTCCCACGGTCAAGGGCGGCGTGGCCGGGGGCTGGGCCTTCCTGGACATACTCGGCAAGGGCTACGCGCCCGCGGGATTCGTCTTCGGGCGGATCAACCCGGTCATGGTGCAGGGCGCCGTGCTGGCCCGCCTGCCCATCATGTCGGGCTGGAAGAGCGACGCGCTGGCCCTGGTCCGCAGCGGGGATATCGTACGGCTCGATCCGCGGGCGATGACGGTCGAGGTGCTGGAGCGCAAGGGCTGACCGGCGCGCCGGCCGTCGGCCGGCGCTCAGGGCTTGAATGCCCCGATGAAGATCGCGGGGTCCACCCGCGCATCGTTCAGGCTGACGTTCCAGTGCAGGTGCGGCCCGGTCGCCCGCCCGGTGGATCCCACCTTGCCGACCACCGCGCCGCGGGCGACCTCCTGCCCCACCTGGACATCGACGGCCGAAAGATGGCAGAACATGCTGATGAAGCCCTGGCCGTGGTCGATGAATACGGTCCTGCCGTTGAAGAAGTAATCCCCCACCAGCACCACCCTGCCGGCGGCCGGCGCCTTGACCGGCGTGCCGGCCGGCACCGCGAAATCCAGCCCCGAATGCGGATTGCGCGGCTCCCCGTTGAAAAAGCGCCGCAAACCGAAAGGGCTGGACAGGCGCCCTTCCACCGGCTTGTCCAGCATGACGTTGCTGGGCATGCCGGGACGGAACGCGCGGTAGGCGGCCGTCTGCTCGGCCAGTTCGCGCTCGATGCGCGCCAGGTCATGCGGGTTGGGGTTGACCTGCCGCTTGTTCTTGAGGGTGATGTGCTGCGCCACATAGGTCTTGGCATGCACGTCGAAGCTCACCGCCCGGCCGCCCACCTGCACGCTCTGGCTGCCCGGCCTGGTATCGAGCGGGATGCCGACCACCGCGATCCACTGTCCGCTCTCGTCGGGCAGCACCATGACCCGGCGACCGCGGTAGGTCGCCTGCGGCGCCGACGCCCCCGCGCCCAGCGGCACCACCGCGACGCCGCCGGGGACGGGCTTGTCGAGCAGGCGGACGATGAAGCTTTCGGCCCGGGCGGGCGCGCCGGACAGGAACAGCAGGACGGTCAGGGCAAGCAGGGAAAGACGCGGCATGGTCGAGGGCGGTCGGGCGATGGGAACGGGAAAGCGCCGCCGGACGGCGCCCGCATAGTGTAGAGGACGCCTCTCGCGGGACGTCTTGACTGCCGTCGGCGCCGCGCCGAGAATCGAGCGGTCGCCACCAGCCGGAGTCCCCATGTCCACCGTCCTCGCCGCAACCGGACTCGCCGTCCTTCCCCTCGCCCGGACGCCGCGTCCCGGCAGCCTGCGTTATCCCTGGCCGCGCACCTGCGGCATCCCCTGCCGCGATCCCGGACCGCGGGCGCCGGCGGGCGAGGCCGGCTCCGACTACTACGACCGCGCGTCCCTGGCGGACGAATACCGGACCCTGCCCCTGCGCTCGCCGGCCGCCCGCCGCCGCGCGCAGGACATCGAGCGCGCGCTCGGGGCCGTGGGCGTCATGGCGGCCGTGCTCAATCGGTCGCTGGCGGAAGGTTCGCCCGGCGAAGGCGGGCTGCCGCTGACCGACCATGCCAGGGGCGCCCTGCTCGACGGCGTGGAACTGCTCGCGCGCGCCGCGCAGGACGACTTCCATCGGCTGGTCCGCTCCCTGGGGGAAGCGGAAACCGGAAAGCGCGTCAGAACGCCCGGCGCAGATTGAGCGACGCCGTCCGGGCGACAAAGCCGCTGCGGCCTTCCACGTCGTAGCGCGCCGCGACCTGCATGCGGTCGGTCGCCCGCGCCTGCAGCCCCGGATCAGGCCGACGCGCGGCGAGGCAGGCTGAGCCGGAACGTCACCGGCTCGTCGCCGCCGGCCTGGGCCAGGACCAGCGCGCCCCCCAGCCGGGCCGCGATGCGGCGCACCAGATACAGGCCCAACCCCGCCCCCGGCTTCTGCCGGGCATTCTGCCCCCGGTAGTATTTCTGGAACAGGCGTTCCCGCTCCGGCTCGGGGATGAGGGCGCCGCGGTTGCCGACGTCGATACGCAACTCGCGGCCATCGTCGCGGACCGCGACATCGACCACGCCGTCAGGGGGCGCGTGGCGGTCCGCGTTGGCCAGCAGATTGCGCAGGGCGATATGCAACAGGCCGGCGTCGCTGCGCACCGGCACGGCCGGCGGGTCGAACGCGCAGCGGATCCGTCCCGGCGGAAATGCCGACTCCAGCTCGGCGAACATGGCCCGCAAGTCGCAGACGTCCTCCTGCAATTCGGCGCGGGGCTCGCGAATGCGGTCGTCCGTGAGATATTGATCGACCAGCGACAACAGGCGCAGGGATGCCTCCCAGATGTTCTGGCAGCGCGTCCGGCTTTTGTCGGTCGGCGCATCCAGGTTGCGGCTGAGCTGCTGCGCCGACGTCCCGATGATCGCCAGGGGCGTGCGGAATTCGTGCGACACCATGGCCACGAAGTCCCTTTGCTCGGCGAGCACCTTGCGCTCCGATTCCAGCGCCTGGCGCAGTTCTTCCTCCACTTGCTCGCGGCGCCGGATTTCGCCGGAGAGATCGGCGGTGCGCTGCGCCACTTGCAGTTCCAGGCGCTGGTTGTGCTCGCGCGCCAGTTCCGCGGCGAGATTGGCCTGCCGCAGTTCCCTGGCGCGCCGTTGCCGTTCGTGCCGGCCGATGATGACCAGGCTCAGCAGCAGCATGTGGACCATGGTCCCGAGCATGGTGGAATTCTCGGTGAAGGCGTTGACGGGCACCACGCCCAGGTTGCGCAGGAAGCCGACCGCCACGCCCACGTAGAACACGCCGAAAATCGGCAGGAAATAGCGCGCCGCCCGCCAGCCGCGCCACATCAGGTAGCCGGCCAGCGTCGTCATGACCGGCATGAAGGCGAGCGCCAGCAACTGGATCGGCTGCATCCCCATGGCGAAGCGGCCGGACAGGATCAGCAGCGAGCACGCCAGCGCGGCGGCCGAGAAGACGCGGAGGGTCCAGCGCACCGTCCGCGGATAGAGGCGCGCCAATTCCAGTTGGCGCAACGTCATCGCCGTCGCGATGGGCAGCGCGCAGGCGATGCCCAGGCCCACCAGCCTGTCGCTCACCGACACGGGCAGGCCGCTCAGTTGCTGGATCGGCCCCAGCGACATGACTTCGTTGAAAATGCAGAAACCGATATACGCGAAGAACAGCCCGCTCATGGGCGCGCGCGTCATTCGCCAGAACACGGCATGCAGGCCGATCAGCAGCAGATAGAAGCCGGCATACGCCCCGAACAGCAGGCCTTCCCGGCGCGACCGGTTCTCGAAGGCGAGCCGCGGCATCACTTCCAGCCGGGTCACCATGGCGTTCTTGCTTTGCAGGCGCAGCAGCAGGACGTGCCGGCCGGCCACGGCCGGCACGAAGCGGAATGCCGGACTGCGGTAGTCCACCGGCCACTCTCGGCGCGGGACGTCTTCGCCGCCGTGGCCCAGCAGCGCCCAGCCGCCCGGCTCCTGCGCATACACCCGCACGTCGTCCAGCAGCGCGTTGCCCAGGCGCAGCATCCAGCCGTCCGGCTCCACCTGCTCGACATCCACCGCCAGCCGCAGCCAGATGGTGCTGGACGTGAATCCCGCGTTCAGGCTGCCCGGCAGGGCCGACCAGCCCGGGGCCGCGTCGGCCTGCGCCGCGTCGAGCACGCCCCCGGGATCGTCCAGGCGTTCCAGGTGCCCGGCGGTATCATACGTATGTGACCGCGGAGCCAGGTGCAGGGCCGCGGCGCCCGCCGGCAGGCTCGCGCCCAGCGCGACCACGATCAGCAGCCACCGGCCCAGCCATTTTGAAAGTCGTTCGGGGTTATGGTTTCGTTCCATCAGGCAACTTCTCATGCCGGCGGCGCATGCGCCGAACCGGGTTATCCGTTCGCATGGAGGACATCATGCTGGACGTAATTTTGCTTGAAGACGAGCCCGTCCTGCGCCAGGAACTGGAGGAATTCCTCGAAGAACAGGGTTATGCGCCCGTCTGCCTGTCCAGCCTGGAGGAATTCGACCGCACCTTCGACCCGCTGCGCCATCGGCTGGCCATCATCGATATCGGCCTGCCGGACGGCTGCGGGCTGGAGCTGGTCCGGCGGCTGCGCGCCAACCGCGACCCGGTCGGCATCGTCATCTACAGCGCCCGCAATGCCAGCGCGGACAAGATACAAGGCCTGGACTTCGGCGCCGATCACTATCTGGACAAAAGCGCCAGCCTGGACATGCTGGCGGCGACGCTGGCCGCGCTGGTGCGCCGCCTGAACCTGCGGCCGGCCACGGAAGACGAACCGGCTCCCTGCTGGCTGCTGGACCTGGGGCCGCGCGAACTGCGCGTGCCCGGCTCGCCGGCGGTTCCGCTGTCGCCGCAGGATTCCGTCGTGCTGGGCTGCCTGATGGCCCGGCCCGGCCAGAACGTCAGCCGCCGCCAGATCGTCGAAGCCCTGGGCGCCGAATACCTGGACTACGACCAGCGCAGGCTGGATACGCAAATGCTGCGGCTGCGCCGCAGGATCGCGTCGGTCAGCGGACAGACGCTGCCGGTCAAGACCGTGCGCAACAGCGGCTACTGCTTCTACGCCCGCGCACAGGTCATTGGCCAGGCCTGAGAAGACGGTCATAAATCTGCAATAATTGCGGCCTGCCCTCCGTCCGGCGCCTCCCATGCTCGATCTCTTCACCGGCCTGACTCCCGGAGTCGGCCTCAGCCTAGTCCTTGCGCTCGCCTTCGTCCTGGCCTTCGAATTCATCAACGGATTCCACGATACCGCCAACGCCGTCGCCACGGTCATCTATACCAAGGCCATGCCCGCCCACATGGCGGTGATCGCCTCGGGCATCTTCAATTTCCTGGGCGTGATGCTGGGCGGCGTGGGCGTGGCCTATGCCATCGTGCACCTGCTGCCGGTCGAATTGCTGGTCGCGGTGGATACCGGGCGCGGCCTGGCCATGGTCTTTTCCATGCTCGCGGCCGCCATCGTCTGGAACCTGGGCACCTGGTATTTCGGCATCCCGGCTTCCAGTTCGCACACCCTGATCGGCTCGATCCTGGGAGTGGGGCTGTCCAATGCCCTGCTGACCGGCCTGCCCGCGAGCGAAGGCGTCAACTGGAACAAGGCCATCGAGATCGCCGCCTCGCTCATCGTCTCGCCGGCGGTGGGCTTCGTGGTCGCCGGCCTGCTGCTGCTGGGCCTCAAGCGCCGCATGCCCAGGGCCAAGATGCACCGCACGCCGGGCCTGCGCCGCCTGGCCGACCATAAAAAGCGCCCGCCCTTCTGGAACCGGCTGGTACTGGTCGTGTCCGCCATGACCGTCAGCTTCGTGCACGGCTCGAACGACGGCCAGAAAGGCATAGGCCTGATCATGCTGGTGCTGATCGGCATCGTGCCCGCCCAGTTCGTGCTGGACGTCCACAGCACCCCCTACGAAGTCCAGCGCACCCACGACGCCGCCGTGCACCTGGGCGATTTCTATGCCCGCAACGCCAACACCCTGGGCCGCTACCTGGACGATCACCAGAACGACATCGATCTCCCCAAGAGCTTCCAGTGCCGGCCCGAGTCCACCATGCTCACGCTCGACATGCTGCGCAAGGACCTGCAGGGCATCTCGGACTACCGGGAACTGACGCCGGACGCCCGCATACGGGTGCGCCGCTACCTGCTCTGTCTGGACGACACGGCGCGCCGCGTGGCGGCCCAGCCCGGCCTGCCGGCGCAGGAGCGCGCCGACCTGCAACGCCTGCGCGGCGACCTGACCGCCACCACCGAGTACGCGCCCTTATGGGTGATCGTCGCCGTCGCCCTGGCGCTGGGGGTCGGCACCATGGTCGGCTGGAAGCGCGTCGTGCTCACCGTGGGCGAGCGCATCGGCAAGCAGGGCATGACCTACGCCCAGGGCATGAGCGCCCAGATCACCGCCACCGCCGCCATCGGGCTGGCCAATGCCTTCAGCTTGCCCGTATCCACCACCCACGTGCTCTCGTCCGGCGTGGCCGGGACCATGGTGGCCAACGGCAGCGGCCTGCAAAGCGGAACGGTGCGCAACATCCTGCTGGCCTGGGTGCTGACCCTGCCGGCCGCCATGACGATGGCGGCGGCGCTGTTCTGGCTGGCGGCCACGGCGCTCGGCTAGCGCGGACGCCGCGGCACGCGCGGCCGGCCCCGCCTCGCCGGCGGGTCGGGCCCGGGACCCGTCACACTTTGTATTCCCGCCCTGGCGGCCTCCGGTGTCAAACTATGCGGGGTCGACAACCGGGAATGGCCGCGCGCCTGGCTGCCCGGCCGGGAAGCGCGGGCATCCCCTCCAAGCCAAGGGAGTACGAGCCATGACCACGCCAGCCGGAAACGAAGAGCGGCCGTCCGCCATGTACAGGCCTTCCGTCGTGCCGCCGCAGGAATGGGAAGCCGCGCGCCAGCGACTGCTCGTGAAAGAAAAAGCCCACACCCGCGCCCGCGACGACCTGGCCGCGGAACGCCGGCGCATGCCGTGGACGGCAGTGGAAAAAGCGTATGCGTTCGAGGGGCCTCAAGGGCGGGCCAGCCTGCCCGACCTGTTCGACGGCCGGCGCCAGCTGATCGTCTACCGCGCGTTCTTCGAGCCGGGCGTCTTCGGCTGGCCGGACCATGCCTGTCGCGGATGCTCCATGGTGGCCGACCAGGTCGCCCACCTGTCGCACCTGAACGCCCGCGACACCACGCTCGTTTTCGTGTCGCGCGCGCCGCAGGCGGATATCGCGCGGCTGAAGGCGCGCATGGGCTGGGAGATGCCGTGGTTCACGCTCACCGACGGCTTCGACGCCGACTTCGGCGTGGACGAATGGCACGGCACGAATGTGTTCTACCGGGACGGCGACCGGGTGTTCCGCACCTACTTCCTCAACAATCGCGGCGACGAGCAAATGGGAAGCACCTGGAACTATCTCGATATCACGCCCCTGGGCCGGCAGGAGACCTGGGAAGACTCGCCCGAGGGCTATCCCCAGACCCCGCCCTACAAGTGGTGGAACTGGCACGACAGCTACGTCCCGGGCGCCGCGCCCGACAGGAAATGGGTCGAGGTGTCGGATGCCGGGGAAAAGGCGTTCCGGGAGCTGAGCGCCCGGGACAAGCGCTGAGCGGGACCGGCCGCCCGGTGGCGGCCTTGCGTCAGGTTCGCGGCGGCCGGATCGCCGATTTCGGGCGGAAGGCCTTGACGATTCCTTCCCGCGTCTCGATATACGGGCCGCCGATCAGGTCGATGCAGTAAGGCACCGCCGCGAAAATCCCGGGCACGCCGCGCGCGCCGCCCTGTCCCTTGAGCCCTTCCAGCGTCTCGCGGATCGCCTTGGGCTGTCCCGGCAGGTTGATGATCAGCGCCGCATGGTCGGCCGTTTCCCGCAGCACCGCCACCTGGCGCGACAGGATGGCCGTCGGCACGAACTGCAGGCTGATCTGGCGCATCTGCTCGCCGAACCCCGGCATTTCGCGCGTGGCGGCCGCCAGCGTCGCCTCCGGCGTCACGTCGCGCCGGCCGGGGCCGGTGCCGCCGGTCGTCAGCACCAGGTCGCAACGCTGCCGGTCGACCAGTTCGGCCAGGGTTTCGGTAATGCCGGCGGACTCGTCCGGGATCAGGCGGGTCACCGACTGCCAGGGCGAGACGAGCGCGCTTTCCAGCCATTCCAGCAGCGACGGGATTCCCTCGTCCCGGTAATCGCCGCGCGAGGCGCGATCGGATACGGACACCAGTCCGACGATCAGGTCGTCGGGATTGCGGCGGACGAGCGGGGCGGAGGAGGCGGCCATGGCGGATGCGGTGCGAGCGGGGACGGTCAATGGCGACACTGTACCGCAGCGCCGGACGGGCCGAGCTCATTTTCCCCGCAGCGTATCGATCCGCCGCCGGTCCCGCTTGGTCGGCCGCCCTTCCGCGATGGTGTCCGCCGGTTCCGGCGCCAGGCGCCTCATTTCCGAGGCCTGTTCGCGGGCCGCCACGCTTTCGGGCGTTTCCTCGTAGAGCCGGCGGGCGACGGGGGCGGGTCCCCGCACGCCGCTCACGGCGCTCACGCGCACCACCACGGCCGGATGCTCCTTCCGGATCCTGACCAGGTCTCCCGCACCGATCTCGCGCGCCGGCTTGGCGAGCTGGTCGTTGACCAGCACCCTGCCCTTGCCGATTTCCTGGACGGCCAGGCTGCGCGTCTTGTAGAAACGCGCGGCCCAGAGCCATTTGTCGAGACGCATCCTGTCGGTCATGGGGGAATGGGCGGGCTCGCCGATGCCTGAAAAAAGCCATCATAGCCGCGGAAGCGGCGCGCCCGCCGACGCTCAGGCCCGCAATCGCTGCGGGCCGGCCCGCAGGTCGCCGTCGACCAGCGCCGCCACCGACGCCGCCGTGGCCCCCGACAGCGTCCAGCCCAGATGGCCATGTCCGGTGTTGTAGTAGATGCCCGGCATGGCGCCACGCTTCACGCGCGGCATCATGTCGGGCATCATGGGCCGCAATCCCGCCCACGGCACGACGTGCGAGGTGTCGACCGAAAAGTTCGCGCGCACCCAGCGCACCAGCGGTTCGACGCGATCGGCGCGGATATCCCGGTTCATGCCGTTGAACTCCGCCGTGCCGGCCACGCGCAGGCGGCCGGCTCCCAGACGCGACGTCACGATCTTGGCGCGCTCGTCCAGCAGGCTCATCCAGGGCGCGTTGGCCACGCTGGCGGCATCGTCGAGCTGCACGGTGATCGAATAGCCCTTGACCGGGTAGACATTGAGCCGGTCGCCCGCCATGGCGGCGATCCCGCGGCTGCCCACTCCGGCGCAGACCACGATGGCGTCCGCTGCGTATTCGCGGGCATCGGCCCGGGCGTCGCCGCCGGCCGCCAGCACGGCGCGCGGCCCGCCGCCCCGGTGCCGGATGGCCGACACGGCCGTGTCGTGCAGGAATTCCACGCCGCGCCGGCGGGCGGCCGCCGCCAGGCCGCAGGTGAACTTGTGGATGTCGCCCGTCGAGTCCGAGGGCGTGAAGAAGCCGCCCACGTACCGGCCGCGCAGCGCGGGCTCGATATCGGCGATCTCGCTCGGCGTCACCGCGTGGCGTTCCAGGCCGCCCCGCAGCAGCAGCCGGTTGGCCCGCCGCGCGGCTTCGAAGCCTGCGGGGTCGTGGTAGACATGCAGGATGCCGCGGCGCTGCAGATCGAAGTCTATGCCTTCGGCCTCGGCCATGGCGAAGAGATGTTCGCGCGCGGCGATCGCCATGCGGGTCGTCGCGACCGTGTTTTCCTCGTACTTGCGCAGCGCGGCCACGAACTCCGCCAGCCACGAGTACTTGTGCCACGAGGGCCGGGGATTCATGAGCAGCGGCGCGGAAGACGTGAACATCCACTTGACGCCCTTGGCCAGCGTGGAAGGATGGTTCCAGACTTCCGCGTTGCTGGCGGAGAGCTGCCCGCCGTTGGCGTACGACGTCTCCATGGCGGGATAGCGGTGGCGGTCGACCACGGCGACGTCGTGGCCGAGCCGGTTCAGGGAATATGCGGTGGTGACGCCGGCGATGCCGGCGCCGATGACCAGGATGCGGGACATGTGTGCCTCGATGGAAAGTTGCACGCGCCGGGGAAACGCCCGGTGAACCGTGCCCCATCTGTCCCGATACCTGAGAGTTTCCAGCCCGCCGCCTTACGGCCGACTGTCTCCTTCGGTGGGCGGCATCGCTGCCGCCGCTCTCCAGATTTCGCCTTGCCGGTGCAGTCCTTTTGCCTGAGAGTTTCCGGGGCGGTTGCTCCGTCGGCGCCGGACCCGCGGGCGTGCGTCCGGTCTCTCCTGCAGCGGCAAGCGGCCATGGCAGGCCGCCTGCCGCCAGCTTAGCAGGGTTTGGGCGGCCGCGCCCGTCCGGCGCCTTACCCGCCCAATGCGCCCAGCCGCGCCTTCAGCCGCCGGACCTCTTCCATGAGATCGAGCATCAGCGCGGCCGCGTCCAGCTCCACGCCGAAGTCGCGCTGCAGGCGCCGCGCCTGGCGGGCGCGCCGCAGGTCGTCGCCCTGGAAGGCCCAGTCCGCCGGCTGGCGGCCGCGGCGGGCCTGGACGATGCCGACCTCCACCAATTCCACCACCCAGGCGGTTTCCGCGCCGCAGGCGCGGGCCAGGTCTCCCAGGGTCAGTTCGGCGTCCCGGTCGATGACGGTGACGGTCGTGATGGCGGCCTTCATGCCTGCGCCCCCAGGTTGCGGCGCGGATCGAAGGGCATCTCGCGCGCCAGGTTCTTGTAGGCCTCGCGGGCGCGGTCGCTGTCGGCCGGGGGCCATGCGATGTCCAGCACCAGGTAGAGGTCGCCGGGCGGATTGCCGGGGATGCCGCGGCCTTTCAGGCGCAGCTTGCGGCCGTTGCGGCTGCCGGGGGGAATGGTGACCTCGACCTGGCCCCCCGGCGTGGGCGCCTGGACGGTATCGCCCAGCACGGCCTCCCAGGGCGCCACGGGCAACGTCAGGTAGAGGTCGCGCCCTTCGGCCCGGTACAGCGGGTGGGGCCTGAAGCGGATCTCCAGGTACAGGTCGCCGGCCTCGCCCCCGCCCGCGCCGGCCATGCCCTGCCCGGCCAGGCGGATGAGCTGGCCTTCGCGCACCCCGGCCGGGATGCGCACGCTCAGGGTACGCTCGCGGACCTCCGGGCGGCCCTGGGCATCGTACTGGATGCCCCGCAGGGAGATGTCGCGGGTGGCGCCGCGCAAGGCGTCTTCCAGGTCGATCTGGATGGCCGCGTGGTGGTCCTCGCCCCGCATGCGGGCGGCGCCGCCGCGGCGCCGGGCGGCGGCGCCGAACAGCGCGGAGAAGAAATCGCTGAACTCGGCGTCTTCCTCGAAGCCGCCGGGGCGCCCGGCGAACTCGAAACCCTGGTCCCAGCCGGGCGGCGGCGCGAAACCCTGCCCGGGGGACACGCCGGCGCCGATATTGTCGTATGCCTCCCGCTTTTCCTTGTCGCCCAGCACGGCATAGGCTTCGTTGACCTCGCGCATGCGCGCCTCGGCGTCGGCTTCCTTGCTGACGTCAGGGTGGTATTTGCGCGCGAGCTTGCGGTAGGCCCGGCGGATCTCGTCTTCCGACGCCGTCCGGTCCACCCCCAGCGCCTGGTAGTAGTCCTTGAATTCCATGGTCGACCCGCAGAGAAGTCAGGCCGGCTGCGCGGCACGGCCGCCCCGGCGATACCAGAAAGATAGGGACGAATCGCGGGAATTTCAACCGTCCGGCCTGTCGGGCAAGAGGTCTTGAAATTGCTCCGGCCGCCGCTAAATAACGGAATATCCGGGCCCGCGCCCGCCAGCGAACCGCGCGCCGGCCCTGTTGACGAGGAGAAACGACCATGTTCGATTCCATTTTCAGTCCCTTCCCCGGCGGCCTGTTTTCCGAGCTGGACCGCCTGCAGCGCAGCCTGAACCAGTCCTTTGCCGTGCTGGGCAGTCCCAGCATCCGGGCGGTGGCCGAACCCTTCCCGGCGATCAATATCGGCAACACGGCGCAGGCCGTGGAGATCTATGCCTTCGTGCCCGGCGTGGACACGTCCAAGCTGGACATTTCCATCGACCGCGGCCTGCTGTCGCTGTCGGGCGAACGCGCCTCGGACGTGCCCGAATCCGGCGAACGCTCCAGCGTCTACGCCAACGAACGCTTCGCCGGCCGCTTCAAGCGGGTGGTGAGCCTGCCCGAGGACATCGACCCGTCCAAGGTCGAGGCCGCCTGCAAGGACGGCGTGCTGCACATTACCGTCGCGCGCCGCGTATCGGCCCAGCCGCGCCGCATCGAGATCAAGTGAACGCGGCCCCGCATTCCAGGACAAGGAGAACCATCATGACCGAACGAGATATCGTGCAACGCAATGCCGCCGCGGACACGGCGCCGGCCCCCGCGCTGACGCCCCGCGTGGACATCTTCGAGGACGACGCCGGCCTGACCCTGCTGGCCGACCTGCCGGGCGTTCCCAAGGACCAGCTCGGACTGCGCATCGAAGGCGATACGCTGACCATCGAAGGCGACATCGCCTCGGACCTGCCGCAGGAACTCAAGGCGGTGCACGCCGAGATCCAGGTGCCCCGCTACCGGCGCGCCTTCACATTGAGCCGCGAGCTGGATGCGGCCAACATCGAGGCGGAGTCGCGCAACGGCGTGCTCAAGCTGCGCATCCCCAAGCGCGAGGAGGCGCAACCGCGCAGGATCTCCGTGCAGGTGCATTGAGACGGCGCGGCCGGCCGGCGGCCGCGGCGCTACGCAGGCACGCGGGAAGCCGGGGACGGCTTCCCGTTTTCCGTGGCGCGGGCGAGGCCATCGTGGCGCCCGCCGCGCATCGGCATTTGGGCGATGCGCGGCGGGCACGCCCGTCCGCCGGGCCGGGCGAACGTGACGCCATGCCCCTTGCGGGCTATGCTGCGGCTTTCCGGCCATCCCCGCACGCTCCATGGAATTCGCCAGAACCCTGGGCCTGTTCGTCCTGACCGCGCTCGCGGAAATCGCGGGCTGCTACCTGCCCTATCTCTGGCTGCGGCACCACGGCCCGGCCTGGCTGCTGGTGCCCGCGGCGCTCAGCCTGGCCGCCTTCGTGTGGCTGCTGACGCTGCACCCGGCCGCCGCGGGGCGGGTCTATGCCGCCTACGGCGGCGTGTACGTCTGCACGGCGCTGCTGTGGCTGTGGGCCGTCGACGCGGTGCGTCCCGGCCCGTGGGACCTGCTGGGGGGCGGCGTGACCCTGGCCGGCATGGCCATCATCATGTTCGCGCCGCGCACAGCCTGACCGGGAGACTTCCGATGACCGCAGCCCGACGCCCCGACCTGACGCTATGGGGACGCACGAATTCCTTCAATGTCCAGAAAGCGCTCTGGATCCTGGCGGAGCTGGACCTGCCGTTCCGGCACATCGACGCGGGCGGCGCGGCCGGCAAGCTGGATACGCCCGCGTATCGCGCCATGAATCCCCACGGCCGGGTCCCGGTGCTGCAGGACGGCGACGCCGCCATCTGGGAATCGCACGCCATCGTGCGCTACGTGGCGGCCGCCTACGGGCAAGGCGCGCTGTGGGACGCCGACCCCGCCGTCCGCGCCCGGGCCGACGGCTGGATGGACTGGTCGCAGGCGACGCTGCAGCCGGATTTCGTGGCGCTGTTCTGGGGCTATTACCGCACGCCGCCGGCCCGGCGCGACGCGGCGGCGATCGACGCCGCGCGCCGGCGCTGCGAGCGGCATTTCGCCCTGCTCGACGAGCACCTGGGCCGCGTGCCCTATCTGGCGGGGCAGGCATTCTCCATCGGCGACATCCCCGCCGGGGCGCTCATGTACCGGTATTTCGAGATGGGCGTGCCGACCCCGCCCCTGCCGGCCGTGCGCCGCTGGTACGACCGCCTGGCCGCGCGCCCCGCCTACGCGGCCCACGTCATGGCGCCGTTCGACGACCTGAAAGGACGGCTGGCTTTCTGAACCCTCCGGCCAGGCCGCATGGCCGCATGAAACCGGGTTTTCAGACAGTTTCCTTCGTTATGTTGCATCGCACAATAATTTGCGGTGTAATGGGGATCTCTTTTCAAACCCATGGGGTGGCCGGCAAGGCCATGGCGGCGTCTTAGACGATTCCGCGCTCCAGGAGATCCGAATGCCCCAAGAAGGTACCGACCGCGACGCCGCTCCCGCCTGGCCCAATCCCTGGGCAGCCGCGGCCGAATACGCCACGGACGCGTGGCAGCGCGGCATTCTCTACGCCGACGTCATGCGCCAGCGGGGCAACCAGTACCAGGCCCACATGGCCAAGAAGGCGCCCAACGTACTGTCCATGAAGGCGGAGCTGATCATGGACGGCCGCTCGCTGGAGCGCCCCGTGAACTACGGCCTGTCGCGCGTCCTGCCCTACAAGGACGTGCCGGCCGACCCGCGCAAGCGCCCCTTCGTGGTGGTGGACCCGCGCGCGGGCCATGGTCCCGGCATCGGCGGCTTCAAGCCGGAAAGCGAGATCGGCGTGGCGATCCGCGCCGGCCACCCCTGTTATTTTATCGGTTTCCTGCCGCAGCCCGTGCCGGGCCAGACGGTGGAAGACGTGATCCGCGCCGAGGCGCGCTTTCTGGAACGCATCATCGAACTGCACCCGGACGCCGAAGGCAAGCCGGTGGTGATCGGCAATTGCCAGGCAGGCTGGCAGATCATGATGACCGCGGCGATGCGCCCGGAGCTGTTCGGCCCGATCGTGGTGGCCGGGGCGCCGCTGTCGTACTGGGCGGGCTGGCGCGGCCGCAACCCCATGCGCTATTTCGGCGGCATGGCGGGCGGCTCCTGGAGCACCGCCATGGTCGGCGACCTGGGCGCGGGCAAGTTCGACGGCGCCTGGCTGGTGCAGAACTTCGAGAACCTCAACCCGCCCAACACGCTGTGGACCAAGCAGTACAACCTGTACGCCAACGTCGACACCGAGGCCGACCGTTACCTGAGCTTCGAGAAATGGTGGGGCGGGCATGTGTTCCTCAACGCCATCGAGATGCAGTACATCGTGGACAACCTGTTCGTCGGCAACCGCCTGGCCACGGCCAACCTGGTCACGTCCGACGGCATCCGGCTGGACATGCGCAACATCCGCTCGCCGATCATCGTGTTCTGCTCCAAGGGCGACAACATCACGCCGCCGCCCCAGGCGCTCGGCTGGGTCACCGACCTGTACCAGAGCGACGCCGAGATCCGCGCCCACAACCAGACCATCATCTACGCCGTGCACGAAAGCATCGGCCATCTGGGCATCTTCGTGTCGGGCAGCGTGGCGCGCAAGGAACACCAGGAATTCACCAGCAACATCGACCTGATCGACATGCTGCCGCCGGGGCTGTACGAGGCCGACATCCGCGAGAAGACGCCGGACACGCCCAACGCCGACCTGGCCTACGGCGACTACGTGCTGAGCTTCGGGCGCCGCAAGCTGGACGACGTGCGCGAGATCGTGGACCATATCCCGGAAGACGAAAAGCGCTTCGCGGCGGTATCGCGCATTTCGGAAATCAACCTGGGGCTGTATCGCAGCTTCGTGCAGCCGTGGATCCGGCAGTGGGCCACCCCGGCCGTGGCCGAGATGGCGCAGCGCATGCATCCGCTGCGCCTGACCTACGAAATGATCTCGGACCGCAATCCCCTGGTGGCCCCGGTGGCGCAGGCCGCGGCGCAGGTGCGCCAGGCGCGCCAGCCGGTGTCGCCCGACAATCCCTTCCTGCTGTGGCAGGAGATGGCCTCGCGCGCCATCGAGGCCACGCTGGATATCTGGACCGGATTGCGCGACGATGCCGTCGAACGGATTTTCATGGCCGTCTACGGTTCGCCGCTGGTGCAGGACCTGGCGGGCCTGGGCGGACGCCCGGGGCCCCTGCGCAAGCATCCCGGCATTTCCCCGGAACACCGCAAGTTCATGCTCGACCGCACGGAAGAGCTGCGCGGCATGGTCGCCTGCGGCGGCGTGCGGGAAGCCGCGCTGCGCATGCTGCTGTACGTGAGCCAGGGCCAGGGCGGGATCGACGAGCGCAGCTTCAACGTGATCCGCCGCATGCGCGAGGAAAAGGACGACGGGCTGACCCTGCAGGAATTCAAGGACGCGGTGCGCGACCAGGCGCTGACCATGATGCTGGACCTGCCGGCCGCGCTCGAGGCCATGCCGCGCCTGCTGGCCAATCACGCCACCGCGGACGAGATCCGCGACGCCTACGCGAACATGGCGGAGGTGGTCACCGCCGGCATGCCGCTGACCGAGGTCAGCGCGGCGCGGCTGGAGGAAATGCGCGAAGTATTCGAGACGGCGGCGCTGCGGGCCGAGGCCTCGCCGCCGGCGGAGGCCACGATCGAACCGCGACCGAGTATCGCGCGCGCGCCGGCCGGCCAGGGCAAGGCTGGGCGCGGGAAAGGCCGCAACGGCGACGGCGCCGCGGCCAAGCCGGCGTCGCCGCGCCGCAGGCGGACCGAGCCGGCCTGACGACGCGCGCGGCGCAATGGGCGGCCCCATGGGCCGCACGCCGCGCGGGCGGGTTGCGCCGGCCCGGCGGGCCGGCCAGCCGTCAGTTCGCGCGGGCCCGCAGGATCTCGACCGCCGGCAGTGTCTTGCCTTCCAGGAACTCCAGGAAGGCGCCGCCGCCGGTGGAGATGTATCCCATCTTGTCGGCGATGCCGAACTTGGCGATCGCCGCCAGCGTATCGCCGCCGCCGGCGATCGAGAACGCGCGCGAACCCGCGATGGCGCGCGCCACGGTCTCGGTGCCGTGGGCGAACGCGTCGAACTCGAACACGCCCACGGGGCCGTTCCAGACGATGGTTCCGGCCTGGGCCAGGATATCGGCCAGTTGCCCGGCGGAACGGGGCCCGATGTCCAGGATCATATCGTCGCCGGCCACGTCGGAAGTGTCCTTGACGGCCGCCTCGGCGTCGACGGCGAACGCCTTGGCGCACACCACGTCCACGGGAATCGGCACCTCGGCGCCGCGCGACTTCATGAGATCGATGACGGCGCGCGCCTGGTCGACCTGGTCCGGCTCGGCCAGCGACTTGCCGATGTCGTGGCCGGCGGCCAGCAGGAAGGTATTGGCGATGCCGCCGCCCACCACCAACTGGTCCACGCGCTCGGCCAGCGATCGCAGGATGGACAGCTTGGTCGACACCTTGGAGCCGCCGACGATGGCCACCAGCGGCCGGCGCGGCTCTTGCAGGGCGCGGCCCAGGGCGTCGAGCTCGGCCTCGAGCAGCGGACCGGCGCAGGCCACGGCCGCGTAGCGCGCCATGCCGTGGGTCGTGGCTTCCGCGCGGTGGGCCGTCCCGAAGGCGTCGTTGACGTAGACGTCGCACAGCGCCGCCATCTTGCGCGACAGCGCTTCGTCGTTCTTTTTCTCGCCGGGATTGACGCGGCAGTTCTCCAGCAGCGTTGCCTGGCCGGGCTGTACCTGCACGCCCTGCTCGACCCAGTCCCGCGCCAGCGGCACCGGCATGCCCATCAGCTCCGACAGTCGGCGTGCCACGGGCGCCAGGCTGTCGGCCTCGGTCAGCACGCCTTCCTTGGGCCGGCCCAGGTGGGAAGCGACCATGACGGCCGCGCCGGCATCCAGCGCCATGCGGATGCCCGGCACCGATGCCCGGATGCGGGTGTCCTCGGTGATGTTGCCCGCGCCGTCGAACGGCACGTTGAGATCGGCGCGGATGAACACGCGCTTGCCGGCCAGCCCGCCGGAGCGGGCCAGGGCGGAGAGGGTCTTGACGTCAGCCATGGTGTGGATACGCGTTGGGTTCTTGCGGACAAGGCAAGGGCGGGTCGCCCCGCCCCTGCCCCGGCTTCATGCGGGAATTACCGGGCCGACATCAGGGCCACGGTGGTGTCCAGCATGCGGTTCGAGAAGCCCCATTCGTTGTCGTACCACGACGAGACCTTGACCAGCGTGCCCGAGACCTTGGTCAGCGTCGAGTCGTAGGTGCTGGAGGCCGGGTTGTGGTTGAAGTCGATGGAGACCAGCGGCTCGGCGCTGTAGGCCAGGATGCCCTTGAGCGGGCCTTCCGAGGCCGCCTTGAGGATGTCGTCGACTTCCTTCACGGTGGTCTCGCGCGAGGCCACGAACGACAGGTCGACGATCGAGACGTTGATCGTCGGCACGCGGATCGAATAGCCGTCGAGCTTGCCGTTGAGTTCCGGCAGCACCAGGCCCACCGCGGCGGCCGCGCCGGTCTTGGTGGGAATCATGCTCATGGTGGCCGAGCGGGCGCGGCGCAGGTCTTCGTGGTAGACGTCGGTCAGCACCTGGTCGTTGGTGTAGGCGTGGACCGTGGTCATCAGGCCGCCGACGATGCCCAGCTTTTCGTGCAGGGGCTGGACCAGGGGCACCAGGCAATTGGTGGTGCACGAGGCGTTGGAAATCACGGTGTGCTCTTTCTTGAGCACCTTGTGGTTCACGCCGTAGACCACGGTGGCGTCGACGTCCTTGCCGCCGGGCGCCGAGATGATGACCTTCTTGGCGCCGCCCTTGAGGTGGGCGGAAGCCTTTTCCTTGCTGGTGAAGAAGCCCGTGCACTCGAGCACCACGTCGACCTTGAGGTCGCCCCAGGGCAGCTCGGCCGGATTGCGGTTGGCCAGCACGCGGATCTTGTCGCCGTCGACCACCATGTACTCGCCGTCGACCGTGACCTTGCCGGGGAACTTGCCGTGGGCCGTGTCGTACTGCGTCAGGTGGGCGTTGGTCTTGGGATCGCCCAGGTCGTTGATGGCGACGATCTCGATGTCGTGCTGCTTGCCGCCTTCGTAGTGGGCGCGCAGGATATTGCGGCCGATGCGGCCGTAGCCGTTGATGGCAACGCGGATGGTCATGAGCCTTCTCCTTTTACAAAACCCGTTTGACGGCCTGGGCCACCTGCTCGGCGGTCAGCCCGAAATGCTTGAACAGGACGCCGGCCGGCGCCGATTCGCCGTACGTGTCGATGCCGACGACGGCGCCTTCCAGGCCGACGTACTTGTGCCAGAACGCCGTGCAGCCGGCCTCGACCGCGACGCGCGGCAGGCCCTTGGGCAGCACGGACGCGCGCCAGGAATCGTCCTGCGCGTCGAAGGCGGAGGTGCAGGGCATGGAGACCACGCGCACCGCGATGCCGTCGGCGGCCAATCGGGTCTGGGCCTCGAGCGCCAGGGCCACTTCGGAGCCCGTGGCGATGATGACGGCGCGCGGATCGGCGGCGTCGCTCAGCACGTAGCCGCCGCGGGCGATGGCCTGCACGGTCGCGGCGTCGCGCGGCACGAAGGGCAGGTTCTGGCGCGACAGCAGCAGCGCGCTGGGACCGCCGGCGCGCACGGTCATGCCCATGCTGGCCGGACGCTGCACCGCCTGGCCCCAGGCCACGGCGGTCTCCACCGTATCGCAGGGACGCCAGACCGCCAGGTTGGGGATCAACCGCAGGCTGGAGGCGTGCTCGATGGACTGGTGCGTGGGGCCGTCTTCGCCCAGGCCGATGGAATCGTGGGTGAAGACGTGGACCACGCGCTGTTTCATGAGCGCGGCCATGCGGATGGCGTTGCGCGAATAGTCGGAGAAGGTCAGGAAGGTACCGCCGAAGGGCAGGTAGCCGCCGTGCAGCGCGATGCCGTTCATGATGGCGGCCATGCCGAATTCGCGCACGCCGTAGTTGATGTGGCGGCCGAACGAGATGCCGGGCTGGCCGGCGCGCACCGGCGCCACGCCCTTCCAGTCGGTGTAGTTGGAGCCGGTCAGGTCGGCCGAGCCGCCGAGCAGCTCGGGCAGCGCCTGGGCCAGCGCGGCGATGGCGAACTGCGAAGCCTTGCGGGTGGCCACGGTCTCGCCCTTGGCGACGGTGGCGTCGACATACGCCTGCAGGGCGTCGGCGAAACCGGCGGGCAGTTCGCCGCGCATGCGGCGCTGGAATTCGGCGGCCTCGGCGGGGTGCGCCTTGGCGTAGGCGTCGAACCCCGCCTGCCATTCCGACTGGGCGCGGGCGCCGGCGGGACGCGCGTCCCAGGCGTCGTAGATGTCCTGCGGCACCGTGAACGGCTCGTGCGGCCAGCCCAGCGCGGCGCGGGTGGCGGCGACCTCGTCGGCGCCCAGCGGCGCGCCGTGGACTTTGTCCGTGCCCGCCATGGTGGGCGCGCCCTTGCCGATGACGGTGCGGCACACGATCAGCGTGGGACCGCCGGCGTTGCGGCGCGCCTGGGCGATGGCGGCGTCCACGGCATCGGCGTCATGGCCGTCGACGCCGCGGATCACGTTCCAGCCGTAGCCTTCGAAGCGGCGGGCGGTGTCGTCGCCGAACCAGTGCTCGACCTTGCCGTCGATGGAAATGCCGTTGTCGTCGTACAGCGCGATCAGCTTGGACAGCCTGAGCGTGCCGGCCAGCGAGCAGACTTCGTGCGAGATGCCTTCCATGAGGCAGCCGTCGCCCATGAACACATAGGTATGGTGGTCGACGATGGCATGGCCGGGGCGGTTGAATTCCGCGGCCAGCAGCGCCTCGGCCAGCGCCATGCCGACCGCGTTGCCCAGGCCCTGCCCGAGCGGGCCGGTGGTCGTCTCGACACCGGGGGTGACGCCGACCTCCGGGTGGCCGGGCGTGCGCGAATGCAACTGGCGGAACTGCCTGAGCTCGCCGATGGGCAGGTCATAGCCCGACAGGTGCAGCAGCGCGTAGATCAGCATGGACCCGTGGCCATTGGACAGCACGAAGCGGTCGCGGTTGGCCCAGGCCGGATCGGCGGGATTGTGGCGCAGATGGCGTCCCCATAGTGTCTGGGCGATGTCGGCCATGCCCATGGGCGCCCCCGGATGGCCGGAATTCGCTTGCTGCACGGCGTCCATGGCAAGGACGCGGATGGCGTCCGCCAAGGGGGTTCGGGAGGCGCTGGGGTGGCTCATGAGAGGGGGCTCTGCTGCCGGCGCCGCGGCGAACGGGGCCGGATGTATGGGTTCGCAAAGCCTACGATTTTAGCACCCGGGCGCCCGGGCCCCGGCCGCGCGGAACGCCACCCGCGCGAGGCGCGCGCGGGGCGGCGACCCGCCACCCTGCCCGTACAATGGCCGCCGAGACCAGACAGGACCCCGCCAGGCCGACCCATGCCGGTTCCCCGCTTCTACTGTCCCGGCCCGCTCGCGGCCGGCGCCGCCATCGAACTGCCCGAAGCCATCGCGCATCACGCGCTGCGCGTGTTGCGCTTGCGGCCGGACGCGGCCATCGTGCTGTTCGACGGCACGGGCGGCGAATACCCTGCCCGCCTGGTGCCCGACGGCGGCACGGCGCGCGCCGTGCTGGGCGGCTTCGATCCGCGTGAGGCCGAGCCGCCGACCCGGATCACGCTGGTCCAGGGCCTGCCCGCGGGCGACAAGATGGACTGGATCGTCGAGAAAGCGGTGGAGCTGGGCGCGCACCGCATCGTGCCGGTGGCCGCGCGCCGCAGCGTGCTGCAACTGTCCGGCCGTCGCCTGGACAAGCGCGTGGACCATTGGCGGCGCGTCGTCCAGGCCGCCTGCGAACAATGCGGGCGCAACCGCCTGCCGGCGGTGGACGCGCCGGTCCCGCTGGCGGACTGGCTGGCGGGCGCCGCGGGCCCGCAACTGCTGTGCGACCCCCAGGCCGATGCCGCCCTGCCGGCGACGCTCGCGGCCGTGTCGCCGGCCGACGGACTGACGCTGCTGGTCGGGCCCGAAGGCGGCTGGTCCGGCGAAGAACTGGAACTGGCGCGCCGCCACGGCGCGCGGCCCGTGCGGCTGGGCGATCGGGTGCTGCGCACCGAAACGGCCGGGCTGGCCTTGCTGGCCGCCGCCGGCGCCCTGCTCGGCTGGTACTGACGACGCGGCCGGCCTACTCGCCAGTGGCGCTCCAGCTTTGCGCGCGGCCGGGTTCGGGCTCGGGGTGCCGGCCGGCATGCTCGATGGCGTAGGCGAAGATGCGGGCGTTTTCGCGGGCGAACTCCGCCGCGTCCGCACAGACCGATTCGATGCGGGCCGCGTCTTCAGAGAGGGCCGGATCGCCCGAGTGCAGCTTGTGCAGCATCAGCACGACGCCGGTCTTCTGGTCCAGGACCGTGTCGCACAGGCAATCGTAGAGGGCATCCAGGTTGCCGCCGAAATATTCGGGGAAATCCACCGCGTTGGCGATCGCGCGCAGCACCGCCGAACGGCTGCGGGCGCGGTCGCAGTCGGCCACGCACAGGGTCAGACCCTGGTCGTGGGCCAGCGCCGTCAAGGCGTCCCGGTCGAACGCGGCAGGATCGAGCGCGCCCCCGCGCTGCAACTGGCGTTGCAAGGAAGACTGGCCGGTTCGCGTCATGCGGACGCCTCCTTGAAAAACGCTTCCACTTCGTCGGTACGCTGCATCGTATCGGCATAACCCAGTTCGATCAATTGATGGGTGTAACTGGCCTCGAACAGCAGGTAGGACATGAGCGATCCGCCGGCGGGCCGCGCCGGGTCGGACGATACACCCAATACGCGGAACAGTGCGCGCGAAGCGCGGGGCAGGCTGGCCAGGTGCTCCAGCGCCAGCAGGTCCAGCGAACGGCTGGGCGCCAGCGCCAGCACGTCGACGTGCCGCAGGCCGGTGCGTTCGGCGACACCGGGGCCGGACAGGGCCAGCACCTGGTTGGCGCGCTCCAGGCGCTCGACGTCCGACGACACGCTGTCGATGAAGATGTTCGACAGGGCATGGCCGCCGATCTGGGCCAGCGAGGGATACGGGGGATCGCCGCGGCGCTGCTCGGGATGCGTCTCGTCGCGGTAGCCGGTGCCGATCACCAGCACGCGCGCCGCGCCCAGGTGGATGGCGGGGCTGATCGGCGCGAGCTGCCGCATGGAGCCGTCGCCGCACCACTCGACCTGGCCGCGCACGTCCAGCGCCCGCGCCGGGAAGACGAACGGGATGGCGCTGGAAGCCATGAGATGGTCCACGCCGATGCGCGCCGGGATGGCCTGGCGCAGCGAGCGCTTCCATGGGTGGATAGTGCGCTGCGCCTGGTAGAACGTGACGTGTTCGCCCGAGGTATAGCCCGACGCCGTGATCGCCAGCGACGACAGGGCGCCCAGCGCGAGGTTCTCGTCGAGCCGGTCGAAGTCCAGCACGCGGGCCAGCAGGTCGGCCAGCGGCTGGTTGTCGAGCAAGGAGCGGGGACGCTGCTGGCGCAGCGGCGGGACCAGCCAGCCCAGCATCAGCATGCCGAGCCAGCGGCTGCCGGTATCGAGCAGGCCCAGGGGATCCGAACGGTAGACGTGGTGGGTGCGCAACGCTTCCCACAGCCGGCGGATGCGCCGCATGGCGACGTGCGGCCGGTCGGCGCGGCAACCCAGGGCGGCGGCGTTGAGCGCCCCGGCCGACGTGCCGCAGATCACGTGGAAGGGATTGGCGAACCCCGGCTCGCGCCGCGGGTCCAGGATGTCGAACACGGCCTGCAGGACGCCGACCTGGTAGGCCGCGCGCGCGCCCCCCCCGGTCAGCACCAGTCCCGTCAGGCTGGCATGCCCGGGCGCACGATCAACGGCTGACGTTGGCATCGACCACCGCCAGGGCAGTCATGTTGATGATGCGTCGCACGGTGGCGCTGGACGTCAGAATGTGCACCGGCGCATTGGCGCCGAGCAGGAAGGGCCCGACCGCCACATTGCCGCCCGCCGCCGTCTTGAGCAGGTTGTAGGCGATATTGCCCGAGTCGACGTTGGGGCACACCAGCAGGTTGGCTTCCCCGGTCAGTGTGGTCGAGGGCAGGATGCGCTGCCGCAGGTTGCCATCCATGGCGCAGTCGCCGTGCATCTCGCCGTCGATCTCGAGATCGGGCGCCTGTTCGCGGATCAGCGCCAGCGCCTTGCGCATCTTGATGGCGGACGGGGAATTGCCGGAACCGAAATTGGAGCGCGACAGCAGGGCCACCTTGGGCACCACGTTCAGGCGCCGCATTTCCTCGGCGGCGGCCTGCGTGAATTCGGCGATCTGCTCCGCCGTGGGATCGTCGTTGACGTGGGTGTCGACCAGGGCCACCGAGCGCTCGGGCAGCAGCACGATGTTCATGGCGGCATAGGTCTGGGTGCCCGGGCGCTTGCCGATGACTTCGTCGATGAAGCGCAGGTGGTCGGAATAGCCGCTGACGGTGCCGCAGATCATGCCGTCGGCATCGCCCAGGTGGACCATCATGGCGCCGATCAGCGTCAGGCGGCGGCGCATCTCGACGCGCGCCATTTCCTTGCTGATGCCGCGCCGGCACATGATTTCCCAGTAGGTGGTCCAGTAGCGGTGGAAACGCTCGTCGAACTCGGGGTTGGTGACCTCGACGTCCTCGCCCAGGCGCAGGCGCAGGCCGTACTTCTCGATGCGCGCGGCCAGCACGGCGGGACGACCCACCAGAATGGGCCTGGCCAGGCCTTCGTCGACCACCACCTGCACGGCGCGCAGCACGCGTTCGTCCTCGCCCTCGGTGAACACGATGCGGGCCTTGCCGCCGTCGCGCACCAGGCTCTTGGCGACCGAGAACAGCGGTTTCATGAACGCGCCGGAGTGGTACACGAACTGCTGGAGCTGCTCGGCATAGGCCTGCAGGTCGGCCAGCGGCCGCGCGGCCACGCCGTCGTCCATGGCCGCCTTGGCGACGGCGGGAGCGATGCGCACGATCAGGCGCGGATCGAAAGGCTTGGGAATCAGGTACTCGGGTCCGAAGCACAGGTCGGTGGTACCGTAGGCGGCGGCCACGACTTCGTTCTGCTCTTCCTGGGCCAGCTTGCAGATGGCGCGCACGGCGGCCTTTTCCATTTCGCGCGTGATGGTGGTGGCGCCGACGTCCAGCGCGCCGCGGAAAATGTACGGGAAGCACAGGACGTTGTTGACCTGGTTCGGGTAGTCCGAGCGGCCGGTGGCCATGACGACGTCGTCGCGCACGCCGTGCGCGAGCTCGGGCAGGATCTCGGGCGTGGGGTTGGCCAGCGCCAGGATCAATGGCCGGGGGGCCATGCGGGCCACCATCCCGGGCTTGAGCACGCCGCCGGCCGACAGGCCCAGGAACGCGTCGGCGTCGCCGATCACGTCATCGAGGGTGCGGGCGTCGGTGTCCTGTGCGAAACGCTCCTTGTCCGGGTCCATGAGGACCTTGCGGCCCTGGTAGACCACGCCTTCGATGTCGGTCACCCAGATGTTCCGCTCGGGCAGGCCGAAGTCGACCATGAGGTCCAGACAGGCCAGCGCCGCGGCGCCCGCCCCGGAGACCACCACCTTGACCTTGTCGATGTCCTTGCCCACGACCTTCAGGCCGTTCAGGAAGGCCGCCGACACGCAGATCGCGGTGCCGTGCTGGTCGTCGTGGAACACGGGGATGCGCATGCGCTCGCGCAGCTTGCGCTCGACCTCGAAGCACTCGGGCGCCTTGATGTCCTCGAGGTTGATGCCGCCGAAGGTCGGCTCCAGGCCGGCGATGATATCCACCAGCTTGTCGGGATCGGACTCGTTGATCTCGATGTCGAACACGTCCAGGCCGGCGAACTTCTTGAAGAGCACGGCCTTGCCCTCCATGACGGGCTTGGAGGCCAGCGCGCCGATATTGCCCAGGCCGAGCACGGCCGAGCCGTTGGTGATCACGCCCACCAGGTTGCCGCGCGCGGTATAGCGGAACACATTGACCGGATCGGCGACGATTTCCTCGCAGGCCGCGGCGACTCCCGGCGAGTACGCCAGCGCCAGGTCGCGCTGGTTGGAGAGCTGCTTGGTGGGAGCGATCGAAATCTTGCCGGGGCGGCCATGCTCGTGGTATTCGAGCGCGGCCTTGCGCAGGTTGGCGTCCATGTTGACTATTTACCGTGCAGTGAAGAGTCCGTAAAAAAATGATTCTAGCCTTTATGCGGCAGGCATCGCCGGAAACAGCCCGAGCGGATCGAACAGCACCTTGGCGTGGCCGTCGATATACTCGACGGCCAGCCGCAGCGCGATGGCCTCCGGCGCGGTCGGATCGGCGGCCGTTCCGGCCCCTTGCCCGGCCGCCGCGGCCGCGCCCTCCGCGGTCGGCGGACCGGCGGAACCGGCCGGCACGCCGGATTCCTCGGCCACCAGGTCCACCGATTCCACCCACGCCAGCGAACCGCCATGGCCGGCCAGCAGCCGGGCCAGGTTGACGGCGGCGGGATCCGCCGGGCGCAGGGCATCGAGCCGGAAGCGCGCGGGCCAGACGGGCTGCGCCAGGCACAGCGCGGCGTCCGCGCCGCCGCACAGTTCGAACAGGGCCGGCACCAGCCGTTGCACGGCGGCCGAGCGCAGCGGCTCGACGTCCGCGGTGCCGAACGGGCCCAGGCGTTCCTGCACGCCGTCGCCGAACATCAGGGACACGGCGCGCACGCCCGGCGCGCACGCCCCGGGCGGCGAAGCCGCGCCCGCGGGCCCCGCCAGCCAGGCGGCGACCGTCATGTCGTCGGGCCACGGCGCGAATTGCGGCAGGCCCGCCGCTTTGAGCGCGCCCAGCGTGCAGCCGGCCTGCGCCCGCCAGGCCGGGCCGGACCCCGGCAGGCGCGCCAGGCCGGCCAGCCCGGGCGCCGGGTCGACCCACAGCACCTGCCCCTCCGCCGGCGTCGCCAGGTCCGCGGCGGCCAGCGACAGCGTCACGCCGTATTCGCGGCACAGCGCGCGGGCATGCTGGAGGTCGGCCTCGCGCGCCGGCCGCAGGCGGGCCTGGGCCGCGGCGCCGGCGGCCCCGCAGTCCTCGAAGGCCCCCGCGCAACTGCGCGCCATGCGCTGGCAGAAAGTTTCCCAGGACGTGCGGGGAACGCGGCGTCCGAACAGAAAGGCTCGTCGTGAAGTCTGCATAACCTTAACTACAATCGCGGTTTCGCCGCGAGATCTTTATGCCCCGCCTTGCCGTCCGCACCCATGATGTCGTGCCCTTCCGGGCCGTCGAGCTCTTCAAGCAGGCGACCGAATTGCGCGCGGCGGGCCGCGACATCATCAGCCTGGGCATCGGGGAACCCGACTTTACCGCGCCCCCGCGGGTGCTGGAAGCGCTGGACCGCGCCGCGCGCGACGGCCTGAGCGGCTACAGCCCCCCGGCCGGCCTGCCGGCGCTGCGCGAGGCCATCGCCGGCTTCTACCGCGACCGCATGGGCGCGCCGATCGATCCTTCCCGCGTCATTGTCACCTCGGGCGCGTCCGGCGCGCTGCTGCTGGCCTGCATGGCCCTGATCGATCCGGGCGACGAAGTGCTCATGCCCGATCCTTCATATCCGGCCAACCGCAACTTCATTTCCGGCGCCGGCGGCACGGCGCGGCTGATTCCCAGCACGCCCGCCGGGCGCTACCAGTTGTCGGCGGAAGACGTGCGCCGCCATTGGGGCTCCGCCACCCGCGGCGTCCTGATCGCATCGCCCGGCAACCCGACCGGCACGTCGATCGCCCGGCCCGAGCTGGCAGTCCTGCTGGCCGAGGTCCGCGCGCGCCGGGGCTTCGTGCTCATGGACGAAATCTACCTGGCGTTGAGCTACGACGGCCCGCCGCGCTCGGCGCTGGCGCTGGACGACGACCTGGTGGTCATCAACAGTTTCTCCAAGTACTTCCACATGACGGGTTGGCGGCTGGGCTGGATGATCGTGCCGGCGGACATGGCCGGCATCGTCGAGAAAATGGCCGCCAGCCTGGCGATCTGCGCCCCCACCCTGGCCCAGCATGCCGCGCTGGCCTGCTTCGAGCCGGACACCCTGGCGCTGTACGACCGGCGCAAGGAGGCCTTCCGCCGGCGACGCGACTACCTGTTGCCGGAACTGGAGCGGCTGGGCTTGCCCGTGCCGGTCGAGCCGGACGGGGCCTTCTATATCTATGCCGACGTCGGCGCCCATGCGCAGGACAGCCAGGAATTCTCGCAGCGGCTGCTGCGGGAGGCAGGCGTGGCCGCCGTGCCGGGCCTGGATTTCGGACCCGCGCACGCGCGGCGCGGATTGCGGTTTTCCTATGCGACCGGCCTGGATCGCCTGCAGGAGGCGGTCGAGCGCATGGGCCGCCTGCTGGGCCGGGACCAGGGCGCGCCGGCGCCAGGGGCCGCCGGCGCGCCTGTGCCCTAGTCGCGCGCCAGCGCGACGCCGGCGGCCAGCGCCAGGCGGCGGCGCTCGGCCAGCACCTTGGCGCCGTAGCCGCCGTCGCCCGGGCCGGTGGCGCCGACATAGCAGGCCAGGCCCCCGGTGAGCGAACCCCGGCGCTGGATACAGTCCTTCAGGATCTGCGCCCCCACCCGGATATTGGCCACCGGATTCAGCGCGGCGCCGTCGCCGCCGCCGAAGGGCTGGAATTTCTCCTGGTGCACGCTGGTCATGACCTGCATCAGGCCCTGGGCCCCGACGGTGCTTTCGGCGAACGGGTTGTAGCGCGACTCGATGGCGATGACGGCCAGCAGCAGCAGCGGGTCCAGCGCCAGGTCGTGCCCGACCACATAGGCCGTGCTCACCAGCACGCCCGTGGCGTCGTAGGCCACTTTGTACTTGCGGGAAATATAGCTGCGCAGCGCCTCGACCTGGCCGCTGGAGGCGCCGGTCTCGACCAGCACGGCGGCCGGCGGCTGGGTGCCGATGGCGTTCAGGAAACTGTCCACGCCGGCCACGGTGCCGGCCGGCGAGTGCACGGAGTCGGCCAACATGGCATGATTGCCCCCTTGCCGGGCGGCATCCGGCGCCAGCGCGGCCAGCAGCGCGGCATGCACGTGCAGCGCCTGGCCGCGCAGGCCGGGCAGGGCGAACACGACGCCGGCCGCCACCAGGACCGCGATGCCGAGATAGACCGTGCACGTGCGCACGATTTCGGACACACGGTTGTGCGCGGCGCTGAAAAATTGCCTGCAGAAGGCAATTACCGCGTCGGGCATGAGCACCCTCCTGCGTTGGAAAGGGCTTGATGTTAACCCCTTTGCCGCCGGAAGATGTAACGCAAATATGACAGGAGTTCGTGTGAAATACCGCGACCTTAGGGACTTTATCGCGCAACTTGAGCACAAGGGCGAACTCAGGCGGATCGCCGCGCCGGTGTCGACGCGGCTCGAGATGACCGAGATCTGCGACCGCGTGCTGCGGGCCGGGGGGCCGGCCCTGCTGTTCGAGAACGCCCGCCACGGCGACGCGCCGGCGGGCATGCCGGTGCTGGCCAACCTGTTCGGCACGCCGCGCCGGGTGGCATGGGGCATGGGCGAGGACGACGTCGCGGCCCTGCGCGATACCGGCGAGCTGCTGGCCTCGCTGCGCGAGCCGGAACCGCCCAAGGGATTGCGCGACGCCTGGGCCAAGGTCTCCATGCTCAAGGCCGCCTTGTGGGACATGAATCCGCGCACGGTGCGCCAGGCGCCCTGCCAGGAAACGGTCTGGGAAGGCGACGAAGTGGACCTCGGCCGCCTGCCGCTGCAGACCTGCTGGCCGGGCGACGTGGCGCCGCTCCTGACCTGGGGACTGGTCGTGACCCGCGGCCCGAACGCCCGCCGGCAGAACCTGGGCATCTACCGCCAGCAGCCGATCGCGCGCAACAAGCTCATCATGCGCTGGCTGTCGCATCGCGGCGGGGCGCTGGACTTCCGCGACCACGCCCGCGCCTATCCCGGCACGCCGTTCCCGGTGGCGGTGGCCCTGGGCGCCGACCCGGCGACCATCCTGGGCGCGGTGACCCCGGTGCCCGACACCTTGTCGGAATACCAGTTCGCGGGCCTGCTGCGCGGCTCGCGCACCGAGGTGGCCAAGGCCCTGGGCAGCGACCTGCAGGTGCCGGCCCACGCCGAAATCGTGCTCGAGGGCCACCTGCTGCCGGCCGGCGACCCGCGGGCCGTCGCGCCCGAGATGCCGGAAGGCGTGCCGCCGCCGCCCGACACCGGCTACGAGATGGCGCTCGAAGGCCCGTACGGCGACCACACCGGCTATTACAACGAGCGCGACTGGTTCCCCGTATTCACGGTCGATCGCGTCACCCTGCGCCGCGACCCCATCTACCATTCGACCTATACCGGCAAGCCGCCCGACGAGCCGGCCATCCTGGGCGTGGCGCTCAACGAGGTCTTCGTGCCGCTGCTGCGGCGCCAGTTGCCGGAGATCGTGGATTTCCACCTGCCGCCGGAAGGTTGCAGCTACCGCCTGGCGGTGGTGTCGATCCGCAAGCAGTATGCCGGCCACGCCAAGCGGGTCATGTTCGGCCTGTGGAGCGTGTTGCGCCAGTTCATGTACACGAAGTTCATCGTGGTGGTCGACGACGACATCGACCCGCGCGACTGGAAGGAAGTGGTGTGGGCCATGACCACCCGCATGGATCCGGTGCGCGACACCGTGCTGGTCGAGCGCACGCCCATCGATTACCTGGATTTCGCCTCGCCGGTGTCCGGCCTGGGAGGCAAGATGGGACTGGACGCGACCCACAAATGGCCGGGCGAGACCGAGCGCGAATGGGGCCGGCCGATCGCCATGGACGCCGACGTCCGGCGCCGGGTCGACGCCATGTGGGACCAACTGGGGCTTTGAATCCGGCCGGGGCTCAGCCGAACACCACGAGCGGGCGGCCGGGCGCCCGCGGATGCGGGATCAGCGTGGCCTCGATGCCGTATACGCGCCGCAGGTTGGCCGCGGTCAGGACCTGCGCCGGCTCGCCCTGCGCGACGATGCCGCCGCCGGCCAGCAGGAGCAGCCGGTCGCACCAGCGCGCCGCCAGGTTGACATCGTGCAGCACCGCCAGCACGCCGGTCCGTCGTGCGCGGGCCAGCCTGGCCGCGCCTTCCAGCAAGCCGTGCTGGTGCGGCGGATCCAGGCTGGAAACCGGCTCGTCCAGCAACAGATAGCGCGCCTCGTCGGCTGCCGGCGCGGCCAGGCACTGCGCCAGCACGCGGGCGTACTGCACGCGCTGCTGCTCGCCGCCGGACAGGCGCAGGTAGCGCCGGCCGGCATAGGCCGCGGCGTCCGCCAGCTCCAGGGCCTGCGCGACGACTCCGGCCAGGGCCGCCGCCGACAATTCGGGAAACGGGTAGGCGCCCATCTCCACCACTTCGGCGACTTCCAGATCGAAGTCCAGCGCCGAGCGCTGCGGCAGCACCGCGCGCCGCCGCGCCAGCCGGCGATGCGCCATGCCGGCCAGCGACGCGCCGTCCAGCGTCACGCTGCCGGCGTCGGGCGCCAGTTCGCCGGCCAGCGTCGCCAGCAGGGTCGACTTGCCGGCGCCGTTGCCGCCGAGCAGGCCGACCAGTTCGCCGGCGCGCAGGGCCACGGTCACCTGCCGCAGCACGGGAAACCCGTTGCGCGACACGTCGAGACGATCGGCGGCCAGCATGTTCAGAACCTCCGGCCGCGCGCCAGCAGCCACAGGAAGAACGGACCGCCGACCAGGCTGGTGACCAGCCCGATGGGCAGCTCGGCCGGCGCGATCGCCACCCGCGACAGCCAGTCGGCCAGCGTCAGCGCCAGGGCACCGCCCAGCAGCGAGGCCGGCAGCAGCGCGCGGTGATCGGCGCCCAGCACCATGCGCAGCACGTGCGGCACGATCAGGCCGACGAAGGCGATGCCGCCGGTGGCCGCCGTGAGCGGCCCGATCATCAGCGCCACCACGCCGACCAGCAGGCGGCGCAGGACCGCCAGGTCGAACCCCAGGTGCGAGGCTTCGCGCTCCCCCAGCAACAGGGCGTTCATGCCCCGCCATTGGGTCAGCAGCACCGCCGCCAGCGGCAGCGTCCAGGCCGCCAGCCCCGCCAGCATGGGCCAGCCGGCATCCGCCAGGCTGCCCATGTTCCAGAAGGCCAGGTCGCGCAGGCGGGCATCGCCGGCCACGTAGGTCAGCAGCCCGATGGCGCTGGCGGCCACGGCGTTGATCGCCACCCCGGCCAGCAGCAGGCCGGCGGTTCCGGGATAGCGCCGGCCCAAGCCGTAGGCCAGCAGGGTCGCCAGCAGGCTCCCGACGAAGGCGGCCGGGGCGCGCGCCCACAGGCTGCCGCCGACCAGCACGATCGCGGCCGCCGCGCCCAGCGCGCCGCCGGCCGAAATGCCCACCAGGCCAGGTTCGGCCAGCGGATTGCGGAACAGCGCCTGCATGGCAGCGCCGGCCAGCGCCAGCGCCGCGCCGGTCAGCATGGCCAGCAGCACGCGGGGCACCCTGAGATCCAGCAGCACCGCGCGGCCTAGCCCGCCGGCGCCGCCGCCGCCGGCCAGCATATCGAAGGCGTCTCGAAGGGGGATATCGACCGCGCCGTGCAAGGCGGCGCCGACGGCCACCGATGCCAGCGCGACCGCCAGGACGATCCATGTCGCCGCGCGCGCGGGACGCGCCGCGACGGGCGGCGCCGCGGGCCCGGAAAGCGCGTTCAACGCTCGCCGCGGACCTGTTCGCCGACCGGATCGCGGCCGCGCCAGCCCTGGAGCAATTGCCAGCCGAGCACCGCGGCGCTGCCCAGCCTGAACAGCCGGGAACGCTTGCCGCCCAGCACCCAGGCGGACACGGTGGAGGTCAGCACGGGAAAGCGGCGGGCCAGGCGGACCGCCCGCCACAGGAAATGCCGGCCTTGCCCGCCAGTGAAGCGGGGCATCAGCCCCTGGACCAGCGACCGCGGATCGAGCGAGCGGCCCAATTGGGAGAATTCATGCGCCAGGGCTTCGCGTTCGAGCGCCGCGCGGGCGCGCAGCAACTCGATGCGCACCGCGCGGTCGACGGCGGGAGACAGGGGCTTGTTCATGGCATATCCGCGCGTGAGGGGCGGGACGACGGAGCGTCGTCCTGGCTCAGGACCTTGATCTCGGCCAGCATGTCGGCGTCGCGCCGCAGTTCCTCGACCGTATGGGCGAAAGGAGAGCCCGAGCGCATAGCGTCGCGGGCCCGGACCAGCAGCACCACGCCGATCACGGCATAGACCAGCGCCAGCACGCCCAGCGCCAGGTAGCGATATTCGGTGGGCCAGAACAGCGCCGCGATCCATAGGGAAAAGACCAGCAGGGCCAGCGTCAGGAACACGGCGGCGGCCAGCGCCATGACGGCGGCGCGGGCAAGACGGGATTTTTCCTCGGCCAGTTCCAGGCCGAACAATTCCAGCCGCGTGCCCAGCAGGCCCGTCAGGCCCGACGCGATGCCCCCCAGAGAATCTCGCAAACCCATGGTGTCCGCCCTTGCCTAGAAAGCTGCGTGGAATGCGCGGCGGCGCGCGGCCCGGACGGACCGCGGGCCGCGATCAACGGCGGCTGACCAGCAGGCCGAGCAGCAGGCCGGCCAGGCCGGCGATGCCGATGGCCTGCCAGGGATTGTCGTGGACGTAGTCGTCGGTGGCGCGGGCCGCCTTGCGGCCGTGCTCGAACACCGCGTCCTGCGCGTCGTACAGGGCCTCGCGGGTGCGCCGCAGGGAAGCCATCGCGCGGTCGCGCAGTTCGGCCGCGCGGTCGCCCGTGGTGGAGGCGGCTTCGCGCAGCAGGTCCTCGGCGTCGTTCAGGCTGCTCTTGACACTGTCGATCAGCTTTTCCTTGCTTGCTTCGGTGCTCTGGGTGCTCATGGCGGGCTCCTGGGTGTGGCTCGAACGGAACTTATGATATCAGCCCTCGTGCAGGCAAACGCAACCAGGCTTTTCGGAGTGCGGCGGGGCCGCACGCGCTCATTCGACCCGGGTGACTTCGATGACCGAACGTTGCCCCGACTGTTCGATTTCCTGGCGCATGACCAGATTGACGTCGGGACAGACCCAATCGGTTACCTTTGACTGCATTCCCGGCACCGGCAACGGCACGCCGCTGAAGGTGGCGTAGGCGGGGTCGGTGATGCGCTCGTAGCGCACCGGCCAGCAGGCCTTCCGGCCCAGGGCGGTATCGATGGACTGCTTGGCGCCCACGGTCTTTTCCTTGAGACGGACCGTCAGGTTGCCGGCGGGCGCCGAGGGGCCGGCATCCGCCCCGCCTAGCTGCAGCATGAACGATTCGGCGGGGAAGCGCTGGCCTTCCCCGGTGATCGGGCGGTCGTAGCCGAACAGGCCGAGCAGCCGCAGGTCCAGTTGCTTGCCGGCGCTTTCCGAGGCCGGCCGGCCCACGCGGACGAAAGAGGACCGGCCGTTCCTGACGGTGACGATGTGGTCGACCTCGGTCTTGCCGGCGGGCAGGCCGGCCAGGCTGAAGGAGGCGTCGCCGCGGACGCGGGCGCTGCACGATCCGTCGGCCGGGCGCTTGACATCGGAGAACGCCAGGTCGGCCGACACCCGCAGCATGCCCGTGCCGGACCAGACGACGTGCCCGCCGTCGTGGAAGAACGGCGCCTTGCAGACGTCGGCGCGGGCCGCGCCGGCGGCGGCGGCCAGGACGGCGGCCAGCACTATCGATTGCATTCTTCGCATGATGGTGTCTCGCAAAAACCACGGCGGCGGCATGGCCGCGGCGCCGATCCGCGCCGGCGCACCGCCGTTCGGTCCGATGGTACCTCAGGAAAGCGTCCGTACCGGAAGCGATCCGCCGCCGTGCGGCGCGAGGCGTCACGGCGAGCCTGCGCGCCGGTCCCCTACCTTTCGCCACGATCCGTTCGCGGCAGCGACAGGCGGGATGAGGCATATCCGCCTAATGACTAGGGGACATATGGATATCCGCTTATAAATACATGCCGATAGTTTCGTTCCCTCCGAGGCGGGCGCTTCCTAGAATGCAACGATTGCAATAGGAATCGCATCATGCCTGTCGTCACCCCGTCTCCGCTGCCCGATACCAAATTCTCGATGCTGGAGCACCTGATCGAGGACCTGGACGCCCCCGCCCTGCACTGGCTGTCGGGCTATATGGCGGGCGCCGCCTCGCGGCTGCAGCCCATGCCGCTGACGCTGCCCAGGGTCGCCGCGCCGGCGGCCGAGGCGCGCCAGCGCCTGACGGTGGTCTACGGCAGCCAGACCGGCAACGCCAAGCGGGTGGCCGAGGAACTGGCGCGCCGCGCCCAGGGCGACGGCCTGCTGGTGCGGGTGGTGCGCGCCGACGCCTACCCGGTGCGGGAACTCAAGGAAGAGCGGCTGCTGTATATCGTGATCAGCACGCAGGGCGAAGGCGAACCGCCGGACGACTCGCGCGGCTTCGTGGAATTCCTGGCCGGCCGTCGCGCACCCAAGCTGCCGGAGCTCAAGTATGCCGTGCTGGGCCTGGGCGATTCCAGCTATCCGCAATTCTGCGGCATCGGCCGCGACATCGACGCGCGACTGGCCGAGCTGGGCGCCACGCGGTTGCAGGAAGCCGGCTGCGCCGACCTGGACATCGAAACCGTGGCCGCGCCGTGGAGCGAGCAGGCCCTGACGCAGGCGCGCGAACAGCTCGCGCGCACGCCGCTGGCCAGCGTCACGCCGCTGCGTCCGCAACAGGCCGCCGCGCTGCACGGCCGCGAGCATCCCCATGCCGCCGAAGTCCTGGCCAACCAGCGCATCACCGCGCGCGACAGCGACAAGGACATCCGGCACATCGAGCTCTCGCTGGAAGGCTCGGGCCTGCGCTACGAGCCGGGCGACGCGCTCGGCGTGTGGCCCCGGCAGACCGCGGAGCTGGTCGGGTCGGTGGTGGACACGCTGGGCCTGGACGGCGCCGCGCCGATCGCCGTCGGCGACCAGACGCTGCCCCTGGCGCAATGGCTGGGCGAAAAGCGCGAGCTGACGCGGCTTACCCGCCCCTTCCTGGCCGCGCATGCGGAACGCAACGGTGACAGCCGGCTCAAGCACGCCCTGACGCCCGACGGCCGCGACCAGTTGGCCGCGCTGTTCGACCAATACCAGGTCATCGACCTGTTGCGCGAATACCCCGCGTCCTGGTCCGGCGAGGAACTGGTGGGCGCGCTGCGGCCGCTGGCGCCGCGCATGTATTCCATCGCGTCCAGCATGACCGACGTCGAGGACGAAGTCCACCTCACCGTTGCCCACGTCGCCTACGAAGCCTTCGGCCATGCCCGCTGGGGCGCGGCGTCGCGCTACCTGTCGCAACTGGACGACGGCGCGAGCGTGCCGGTGTTCGTCGAAGCCAACGAACGCTTCCGCCTGCCCGCCGACGCCTCGCGCGACGTGATCATGATCGGCCCGGGCACCGGGGTGGCACCGTTCCGCGCATTCGTGCAGGCGCGCGCCGCGGCCGGCGCCGGCGGGCGCAACTGGCTGTTCTTCGGCAACCCGCACTTCCACAGCGATTTCCTGTACCAGACCGAATGGCAGCAGTCGCTCAAGGACGGCCGCCTGGACCGCATCGACCTGGCGTTCTCGCGCGACCAGGCCGGCAAGATCTACGTGCAGGACCGCATGCGCGAACAGGGCCGCGACCTGTACGACTGGCTGCAGGGCGGCGCGCACCTGTACGTGTGCGGCGACGCCACCCGCATGGCCAAGGACGTGCATGGCGCCCTGCTCGAGATCGCCCGCACCCACGGTGGCAAGGACCCCGAAGCCGCCGAAGCCTGGCTGTCGGAGCTGGCCTCCCAGGGCCGCTACGCACGCGACGTTTATTGATGGATTCCCGCAGCATGACTGAACCGCTTTCCCCCATGGAACAGATCAAGGCCGACAGCAACTTCCTGCGCGGCACCATCGCCGAGGGCCTGGCCGACCCGGTCACCGGCGCCATCAGCGAAGACGACAACAAGCTGCTCAAGTTCCACGGCAGCTACCAGCAGGACGACCGCGACCTGCGCGACGAGCGGCGCCGCCAGAAACTGGAGCCGGCCTATTCGTTCATGATCCGCGCCCGGCTTCCGGGCGGCGTGGTCACGCCCTCGCAGTGGCTGGACTTCGACCGCATCGCCCGCGAATGGGCCAATGGCTCGCTGCGCATCACCACGCGCCAGACATTCCAGTTGCACGGCGTGCTCAAGCGCAACCTGAAGCCGACCATCGCGGCGATCAACGGCATGCTGGCGACCACCATCGCCGCCTGCGGCGACGTCAACCGCCAGGTGGTGAGCGCCACCAATCCGCTGCAGTCGCGCGCCCATGGCCAGGCCTACGAGTGGGCGGCGCGGCTGTCCGAGCACCTGATTCCCAAGACCCGCGCCTACCACGAGATCTGGCTGGACGGCGAACGGGTGGCCGGCGGCGAGCCCGACCACGAACCGCTGTACGGGCCCACCTACCTGCCGCGCAAGTTCAAGATCGGCCTGGCGGTGCCGCCGCTCAACGACATCGACGTCTTCGCCCAGGACCTGGGCCTGATCGCCATCCTGCAGGACGGCGAACTGGCCGGATTCAATATCGCGGTGGGCGGCGGCATGGGCGCGACCCATGGCGACGACACCACCTATCCCCGCCTGGGCAGCGTGATCGGCTTCGCCACGCCTGACCGGTTGATCGCGGTGGCCGAGCAAGTGATCTCCGTGCAGCGCGACTACGGCAACCGCAGCGAGCGCAAGCATGCGCGCCTGAAGTACACCATCGATCACCACGGCCTGGACTGGTTCAAGGACGAACTGGAGTCGCGGCTGGGGTTCAGGCTGGCGCCGGCGCGCGACTACGCGTTCGACCACAACGGCGACCGCTACGGCTGGGTCGAAGGCGAGGACGGCCGCTGGCACCTGACCCTGTATATCGAGTCGGGCCGCGTCGCCGACTTTCCCGGCCGGCCGTTGCTCACCGGCCTGCGCGAGATCGCCAGGACGCATCGCGGCGATTTCCGCATGACGTGCAACCAGAACCTGATGATCACCGATGTGCCGGCCGCCGAGCGCGAGACGATCGATCGCCTGGTGGCGGCCCACGGACTGGACGGCTACCGCGAGCAGAGCGGCATACGGCGCCACGCGATCGCCTGCGTGGCCCTGCCGACCTGCGGCCTGGCCATGGCCGAGAGCGAACGCTACGTGCCCCAGCTCATGCCCAGGCTGGAAGCGCTGCTGGATCGCCACGGCCTGCTGGACGCGCCGATATTGCTGCGCCTGTCGGGCTGTCCCAACGGCTGTTCGCGGCCCTACCTGGGCGAGATCGCGCTGGTGGGCCGGGCGGTCGGCCGCTACGACTTGCGCCTGGGCGCCGACTTCACCGGCCAGCGCCTGAACGTCGTGCACCGCGAGAACGTGACCGAGCCGGACATCCTGTCCACGCTGGACGAGCTCTTCGGCCGCTATGCGGGCGAGCGCAACGCCGGCGAGGGCTTCGGGGACTTCCTGGTGCGGGCCGGGGTGATCGCGGCGCCGACCCAGAAACTGGTGCCGATCAAGCTGGTCGCCTAGCGTCCCGGAAACGAAGACCGATCCCCCGGGATCGTCGCATTGCCTGGAGGGCCCGCCTGGGCGGGCCGTTTTGCCATGACGCTATTTCCCATATTCGCCGACCTGCGCGGCCGGCCCGTCCTGGTGGTGGGCGGCGGACACGTCGCCGAACGCAAGGCCGCGGCGCTGCTCGAGGCCGGCGCCGACGTGCGCGTGGGCGCGCCTGGATTGACCGAGAACCTGCGCCGGTGGGCCGGCCAGGGCCGGGTCAGGCACCTGGACGGCGCATTCGACCCGGCATGGCTGGACCCGGCATGGCTGGTCGTCGCGGCCACCGGCGACCGCGCGGTCAACGCGGCCGTCGCCGCCGCCGGGCAGGAGCGCCGCGTATTGGTCAACGTGGTGGACGACCCCGCCTTGTCGTCGTTCCAGGTGCCTTCCATCGTCGACCGCTCCCCGCTGATCGTGGCCATTTCCTCGTCCGGCGTCGCGCCGGTGCTGGCGCGGCGCCTGCGCGAGCGGCTGGAAGCCTTGCTGGACCATGCGCTGGGCCCGCTGGGCGAACTGGCTGCGCGCTATCGCGCGCAGATCCGCCGGCGCCGGCCGGAACTGGGCGCGCGACGCCGCTTCTACGACTGGCTGCTCGACGGCCCGGTCGCGTCCCTGCTGCGCCAGTCGCGCGCCGGCGACGCCGAGCACGCGCTGCGGGAAGCGCTCGAGCAGGACGAAGCGCCGGCCCCGGGCCGCGCCGTGCTGGTCGGCGCAGGCCCAGGCGACCCGGGCCTGCTCACGCTCAAGGGCCTGCGCGCGTTGAACGAGGCCGACGTGATCCTGTACGACCGGCTGGTCAGCGAGGAGATCCTGGCGCTGGCGCGGCGCGACGCGGAACGCATTCCGGTCGGCAAGCTGCCGGGCGAAGACCACAACGCCACGCAGGCGCGCATCCACGAATTGTTGCGCGAACACGCCCTGGCCGGCCGCACCGTGGTGCGGCTCAAGGGCGGCGACGCCTTCATTTTCGGGCGCGGCGGCGAAGAGCTCGAATCCTTGCGCGAGCACGGCATCGCCTACGAAGTCGTGCCGGGCATCACCGCGGCGCTGGCGTGCGCCGCCTACGCCGGCGTGCCGCTGACCCACCGCGAGCATTCGCAGTCGGTGCACCTGGTCACCGCCCATTGCCGCGACTCGGAAGACACGCTGGACTGGCAGGCGCTGGCGCGCGGACGGCAGACGCTGGCGTTCTACATGGGCGTGTCGCAGCTCGACACGCTGGCCGGCAGGCTGATCGCCCACGGCCGCGACGCCGGCACGCCCTGCGTGCTGGTCGAGAACGGCACGCGGCCGCAGCAGCGCACGCTATCGGCCACGCTGGCCGACCTGCCGGCCCGGGCCAGGGAACATGGCATACGCGCTCCCGCCCTGCTCATCGTCGGCGAAGTCGCCGGCCTGGCCGGCCGCCTGGGCTGGTTCGGCGAGCATCTCGGCGAACCGGGGACGGAGCGGCGCCTGGCCGCCTGAACCGGGCCGCCGCCCCGCCGGATTCATTCGGTCTTCTGCTTGGTCCCGAACACCCGGTCGCCGGCGTCGCCCAGGCCCGGCACGATATAGCCGTGCTCGTTCAAGCCCTGGTCGATCGACGCGGTATAGATCCGGACATCGGGATGCCGCGACAGCACCGCATCGATGCCCACCGGCGCGGCCACCAGCACCAGCGCGCGGATTTCCTTGCAGCCGGCGCGCTTGAGCAGGTCGATGGCGGCGAGCATGGAGCCGCCCGTGGCCAGCATGGGATCGACGATCAGCGCCAGCCGCTGGTCCAGTTCGCCCGCCAGCCGCTCCAGATAGGTATGGGCCTGCAGGGTTTCTTCGTTGCGGGCGACGCCGACCACGCTGACGCGCGCCCCCGGGATCAGGCCGAGCACGCCGTCGAGCATGCCGATGCCGGCACGCAGGATCGGCACCACCGTGACCTTCTTGCCGGCCAGCTTCTCGACCTGCACCGGGCCGCTCCAGCCCTGGACGGAATGCGGCTCCAGCGGCATGTCCTTGGAGGCTTCGTAGGTCAGCAGCGCGGCGATTTCCTGGGCCAGTTCGCGAAAGCTCTTGGTGCTGAGGTCGGCGCGCCGGATCAGGCCCAGCTTGTGGCGGATGAGCGGGTGGCGGATTTCATGGACGGGCATGGAAGTCTCCGGAAGAGGCTCTGGATGGTCGGGTGCCGGGCGCTAGCGCGAGGCCAGCCAGTCGATCAGCGCATCGTCGAACGATCGGACCGCCGTGGCCCGGTCGTCGTTGACGAGGCTCACCACCACGTAGCGCTTGCCGCTGGCGCCCAGCACATAGCCGGCGATGGCGCGCACGTCGCGCAGCGAGCCGGTCTTGAGATGGGCTCTGCCTTGCGCGTCGCCGTTGCGCAGCCTGCGCCGCACGGTGCCGTCCACGCCCAGGATGGCCAGGGAAGACAGGTACTCCGGCATGAGCGGGGTGTCCCAGGCCTGCGTGAGCAGTTGGGCCAGGCTGCCTGCCGAAACCGCGGCGTTGCGCGCCAGGCCGGAGCCGTTGTCCAGCACCAGCCCGGGCATGTCCAGGCCCTGCGCCGCCAGCACCGACGCGGCCACCCGGTCGCTGCTGGCGACGGTGGCGGGCCGCGGGCCGCGCTCGGCGCCCAGGGTGAGCAGCAGCATGCGCGCCATGACGTTGTTGCTGCGCTTGTTGATCTGGCGGATCACCTCGCCCAGCGGCGGGGATTCGTGCACGGCCAGCGGCACCGCGTCGGGCGGCACCATGCCGTCGCGCACCCGGCCGGAGAAAGTGCCGCCCAGTTCCTTCCAGAAAAAGCGGAACATCTGCGTGGCCAGGTCCTGCTGCGACAGCGCCAGCCGGTACAGCGCGAACTCGCCGCAGGATCCGGCGACGGTGCCCGACAACCGCAAGGTCACGCCCTCGCGGCTCAGCAGGGGCTCGGTGCCGACCACCGGCGCGCCGGGGCAGGGCACGTCGCTCCACCCCACGTGGCCTTCGAGCTTGATGCCGGGCAACGGCGGATCGACCATGGGCACCCATTTGCGGCCCACCGGATCGGGCATGAACAGCAGCCGCACGGCGCCGTAGCCCACCATGAAGGCGTCGGGACTGGCGTTGTAGGCGCGGTCCGCCGCGCCGTCGAACGCGCCGGGATCGATCTCGACCCGGCCGAAGATGGAACGGTCGACCACCAGGTCCTGGATCTGCTTGACCCCGCGCAGCCGCAGTTCGCGCAGCAGCAGCCACAGGTCCTGCATCAGGAACATGGGATCGGCGCCGGCGCGCAGGTAGAGCGGTCCGCGCAAAGCCCCGCGGGCGTCCGGCCGGCCGCCCGGATCGACCAGGAACTCGGTGCGCCACACGTAATTGGGCCCCAGCTCGGACAAGGCCGCCCAGGTGGTGACCAGCTTCATCACCGAGGCCGGATTGCGCGGCTCGGCGGCGTTGATCGACACCAGACGCTGCCCGCCGAGCTCCTGGACCACCAGGGACAGCGAGCCCGCCGGCAGGCCGGTGGCCTTCCAGGCCTTTTCCAGCTCGGCGGGCAGGCCCTGCGCGGACCCCGCCGCGCAGGCGAACAGCGTCGCCCCGGCCGCCGCGCGGGCCAGCCATGTGGTCAGTCGTCCAAGGGTGCTCATCGATGCAGTCCCGCTTTGCAGGGCAAAAGCGTGAGCATACAAAACCTGGGCGCGGCGCGGCGATCGAGGAAACCCTCATCGACGGAATCGAAGGGCATGCCAACGTGGCGATGGCCGACGGGTGCCACTACGCTTTGCAGGTCGAAACACACCGGCAATCACGGGCATCCAAGGTCAACCGGCTTCCGGGGTTGCCGTTGCGCTGCGGCGCATCGGCCGATTCAATATAAGCTATTGCTTCTTTCAGCCAAGGAGAACACCCATGCCTCGTTGGCGCTGGGTATTGACACAAATGACGCGGCGGCTCTGGGTACGCGCCACCCTGATCGGGCTGATGGGCGTGGCCGCGGCCATTCTCGCCGCCGTGGTCGAACGCTTCATTCCCTGGGACTTCCCCACCGACATCGGCTCCGAAGCGGTGGGCAGCATCCTGAACATCATCGCGTCCAGCATGCTGGCCGTCACCACATTTTCACTCAGCGTCATGACGGCGGCCTATGGAGCGGCCACCAGCAATGTCACGCCGCGCGCCACCCGGCTATTGATAGAAGACCGGGTCACGCAGACCGTACTGTCCACCTTCATCGGATCATTCCTGTTCGGCGTGGTCGGCATTGTCGTGCTCAATACCGGCGCCTACGGTGATCGTGGCCGCTTCGTGCTGTTTGTCGTCACTGTCGCGGTCATCGTGCTGATCGTGCTGTCGTTGTTGCGTTGGATCGATCATCTGACCCGCCTGGGGCGGGTGGGCGAAACGACCGAACGGGTCGAACAGGCGGCGCGCCACGCTATCGAAGCCCGCCTGAAAGAACCCTATCTGGGAGGCAGCGCGCTGCGCGAAGTGCCCGCCGATGCCATGCCCGTTGCAGCCCAAGTGATCGGTTATGTGCAGCACATCGACATGACGGCGCTGTCGCATTGCTGCGAGCAAGCCGATGGCGACATTTTCGTGGGGACCATTCCCGGCACGTTTGTCTACCCCGACACGCCCATCGCCTGGATCGCGGCCCGGATCTCCAAGGAAACCGACGACGGCCTGCCCGACGCCGTACACAAGGCCTTCACCATCGGCAACGAACGCAGCTTCGACCAGGATCCGCGTTTCGGCCTGGCCGTCATGAGCGAGATCGGCTCGCGCGCGCTGTCGACGGCGATCAACGATCCCGGCACCGCCATCGACGTCATCGGCCGCATGACGCGCCTGATGGGTCTGTGGGCCGATTCGCGCGACCGCGGCGACATCGATTCGACGCATCCGCGCGTGCATGTACCGGCGCTGACTTCCGACGATATGTTCGAGGATGCCTTCATGCTGATGGCACGCGACGGCGCCGGGCTCATCGAAATACAGCTACGTATTCAGAAATCGCTGCTGGCGCTAAGCCGTCTGGGCGATGCCGACTACCGTGCGGCGGCCCTGCGCCAGGCCCGCCTGGCGCGCGCCCGGGCCGAAGCGGCCCTCGCGCTCGAGGCCGACAAGGCCCGGCTGCGCGCCGAAGCCGACGCAGCGGTGAACTGATCCGCACAAACCCGGCCGGACAACGTGGCGAAGCCATGGGCGGACCGGCCTTGTTTGTTAACATCGCAACATGAGCCCCCCCTTCCATCACCGCAACCTGCCGCACCTGCTGCTTTACGCACGCGAAACCCTCATGGCCCATTTCCGCCCCGTGCTCAACGAAGCCGGAGTCACGGAACAGCAATGGCGCGTGCTGCGCGTCCTGAGCGACGCCGAACCGATGGAACCCAACCAGATCGCCCGCGGCTGCCAGATCCTGAGCCCCAGCCTGACGCGCATGCTGGCCGGCATGGAACAGTCCGGCCTCATCAAGCGCAGCCGCTCCGACGCCGACCAGCGCCGCCAGGCGATCTCGCTCACGCCCAGGAGCCGCGCGCTGATCGAACGCATGCGCCCCGCCGTCGACCGCAAATACCAGGAACTCGAAGAAAAGATCGGCAAGGAACTGCTGGAGCGCCTGTACCGCGACATCGATGCCGCGGTGGAACTCGTCAAGCAGGACGCCCCCGCACGCTGAACCCGGGCCAGCGCTTACTCGCGCAACGCCGCAAGCCTCACACGACGGAGCCGCAAGACCCCCGCCCGTCCAACGCCGTGAGTCCGATCCGGGTCCCGGGGGGTGGTCGCCGGCCCGTTGGAGGAAGGGCAGCCCCCGAAGGGGGCCGAGGGCGCGTGATCTTGCGCCCGAGCCGACCGACCGGGCCGGCGACCACCCCCCGGGACCCGGATCGGACGGCTTCAAGCGACCCCAGCCGCCGACAAACCGCCCCGCACCCAATCAAGGACAGACCCCGTCCAGGAAAAGACGGAACCCTCTCAAGAACGCACCCTCGTCAAGCCGAAGCCGGACGCGGCGGCACCGGCCCCCCCTGGTGGAAGAAGCACCCCACGTCCAGCACCGTGCCGGAAATGGCAGCCGCTTCGTCGGACAGCAGGAAGGCCACGGCATTGGCCATGTCCTGCGGCACCACGGGCCGGCCTGCAGCCGACCCCACCGCGTTATGGCCGAACTTCGAAGGATCGCCGCCGACCCGCCCCACGCTCATGCCCGTGACGATGCCTCCCCCGCCCGGGATCACCGTATTGACGCGCACATGCTGGTGGAAATGGTCGTAGGCCATGGCCGCCGACAATGTCACCATGGCGCCCTTGCTGGCCGCATACGCCGCCATATTGGGCTTGCCCCAGCCCGCGCCCGACCCGACGTTCACGATCGAGCCGCCGCCCTGCCTGTCCATGTGCGGAATGACTTCGCGGGCGCAGAGATACACACCCTTGAGATTGACCGCCAGGATACGGTCCCACAGTTCTTCCGGCGTATCCAGCACCGTCCCCAGCGGGCCGATGGCGGCGTTGTTCACCAGGCCGTCCACCCGGCCGTAGCGCTCCATGACATGGGCGACGACCCGCCCCACGTCCTTCGCGCTGGACACGTCCGCCTCGAGCAGATCGGCCTGCAATCCTTCGCGCTCCAGTTCGGCGCGCAGCGCCGGGATGCCGTCGCGCGCGGTGCTCGACACCTGCGCCGACTCCAGTCCGAAAGCCACGACCTGCCAGCCCTTGCGGGCCAGTCCCAGGGTAATGCCGGCGCCGATCCCGAAGGTCCCGCCCGTGACGATGACGGTCTTTTTCATGCGCGTCGTTCCGGCAGGGGAAAAATGGCGTTGATCTGGCCGGTGCCCGAGCTGGGGAAGTATTCGGTCACGACTTCCACCTTGCCGTCATAGGCGTCCCAGCCCAGCACCCCCAGCAGCATGGCCGTGTCGTGCATGCCGCCCTCGCCGTCGCACAGCCGGGCGTACTCGGGCAGCATCCTGCAGAAAGTCTTCCAGTCGCCCTGGCGCCAGAGGTCGACCACCCGCAGGTCCACCTGCCGGTAGAACTCGCGGCTGATGTCGAACATGGATTCTTCCGGGCTGCCGTTGTCGTTGAAACGGTGCGACAGCGAGCCGCTGGCGAGCACCGCGACATTGCTGTCGCTGCGCTCGATGGCTTCGAGCACTGCCTGGCCGAAGCGGCGGCTGTCCCGCAGGTCGTGCCAGGCGCACCAGCCGGCCACCGACACCACCTTGAAGTGCCGGTCGCCGTTCATGTAGCGCATGGGCACCAGCGTGCCGTATTCGAGCTCCAGGCTGTCGATCTCGTGCGCCCGCGTGCCGACGCCGGCCGCCGTGGCGGTCTCGGCGATCAGCCGCCCGAGCTCCGGGTTGCCCGGGTATTCGTAGGCCATGTCCTTGATGAAATGGGGCAGCTCGTTGCTGGTATAGGTGCCCGCGAACCGCTTGTTGCAGTTGATGTGGTAGCCGGCGTTGACCAGCCAGTGCACGTCGAACACCAGCAGCGTGTCCACGCCCAGCTCGCGGCAGCGCTGGCCGATGATGCGATGGCCCTCGATGGCCGCTTCCCGGCACCCGTGGTGCTTGCCCGGCATCTCGGAAAGATACATGGACGGCACGTGCGTGACCTTGGCCGCCAGCGAAAGTTTGCCCATTTCGGTCTCCTGTCCGGCGAGCGCTCAGACGCCCCACTTGGGAATATGGTGGCTGCCCATGGACACGCACACGTTCTTGACTTCGGCGAACACTTCCAGGCTGTACTCGCCGCCTTCGCGCCCGGTGCCGGATTCCTTGGTGCCGCCGAAAGGCTGGCGCAGGTCGCGCACGTTCTGGCTGTTGACGAACACCATGCCGGCCTCGATGCCGCGGGCCAGGCGGTGAGCCTTGCCGAGGTCGTTGGTCCAGATGTAGGACGCCAGGCCGTACTTGACGTCGTTGGCCAGCGCCAGGCCGTCTTCCTCGCCCTTGAAGGGCAGCAGGCACGCCACCGGACCGAAGATTTCCTCCTGCGCGCAGCGCATGCGGTTGTCGACGTCGGCCAGCACGGTGGGGCGCACGAAATTGCCCTTGGACAGGTGGGCGGGCAGGCCTTCCGGCTTGTCCGGCCCGCCGGCCAGGATGCGCGCGCCTTCCTGTTCGGCCAGGCGGATGTAGCCGGTGACCTTTTCCCAGTGCTGGCGGGTGATCATGGACCCGACGTTGGTCTTCTCGTCCGTGGGATCGCCCACCACCAGGCGCTGGGCGCGCTCGGCGAACTTGAGCACGAAATCGTCGTACACGGTTTCCTGCACGAAGATGCGCGAACCGGCCGTGCAGCGCTCGCCGTTGAGCGAGAAAATGGTGAACAGCGCGGCGTCCAGCGCACGGTCGACGTCGGCGTCGTCGAACACCAGCACCGGCGACTTGCCGCCGAGTTCCATGGAGAACTTCTTGATGCCGTTGGCGCTGGCGATGATCTTCTTGCCGGTGACGGTGCCGCCGGTGAACGAAATCGTGCGCACGTCGGGGTGGCGCACCAGCGGATCGCCGGCGTCGGCGCCGTAACCCTGCACGACGTTGAGCACGCCGGGCGGAATGCCGGCTTCCAGCGCCAGCCGGCCCAACTGGTCGGCGGTCAGCGGCGAGAGCTCGGACATCTTGAGCACCGCCGTGTTGCCCAGCGCCAGGCAGGGCGCGGTCTTCCAGGTGGCCGTCATGAACGGCACGTTCCAGGGCGAGATCAGCGCGCACACGCCGACCGGCTGGTACAGCGTGTAGTTCAGCATCTGGTCGTCGACCGGATAGGTGCGGCCGTTCACCTGCATGCAGACTTCGGCGAAGAAGTTGAAGTTCTCGGACGCGCGCGGGATCAACTGCTTGCGGGTCTGCGAGATCGGCAGGCCGGTGTCCTGGGTTTCCAGGTCGGCCAGCATGGGCACGTTCTTGTCGATCAGTTCGCCCAGGCGGCGCATCAGACGGGCGCGCTCGCGCGCCGGGGTGTTGGCCCACTTGGGAAAGGCTGCCCTGGCCGCCGCCACGGCGGCGTCGATCTCGGCCGCGCCGCCGGCGGCGACTTCGGCGATGGCTTCGCCGGTGGCCGGGTTGTAAGTGACGAAACGATTCTTGCTGTCGACTTCCCTGCCGTTGATCCAGTGCTTGATGCTCACGTGACGCTCCTGCCGCATGCGGCTGCAACCGCCGGCCCACGGGCTGGCGCGAGAAATAATTAACTAGTTAATGATCTGCTTTTTCAGGCCCGCTGTCAATGGCTCGGCGGCTTCCGCCCCCCCCGTCGGCGGGGTCGAATCGTTCGGTCATTTCAGGGGTCGATGAACAAATTTCGATTCTCGGCCCCGGGCCCCGTGCTCAAATTCCGGCCCGGCGACACCCGCCGCGGAACGGCCACGCCCGCCGGATCCGCCGGCCTCATTCGCGACGAAAGCCCCAAGAGGGCCGCCGTCATCCGCGAGACAGGCACCCCTCTCGACCGATAATCAAGAAAATCCGATGGATCGATTCGAAAGTTTCGGTTTATTTATCGATCCCGCCATGCTGCAATGCCGGGGTCCACGATGGAAATCGCCGCGCGCCATGAGCCGCGCGGCCGCTAAGGAGCAACCGAAGAATGACCGCCAATCTCGACAGCGATGTCCTGATCGCCGGCGCCGGTCCGGTCGGACTGGTGCTGGGCATGGAACTGGCCGCGCGCGGCGCGCGCGTCACGATCGTCGAACCGCGGGAACGGCTGGAGCCGCCCAACGTCAAGTGCAACCACGTGTCGGCGCGCTCGATGGAGATCTTCCGCCGGCTGGGCGTGGCCGCCACCGTGCGCCAGTCCGGCCTGCCCGCGGACTATCCGCACGACATCGCCTATCGCGTCACCGCCACCGGGCAGGAGCTGACCCGCATTCCGATCCCCTGCCGGCGCGACCGCTACACGACGACCGAAGGCCCGGATGCCGGCTGGCCCACCGCCGAGCCGCCGCACCGCATCAACCAGATCTACCTGGAACCCATCCTGTTCCAGCATGCCGAGGCCCAGCCGGGCATCCGCATCCTGAACCGGGCGGCCCTGCGCACCTTCGAGCAGGACGGCCAGGGCGTGCGCACGGTGATCGAGGACATCGACACCGGCGCCACGCGAACGATTTCCAGCGCCTACCTGGTCGGCTGCGACGGCGGCCGCTCGACCGTGCGCAAGCAGATCGGCGCCGAGCTGCGCGGCGACGCCGTGGTGCAACGCGTGCAATCGACCTATATCCGCGCCCCGCGCCTGCTCGAACGCTTCCGGTACGCGCCGGCCTGGGGCACCTTCTCGCTGAACCCGCGGCGCAGCGGCAACATGTACGCCATAGACGGCCGCGAGCTCTGGCTGATCCACAATTACCTGCGCGACGACGAGCCCGATTTCGAATCGGTCGACCGCGACGCCAGCATCCGCGCCATCCTGGGCGTGGACGACGATTTCGAATACGAGATCATCAGCAAGGAAGACTGGTACGGCCGCCGGCTGGTGGCCGACCGCTTCCGCGACCGCCGCGTCTTCATCTGCGGCGACTCGGCCCACCTGTGGGTGCCCTACGCCGGCTACGGCATGAATGCCGGGATCGCCGACGCCTCCAACCTGGCCTGGCTACTGGCCGCGCGCCTGCAGGGCTGGGGCGCGCCGGGCATTCTGGACGCCTACGAGGCCGAACGCCTGCCGATCACCGAGCAGGTGTCGCACTTCGCCATGAACCATGCCCACGCCATGGCCAGCCAGCGCAAAGGCGTGCCGCCCGACATCGAGGCGCCGGGACCGGAAGGCGACCGGCTGCGCGCCGAACTGGGGCGCCAGGCCTACGAGCTCAACGTCCAGCAATACGCCTGCGCGGGCCTGAACTTCGGCTATTTCTACGACCATTCGCCGCTGATCGCCTACGACAGCGAGGCCGCGCCCGCCTATGCCATGGGTTCGTTCACGGCGTCGACCGTGCCGGGCTGCCGCACGCCGTACTTCGAGCTGGCCGACGGCACGCCGCTCTACGACGCCATGGGGCCGGGATATACGCTGCTGCGTTTCGATCCTGCGATCGACGTGGCACCGCTGGTCGAAGCGGCCGGCGCCAAAGGCGTGCCGTTGCAGGTGCTCGACGTGGATCGCAAGGATCCGCGCACCGCGCCCTATCGCCATTCGTTGCTGCTGTCGCGTCCCGACCAGCATGTGGCCTGGCGCGGCGACGCGCTGCCGGGTGACTCGGCAGCCCTGGTCGAGCTTATTCGGGGTGCCGTGGGTTTGGTTGCTTGACGCCTCCGGGGGTTCTTCAGCCGTCCGCTGCCGGTCGGAGGGGCTGTGAGGCGCGCCGCGGAGCCGGTCCGGCGCGCGGGCGCCGGACACCGCTTCGGCTCGCTCGTCCGCGCGTTCGCGCTCCCTTCGCGGCTGCCTCGCTCGGCTCCGAGGCGCGCCTCACAGCCCCTCCGACCGGCAACGGACTCAGGTAATGTGGGGGGGCCGGCATTGCCGGGACGGGTCGTGTGCTTGGCATGTTTTTGAGGCGTCTGGAAAAGGAAGAAGATCTTGCGGGGTTCGTCCGCGGCGCCCGCCCTGCGCGGGCACCGCGGACATGCGGTATTCGGGTAGCCACGATCGGGGGTTCGGCGAGCAACACTTTCGAGGGATGCACGCGGCGACGGTCACTGCAGGAAGGCCAATGCCAGTATCCGGTCAGCGCCTTGACGACATCCGAGCCGCGCCGGAAGCCGCCGTCGATCAAGCCACTCGAGAATCAGGCCCCTGCCAGCCTCACAGCGTAAGGTCCGGGCCGGGCGCCCGCGCGCCCGGTTTGGACCGGGCACCACAAAGCCTTCCTCTTCTCCACCCCTCCAGGCAAAAAGGCCAAGCACACCATCCGCCTCGACGACCGTCATGAGCCTATGCCGCGAGTCCGCGCCGTGGGCGTGGGCCAGTGGGGCGCGCCTCGGAGCCGAGCAAGGCAGCCGCGAAGGGAGCGCGAACGCGCGGACGAGCGAGCCGAAGCGGTGTCCGGCGCCCGCGCGCCGGACCGGCTCCGCGGCGCGCGCCCCTGGCCCACGCCCACGGCGCGGACGCCTAAAGAACCCATACCGCCCCCCCAGCTCCCCAACGAACACAACAAAAACCCCCGCCCCATTGCCCTCTACCTCTTCGCCACCACTTCGCCAAAAACCTCCAGCAACGCCACCGCCGCCGGCGACAACGCATGGTCCTTGCGCGTAATGCGATAAAGATTGCGCTCCACCGTCGGCTCATACAGCTTGCGGGTCGCCAGGTGAGGATAGTGGAACGCCCCGATCAGATAGCTCGGCAGCACCGACACACCCAACCCCCGCATCGTCATCGCCAGCGCCGTCGACAGATACGAAACCTCCCAGGTCGGCTCGAAGGAAATCCCGCCCCGCAGCATGGCGTTGTCGATCAGATTGCGGATGCCGTTGCCGTGCCGCACGGTAATCACCGGCACCCGCTCCAGGTCCCGCCACGTCACGCGCTTGCGCGCGGCCAGCGGCGCGTCGTCCGGCAGGATCACCGACAGATGGTCGCGCAGCAGCGGCACCAGCTCCGCGCCCGGCGTGCGCGCATCCGGCGTGCCGATGCTGAACTCCACTTCCTGCTCCAGCACCGGCCCGATCAGCCGATCCGGCCCCATGTCGTGCATGACCAGGCGGATATCCGGATAACGCTGCTGGAAACGCTCGATGACCGCCGGCATCAGCGCCGCGGCCACCGAAGTCGCCACGCCGAAGTGCAGCAGGCCGCGGCGGCGCTCGGCCAGTCCCCGCGCATTCCGCACCAGGTGGTCCACGCCCTGCAGCACCTGCTGCGCCATCTCGAAGGTCTCGTGCGCCGCGGCCGTCGGGCGCAGCGCACGCGACGTGCGGTCGAACAGCCGCACGCCCAGCGATTCCTCCAGTTGCTGCAGCAGCACGCTGACCGCCGATTGGGTCACGTGCATGGCCTGCGCGGCCTGGGTCAGGCTGCCCAGGCGATACACATGGGAAAACGCCAGCAACTGGCGCAGCGTGGGCGTCATGGCCGCCTTCCGTGCCCCGTGGGCGCCGCGCCGCGGCGTCGCGGGAAGGGGTCCCTATGCATTGCCTGCCTCCGGGCTTTTCTCTATCATTAACATGGTAACAACCCCCTCCGAGACCGGCATGCCGCATATCTGGATCGAGTATTCCGCCAACCTGCGTCCCGACCTGAACCTGCCTTCGCTCATGAAGAAAGTGCAGGATACCGCCATCGGCGACGGCAGCGTCTTCCCGCTGGCCGGCGCCCGCACCCGCGGCGTCTGCATCGACGACTACCTGGTGGTCGACGGGCACCCGGACAACGCCTTCGTGCACGTCACGCTGAAGATCGGCCACGGGCGCGACGACGCCACCAAGAAGGCCCTGGGCGATCGCACCTTCGACGCCCTGCGCGAGCACCTCGCGCCCATCATGGAACAACGCCCGCTGGGCATCACCATGCAGATCGAGGAAGCGCCGCAGGTGCTCAGCTACAAGCTCAACAATTACCGCGACTACCTGAAGGCGCGTGCCGGCAAGAACTGACGGCGGTAACGGGCAGGCCGCGCCCCGGGCCTGTTCCGACAAAGAGCATTCGCGCCCCTGCCCTCCGTGCAAAAAGCCGGCCCGGAGTTTCCTCCGGGCCGGCTTTCGGCGTCGAGCGGGCGCGCGCCGGGCGCGTCCCGCCGCGGGCGTTCCGCTCACTCGAAGCGGATGCCCGCCTCCTTGGCCACCTTGGTCCAGCGCGCCAGGTCCTTCTGGGTGGCGTCGGCCAGCACCTTGCTGTCGGCCGCGCCCGGATCCATGCCCAGCTGGGCGAACTTCTGCCGGATGTCGGGCTGCGCCAAGGCCTCGCCCAGCGCCTTGTTCAGGGTCTGCACCACTTCCGGCGGCGTGCCGGCGGGCGCCACGAAGCCCGTCCAGATCGTGACGTCGAACCCGGGCAGGCCGGACTCGGCCACGGTCGGGATCTCCGGCAGCGCGGCCGAACGCTTGGCCGTGGTCACGGCCAGGGCCTGCAGGCGGCCCGCCTGCACGGAGGGCATGACGGCGGCGCTGTCGAGCACGGCCAGGTCGGTCTGCCCGCCCATCAGGTCGGCCACCACCGGACCCGACCCCTTGTACGGGATATGGTTGAATTCGATGCCGGCTTCCTCGGCCAGCACTTCGGCGGCCAGTTGGAAGGTCGAGGTCGCCACGCCGTGGGCCAGCGGCACCTTGTGCTGCTTGGCGTACGCGATCAGGCCGGACAGGTCCTTGACCTCCTTCAGGTTGGGACCCGTGGTCACGACCAGCGGGAAGGTGGCCAGCAGCGCGATCGGGGTGAAGTCCTTGACCGGATCGTAGGTCACGCGGTTTTCCGCATAGACGGCCGGATTCACGGTCAGGCCGCCGCTGGAGATCACCAGCAACGTATAGCCGTCCGGCTTGGCGTTCTTGACGTAGTTCGCGGAAATCATGGAGCTGGCCCCGGGCTTGTTCTCCACGATGAAAGGCTGGCCCAGGCGTTTTTCGAGTTCGGCAGCGACCAGGCGGGCCAGGATGTCGTTGGTGCCGCCGGGCGCGAAGCCCACCACGACGGTGACGGGCTTGACGGGATACGAGGCCGCGCTGGCGCTGCCGGCGCACAGGGTCGCCAGCGCGACACAGGCGGCCGCAAAAAGCTTGAGGGATTTCATGGTGTCTCCTGGATCGGGATCCGGTGATGCGGACGGAAGAAATGAACCGCCCGGGAACCGCAAGTATAACTCGTTAACTTGTTAAGTTGAGATTAAAGTCCACTACATGGACTACAATCAACTATGGGAAACCCTAGGGCCGCTGGCTATACTCGCGGCCGGACCGAAGCATCACTGGGAACGCGGGAAGCATGGAAAAAACGGGCGATGGCGTCAGGGCGGTGGAACGGGCATTGGCGATCCTGCAGGCCTTCACGCCCGAAGACCTCCAGTTGTCCGCCATCGATCTCGCCAAGCGGGTCGACCTGAGCCGCCCCACGCTCTACAGGCTGCTCTATACGCTGGAAAGCCAGGGCTTCATCGTGTCCGAAGGGGACCCCCAGCGCTTCAGCCTGGGGCCCGCGGTGGCGCGCCTGGCGCACACCTGGACGGCCACGCTCGACCTGTCCCGCCTGGCGCAGCCGGTGCTGCAGGGCCTGTGGGAGCACACGCGCGAAACCGTGGCGCTGTTCGTCCCGCAGGGCGACCGCCGCCTGTGCATCGCCGAGCTGCCCTGCCCGCAGCCGCTGAGCTTCCGGCGCGGCGTCGGCTACAGCGAAGCCATCGTGCGCGGCGCCAGCGGACGCGCCATCCTGGCGTTCTCGCACCCCGGCCGCGCCCAGCTCGACGGCTATGCCGCCGAGATCGGCATCGAGCCGCAACGGCTGCTGCGCGACCTGGAGCAGGTGCGCAAGATCGGCTACGCCGAAAGCCAGGATGAACTCATCGTCGGCGCCGTGGCCGTGGCCGCGCCGTTCTTCGATCGCTACGGCAACGTGGCCGGATCCATCGGCGTATTCGGGCCGGCCGTGCGCATCGATCGCGCGCGCAGCCGCGAATTCGCCGAATTGCTGGGCCATGCGTCGGCCGAGCTGTCCCGCCTGCTGGGCCATGTGCCCGCCGCGCAGCCCGCGGCCAACGCCGGCGCGCCGGCCGCGCCCTAGCCGCCGGCGCCCTCGCCGGGCAGGCTTGTATCTTTAAACCAGACCGGCGCGGTAGAGTCTGAACGCCGTTGAGGCGGCCAGACTGGCCCGTGCAGTTTGGTAGCGGCTGGGGTGATAGAGCCCGTTTCTGAGTACAGAACGCACGGGCGCCGCGCTGGTCTTCGTCAAGCCCGAACGGTTACGCGCGCCTTCGATGAGCGCGCATGCACAAGCAAGGGATCTGAAGATCATGTCTGTTACCTCAGTGATGGTGGGCATCGACGTGGCCAAGGCGCACGTGGATGTCTGTGTGCTGGGCGCCAAGCGCGATGCCCAGCGGTTGAACAACGATGCCGAAGGCCATTCGGCGCTGGCAGCGATGCTGCAGTCTCTGGGCGCGGGCCTGGTGGTGATGGAGGCCACCGGCGGCTACGAGGCGGCGCTGGCCTGCGCGCTGCAAGCAGCGGGCTTGCCCGTGGCGGTAGTCAATCCGCGCCAAGCGCGCGACTTTGCCAAATCCATGGGACGGCTGGCCAAGACCGACGCGGTGGATGCGCGCATGCTGGCCGAGCTGGCCGCGGTGCTGGCGCGCCGGGATGACCTTGCTCGCTTCTTGCGCCCGCTGGCCGATGAGCGCCAGCAGTGGCTGGCCGCCCTGGTCACGCGCAGGCGCCAGTTGCTGACCATGCTCCACTCGGAGCGCCAGCGGCTGCAGATCACGCCCAGGAAGCTGCATGCCAGCATCGAGGCCATCGTGGCGGCGATCAAGGCGCAGCTCGACGAGATCGAGGCGCAGATGGTCACGCACGTGCGCGAGCACTTCGACACTCTGGACCGGCTGCTGCAGTCGGCCGCAGGCATCGGCCCAGTGGCCAGTGCCACGATGATTGCCGAGTTGCCGGAGTTGGGGCGGCTCAACCGCCGGGAGATCGCCGCGCTGGTGGGCGTGGCGCCCATGGCCAACGACTCGGGCAGCAGCAAAGGACGCCGGCGCGTGCAGGGTGGGCGCTTTGAGATCCGTCGCGTGCTGTACATGGCCACCCTGACGGCCACCCGCTACAACCCGGCCATCAAGGCCTTCTATGAACGACTCAAGGCTGCCGGCAAGCAGCCCAAGGTCGCCCTGGTCGCTTGCATGCGCAAGCTGCTGACCACGCTCAACGCCATGGTCAGAACCGGCAAACCTTGGGATAAATCGCTTCACGGCGCTTGACTTCGAAGACGGTTACTCAGAAGAACACCGTCAGGTTCTTGGCCAGCAGCACGTTCTGGTCCAGGATGATTTCGCGCCGGCGCAATTCCCACTTGCCGGAGGCGGTGCGGCGCAGCACGTCGTTGCGCTTGCCCACGAAAAAGTGGGTCTCGTACTCCACCCGGTTCTGGTAGATCAGGAAGCGGCAGCCGACGTCGACTTCGCGCGAGCCGTCCGCCATGTCGCGCACCTGGCCGACCAGCACGTTGCCGACCTGGTGGCAGACGCGCGACAGCGGCTCCTCGGCCCAGTGCACGCCGGTCTGGATCTGCTCGACCCGCTTGCGCAAGGTCCACTTGTCCTCGTCGAACCAACTGATGTCGCTGCCCTGCCGCGTGTTCTCGGCCTGGGCGTGGGTGCCGTACTTGACGTTGCGGCGGATGGGCATGTGGTAGTCCAGGTCCTCGGCCAACATGTCCAGCCAGTCGTCGAAGCGGCGGCTGTCGAGCAGCTCGGCCTCGCGGTACAGGAACTCCTCGACGTCCTGCCGCAGCAGCAGGCGGTCGACGCCGGTCACCTCGACGACGGCGCCGGCGGCGTGCTCCGCCGGCGGCTCGGCGACGGAAGAAAGAGAGGCGGTCATGGAATCAACTCCTTGTCTATATGCCGGCGTCGCGCGACGCCGGCGTGTCGGTTCGGGGGACCGCCTCAGGCGTCCTTGCGGTACATGGGATCGTTGCGGCCCAGCAGGTCGTCCCAGCTCTTGCCTTCCATGTAGTCGCGCCAGCGGTTGTAGAGCGCGCGCGGGTTTTCCTCGCTGACCTGCAGGCTGACGTTGCCCGGCACGGGGTCGTCGACCCTGGAAGCGCCCAGCGACTGCTGGTAGTTGTAGGGATGCCGGCGCGCGATCGTGCCGCGGCTGGCGGCGGTGGCGTAGTTCCAGTTCTCCATGTCGTCCTGCTCGGTCATGCCGGCAGGGCCCGAATAGCGCATGTAGTAGTGGCGCAGGAAATCCTTGACCGCCTTGGGCGCGTCCTTGTCCACCAGGAAGAAGCGCCATACCTCGATCGAGGTCGGGCCATGCGGATGCCAGACGAAAATGGAGCGCGGCTGGTTGCCGTGGAACGAGGTGTTGGGGAAGATGGTGCCGACGAACGGCCGCAGGCGCGACTTGTCGCCCAGGCGCCTGCGGCGCTCCTCGAAGCAGTGGCGGAAATAGGCCTCGACCTCGGGGTTGTCCTTGAACGATTCGACGTACTCCTCGCCCTCCGGCATGATCGCGCTGTGCACGCCGTGGCCCTGCGGGTAGTTGATCCACAGGTGCCTGGCCTTTTCCAGCTCGTTGTCGCGGCGGCCCTTGACGTCCGAGCGCGCCGACGGCCCGATCCCGATCAGGTCGACCGACTTGTGGCTGGGGTTGTGGTACGTGTCCCCCATGAAATTCTCGGCCGGGAATTTCCAGTTGCAGGGAATGATCCACTTGGTGATGCCGCCGAACACCTCCGAGCCGCCTTCGCGCCCGTCGCGGCAGTCCAGCGCCAGGTCCAGGTGCTCCTTGACGTCGCCCAGGTAGGTCAGGAAATCCGGCGCGTCGGGATCCCAGTTGGCCCAGATCGTGCCCTTGTAGTTGACGATCTTGGGCGGCTCGATCAGCCCCCACTGCGCCTTCTCCAGGCAGCCCTCGTAGATGCTCTTGTACATGGGCACGCCCTGCAGCTTGCCGTCCAGCGTGTAGCTCCACGAATGGTAGGGGCAGGTGAACAGGTTGGTGTTGCCCTCGTCGTACAGGCAGACCTTCATGCCGCGGTGGCGGCAGGAATTCAGGAAGACGTGGATCTCGTTCTTCTTGTCCCGGCACAGGATCACCGATTCCTCGCCCATGCGCGAAGTGAAATAGTCGCCGGGATTGGGCACCTGGCTTTCGTGGCCGACGAACTGCCAGACCCGCGGGAACAGCTTTTCGAGCTCTTCGCGGTAGAGATCCTCGCGAAAGAAAATCTCGCGGCTGACCAGGCCCTGCTTCAGGTCGACGTATTTTTCGTAGCCACTGCTCATGTCTATCTCCAGGGAAAACCTCGCGGCGGCGCGCCCGGGCGCCGCCCTCGAACCGCCACCGCGCGCCGCGGCGGGACGCGCGGATCGTGAATCAGGTGAAGCGCTCGCAGAGCACGTCGGCGCGCGGAACGCGGGCCTGCGCCAGCGCCTGCCGGCTGGCGTCGACCATGCCGGGCGGGCCGCACAGGTAGACGCGCGGCGCGGGATCGGCGCCCAGCCCGTCCAGCAGCTCGGTCACGCGGCCGGTATGGCAGCCCGGCCGGGGATCGGCCTCGACGGCATAGCGCAGGCGCGCGTTGGGCACCTGCGCGGCCAGGCGTTCCAGCTCGTCCTGCGCGAACAGGTGGCCGCCGCTGCGCGCGCCCACCAGGATCTCGTTGGCGCCCCCGGCCGCGGCGGCCGGGTCGCGGGCCAGCATCGCCAGCATGGACAGAATGGGGGCCAGGCCGGTGCCGCCGGCCACGAACAGACGCGGACGGTCTTCGCCGCGCAGGAAGAAGGCGCCGCGCGGCGCGCCGACCAGCAGGGTGTCGCCGACCCTGGCCTGGCCGGTGAGCCAGGCAGTGAACTGCCCGCCTTCGATCGTGCGCACGTAGAAAACCAGGCGCGTGGCGCCCGGCGCGTTGGCCATGGAAAAGGAACGGCGGTAGCCGGCCCCCGGCGGCTCCAGGTGCACGTACTGGCCGGGCAGGAAATCCAGCGGGGCGTCGACGTCGACCTCCAGGCGCAGGGTTTCCTGCGCCACCTGCTCCAGCGCGGCGATGCGCCCGCCCTGCGGCTCGGCTTCCGCCGCCATGCATTCGGAGAAGTCGTAGGGCAGCTCGACCACGCAGGACCGGGTGATCGTGGACGCACAGGGCAGGATCGTGCCGGCTTCGCGGTCCTCGTCCACCAGCGTGTAGGGATCGTAGTGGCCCAGCTCGACGCCGCCGGCCAGCACGGTGCCCATACAGGTGCCGCAATGGCCTTCGCAGCAATCGACCAGCAGCGTGTAGCCCGCGCGCTTGGCCGCGTCGACCAGGTTCTCGCCGGCCGGCGCGTCGAAGGAGCGGGCGACGCCGTCCGCGAAGATCAGGGTAACGGGGTATTCCGTCATGACAGCGCATCCTTGATCCCGGGAAACGGGCGCGGCGCGCACCGTCTCGGCCCGGGTGTCTTTCGGAGATGTCCATTCTACGGACATCATTCTCATTTTTATATTTTTGATTTTCCGGCCGCCGATGTCAAGCCGCGCGGCGCGGCCAGAGGCGCGCATCGATGTGCCACACACTGAAACTCCGCTTCTCCGGACGCCTGCCAGGCTTGCCATAATCCGGTTCCCCGCCTTAACATGATAGATAACATGTTAATTAATAGCCCCGGAACCGATTCCCTGTCCCGGGCGCCGCACAGGAAGCCTTCCATGCCCTCCTCCCAGGACTACGCCGCGCTGGCCGCCGGCCCGGCCGATAGCCGTCCCCGCACCGTGGTCGGTGCCTTGCTCAATTACCGGCAGGCGCTGGCCGCCCTGGGCGACGCCGCCGCGGAACCGCCCTACAAGGCGCCTCCCAAGGCGCCCGTGCTGTACATCAAGCCCGCCAATACCTACGCCGACGACGGCGACGACATCGCGCTGCCCGCCGACGTGCAGGAAGTCGAGATCGGCGCCTGCCTGGGCATCGTGTTCGCCCGCAAGGCGACCCGCGTGGACGCCGCGCGGGCGCTGGACTATGTGGCGGGCTATCGCGTGGTCGCCGACCTGTCGGTTCCCCACGCCACGTTCTACCGTCCCCCCGTGAAACAGAAATCGCGCGACGGCTTCTGCCCGATAGGGGCGCTGGCCGAGCGCGGCCAGGTCGCCGATCCCGACAAGCTGGACATCGAGGTCCGCATCGACGGACAGGTCGCGCAACGCGCGACCACCGGCGACCTGATCCGTCCCGTGGCCCGCCTGATCGCCGACGTCACGCAGTTCATGAGCCTGGACCGCGGCGACATCCTGCTGGTCGGCGTGCCCGCCGGCGCCCCGCGCGCGCGGGCCGGCCAGCGCTACGAAATCGAGATCGCCCAGGTCGGCCGCCTGGCCAACCGCCTGGTCGCCGCGTCCGCCTGAATCGAAGGAACCCCATGAAACACGCCCGCATCGTCTACCAAGGCGCCACCCATCTCGCCACCGACGCCGGCGAGGGCCGCCTCGCGCTGGCTGACGGCCGCACCGTCGCCGGGAACGAAGTCGCCTGGCTGCCGCCCATCGAACCGCGCACCACTTTCACGCTGGCCATCAACTACGCCGACCACGCCAAGGAACTGGCGTTCAAGGCGCCGGAAGAGCCGCTGGGCTTCCTGAAGGCCGCCAACACCTTTATCGGCCATCGCGGCCAGACCTTGCGGCCGGCCGACGTCGGCTTCATGCACTACGAGTGCGAACTGGCGGTGGTCATCGGCAAGACCGCGCGCAAGGTCTCGCGCGGCCAGGCCTACGATCACGTGGCCGGCTATACCGTCGCCAACGACTATGCGCTGCGCGACTACCTGGAAAACTGGTACCGCCCCAACCTGCGGGTCAAGAGCCGCGACACCTGCACGCCGCTGGGGCCCTGGCTGGTGGACCGCGACGACGTGCCGGACCCCATGAACCTGAACCTGCGCACGACGGTCAACGGCACCGAAACGCAGCGCGGCAATACGCGCGACATGGTGTTCGACATCCCCGCGCTGATCGAATACTTCAGCAGCTTCATGACCCTGGAGCCCGGCGACCTGATCCTGACGGGCACGCCCGACGGCATCGTCAACGTCAATGCCGGCGACGAAGTCGTCACCGAGATCGAGGGCGTGGGCCGGCTGGTCAACACCCTGGTCGCCCATCCCTGATCCCGAGGCCCCACGGAAACCCGCCATGCTAGATCCGAAAATCCGCCAGGCCCTGGCCGACCGCCTGCACGAGGCCGAGCGCGCGCGCACGCAGATCCGCCAGATTTCGCTGGAACACCCCGACATCACGCTGGACGATGCCTACGCCATCCAGGCGCTGTGGGTCGACAGGAAGATCGCCGAGGGACGGGTCGTCAAGGGCCACAAGATCGGCCTGACCTCGCGCGCCATGCAGCAGTCCTCGCAGATCGACGAGCCCGACTACGGCACGCTGTTCGACGACATGTTCTACGGCGACGGCAGCGAGATCCCGGCGTCGCGCTTCATCGTGCCGCGCGTCGAGGTCGAGCTGGCCTTCATCCTGGGCAAGACGCTGCGCGGCCCGGACGTCACGCTGTTCGACGTCTACGACGCCGTGGAATACGTGATCCCCGCGCTGGAGATCATCGACGCCCGCTCGCACAACGTCGACCCCGACAGCAAGCGCCCCCGCAAGGTGTTCGACACCATCGCCGACAACGCCGCCAACGCAGGCGTGGTGCTGGGCGGACGGCCGGTGCGGATCGGCGAGTTCGATCTGCGCTGGGTCGGCGCCATCATGTCGCGCAACGCGGTCATCGAGGAAACCGGCATCGCCGCCGGCGTACTGAACCATCCGGCCAACGGCGTGGTGTGGCTGGCCAACAAGCTCGCCAAGCACGGCGTGGCGCTCGAGAAAGGCGAAACGATCCTGTCGGGCTCGTTCACCCGTCCGATCGCGGCGCGGGCGGGCGATACCTTCGCGGTAGACTACGGTCCCCTGGGCTCCGTCAACTGCCATTTCGTCTGACCGCATATGGACATCCTGCACAATTCCTTCAAGCGCGCGCTGCGCGAAGGCCCGCCCCAGATCGGCCTGTGGCTCGGCCTGGCCGACCCCTACGCCGCGGAAATCTGCGCCGGCGCCGGCTTCGACTGGGTCCTGATCGATGGCGAGCACGTGCCCAACCACCTGCGGACCATGCTGGCGCAGTTGCAGGCGGTGGCCGCCTATCCCGTGCATCCCGTGGTGCGCCCCGCCTGGAACGATCCGGTCGAGATCAAGCAGATCCTCGAGACCGGCGCGCAGACGCTGCTCGTCCCGATGGTGCAGTCCGCGCAGGAAGCCGTCGCCGCGGTGGCCGCGGTGCGCTATCCGCCGCAAGGCGTGCGGGGCGTGGGCAGTTCGCTGGCGCGCTCGTCGCGCTGGGGCCGCATCCCCGACTACCTCAAGCGCGCCAACGACGAAATGTGCGTGCTGGTCCAGATCGAGACACCGCAGGGCATGGCCGAGCTCGACGCGATCCTGGCGCTGGAAGGCGTGGACGGCGTGTTCATCGGCCCGGCCGACCTGTCCGCCAACATGGGCCACCTGGGCAACCCCGGGCATCCCGAGGTCGCCGCCGCCATCGACGACGCCATCGTGCGCATTGCCCGGGCGGGCAAGGCGCCCGGCATCCTCTATTCGGACGTGGCCAAGGCCCGGCACTTCATCGAACTCGGCGCCCGCTTCGTCGCGGTCGGCGTGGACGCCACGCTGCTGGCGCGCGCCGCCGAAAAGCTGGCCGGCGAGTTCAGGCAAAGCCCCCCGGCCGGCGCGGCCAAGGGCAACGGCGGCCCGTACTGAGCCGCCGGGCGGCGGGCGGCGCAAGCCGTCCGCCGCCCACGCCCCCTTGCTTCCCTCCTTCTCGCGCCGCGTCGGCGCGGCATCCCTGCGTCTTCCCCTTTCCCTCGATTCCGCGTGGTGGGCCGCACGTCCCCGCGCCGGCTTCCATCGCCCGACGCTTCCCATGCCCGGGCATGCCTATGCGCACCCTCGAATGTTTCGTTGAATGGAACAAAATATTCCTGCATGGCCGGATCGGCAGCCATCCCTATTCCCGTCCAGCCAGAGAGCCCGAAGAATTCGGTCCAACTTCCTTTAAATACATGAAAATTCGAGATGAAGCCCCTGGACGAAGGCCTGCCGGGGAATCCTTCGACGCTGAACGATAGTTTCACTCATTGAAACCAATCGCCCCCTTCGGGGTTGGTTTCGATTCCCGCAAGGAGAAAAATAGAGGGGTCTTCCAAGCATTGTTCCAAAAGGAGTTCCCTCCAATGCGCACGCACACCCTATTCTCCGCCGCCCTGCTGGCGCTTTCGGCCGTGGCCGGCACCGCCGTCGCCGCCGACGCCTATCCTTCCCGTCCCGTCACCCTGGTGGTGCCCTATCCCGCCGGCGGCAACGTCGACATTTCGGCCCGCATCCTGGCCCAGGCCCTGAGCAAGAAGTTCGACCAGACCTTCGTGGTCGAGAACAAGGCCGGCGCCGGCGGCCAGATCGGCGGCAGCTACGTGGCCCGCTCGGACCCCGACGGCTACACCCTGTTCGTGTCGTCCAACGGACCGCTGCAGATTTCCGAACTGGTCTTCCCCAAGCCCCTGTACCACTGGAAGGAAGCCTTCGAGCCGATCAGCACCATCGCGCTGTCGCCCATCGTGCTGACCGCCAGCCCCAAGTTCGACGTCGATTCGGTGAAGGACCTGCTGGCCAAGGCCAAGTCCGAGCCGCTGATCATGGGCTCGCCCGGCGCCGGCACCATCAACCACCTGGCCTCGGAGCTGCTGCAGTACCAGGCCGGCGTGAAGTGGGACACGGCCCACTATCGCGGCAACGCGCCTGAAATCCAGGACCTGCTGGGCGGCCAGGTGCTGTTCTCGTTCGAGCAGACCACGGTGGCCATGCCCTACTACACCAGCGGCAAACTCAAGCCCCTGGCCGTGGCCTCGGCCGAGCGCGTGCCCATGCTGCCCAACGTCCCCACCATGAAGGAACTGGGCTACAAGAACTACGAAGCCGTGACCTATACCGCGCTGGTCGCGCCCAAGGGCACACCCAGCGACGTGATCGACACGCTGGCCGCCGCGACCAAGGAAGCCCTGGCCAACCCCGAAGTGGCCAAGCGCTTCAGCGACAGCAACGCCATCGCGCAAAGCTCCACGCCGGCCGAGCTCACCCGCTTCCTGGACGCCGAGACCGCCAAGTGGAGCGAGGTCATCGAGCGCGCCCACATCACGTCGCAGTGATCGTCCTTCATCCGGCAACACGAAACAGGATCCCACGAGCATGAGCAAGCGGCGCAGCATCTACACCAGCGGCTTTTCCCATCGCAACCCCATCCCCGCGGCCTGCCGTATCGGCAACCTGCTGGTGACCGGCGTGATCAACGGCAGCGATCCCGGGACCGGCAAGATCCCGGAATCGCTCGACGACCAGTGCCGGCTGCTGTTCGCGCAGATCCGCAGCATAGTCGAGGCGGCCGGCGGCACGACCTCGGACATCGTCAAGGTCACCGTCTGGCTCAAGGACCGTACGCAAAAGGAAGCGCTCAACCGCGAGTGGCTGGCCATGTTCCCGGATCCGCAGGACCGCCCGGCGCGGCATACGCCGCCCGGCGGCGACCTGGAGGCCCCCCGGCTGATCCAGGCCGATTTCATGGCGGTGCTGGACGACCCGGCCGGCGCCTGAGACCGTTCGAACCTCGCGCGCCGAGGCGCGCCTTTCCGTATCCGATCCGATAGCCCCATGCCCCAGTATTTTCCCTTCGACCCTGATCCGCGCGCGCCGTCCGAACCGCTGCCCGCCGGCGCCTGCGACGCGCAATTCCATGTCTTCGGCCCGCGCGAGCGCTATCCGGTGCGGCCCGACGCCGGCTACGAAATGCCGCAGGCCACGTTCGAGGAGGCCATGCGCATGCACAGGACGCTGGGCTTCTCGCGCGGCGTGATCGTGCAGTCCACGACCTACGGCACGGACAATAGCGCCATGCTGGACGCGCTGGCCCTGGCCGGCCCGGACTACCGGGGCTGCACCATCGGCAAGACGCTCGACACCGCATCGGACGCCGAGCTGCAACGGCTGCACGATGCCGGCGTGCGCGGCGCGCGCTTCAATTTCCTGCGCTCGCTGAACATGATGCCCACGCCCGACGCGCTGGCCCGCAGCGCGGCACGGCTGCGCGAGCTGGGCTGGTACCTGAAGATCCAGCCCGGCGCCGAGGGCATCCTGGACGCCGTCGAGCTCTACCAGGACCTGGATCTCCCGGTGCTGATCGACCACATGGGCCGTCCGCCGGTGGCCGAAGGCGCGCAGGGACCCACGGCGTCCAAGGTGATCGAGCTGCTGCGCCGGGGCAATTTCTGGCTCATGCTGTCCAACGGCCACAAGCTCTCGCGCAGCGGCCCGCCCTGGAACGACGTGGTGCCGCTGGCCCAGGCCTTTATCGACGCCGCGCCCGACCGCGTGGTCTGGTCGACCGACTGGCCGCACCCGGTCTCGACCATCCGGCCGCCCAACGACGGCGATCTGCTGGAGCTGCTCTACCGCTACGCGCCCGACGCCGGCACGCGGCGGCGCATCCTGGTCGACAACCCCGCCGCGCTGTTCGGCTTCCCGGCCGCCTGAGGCCGCCCCGGCTATCATCCGGCGCATGCAGAGCCTGGACCGCACCCTGAGCATCCTGCGCGCGCTGGCGGCCGCCGGGAACGCGCGCATGCGCCTGACCGACATCGCCCGCGCCAGCGGCCTGAGCAAGGCCACGGCCACGCGATTGCTGGCGGCCATGGCCGGCGAACGGCTGGTGGAAATGCACGACGACGGCAAGAGCTGGCGGCTGGGGCCGGAACTGGTCTACCTGGGGCTGTCGGCATCGCGCCACGTATCGCTGGCGCGGCTCGCCTGGCCGCACCTGGAATGGCTGGCCGCCGAGACCGGCGACACCTGCTACCTGACCATGCGCAGCGGCGACGATTCGGTATGCGTCGAGCGGGCCCTGGGGCCCTATCCCATCCAGGCGGTCACCATCGACGTCGGCAGCCGCCGCCCGCTGGGCACCGGCGCCGGCAGCCTGGCGTTGCTGGCCGCGCTGCCGCAGGCCGAGGCCGAGGAAATCATCACTCGCAACGAACCGCGCCTGGAAGGCTACCTGAACGCCACGTCGGCCATGCTGCGCGAAGCCGTCCGCACCGCGCAGGGACGCGGGCACGCCTATACCGAAAGCCACCTGGTCGGCGGCGTCAACGCGGTGGGCGTGGCGGTCCTGGCGCCGTCGGGCCTGCCCGTGGCGGCGGTCAGCATCGCCGCCATCGCCCAGCGCTTCGTCGACGGCCGCACCGGCATGCTGGTCGGCAAGCTGCGCGAAGCCGCGCAGCGCATCGGCGCCGAGATCCTGGGCAAGGGCGGGCCGGCCTGACCGCGCCGCGCCCGCACGCTCTAAAATCCCGGTTTCCTCCGCGCCCGGCGCATCGCCGTTCCGACCTTGTCCGTTTCCAACCTGCGCCTCTCCGATTTCGACTACGAGCTGCCCGCCGAACTCATCGCCCAGACCCCCGCGCGCGAGCGCGGCGGCAGCCGGCTGCTGCACCTGGACACCGCGGGCGGGCTGCACGACCGCCTGTTCGCCGACCTGCCGGGCCTGCTGCGTCCGGGCGACCTGCTGGTCTTCAACGACACACGGGTGATCAAGGCCCGCCTGACCGGCCGCAAGGCCAGCGGCGGCAAAATCGAAGTCCTGGTCGAACGCATCCTGGAACCCGGCCGCGCGCTGGCCCATGTGCGCGCCAGCAAGTCTCCCGCCGCCGGCACGATCCTGCGGCTGGCCGACGCCTTCGACGCCACCGTGCTGGGACGCCAGGGCGAGCTGTTCGACCTGCGCTTTCCCGCGCCGGTGCTGGATCTGCTCGACGCCCACGGCGCCACGCCGCTGCCCCCCTACATCGCGCACGCTCCCGACGCGCAGGACGACGCCCGCTACCAGACCGTCTACGCGCGCGCACCCGGCGCCGTCGCGGCGCCGACCGCCGGCCTGCATTTCGACGACGGCATGCTGGCCCGGCTGCGGCAGGCCGGCATCGAACAGGCCTTCGTCACCCTGCACGTGGGCGCCGGCACCTTCCAGCCGGTGCGCGTGGACAACCTGGCCGACCATGTCATGCATTCCGAGTGGTACACGGTCCCGCAGGCCACGGCCGAGGCCGCCGCCCGTGCCCGCGCCGGCGGCGGGCGGGTGATCGCCGTCGGCACGACCAGCGTGCGGGCCCTCGAATCGGCCGCGCAGGCCGGTGGCGCGCCGCGCGCGGCCCGGGGGGACACCCGCCTGTTCATCACGCCGGGGTACCGCTTCCGCGCCGTCGACGCGCTGGTCACCAACTTCCACCTGCCCCAATCCACGCTGCTGATGCTCATCTCGGCCCTGGCCGGCATGGAGCCCATCCGCCGGGCCTACGCCCACGCGGTCGCCGCCCGCTACCGTTTCTTCAGCTACGGCGACGCCATGTTCATCGAATCCCCCCGCCCATGACCGGACTGACTTTCGAACTGCTCGCCACCGACGGCGCCGCGCGCCGCGGCCGCGTCACCCTGAACCACGGCACGGTCGAAACCCCGATCTTCATGCCGGTCGGCACCTACGGCAGCGTCAAGGCCATGCTGCCGCACGAACTGGAATCGATCGGCGCCCAGATCGTGCTGGGCAATACCTTCCACCTGTGGCTGCGCCCGGGCACCGAAATCCTGCAGAAGCACGGCGGCCTGCACGGGTTCATGCAGTGGAACCGTCCCATCCTGACCGATTCCGGCGGCTTCCAGGTCTTCAGCCTGGAGGGCCTGCGCAAGATCACCGAGGAAGGCGTGCGGTTCGCCTCGCCCATAGACGGCACCCGCCTGTTCCTCACGCCGGAGGAATCCATGGCCATCCAGCGCGGGCTCAACTCCGACATCGCCATGGTGTTCGACGAATGCACGCCCTACGCCATCGACGGCCGGCCCGCCACGCTCGACGAGGCCGCGCGCTCCATGCGCATGTCGCTGCGCTGGGCCGAGCGCTCGCGGCGCGAATTCGACCGGCTGGGCAATCCCAACGCCCTGTTCGGCATCGTGCAGGGCGGCATGTACGAGTCCCTGCGCGACGAATCGCTGGCCGGCCTGGCCGGGATCGGCTTCCATGGCTATGCGATCGGCGGCCTGTCGGTGGGCGAGCCCAAGGAAGACATGATGCGCGTCCTGGCGCACGTCGCGCCGCGGCTGCCGGCCTCGGCCCCGCGCTACCTGATGGGTGTGGGCACCCCGGAAGACCTGGTCGAGGGCGTGGCGCGCGGCATCGACATGTTCGATTGCGTCATGCCCACCCGCAACGCCCGCAACGGCTGGCTCTTCACGCGCCACGGCGACATCAAGATCCGCAACGCCCGCTACCGCGACGACACCCGCCCGCTGGATCCCGGCTGCGCCTGCCATACCTGCGCCCACTTCTCGCGCGCCTACCTGCACCACCTGCAGCGCGCCAACGAAATCTCCGGCGCCCGGCTCAACACCCTGCACAACCTGCATTTCTATCTGCAGATCATGCGCGAAATGCGCGAAGCGATCGCCGAAGGCCGGTTCCAGGCCTGGCGCGCCGCCTTCGCCGCCGACCGCGCGCGCGGCGTGGATCCGGCGGGCCCGGTTGACGCCACGGCCCGCCGCGGGCAGGATGCGGGTGCGACCCCGCTACAATAGCGGGTTTACCAGAATCCAAAATCAGGAGATCCCCATGCTCGCAACCGATACTCTCGGCCTCGTCCTGGCCCAGGCCGCTCCCGCCGGCGAAACCGGCGGCGCACTGATGGGCATGCTGCCCATCGTCCTGATGTTCGTGATCCTGTACTTCCTCATGATCCGACCCCAGATGAAGCGCCAGAAGGAACACCGCAACATGGTCGCGGCCCTGTCCAAGGGCGACGAGGTGGTCACCGCCGGCGGCCTGCTGGGCAAGGTCACCCGGGTCACCGACAGCTACGTCTCGGTCGAGATCGCCGAGGGCGCCCAGCCGGTCGAAGTCCTCATGCAGAAAACCGCGGTCACCACCGTGCTCCCCAAGGGAACCATCAAGTCCCTGTAACGGTCCTCTCCTTTGCGCAACCCCGGGCCCGCCCCGGGGTTCTTTTACCGTCACCGCACCGTCCGCCGGCAATGAACCGCTACCCTCTCTGGAAATACCTTACCGTCCTGGTCGCGGTCGTGCTCGGCCTGCTCTATACGCTGCCCAACTTCTTCGGCGAATCGCCCGCGGTGCAGGTCTCCAGCGCCAAGGCCACGGTCAAGATCGACAACGCCATGCTGGGCCGGATCGAAACCATCCTGTCCGACGCCGGCATCGCTTCCACGGGCGCGTATTTCGAGCAGAACGGCACCATCGGCACCGTGCGGGTGCGTTTCGAAACGACGGACGTGCAGCTCCAGGCGCGCGACCTGCTCGAAAAGACACTCAATCCCGATTCCGCCAATCCTTCCTATACGGTGGCGCTCAACCTGGTGCCGGCCTCGCCCGCATGGATGAGCGCGCTGGGCGCGCACCCCATGTACCTGGGCCTGGACCTGCGCGGCGGCGTCCACTTCCTGCTGCAGGTCGACATGCAGGGCGCCCTGGCCGCCCGCTACGACTCGCTGGCCGCCGATGTCCGCGGCGTGCTGCGCGACCAGCGCGTGCCGCTGGCCGGCGTCGAGCGCGACGGCCAGTCGGTGGTGGCCTCCTTCAACGACGAAGCCGCGCGCGACCAGGCGCTGGCGCCGCTGCGCCAGCGCCTGCCCGACCTGCAGTTCACCGACCGCAACGCCGGCAACCGCTGGCAACTGGTCGGCGCCCTCAGCCCGCAGGCCGTCACCACGGTGCAGGACAACGCGCTCAAGCAGAACATCACCACCCTGCACAACCGGATCAACGAACTGGGCGTCTCCGAACCCATCATCCAGCAGCAGGGCTCCGACCGCATCGTCGTGCAGTTGCCCGGCGTGCAGGACGTCGCCAAGGCCAAGGAAATCCTGGGCCGCACGGCCACGCTCGAGATCCGCATGGTCGACGACAGCCCCGCCGCGCAGAGCGCGCTGGCCTCGGGCACCGTGCCCTTCGGCCTGGAGCGCTACACCGAGCGCAACGGCGCGCCCGTGCTGGTGCGGCGCCAGGTCGTGCTGACCGGCGAGAACCTGCAGGACGCCCAGCCCGGCCGCGATTCCCAGAGCCAGCAGCCGGCGGTCCATCTCACGCTGGACACCAAGGGCGCGCGCATCTTCCGCGACGTCACCCGCGACAACGTCGGCAAGCGCATGGCCATCCTGCTGTTCGAGAAAGGCAAGGGCGAAGTCGTCACCGCGCCGGTGATCCGCGGCGAAATCCCCGGCGGCCAGGTCCAGATCTCCGGCAGCATGACCGCCGAGGAAGCCGCCGACGTCGCCCTGCTGCTGCGCGCCGGCTCGCTGGCCGCGCCCATGGAAATCATCGAGGAACGCACCATCGGCCCGAGCCTGGGCGCGGACAACATCGCCAAGGGCTTCCACTCGACGCTGTACGGCTTCATCGCGATCGCGATCTTCATCATCGCGTACTACATGCTGTTCGGGATCTTCTCCACCATCGGCCTGGCGTTCAATGTCCTCCTGCTGCTGGCCCTGCTGTCGGTGCTGCAGGCCACGCTGACCCTGCCGGGCATCGCCGCCATCGCCCTGACGCTGGGCATGGCGATCGACGCCAACGTGCTCATCAACGAGCGCATACGCGAAGAACTGCGCAACGGCGCCTCGCCGCAGCAGGCCATCCATCACGGCTTCGAGCGCGCCTGGGGCACCATCCTGGACTCCAACCTGACCACCCTGATCGTCGGCCTGGCCCTGCTGGCCTTCGGGTCGGGTCCGATCCGCGGCTTCGCCGTGGTGCACTGCCTGGGCATCCTGACTTCCATGTTCTCGGCGGTGGTCGGCGTGCGCGCCCTGGCCAATCTCTGGTACGGCCGGCGCAAGAAGCTCCAGAAGATCTCGATCGGCACGGTCTGGAAGCCCACGGAACACTGATCAATACAGGCCGGCGCCCCTCCGGGGCCTTCCGCTGGCGACTACCGGAACAGACGGATCATGGAATTTTTCCGCATACGCCGCACCATCCCCTTCATGCGCCACGCGCTGGTGCTGAACGCGATCAGCCTGGTCACCTTCCTGGCCGCCATTTTCTTCATCGCGACCCGGGGCTTCCACCTGTCGATCGAATTCACCGGCGGCACGGTCATGGAGGTCACCTACACCCAGAGCGCGCCGCTGGACCACATCCGCACCGCGGTGTCGGGCCTGGGCTATTCCGACTTCCAGGTGCAGAACTTCGGCACGTCGCGCGACGTCATGATCCGCCTGCCGCTGGCGGAAGGCCAGACCTCCTCCGCCCAGAGCGACATCGTGCTCAAGGCCCTGAAGGCGGAAGACCCGGGCGTCGAGCTGCGGCGCGTCGAGTTCGTCGGCCCGCAGGTCGGCCGCGAACTGGTGCAGAACGGCCTGCTGGCCTTGCTGTTCGTGGCGCTGGGCATCATGATCTACCTGGGCTTCCGCTTCGAATGGAAGTTCGCGGTGGCCGGCGTCGTCGCCAACCTGCACGACGTGGTCATCATCCTGGGCTTCTTCGCCTTCTTCCAGTGGGAATTCTCGCTGTCGGTGCTGGCGGGGGTGCTGGCGGTGCTCGGCTATTCGGTCAACGAATCCGTGGTCATCATGGACCGGATCCGCGAGAACTTCCGCAAGCAGCGCAAGGCGGAAGTGCGCGAAATCATCGACGGCGCCATCACGCAGACCATCTCGCGGACCATCATCACCCACGGCAGCACCCAGATGATGGTGCTGTCCATGCTGTTCTTCGGCGGCCCCACCCTGCATTACTTCGCCATGGCGCTGACGATCGGCATCTGGTTCGGCATCTATTCGTCGGTGTTCGTGGCCGCGGCCATCGCCATGTGGCTGGGCGTCAAGCGCGAAGACCTGGTCAAGCCCGTCAAGAAGGACGATCCCGCCTCCGAGATCGCCTGACGGTCCCCGCGCGGACCGCCCGCCCGGCGCACCGGGCGGCTTCCTCTCCCCTTGCTCGCTGCCTTTCCGGCACAATGGCGTGACCGGAACGGGCGCACGGCATGCCCGGCGGACAGTCTTCCGGACCGGGACCCCGACAAGAAGGAGGCCGTCATGAGCGACCGGCAGGACACCCGCATCACCGATCTCTTCGGGATCGAGCTTCCCGTCATCCAGGCGCCCATGGCCGGCGCGACCACGCCGGAAATGGTGATCGCCGCCAGCGAGGCCGGCGGGCTGGGATCGCTGCCCGGCGCGCTGTCCTCGGTCGAACAGCTCAGGGCGGCGCTGGAGCAGGTGCGGCAGGCGACCCGCAAGCCCATCAACCTCAACTTCTTCACGCACACGCCGCGGGCCCCGGATCCCGCCCGCGAGATGGCCTGGCGCGCCCGCCTCGCCCCCTATTACGTGGAGCAGGGACTGGATCCGGCGCAGCCCATGCCGGCCGCGGGCCGCGCGCCTTTCGACGCCCGGTACTGCGCGCTGGTGGAGGAATACCGGCCCGAAGTCGTCAGTTTCCATTTCGGCCTGCCGGAACCGGGCCTGCTGGACCGGGTGCGGGGCACGGGCGCGCGCATCATCGCCTCGGCCACCACGGTCGCCGAAGCGCGCTGGCTCGCCGAACGCGGGATCGACGCCGTGATCGCCATGGGACTGGAAGCCGGCGGCCATCGCGGCAACTTCCTGGCCGACGACATGTCGAGCCAGGTCGGCACGATGGCGCTGGTGCCGCAGGTCGCCGACGCGGTGGACCTGCCGGTCATCGCCGCCGGCGGCATCGCCGACCCGCGCGGCGTGCGCGCCGCCTTCGCGCTCGGCGCGTCGGCCGTGCAGGTCGGCACCGCCTATCTCCTGACCCCGGAAGCGAAAGTCGCCGCTTTCCACCGGCAGGCGCTCAAGACCGCCCGCGACGACGGCACGGCGCTCACCAACCTGTTCACCGGGCGTCCCGCGCGCAGCATCATGAACCGCCTCATGCGCGAGCTCGGGCCCCTATGCGCGGCGGCGCCGGCCTTTCCCACCGCGGGCGGGGCGCTGGCGCCGCTGCGCGCCGTCACGGAAAAGGCCGGCAATCCGGATTTCAGCAATATGTGGGCCGGGCAGGCGGCCGGCCTGGCCCGCGAGCGGTCGACGGCGGAACTGACCCGCTACCTGGCCCGGGCCGGCTGAGCCCGCGATCCGGTCATTCCGCCTGCGCGAACTGCAGCGTGCGCCGGACGAACGCGTCGTAGCCGAAGCGTTTCTCGAACTCGTGCTCGTCCTCGAGCAGGGGCAGGACCTCGACGCCCCGGAAACCGTCGCGATAGCGGCGCAGGGCCTCGATCATGCCCTTGCTCGCGGCATACAGGCAGAACCCGTAATGGATCACCAGGTCCGCGCCGCCCGCCGCGGCGAACCCCGGCCCGGTCGGCGTCTCGATCACCGTCACTTTCTTGCCGGTCGAGGCGCGCAGCTCGGCCGCCGTCTCGAGGTCCGCCCCACAGGGGAAGATCATGTCCACCCCCAGGTCGGCGAACGCCCGCACCCGGCGGTGGGCTTCTTCCTTGTCGCCCATGGCCCAGATCGCGTCGGTGCGGGCGATGATCTGGAAGTCCGGGTCCCGCCGCGCGGCCAGCGCCGCGCCCAGCTTGGCCAGCATCGATTCCAGCGGGATCAGCCGCTGCGGCAGCGGCGTATGCTTGCCGCCCGCATGGTCCTCGATATGGATGGCGGACACGCCGGCATCCTCGAACTCCCGCACGGTGCGCCACATATTGGCGGCTTCCGCCGCCCCGCCTTCGGCGTCGGCGATCACCGGCACGTCCACCGAATTCACGATGGCCCTGGCGTGCCGGGCCAGTTCGTCCACGGACAGCAGCCCGACATCGGCCAGGCCGAAGGCCGACGCCGCCGTGCCGTAGCTGCCGATATAGACCACGTCGTAGCCGGTTTCCTGGATCAGCTTGGCGCTCAGCGCATCGAAGGCCGCCGGGGCGGCGATGCAGCGGTTTTCGTTGAACAGGGCCTTGAGGGCGGCGTTGCGGTTGTTGCTTTGCATTCGAAGATCTTCGGATTGGATGAAAGAGGTAGTCACAGAACGAACTGCTGGTATTTCTCGAGCACCTCGCGCGCGCGGCGCATGCTCTCGCACTTCAGGCGCTCCGCCTTTTCGGCGTCGCCGGCCCGCATGGCGGCCACGATCTCGGCGTGCTCCCTGAAACTCTTCAGGGCCCTGCCCGGCAGGATCAGGGTACGGCGGATCATGACCTCGGTCTTGTCCCAGATGCTGGTGAGAAAGTCATGCAAGGTCGGGTTGTCGGCCGCCTCGATGACCCGCGTGCGGTAGGTCTTGACCGCCAGGTACATCTGCTCGCAATCGCCGTCGGCGATGGCCCGCTCCAGGTCGGGGCCGAACAGGTCGACCAGGTCCTGCCAGGATTCCGGCGGCACGTTCTGGACGGCCAGCCTGGCGCACAGGCCTTCCAGCATCTCGAACACGTCGTAGATCTTGAACAGGCTGGCCGCGTCCAGCGTGGCGACCACCGCGCCCTGGTTGGGAATGCGGTCGACCAGGCCCCGGGATTCCAGGACGCCCAGCGCCTGCCGGATCCGCGTCCGGCTGACGCCGAACTCCTCGGCCAGCATGACTTCCTTGAGCTTGGCGCCCGGCAGGATCTCGCGGCGCATGATGCGCTCGCGCAATACGCCCTCTATGTCGGCAGTGGATGAACGCTCCATCGCTTCGCTCCTTGTCAATCCTGCGAATCTTATCCGTTCCCTCAGAGAAAGCCGATGGATATCCAGGGGACGGCGGCGATCACCAGCAGCGCGACGAACAGGGCGCCCAGATAGGGCCACACCCGGGGCATCGCCCGGCCCGGATCGACCTTGCCGATCGCGCAGGCGGCGTAGAAGCCCACTCCGAACGGCGGCATGAACAGGCCCAGGCCCATGGCGAACACGACCACCATGGCATAGTGCACTTCGTGGATGCCCGCGAGATGCGCGATCGGGAACAGCAGCGGCCCGAACAGCACGATGGCGGGAATGCCTTCCAGGAAGCTGCCCAGCGCCACGAAGGCCAGGGCCGAGACGATCAGGAACCCTATCGCGCCGCCCGGGACCAGGCTCATCAGGCTCGCGAGCTGATGCGAAAAGCCCGACTGCGTCAGCGCCCAGGCCATGGCCGTCGCGCAGCCGATGATGATCAGGATCGCGCCGGACAGGCTCGCGGTCTCCACCAGCATGGGCAGCAACCGCTTCCAGTCGAAGCGGCGATAGACGATCAGCCCCACCGCGAAGGTATAGGCCACCCCGATCGTGGCGACTTCCGTGGCCGTGGCCACACCCTCGACCACGGCGGCCCGGATCAGGAAAGGCAGCGCCACGGCCGGCGCCGCATACACCAGCGCCTGCCCCACTTCGGCCCAACTGGCGCGCTTGACCGACGAGCCCCTGCGCCGGTTCTTGAAACCGATCACGAAACTCATGGCGATCGCCCCCACCACGGCCGGCATGAAGCCGCCCGTGAACAGGGCCGCGATCGACACTCCCGTCACCGAGCCGATGGTGATCAGCACCAGGCTGGGCGGTATGGTTTCCGACATCGCGCCGGAGGCGCTGAGCATGGCCACCAGCTCGCCCTCGTCCTCGCCGCGTTTTTTCATTTCGGGAAAGAGCGCGGGCGCCACGGCGGCCATGTCGGCCGTCTTGGACCCCGAAATGCCCGACACCAGGTACATCGCCCCGATGAGCACATAGGACAGGCCGCCCCTCACGTGGCCGATCAGCGTCGCCAGGAAGCGGATCATGGCCTGCGCCATGCCCATGGCCTCGATCAGGGCGCCCAGGAACACGAACAGCGGAACGGCCAGCAGCACGGGGCTGGACATGCCCTCGTCGAGCCGCCCGATCATGACGATGGACGGCGTATTGGTGACCGTGAGCAGGTAGGCCAGCGTCGCCAGCCCGAACGCCGTCATGATGGGGATGCCGATCGAGACCATCACGGTCACGCCCAGCAGGAAGAAGACCAGCAGGTTGTAGGTGCCCATGCCTTCGAGCACCGGCGATAGTTGCCACAGCGCGGCCGCCGCCACCCCGGCGATGACCGACGACAGCAGGAAATCCTTGAGGCCGGCGCGCAGCAGGAGCCGCGACACCAGCGCCAGCACCATGAGCGTCACCCCCGCCGCGATGGACGCCACCCGGAACGAATGGGGGATCTGCAGCGCCGGCGTGGTGATGATCCACTCTTCCTCGACGTATTCCCACGCGGGGGCGGCGAGCAGGGCGACGAACACCAGGACCACCACCGTTCCCAGGGTGTCCAGGAACTGCTGCCGGCGCCGGGACATGCGCGATACGAAGGTCGTCAACCGCATATGCTCGCCCCGACGCAGGGCGATGACCGCGCCCAGCATGGCCAGCCATACGAAAAGCAGCGAGGCCAGCTCGTCGCCCCACGTCAGCGGGGAGTGCAAGGCGTAGCGGAACACGACGTTGGCCAGCAGCAGCACGACCTCCAGCACGACCAGCACGGCGGCGGGGAATTCCGTCGCCCGGCCGACGAAGCGGTCCAGGGCGCGGCCCAGCCGCGCCAGGCCGCCTTCGCGCCGCGCGGAAGCGGCGGGCGCGGACAGGGATGCACTCATGATGTTTCCTCGGAGTCGGGCGGCGCGGCGGCTCAGCCCAGGCCCTTGGCGTACTTGGCGAGCATGGCCCAGCTTTCGTCGCCGAATTTCTTGCGCCATTCGGCGTAGAACCCGGCCTTGGCCAGTTCGTCGCGGAAGGGCTGCAGTTCGGGACGATGGAACTCCAGGCCTTTCTCGGTCAGCACCTTTTCCAGCTTGCCGTTGAGGCTTTCGATGTCCTTGCGCTGGTCGATCGCCGCTTCGTTGATGTGCTTGGAGAACACCTGCCGCAGGTCCTCCGGCAGGCTGCTCCAGACGCGGCCGTTGACCAGCGGCCAGTAGCCGCTCCACATGTGGTTCGTCATGGAGCAGTACTGCTGCACTTCGAAGGTTTTCTGCGTGTAGATGTTCGACAGGGGATTTTCCTGCCCTTCCACCACCTTCGTCTGCAGGGCAGCGTACAGCTCGCTGGAGTTCAGCGCGGTAGGCGCCGCGTCGAAGGCCTTGAACATCGAGATCCAGAGCTGCGAGGACGGTACGCGGATCTTGAAACCCTGCAGGTCCTTCGGCGAGAGGATAGGCTTGCCGTTGCTGGTGATCTGGCGAAAGCCGTTGTCCCAGACCCGGTCGAACACATGCAGGCGGACTTTCTCGATGGCCTGGCGGATGTGCTGCCCCAGGTCGCCGTCCATGGCCTTCCACACGTCGTCGTAGCCGCCGAAGGCGAAGCCGATCCCTGTGATCGAGGCGACGGGGACCAGGGTGCCGACGATCAGCTCGGGCAGCAGGGCCATTTCGAGACCGCCCGAACGGACCTGGCCGAGCATGTCGGTATCGCCGCCCAACTGGTTGTTGGGGAACAGCTGCAGCTCGAGGCGCCCCTGGCTATCGGCCTTGATGCGTTCGGCGGCCTGCGCCAGGCGCTGATGCATGGGGTGGGAATCGGCAACGTCGTGGCCGCACTTGAGCTTGAAATTGGCCGCGAGGGCGGGACGGGACGCGAACAGGACCGACGGCGCGGCAACGCTCAGGCAGGCCGTGCGCAGCACGGTGCGGCGGGTGGGATTGACCATGAAAGTCTCCGAGTTATCTGGAATCTGTGCCGGACCCCCAGGCCCGGAGCGCCGGAGCATAGCACATTCCACATAATTGTTCTTATCCATGTACGCATGTATGTCCACAATCCATGGAACAAATGTCTCCACGCCGCGCCGGGCCGCCCGGCAACAGGGCCCGCACGGTACAATTTCTTCTTTTCATCCAACGCCCCCGGGATCTACACCCGCCCCGGCGACCGCCATGCAAGAAACCATCGCCAAGCGCCCCGCCGGGGAAGCCGGCGCCCAGGCCGCTCCCGCCGCCACGCCCGCCCGCAAATTGTTCATCCGCACCTTCGGCTGCCAGATGAACGAATACGATTCCGACAAAATGGCCGACGTCCTGCGCGACGACCAGGGGCTGGAGCGCACCGCCGACCCGGAAGAAGCCGACGTCATCCTGTTCAACACCTGTTCGGTGCGCGAGAAAGCCCAGGAAAAGGTCTTCTCGGACCTCGGGCGCGTCAGGCAGCTCAAGGAACTCAAGCCTGACCTGGTGATCGGCGTCGGCGGCTGCGTGGCCAGCCAGGAAGGCGCCGCCATCGTCGCCCGCGCGCCCTATGTCGACGTGGTCTTCGGTCCCCAGACCCTGCATCGCCTGCCGGAGCTGATCGCCCGCCGCCGCCGCGAAGGCCGGGCCCAGGTCGACATCAGCTTCCCCGAGATCGAAAAATTCGACGCGCTGCCGCCGCCGCGCGTGGACGGCCCCACCGCCTTCGTCTCCATCATGGAAGGCTGCAGCAAGTACTGCAGCTTCTGTGTCGTGCCCTACACCCGGGGCGAGGAAGTCTCGCGCCCCTTCGACGACGTGCTGGTCGAGATCGCCGACCTGGCGGACCAGGGGGTCAGGGAAGTCACCCTGCTGGGGCAGAACGTCAACGCCTATCGGGGCCCCATGGGCGAAAGCGGCGAAATCGCCGACTTCGCCCTGCTGCTCGAGTACGTCCACGAGATCCCCGGCATCGAACGCATCCGCTACACGACGTCCCATCCCAAGGAAATGACGCCGCGGCTGATCGAGGCCTATGCCCGCCTGCCCAAGCTGGTGTCGTTCCTGCACCTGCCCGTGCAGTCCGGCAGCGACCGCGTGCTGGCCGCCATGAAGCGCGGCTACACGGCGCTGGAATTCAAGTCCATCGTGCGCCGCCTGCGCGCCGCGCGTCCGTCCGTCACGCTGTCGTCCGACTTCATCGTCGGTTTCCCCGGCGAAACCGAGGCCGATTTCGAAAAGACCATGCAATTGATCGACGACGTCGGCTTCGACACGGCCTTTTCCTTCGTCTATTCGCGCCGCCCCGGCACCCCGGCGGCCGACCTGCACGACGACACGCCGCAGGCGCTCAAGCTCCAGCGCCTGCAACGCCTGCAGGCCCGCATCGGCGAACAGGCCGCCGAGATCGGCCAGGCCATGGTCGGCACCGTGCAGCGCGTGCTGGTCGAAGGCCCGTCGCGCCGCGATCCGCAGGAACTCATGGGCCGCACCGGGAACAATCGCATCGTCAACTTCCCGGCGCCCGCGCGGCTGGTCGGACAGATGCTCGACGTGGAAATCGTCCAGGCCTTTCCCAACTCGCTCAAGGGCGAGGTCGCCGGCGTCGAGCGCGAGCCCGGCGTCGCATGAGCGCGGCCCGCTCCCGCGCCGGCCGCCGCGCGCTGCCCGCCGTCGTCGTCCTGGAAGGCGACAACACCCACCTGGCCAATCTGTGCGGCCCGCTCGACGAGAACCTGCGCCAGCTCGCCGACGGCATGGGCGTGCAGCTCTCGCGCCGCGGCAACCGCGTCACGATCGAAGGCGACCAGGCCGAGCCGGCCGCGCGCGCCCTGCGCCTGTTCCACGAGCGCGCCACGCACAAGGCGCTGACGGTCGACGACATCCAGCTCGGCCTGGTCGAAATCGGCGTCGGCCGGCAGGCCGGGCGCCCGCCCGCCGGCTTCGACGCGGCGGAACTGCCGCCGCTGGACGACGAGAGCGGCGGCATCGCCCTGCGCACCCGCCGCAGCGACTTGCGCCCGCGCACGCCGCGCCAGCGCGACTACCTGAACAACATCCTCAAGCACGACATCACCTTCGGCGTCGGCCCGGCCGGCACCGGCAAGACCTGGCTGGCGGTCGCCTGCGCCATCGACGCGCTGGAGCGCGACACCGTGCAGCGCCTGGTGCTGACCCGCCCGGCGGTCGAGGCCGGCGAGCGGCTCGGCTTCCTGCCCGGCGACCTGGCCCAGAAAGTCGACCCCTACCTGCGCCCCCTGTACGACGCGCTCTACGACCTGATGGGCATCGAGCGCGTGCAGCGCCTGTTCGAGAAGCAGACCATCGAGATCGCGCCCCTGGCCTATATGCGCGGGCGCACGCTGAACCATTCCTTCGTGATCCTGGACGAAGCCCAGAACACCACGCCGGAACAGATGAAAATGTTCCTGACCCGCATCGGGTTCGGCAGCAAGGCGGTGATCACCGGCGATCCGTCGCAGGTCGACCTGCCGCGCGGCCAGCTCAGCGGCCTGGTGCATGCGGCGTCCGTGCTGGAAGACGTGCAGGGCATCGCCACCACGCGCTTCACCAGCCGCGACGTGGTGCGCCACCCCCTGGTCGCGCGCATCGTGGACGCCTACGAGCGCGCGGGCGATCCCAATGCCTGAGCTTTCCCTGTCGGTGCAGTACGCGGCGGCCGAGCCGCGGCTGCCGCGCTGGCGGCTGCGCCGCTGGACGGCGCGGGCGCTGGCCGGCGCCCAGGACGACGCCGCCCGCTCCCCGCAAGGCGCGCGGCTGGCGCTGCGCCTGGTCGGCCAGGCCGAGGGCCGGCGCCTGAACCGCGAGTTCCGCGGCCGCGACTACGCCACCAACGTGCTCACCTTCGAGTACGGCGCCGACCCGTCGGGCATCGTCCACGCGGACATCGTGCTGTGCCTGCCCGTACTGGCGCGCGAGGCCCGCGAGCAGCGCAAGCCCTTCCTGGACCATGCCGCGCACCTGGTGGTGCACGGCGCCCTGCACGCCCTCGGCTACGACCATATCAAGGCCGGCGACGCCCGCCGCATGGAAAGCCTGGAAACCCGCATCCTGGCCGGCATGGGAATCGCCGACCCCTACCAGGAGCGCCCGGCGGGCGGGCGCTGAAGCCCTCAGGCGGAATCGCCGGCGAACGGCGCCGCCACCGTCCCGGCAACCGCCTCCGCCGGCGGGCGGGCCGGCAGGGCGGCGCCCGCCTTCGGCGACAGCTCGGCGAACGGCTCCACCACCAGCGACAGGTTGCCGTGCTTGACCTTGTGCTTGACGTGCGCGGCCGCCGAGGCGATATCTTCGGGGCGCAGGCGCTCCAGCGGCGGAGTGACCGTCAGCGCCCCGATGCCCAGCGTCACGAAGGGAAAGAAGCGCAGCACGCCGTGGCGGTCCTCGGCCTCGATGCCGCCGTTGCGGCGGCCGGGGTCGTCGTACAGATCGACCGCGCGCTGGTTGAATTCCGAGATGATGCGCCCCACCCGCTCTTTCCAGTCGGGGCTGCGCATCATGACCACGAAATCGTCGCCCCCCACGTGCCCCACGAAATCGCGCTGGGCGTCGCAGTGGCGCTTGATGACCTCGGCGCACAGCAGGATCATGTCGTCGCCGCGCCAGTAGCCGTAGACGTCGTTGAACGGCTTGAAATTGTTCAGGTCGCCGTAGCAGACGGCGAAATCATCGCCCGCGTCCAGCAGGAAGCCGATGTGCTGGCTGATCGGGATATTGCCGGGCAGCGAGGTCAGCGGATTGGCGTAGCGCGCGGCCTCCAGGCGCATCTCGGTCACCGAGCGCACCAGGGCCTCGCCGGTGCCCAGCGCGTCGTAGCGGCCGTCGCGCGTGATGATGAAACCGTCCATGAGATAGCGCTGGTCTTCCGAGATCAGCACATGGCTGAGCTGGTCGATGGACGTATCGATGTCCACCAGCACCGGCCTGGGATTCATGAAGGTCGAGCACGGGTCGCGCCCGAACAGGTCGCGCGTGTAGCGCTGCGCGTACTGCTCGGAAAAGTCGCGCCGGTTGATGATGCCGATGGGACGGTTGTCGTCATCCACCACGGCCACGGCGTGCAGGCCCTTGCATTCCATGAACAGGCGGTGCACGTCGTCGTTGGTGTAGCTCAGGTGCGGCACGGCAGGCGCGTCCACCCGCAGGCTGGCGGCGGTGCTGCCCGGCCCGCGCAGGCCTTGCAGCGACGGGATGCGCGCGCGCAGCGATTCGCGCACCGGCATGGCCAGTTCGTGGATCAGCAACGCCTCCGGCCGCCCCAGGTACCAGCCCTGGGCATAGCGGATGCCGAGCTCGCTGAGCATGTCCAGGTCGTCCGCGGTCTCGATGCCCTCCGCCACCACCGGCGTGCCCGTGCCCTGGGCGACCGTCAGCAGCGTGCGCACCAGCTTCTGCTTGCGCGCGTCGCGCGACAGGCCGTTGAAGAAATAGCGGTCGAACTTGACGAAATCCGGCTGCAGCTCGGCCCACAGCCGCAGGCTGGTATTGCCCACGCCATAGTCGTCCAGCGCGATGCGCATGCCGTGGTCGCGCAGGCAGGAACATGCCTCGACCAGCGTGCGCAGGTCGGACGGCGCCGGGTCGGTGTCCGTCAGCTCCAGGATGATCTGCGCCGGATCCAGGTCGCAGCCTTCGAGCAGGCGCGCCGGCAGCTCCGCGCGCCAGCGCAGCCAATAGTGCGCCAGCGCCGGGCCGGACAGGTTCAGGAACAGCTTGCCGGGGCTGGCGTTATCGTGGAATGACCGCAGGCCGACGCGCAGGCTCTCGAACTCCACCTCGGGGTGCAGGCCCTGGCGGCGGGCCTCGGCGAACAGGGCGGCCGGGCTGTGCAGCATGGTGTGCGCCGGGCCGCGGATCAGGCTTTCGTGGCCGAACACCCGCCCCTGGACCAGGTCCACCACGGGCTGGAAGTAGGGGCTGAGCCGGCCGTCGCGCAGGACATCGGCCAGCGCGAACGGCGCGAACCCTTCGCCGGGATGCGTCTCGGGGTCGGGGAAACTGGCACGCGGAGCGGTCGTCATGGGAGCGGTGCCTCTGCAATGGGCGTATTGGTGCCATAATCGCAACATATTGTGTCGACGGTGTTGCGCAAGCCTGACTGGCCTACCCGGATATCGGCACGCCACGGCCGCCGCTTTAGCCGTTACATCGCCGACCTCGAGTTTCGGTTATTCTGGTTCTTCCATAATGAGTCCTCTGGACGATGCCCGACCCCTACCCTCCCGAGGCGGATTCCAACCGCCCTGCCAAGCCCGCCAATAAATCCCTGCTGGACCGCCTGCTGGCGCGAGTCCGACGCGAACCCGAAGACCGCGAAGGCATCAAGTCGGTGCTGGACGCCGCGCACGAGCGCGAACTCATAGACGACCAGTCGTATTCCATGATCCGCGGCGCGCTGGCCGTGTCCGAGCAGACCGCCGGCGACATCATGGTCCCGCGTTCGCGCATGGACGTCCTGGACATCGCCCAGCCCCTGTCCTACCTGCTGTCGGCCGTCATCGAAGCCGCCCATTCGCGCTTCCCCGTCTACGAAGGCGACCGCGACAACATCGTCGGCATGCTCATGTCCAAGGACCTGCTGCGCTGCATGGTCGAGCCCGGCCTGGACGCGCGCTCGCTGGTGCGTCCGGCCGTCTTCATTCCCGAGTCCAAGCGCCTGAACGTGCTGCTGCACGAATTCCGCCGCAACCGCAACCACCTGGCCATCGTGATCGACGAGCACGGCGGCGTTTCCGGGCTGGTCACCATGGAAGACGTGCTGGAGCAGATCGTCGGCGCCATCGAGGACGAATTCGACGAAGACGCCGAACAGACCATCTTCGCCGAAGGCGCCGACGCCTGGCGCGTGCTGGCGGCGACCGACATCGGGCAATTCAACCAGGCCCTGGGCGCCGACCTGCCCGACGACGAATACGACACCGTGGGCGGCTGGCTGGCCGGCGCGCTCGACCGCATCCCCCGCCGCGGGGACGTCCACGAGCGCAACGGGCTGCGCATCGAAGTCATCCGCGCCGACGCCCGCCGCGCGCTCTGGCTGCGCGTGCGCCGCGTCGCCGGCCCGGGCTCCGCGGATCCGGCCCAGGCCGGCTCCTGACCATGCGACCCGGGCGCGGACATGCCGCGCAAGCCGCGGGCATGGTGGCCGCCGGCCTGGTCCATGCCCTGACGTTCGCGCCCGGCCCCTTGCCCGCCTGGGTCCTGGCCCCGGTGCAGATCGTGGCGATGGCCATGCTCGCCGGGGCCGTGCGCGACGCCACGCCCGGGCGGGCGGCGCAACTGGCCTGGGGCTTCGCCACCGCCTCTTTCGCGCTGGGGCTCTACTGGATCTATATCAGCCTGCATACCTACGGCTACCTCGCCGCGCCGCTGGCCGCCGGCGGGGTGCTGGTGCTGGCGGCGTTCCTGGCGCTGTTCCCGGCGCTGGGTTGCGCCCTTGCGCAATGGCTCGTCGGGCGGGGCAGCGGCGGGACCCGCCATGGGCGCGACCGCCGGGCGCGCGGATCGACGGACGCCGAGGCGGTTTCCGCCGGCCGGCACCCCATGGGCGCGCTGGCCGCCGCCGCGACCTGGGCGGCCGCATGGGCCGCCGCCGAATGGGTCCGCGGAACGATCCTGACCGGCTTTCCCTGGCTGAACATCGGGTACGCGCACGTCGATGGCGCCTATGCCGGCTGGGCGCCGCTGCTGGGCGTGTACGGCGTCGCCTTCTGGTCCGCCTTCGCCGCCGCCGCGCTGGCCGAGCTCTGGCGCGGCCTGCGCGACGGCCTGGCGCTGCGCCACACCGCGCCCGCCCTGTGCGCGGCGCTGGCCGCCGTGGCCGGCGTGATCGCGGCCACCCTTTCCTGGTCGCACCCCTCCGGCCCGCCCCTGGCGGTACGCCTGGTGCAAGGCAATGTCGACCAGGGCGAAAAATTCGATCCGGAGCACCTGGTGGCCGGCATCCGCCGGCACCTGGACCTGGCCGCCTCGGCGCCGCCCCCCGGCGCGCCGGCGCCGCAAGTGATCCTGCTGCCCGAGACCATCATGCCCTTGTTCCAGGACCAGATGGGCCCCGCGGTCTGGAACGCCTGGACGCAATTGGCGGCGCGCACCGGCGCCACCGTCATCATGGGCGTCCCGCTGGAGGAAGCCGGCCCCCGCTACACCAACAGCGTCATCGCCCTGCGCGGCGACACGCCGGTCCGGGACCTGCTGGCGGCGCGCGCGCCCATGCGCTACGACAAGCGCCACCTGGTGCCCTTCGGCGAATTCGTGCCCTACGGCTTCCGCTGGTTCGTCGACGCCGTCACCATCCCGCTCGGCGACTTCGACCGGGGCGGCTCCCGCCAGCCGCCCTTCGTGCTCGACGGCCAGCGGCTCGCCCCCAACATCTGCTACGAAGACCTGTTCGGCGAGGAACTCCTGCCGGCCCTGCGGCCCGGCCCTGCCGGCGATCCCGGCGCGACCATCATGGCCAACTTCAGCAACCTGGGGTGGTTCGGCAATTCCTGGGCGCTGCCCCAGCACCTGCAGATCGCCCGCATGCGAACGCTCGAAACCGCGCGGCCCATGCTGCGCGCGACCAACACCGGCGCCACCGCGGTCATCGACGGCCGGGGCCGCGTGACCGCCGAACTGCCCTACCTGCGGGCCGGCGTGCTGGACGTGCAGGTGCAGGGCACCACGGGCCTCACGCCCTATGTCCGCTACGGCAACCTGCCCATGGTGGCCCTGCTCGCCGCCATCCTGGGCGCGGCCCTGTGGGCGGGACGCCGCCGGGGTTGAAATGAAACGCCTGCCACGCCCGCTTCGTCCGCCGCTCCCCGGAGGAATGCGCCAGTTCCCGGCGGCGGACCGGCCGGTCTGACATGGCCTACACCGCCCGCGTCGCCGAATCGCTGTCCGCCGTCGACGCCGGCGCCTGGGACGCGCTGGCCGGTCCCGCCGGCATGCTGCTCGGCCATGCCTTCCTGCACGGCCTGGAACATACCGGCTGCGTCGGCGCCGACAGCGGCTGGCTGCCGCGCCATCTCCTGCTGTTCGAAGACGACGGCGCGCAACCCGTGGGAGCCGTCCCGCTCTATCTGAAGAGTCATTCCTACGGGGAATACGTGTTCGACTGGGCCTGGGCCGACGCCTACGCCCGCCATGGCCTGGATTACTATCCCAAATGGCTCGGCGCCGTGCCTTTCACGCCCATCAGCGGCCCCCGCCTGCTGGCCGGCACCGACGAACGGCGCGCCGCGCTGGCGCAGGCGCTGGTGCAGGCCGCGCGACAAAGCGGCCTGTCGTCGCTGCACGTGCTGTTTCCCACGCCGGCGGACGCCGACATCCTGCGCGACGCCGGCTGCATGCTGCGCCAGGGCACCCAGTTCCACTGGCTCAACGCCGGGTGGCGCGACTTCGACCATTTCCTGTCGGACCTGTCCCAGCCCAAGCGCAAGAAAATCCGCGCCGAGCGCCGCAAAGTGCGCGAAGCCGGGATCGCCGTGCGCATGCTGGCCGGCGGCCAGATCGGCGAAGCGCATTGGCGGTTCTTCCACCGCTGCTACCGCCAGACCTACCGCGAGCACATGAGTTCGCCCTATCTCAACCTGGCGTTCTTCCTTTACCTGGGCGAACGGTTGACCCGGCATTGCGTCATGGCGCTCGCCGAGCGCGACGGCGCGCCCATCGCCGCCAGCCTGCTGCTGCTCGACGAAACGGACGGCCGGACACGGCTGTACGGACGGTACTGGGGCGCCCTGGAGCTGGTGCCCTGCCTGCATTTCGAAGTCGCCTACTACACTCCCATCGAATGGGCCATCGCCCGGGGCGTGCAGGTCGTCGAAGGCGGCGCGCAGGGCGAACACAAGCTGGCGCGCGGCTTCGTCCCCGTACGGACCCAATCGGCGCATTGGCTGGCGCACCCTGCCTTTGCCGATGCCCTCGGGCATTTCCTGAACCGCGAAACCGCCGGCGTGGAGGCCTACGAGGAAGCCTTGCACGCCCACGCGCCGTTCCGCGGGGGGCACGAGTCCGGGCCCGGGTCCGAATGAAGCCCCGGGGACCGCGGCGCATGCCTGCGGCGTGCCTGCCCGCCCGCACGGGTTTGGCAACCGCGCCGCAACCTGCTGTAATCGATCCGTTTCCACTTCTCGGGTCCGACGCCATGAATCGCCTGCTGACCGCCGCGCTGCTGTTCCTGACCGCCACCCTGCTGTCGGGTTGCGGGTACAACGCCATCCAGGCCGCCGACGAACAGGTCAAGGCCGCCTGGTCCGAAGTGCTGAACCAGTACCAGCGCCGCGCCGACCTCGTGCCCAACCTCGTCAACACCGTCAAGGGCTACGCCTCGCACGAACAGCAGGTGCTGACCCAGGTCACGGAAGCGCGCGCCCGCGTCGGCTCCGTCAACATCACCGCCGACCAGCTCGACGATCCCCAGCAGATGCAGCGCTTCCAGCAGGCCCAGGGCGCGCTGTCCTCCGCCCTGTCGCGGCTGCTGGTCGTGAGCGAGAACTACCCCCAGCTCAAGGCCGACAACCTGTTCCGCGACCTGCAGACCCAGCTCGAGGGCACCGAGAACCGCATCGCCGTCGCGCGCAACCGCTACGTGACCGCGGTGCAGGCCTACAACGTGCTCGTGCGCCAGTTCCCCGCCGTCATCACCGCCAAGATCTTCGGCTATGCGCCCAAGGCCAACTTCACCGTCGAGAACGAAGCGGCCGTCTCGCGGCCGCCGTCGGTGGATTTCGGGCAGTCGCCCGCGCAGGCTCCGGCGCCCGCCGCGCGCTGATCGCCACCGCACGATGACCGGCATCGCGCATTCGACGCACACCCTGGCGCCCCGCTTGCCGGCGGGGCGGCGGACCGCGCGGCCGGGCCTGCCGGCGTGGCTGCGCGCCTTGCGCGCACGTTCCGCGCCGGGCGCCCGGCGCCCCGGCCTTGCCACGCTGCTGCCCGCGCTGCTGGCGCTGCTGACGCTCGTGCTGGCTTGCGGCGCCGGCCCGGCCCGCGCCGACCAGCCGGTACCGCCGCTGCAAGGCCGCGTCACCGACCTTACCTCCACCCTGAGCACGGAACAAAGCCAGGCCCTGTCGGCCAGGCTCGCCGACCTGGAAACGCGCAAGGGCGCGCAGATCGCCGTATTGCTCGTCCCCACGACCGAACCCGAAGCCATCGAACAATACGCCGTGCGCGTGTTCGAAGCCTGGAAGCTCGGCCGCAAGGGCGTCGACGACGGCATCCTGCTGGTCGTCGCCAAGAACGACCGCGCCTTGCGCATCGAAGTCGGCTACGGACTCGAAGGCGCCGTCACCGACGCGCTGTCCGGCCGCATCATCCGCGAACAGATCGCCCCGCGCTTCGCGCAGGGCGATTTCTACGGCGGCCTGCAAGCCGGCGTGGACAGCCTGGCCAGGCTGGTCGACGGCGAGCCCCTGCCCCCGCCGCCCGAACCCCGTGGCCATTCACGCGACGGCGACACGTCGCCCCAGGGCATCCTGCTCGGCGTGCTTGTCTTCCTGCTCGCCGCGCCCGCCTGGGTGGCCGGCCTGGGCATGCTCGTCGTCACCTATGTCTTCACCGGCAGCCTGGTCTACGGCCTGATCGGCGGCGCCGTCGGCTTCGGACTCGGCACCGTGCTGGGGCTGCTGGGCTTCAAGCGCGGCATCCGGCGCGCCGGCATGGCGCGCCGCGGCGGCTTCGCCGGAGGCATCGGAGGCGGCATCGGCGGCGGTTTCGGCCGGGGCGGCGGGTTCGGGGGTGGGGGCGGTTTCGGCGGTGGATTCGGTGGCGGCGGTGGCGGCAGCGGAGGCGGCGGTGCGTCCGGGCGCTGGTAGCTGGCGCGAGCTCACCGGCTGGGCCGTCCCGCACGGCTATTGGCTGCAGCGGCGCCACTTCGGCCCCGCGGCCCTGAAGCGCATGGCCGAGGCTATCGCCCAGGGCGAAACCCGCCACCACGGCGAACTGGTCGTCGCCATCGAAGCCGCCCTGCCCCCCCATGTCCGCGACAGTCGCGAACGCGCCCTGGAAGTCTTCGGCCGCCTGCGCGTCTGGGACACCCCGCAGCGCACCGGCGTGCTGCTGTACCTGGCGCTGGGCGAACACCGCATCGAACTCGTCGCCGACCGCGGCGTGGCCGCCGACGACCAGGTCTGGAACGACCTGTGCGAACAGATACGCCGGCACCTGCGCGCGCGCCCCTATCTCGACGCCATGTTGTCGGCAATTGCCGCCATCGAAACCGAACTGGCCGGCCGCTGCCCGCCCCGCGAAGCCGGCGACGAGACCGGCCGCCTGCCCGATACGCCCGTCCTGCTCTAGCCTCGGCACGGGCTTGAATTCCCCTTGGCGAGGGCGCCGAAGCCAACTTGCGACCTGCCCAAAAGTCGTGCATAATCTCGCTTCTTCGCTTGCGGCGCTTTGTTTTTTGGGCGCCGTGGGATCCAGAGGGGGTATAGCTCAGCTGGGAGAGCGCTTGCATGGCATGCAAGAGGTCAGCGGTTCGATCCCGCTTACCTCCACCAGAGTCCCGCGAAGACACAGCAGTTCGAAGGTCAACGTCCCCTTCGTCTAGAGGCCTAGGACATCACCCTTTCACGGTGAGTACAGGGGTTCGAATCCCCTAGGGGACGCCAGCTTTTCCGGCTGTTGTGAGCAACACCCTACGCCGCTGCGGAGCGGTAGTTCAGTTGGTTAGAATACCGGCCTGTCACGCCGGGGGTCGCGGGTTCGAGTCCCGTCCGCTCCGCCAAGGAATTCAATAACATCAAGCATTCACACTATGTGAGTGCTTTTTTTCGCCTCGACTTGTATTCCAAACTCGGGGTTTTCATTCCAAAGTTCCGCTTTTCTGGCTTCCCGTTTGGCTGGAAAGCCGCGCCAGGCTTAGCTTTGCGAGGACAGCAGCCTTTCGCCCCCATGCTCCTGCAGCGCGGCCTCCAACGCTTTCTCGTAGTCCGGCCTGGCGCTTTCCAGGCGCGCGCGTCCGGCTTGAGTCAACACCGTGTACACGCCTCGCTTGTCGTCCGGGCACAGGTCGCGCGCGGTGAGATTGGCGCGCTCCAAGCGCTCGACCATCCGCGAGACCGAGCTTTGATTCAAGCGCAGATGCGAAGCCAACTCCTGCATGCGCAATTCGGAGTTCCGGGAACGGGCCAGGATATCCAGCGCGCGATATTCCGACAGGCCGAGCCCATGCCGCGCCTGCAGCGTCTTGCCTAGATCGGCCTCGACATTGGAGACGATCCGGATCAGCTTGAGCCATGGACCGCTTTTCTTGGACATGACCGGCACGCACCTCCTTTGGACATTGAAGCAATGATTTTCTCATATGCATGCCCATGCAAGTGAATCAGGAAGCCGGGTCCTGTGAAGCGTGCAGGCGCGAGCGGAACGCCAGGAAGGGTTCCGTTCCTTCCGGCACCGGGAGCCTGCTCGCGGCAAAGAACGGCCAAGACAGAGGATCGTTGACGAACAGCGAGTAAGTGTCGCGATAGTCGAACCCATGTGCGGCCGCCTCGTCCCGATCGACGGCAAAGAACACTTTAGAGATGCCCGCATGGAGCGCGCTCAAATAGCACATGGCGCAGGGTTCGCCGGAAGCCAACAGCGCCATCTGGTGAAGACTGGCCCGGCCGGACGCGCGGCACGCATCCCGGATGGCTTCGACTTCCGCATGGGCGGTCGGATCATGGCGCTCCCGGACGCGATTGACACCGCGCCCGAGAACGACGCCATCGGGATCGACCACGAAGGCAGCGAAGGGAATGCCTCCGCTCTGAACATGCTCGGTGGAATAGTACACGGCTTCTTTCATGCGCTGCGCGAAGCGCCCGGCGATGCCGGTGGTCATGTGGGCGCCCCGCTCTTGCGAGCCCGGAGCTTGGCGCTGTCGGCGCGCTTCAACCAGACGACACCGCCGATGATGACCGCCAGCCAGAACGCCTGGGCCAGCGTGAGCGGCTGGTCGAGCAAAACGCTGCCGAAGGCCGCCGCGCCTACCGCGCCGATACCTGCCCATACGGCATAGCCGATTCCCACGTCGATGGTTTTCAAGGCGACGCTGAGTGCATACAGCGTCAACAGAAAGAACACCCCCGCGGAGATTGACCAGCCAAATACCGTGAACGCCTGGCTCCCCCCTGTGCTGAGGGCATAGCCAATCTCGAAGGCGCCGGCAAGCAACAGCATGCTCCATGCACGTCCGTCGTTTTTGTCCGCTCGATTGTTCCTCGTCATGTCAGGCTCCCTTTTTCATATGCGGATGAGTGAAGTGACGGCCGGTCGCGCTTCATGCCGCGCCGCTGAGCCGCAGACCCACGACGCCGCCAATGACGAGGGCAATCCCGACACACTTGCTCCAGTTCAGTCGCTGCCCGAAGAACAAGGCACCCAGGATGACGATCCCGACGCCTGCAACGGACGTCCAGATCGCGTAGCCGACGCCGACGTCAAAGGTCAGCAAGGCGAGGCTGAGGAAGTAGGTGGCGGTGGCTCCGCTGGCCAGCGTGGCGGCCGTCCAGCCAATGCGGGTGAATCCCTTTGCCTTGCCTGCGGAGATGGCAACCACGATTTCAAAGATCACGGCGATGCCCAGATATAGCCAGTGCATGATGAACGATCCTTTCGGTGATGTGCCCCGAGGGCCGGTTGGCTCCAACAGGCAGAAGGAGCATACGTAGTCGGAGTAGACGGTGACAGATGTCATGCGGCGCCCACATAGTTGCATGTACAAGCACTTCAATCGAGACGGCATCGGCCGTCAATATATTTGTATGTGCATGTAGTTCCATGGTGAGTCGGCGGGGCAGGACGCCGGGGAAGTCCTGCCGCTACCAACGGTCCGGGATCAAACCGAAGGCCCACCTTGCCACCCGTTCTCCCACGACACGGCATCGCTGCGTACCGTCGCGGCGATCCGCTGTCCCAGCCGCTGTTCGATCACCGGCTTCGACGGCACCAGGCATGAATCCCATGCCGTCATCGAGCATCGCGCAGCGCCCGTCGGCGTGCCATCAACAAGCAGGAGGCATGGTCCGGATTGCGTCCAAGCTCCTTATCGGCCGGGCCCTTGCCGGCCGGCCCTGCTCAATCGAACGGGTTGAACGTAACGCGTCCGCTTGACTCGGGATCGTTCATGACCGAGTGGAAGATGGCTGCTCCCCGCCGGGCTGGAGCATATATCGAGTCATCGTTCGACCGGTCACGCCGAAAGAATCCGGCGGAAAATACCCCGACGACCGCAATCTCCTTGTCGATGGTGAGAACCGGGCCACCGCTGTTTCCCTTGTACGTTGCGCAATCGCCGACGAATTGATCGGCCTTGCGCAGCGAGGTCACCTTGCACCCGTAATCGATGCGCAAAAAGTGGCCCTTGTTCAAGTCGCCCGAATAACCCAGCGCCATGAGCCGGTCCCCGCGCGCCAATGGCCGCGTCGAAATGGGAAGATAGCTTTGCGAGGGCTTTTTCGTCACAAGAAACGCAATGTCATAGGGGGTCGTGCTCATGTCGCCATAGACGAATCCCTTGTCCTGGTATTGCCTTTCAATCTCGATGAACTCGTCCTCCCCCGTCATAAAGGCTTCGCCGTCAGCGGGGATTTGCCGATAGGCGGCCAATGTCTGTCCCAGGTTGAAACAATGGGCGGCCGTCATGATGACGTGGGGCGCAATGAAAAATCCCGTGCAGGACCCGCCGGTCGATTGATTGCGCACGCGCACGATACTTCTTGCGATCCGGTGATCCGCCACCACGACGGCGCGCCATTTGTTTTTATCGATGGACCGTACGGCCGAAGACTCCAGTTCGCCACGCCGGATCTGGTCCTGGATAAAGGCGCCCAGGTTGTTGGAGGCATCGAGAAAACTCGAGAACGCCGAGTCGACGGCCTGCCTCTGTTGTGTCGTGGTTGCCGAACTTCCCGCTTTGTACGCGGCTACCGTTCCCAGCGCCATCAGTCCGGCCTTGAAGATATCGGCGAACGAGCGCTGTATCTGCGCGCGGCTCTCGGCGAACTTCTTGTGTTCCACCAACCCGGCGGCGAGCAGTTCGGTGGATTGGACGAAGCTTTGCCTTGCCAATTCGTCGTTGTGCGCCAGGATCTCCTGAAACCCCTGGTTTCCATAGGCAAGCGCGTCCCGTACGTAGCCATGGTCGAGAAAATAATCCCGGTCCGGTTCGATCTTGGTCAGGTTCCCGGGCAAAACCGAGCCTTCGGGCGGCGGAGGCGGAGTCAGGGTCTGGCAGGCCGTCAGAAGCACCGTGGCCATGCCGGCGGCCCAGGCCAATCGCTTTTCAGAATGGGGCATCACTGTTCTCATATCAAGTATCCAGGCAGGCGTGGTTGCCCGACGGCTATCTGAGATGTTTCAGAAACGTTGCCGGAACGAGATGCGCGGGAATGGCAAGCGGCTGGAATTCCAGCATGTACGTCGTTGCCGTGCCGATATCCGTGACATAGAAAAACCCGCGCACGCGCAATACCGGGGTGCTTTGCGCATATTCGCAGCGGACACGGGCAAAGGGCGCGCCGCGCGCCGTATCCAGCGTCATGGTGAATCGCAGGTGATGGTTGCCGGAGTCCGGCTGGCCGGAAACCGACACCCCGCCGGGGCGGGCGGCGCGGCGCTCGAGCACCGCGCAGAGCGCGTCGGTCGACGCGCCCTCATCGCCCGTGTCGATCCCTCCGAACAGCGACTGCCCGGCGTTCTTCATGGTCCAGTCGAGATAGACAATGGTCTTGTCGTACGCCTCTTCGGCCAGTCCGGCGAGCTGCCGCCCCGCGTCCGGCGACGAAAAGTCGATCGTGGCCTTCTGCGCGCTCCAGGGGAACGCATCCGTTGCCATCGTCCGCGCCGCAGGGTCGGCGGGGCAATCGGGCAGCCCGTAATCCACGATATAGACGAGACTTGCCAGGCGCTGGCGGCCAGTTTCCAGCATGCAGGCGGCAGAATTGACGTAAGCCTGGGTATTGCCGGGCGAATTCTCGACGAGCCGGCACCAGCCTTGCCGATAGGCTTGCCAATCGCGCTGCGAGCGGGCGAGCAGCGCCCGGTCTTCCGGACGGCAGTAGGTCCCGGCCGCGCGCGCAATCCTGCGCTCGATCTCTGCGTCGACCCGGCTGCTGATCTCCAGCAGGCAATCCCCGATCATCGCGCCGGCGGTTTCGCGAAAGCGCGGATCTTCGCGGCATGCGCGAATGTCTTGCGAGACGTCACGCTCGGCTGCGCCAACCTGCCCCGCCAGGGCAATGGCGCAGGCAAGGCCGACCGCCGCTGACCGCCGCACGGCAAAGGCGATCATCCCGCACACCTAGATTTCTTCCGGTTTCCCGAGAGCGCCGGCGCGCAGCCAACGCATGGCCTCGCTTGCGTCCTCGGGTATACCGTCTCCCTTCGCATGGATCATCGCCGCTTGCACCGCCCGCGGGCGCGAAGCCCTCTTTGGCTGCAAGCCCAGGACTGCCGCAATCAACCGAAACATCGAGCTTCCCCGCTCATTTCCGACCATTTCGAAACGAAACTGCAACATCTATTTATGGTTTGTATTGACTATAATTGCTCGCGCTGCGCGGAACAATCCCCCGTTCGGGTGAAAACCCGCTGGCGCGGCCCCCTCGATCACCCAGCGAAGGAGGACTGGGATGCCTGTGTTGCCGCGCCCCGACGATGTCCTGATAGACGCCATATACGCCACGCTGGTGGGAGAAATATCCTGGCAGGATCTGCTCGATCTTTTCGCCAGAGACCTCCCCGACGGGAAGGCGACCCTGCACCTGAGCGATACCTCGGACACCTATCGTCCGTTCATCGTGTCCACGGGCGTGGACGACTCCTCACTGCGGGACTACGCGGCCCACTACGGGGCGATCAACCCGATGAAATTCAACTGCGACAGCCGCCTTGCGGGCGAGGGCGTACTGTCCGAAGAACTCATCCCTTATTCGCAATTCTCGCGCACGGAATATTTCAACGGGTTTATGAGAGCGCTCAACGCCCATTCGGCCATGGGCGTGACCATCGAACGCGAAGATTTCAGCGACGGTTCGCATTGCTCTTTCATTCTCAGTCTGCTGACGTCGCGCAACGACGCACAGAAAAACCGGCCGTTCGCCAGGCAACTGGTACGCGTCGCACCGCATCTGCGCCGGGCGGCGCGGGCCTATCGCAAGGGATTGTTCCAAAATAGCCTGGCCGACGTGGGGGCGACGGTTCTCGACGCCATCGATATCGGTTTCGTGGTCTGCGGCGATTTCGGCCAGGTCCGGTTCGTTTCCGCCGCAACCCGGCGGCAGGCCGCGGAAGGCCGGCATTTCTATATCGATGTCGACGGCAGGCTGAAACTCGTACACGAAGTAGCCGACCAGGCATTTCGCAGCATGCTGGATCGCCATTACACCGGCGCCAAGACACTCGGTTTTACACATCTGGATACCCGGATCACGCTCATCCGCATCAACAAGGATCGCTATTCCCTGTACTTCGAGGGCCCTACGGTATTGGTGATTCTGGAAGGCACGCAGGCCGCCGGCGGGCTGGAATTCGACTGCCAATGCCTGTCGCTGGCCTACGGGCTGAGCAGGGCCGAAGCCCGCGTACTGCGTGGACTGGTTCGGGGGCACAGCACTGCCCGCATCGCCGCCGACCACGGCAGATCGCCCGAAACGATACGCACGCAGGTCAAGAGCATCTACGAGAAAACGGGCGTGCGCAGCAGGGTCGATCTCGTCCGGCTGGCGCGTCCCGCCCGCATCGGACGCGCGGGATCGCTCGCGATCGACTCCCGGCGCCCGGAAGACATGTAGGCCCGCCCCCTTCCAAGAGGAGTTGTTCTTTTATCCGTCCCAGCCGGCGTTCACGTGCGGGACCGACCATTGGGCGACGGCCATCGGCTGAAGCACTGGTTCGCCCAGGAACGGGGCCGACAGGCAGTAAAGGCCCGCGTGCGTCGATTGCCAGATCAGGTTCCGGTCCCATTCGATGAAAACCGCTTCCGTCGTGCCGCGGCGCCAACTCATGTAGTCGTCGATTTCACCGTCGCGCGGCGGGACGAAATACGCCACTTCCTTAGGATGCGTCGGATCCGAAATGTCGAAGAGGCGCAGGCCCGCGTTGAGATAGGACAATGCCACGACGTCCGGGCGGGATTTCCCAGGCGCGATCCAGTTTTGCATGACGCGCGAACTGAATCGGCCTCGCGCCATGGCGAAGTCCTTGTACGGGGCATCGGGATGCGGCATCGGACGCGGGAAAAGGCCGATGATGCGCGGCCTGGACGGATCCTTCACGTCGATCACGTAGCTCGTGTGGAAGGGCTCGCGGCAGTCGGATTCAAGGGCTTCGGGGATCCCGATGACGAGATTCCGCAGCCGGGGATAGCGCTGCGGATCGGCCGTCACGGGCACGACGTGGTGATAGGGAATGGCGCCGATGGCTTCCAGCGGATGCGCCACCTTGCCATACACCTTCGGGTTGCGGATGTCGGACAAGTCGTGGACATACATTCCGAAATGCCCCCATCCGCCATAGCCGACGGTGCCGCCGTCCTCGACCCGGGTCGGGACGATGCAGGGGGTCCGGTTGCCGGTCCACGAGCATTGGTCGCCCGCAAACGGATAGGTTGCGCGGTAGTGCTCCTCTTCGTCGAGCCTCTGGCCCGGGACCCACCACCGCGAGACTTCCTTCACCTTGGCGGGGTCGGACATGTCGACGATCATCAGGCCGTTGCTGTAGACGCGCTCCGTGCTTTCCATGCGCAGTTGGTCGTCCCAGCCGCAGGCCAGATAGGCATAGCGGCCGCCATCATAGAAAGGCAGGTGCACTCCCTGGCCGGTCCTTCCTGTTTCGAATTCGCTCAGCAGCTCCGTTCTTTCGGGATTCGTCACATCGAAAACCCGGATGCCGCGAAAACCGGGATTCCCGATCGCCTGCCTGGCATATTCCGCGTGATACTTGCCGCGCGGATATTGGGGCGTTCCGGGCGTCAGCGGCATCTGGTGCGCAACGATGCGGATCCACTTCTTGAGCCGGCTGTTGTACACGCAGCTTTGGAACGTGGGAAGATTGCCTTCGTCGATCACCGTCGCCTGCGTGGGGTCCGTGATATCGACCCAGCCACCCTGGAAAGCGATAAGGCGGCGCTTGCCCTTCGCCCACATGCAGGAATGCTCATCCCCGAACATCTTCAGCTTGATCGACGGGTAATAGGCAATGATCTCCATGTTGGAGATGTACTGGTTGCGGTCGAGATAATTCAATGCGCCCGCCGGCAACCGGAATGGCACCGTTCCGCCGCCCGGCATCACGCCTTCGATTCTCCCGGCATCGGCGACGGAGCCTGAAGGCGGGAGGCGATCGTCACTTTGCGCCATCGCGGCTCTCCTGACGGACCGGCCCGGGCATCAGCGCGGCTCGTAGCCGATATCCTTGACCAATTCCGCGAAGCGCTCGGTATCGTGCCTGATCAGTTCGCCGAACTCTTGCGGGGATTTTGTCGTCGGTATCAGGCCAAGGCCTCGCAGCTTTGCCTGTATATCCGGGTCGGAGAGTATCTTGTTGATGGCTGCGTTGAGCTTTTCCACGATTTTCGGATCTGTCCCGGCCGGCGCGACAATGCCATTCCAGCCTGGCACGGAATAACCCTTCAGGGTATCGCCTATCGCCGGCAGCTCCGGCAGGTATTTATCTTTCGATGTAATGCCCACCAAATGGACCCTGCCCGCTTCTATGGCCGGGGCCAGGCTCGTATATGACGAAACGCCCAGGTCCAGTTGGCCGCTGGCGACATCGGTGATTATCGGGCCGATATCCTTGTAGGATATATTATTCACCTCGAAACCGTTTTCGTGGGCGATGAGGGCAACGGACATATGCGGCAGGCCGCCCTGGCTTGGGCTGCCCAGTTTCAGGCCCAGGCTTTGTTTCCTGGCCCAATTGATCACGTCATCGATATTCTTCAGCGGCCCATCGGCTTTCGAGATGATCGCAAGGTAATTCTCCGCAATCACGGCCACCGGAGCGAAATCCTTCTGCGGGTCGTATAGATTCTTTTTGAACACGGAAGGCGCAAGCGCCAGATTGGTGATTTGCCCCACGCCCAGGGTATATCCATCCGGATCGGCCCTCGCAACGCGGCTCAGGCCGATCTGGCCGCTGGCTCCGGCATGGTTTTCCACGATGACCGTCTGATCGAATTGCTGGCCCAGTCGCTCCGCAATCATCCGGGCCATGACGTCGACCGACGAACCCGGGCTATAAGGCACCTCGATGGAAATCGTCCGGGCTGGGTAATCTTCGGCATGCGACAACGACGTGAAGCACAGGGTAGCCAGCGCCATGAGAAAAATGGAAATCCGCCGTTTCATTCCAGGCCTCCTGGCGTAATGGATAAATAAAATCCTTGCCCGTTCATATACCCGGTTCCAACGCTGGTCTTCATGCGGCTTTCCGGGACAATCATTTACATCCTCCCACGTTGGACTTGCAGGCTAAAGTTGCCCGCAATCGCCTGTCAATCGGTTCCGCAATGTATTCCCATTAATTGATATTAGTAGGTATAAACCCCAGGAACGATTCATGCGCCATCCTGCGTAGATAAACAAACGATGTCCAATCATTTCCGGCCGCGGGTTTAATCCCTGGCCGTCAAGCAAAGCGAAAACGTCGGCCCCGTTTAATCGACGCCCCGCACAGGAATCGATACCGCTGTCGGTGCTTGATTTTCTTATTTAACGAGAAATGCAAGTTCGCCGCTCAACGCGTATTTCAGCGATTGGGCAATCCTTTTCCTCCGCCACGAGGCACGGCTGTCGCGAGAAATCCGCCGGCTCGCGCATTGACGCGGCCGATATCCAGGAGCGCGGTTCATGGCGCTTCCTCCCTCTTCTTCACGCTTTTGCGGCCATCCGGCCTTTCACCCCGCGAGGGAGGGTTTACTGGCATTTCGTCGCCAAAAATATGGTTACCATTAGTATATCGTTGCAATAATTAAGGTTTTCGCCTACCATTCGGAAGCAAGGGGCTGGCGTACGGACGTCTTCACAAGAAAGGCCCGCGCTCTCGGCAGGCCGCTGAACCGGCGTCGCCGGACCGGATGGAGAAGGGCTCGATTGCCAACCAATGCGGGGTTTCAACGATGAGCCACCTGGTCTTCTGCACGTTCGACCTGAAGGACGCGAGCCTCGAAGATTACAGAAATGCCTTCGCCGACCTGGAGGGAATCGGATTGACCCGGGTCCAGAAGTCCGACAAAGGGGATGCCACGACCATTCCGACGACATCGGCCATGGGCAGGTTCCATGGCAAGAGCTCCGTGGAGGTGCGGGACGATGTCCGATCCAGAGTGAAGGCCGCGTTCGTCGCCCGCAGGTTCAGGTCGGAGTTCTTCGTGGCCGTCGGGGAACACTGGGCCTGGGCGGCGGAAAAGACATGACGGACTCGCCCCAGGCGCCCGCCTTGCAGCACGCTCGAGGCGATGGCCGGGAGGCTGTAACGCATTGACGGAAAGCTGCCTGCCATGATGCCTGCAATGGCTTGCCCGTTCCGGATACGGCATGCTAATTTCCCCGAAGCAGCAGGAGTGACTCATGTCGCTGTCATTAAAAACAGGGGGAGACCGCATCCGGGCGGTCGCATGCGGCATGCAGCGCCATGGGAATGGCGTTGCGTATACCGTCCCCTTCCCTCGTCGCCTTGCCTCCCTCGTCTTTCCACGCCCCCCGCACGTGCCTTCCAGGCCTCATCCGCCTGAAGCCTTGAACCTGGCCCCCAGGCGCATCCGCTACGCCCCTGCCCGCCTGCCGGCCACCGCACTCATCTGAGGAATATCCCCATGGCCCGCATCGCTGTCGGCGGCTTCCAGCACGAGACGAACTGCTTCATTCCTTCCCGCACCGATTTCGCCTATTTCACCCTTCACCGCGATCGCCCGCCGCTGGTGCGCGGGCCGGACGTGCTGGAGTGGCTGGGCAACACCACGTTCTGCCTGTCCGGCTTCCTGGGCGTCATGGCGTCCAGGCACGAGATCGTGCCCCTGCTCTGGACGAGCGGCGGGGCGGGCGGGATCGTCACGCGCGATGCGTACGAGCGCATCAGCGGTGAACTGATCGGCATGCTGTCGCAGCAGATGCCGGTGGACGCGGTCTATCTCGACCTCCATGGCGCCATGGTCACGGAGGATTTCGAGGACGGCGAAGGGGAACTCCTGCGCCGCTTGCGTGCCGTGGTGGGACCGGACGTGCCCGTGGTCATCAGCCTGGACTACCACGCCAATGTGACCCGCAAGATGGTCGAGTACACGGACGGCATGGTGGCCTACTACACCTATCCCCACATCGATCGCGAGCAGACGGGGCAGCGTGCCGCCAAGGTGCTGTCGACGGTGCTGGAGCGTGGCCAGCCCGAAGGGCGCGCGCTGCGCAAGATCCCCTTCCTGATTCCGCTGAATTTCCAGAGCACGCTGGTCGACCCTTCCAGGCGCATCGTCGAGAGTTCGGCGCGGGCGGAAGGCGGGGACATTCTGAATGTCTCCTACCTGGCGGGCTTTCCGCCGGCGGATCTTGCCGAGTGCGGGCCTTCGGTGATCGTGCACGCCTATACGCAGGAACAGGCGGACGCGGCGGCGGACGCGCTGGCCCGGGAGATCGTCCAGGCGGAGCCGGAATTCCTGCAGCCTCTCTACGATGTCGAGGAAGGGGTGAAGATGGCCATCGGTATCGCCGAGAAGGCCAGCCGTCCCGTGGTCATCGCCGATACGCAGGACAATCCCGGTTGCGGCGGCACGGCGGACACCACCGGCGTGCTGGACGCGCTGGTGCGCCACGGCGCCACCGGCGCGGCGCTGGGCATTCTGTGCGATCCCGACGCGGCCGAGGCCGCGCACAACGCCGGCGAAGGCGCGCGGATCCGGATCGCGCTGGGCGGCAAGCATGGCCCCGCGGGCGTCCAGCCCTACGAAGCGGAGTTCCTGGTGGCCAGGCTGGGAACCGGCAAGCTGGTGTCGAGCGGCGTCGCGGTGGGCCGGCGCAGGATGGACCTGGGCCCGATGGCGCTGCTCCAGGTCGGCGGGGTGAGTGTGGTGGTCAGCAGCCGTCGCATGCAGGCGTTCGACCGGGAGCTGTACCGCCATGTCGGCATCGAACCCACGGACCAGAAGATCCTGGTGTGCAAGAGCGCGGTGCACTTTCGCGCCGAATTCGAGCCGATGTCCGAAGCGGTGATCGTGGTGGTGGCTCCCGGCGGCCATATCGTGGATCCGCGGAAGTATCCCTACCGCCGGCTGCGCGCCGGCGTCAGGCTCAATCCGCTCGGGCCGGAGTTCGTCCCCGGGGCGCCGGTCGCCGCGTGAAACAGGAATAGCCTGGAACGCCCGGGCCGCCGGCCGCCAGTCAAATCTTCTTATCGGCGCCGGCCCGATCCAGGCGGCGCCGCCGCGGCTCACTTCAGGCTTTCCTCCACGTCCGCCCTGCGCCTGTCCATCGCCAGGGTCATCATCCGCCGGTCGCCGCCGACCCAGAAGATGGTGATTCCCATCTCGCGCCAGAAGCTCGCTTCCTTCTTCAGCGCTTCCGAGTCGGTGGCGAGCAGCACGGCCACGCTGTCGATCCCGCGGCGCGACGCCGCCCCCACGATCCTGCGCAGCGCCGCGACCACGTCCGGATGCTCCATGTCCGCCTTGTGCCCCATGGCCTGGGCCAGGTCGAAGGGACCCGGCACGATGGCCGAGATGCCGGGCACGTCGAGGATCGCCTCGATGTTCTCCACACCCTCCATGTCCTCGATCAACAGCCACACCTGGGTATGCTCGTTCGCCCACCGGGCATATTCCGCCCAGTCGCGCGCCAGGTGCCAGTTGGCGCGCGTGCTGGGGCAGGAGCCGCGCGCGCCGAATCCGCTGTCGTCCAGGTATTTGGCGGCCTGCGTGATCGAGCGAGCCTGCGCGGCGGTCTTCACGTTGGGCACGACCACGCCCATGGCGCCCGCGTCCAGCGCCCGCAGGACATGATGCGGGGTATGGTCCGGGATCCGCACCAGCGGGGTGACGCCCACGCCGTCGGCCGCGCGCAGCATTTCGGCGACGCGGTCGAAGGCCAGCGATCCGTGCTCGCAGTCGAAGATCACGAAATCCAGCCCCGTCGCCCCCGCGATCTCCACATTGTCGGGGTTGCCGGTCTGGATGATGACGCCCAGCGGAGTCTCGTTGCGCTCGCGCTTGTCCTTGATACGGTTGATACGCTTGATCATGGTCGTCCTCGAAGCAGGAAGGAAACTCAGGAATGCGCCGCAGACGGCGCGGCAATCGCGCCCGTGCGCGACATGCCCAGCAATTCGCGCGTCTGCGCGACGGTCGCCAGGCCGCGTCCGCACCTTTCGGCCAGTTCCCGCACGCGGCGCACCAGGCCGGCGTTGCTCGGCGCGCCGGCTTCCGCGTAGGCGTAGTCCCCCAGGCCGGTCGACACGTGGCCGCCGCGCCCCAGCGCCGCCCGGGCGACAGGGAACAGATTGCCTTCGCGGCAGCAGACGGACCATTCGATGCGCCGTCCCGGCATGAACCGCAGCAACGATTCCAGTCCCTCGACCGTGCCCGGGTGGCCTCCCTGGATGCCGCCTTCGGTCAGCACCAGGCACACCAGCGCGGGATCGTCACGGATATAGCCGGCATCGACGAAGGCATCGATGGTCCGCAGGCAGGGCACGGTCCAGGCGCACATGAGCTCCTTGAGTCCCAGCTCCTGCACATGCTCGGCCAGGTAGCGCAGCGTCCGCACGGAATTGACGTAAGTCTTGGCTTCGGTGGCGAACCGCTTTTCGTCCGCCAGGTACATGTCCAGGTTGGTGCTGCCCATGTCCAGCGGCGCGAAGTCGGGCCGCGTCGCGGGATCCGCGCAAAGCGCCACCAGGGGCTGGATCCGCTCGGCGGGATCGGGCGTCACGACGCCGGCCATCGTCGGATGGATGAGCACATCGCAGCGCTCGCGAATGGCGCGGATCGCGCGCCCGTAGAGCTCGACGTCGTGCGCGGGCGACCCGTCCGGGCTGCGCACATGGAAGTGCACGATCGAAGCCCCCGCCCGCCAGCAGGCATGGGCGTCGTCCGCGATTTCCTCCGGGCTCCAGGGCACGTGCGGATTCTTTTCCCGCAACGACCATTCGTTCAAACGCACCTCGACGATTGCCGGCTTGCTTTCCCTCATCGACTATTCCACCTTGACGCCGATTTTCTGGATCAGTTCGGACCACTTGGGCGTGTCGACACGCACCGTCTCGTCCAGTTCCTCGGGAGTCGACGCGACGATCTCGGCGCCGGATGCCGCCTGCTTCTCGCGCATGGCGGGCTGGTTGAGCGCGTGGCGCACTTCGTCGCTGACGCGATGCACGATGTCCGACGGCACGCCCGCCGGCGCGAACATGGCCAGCCAGGAAGTCGAGGAATACCCCGGCACCCCCGATTCCGCGATGGTGGGCAGGTCCGGCAGCACGGCCGAGCGCCTGGCGCCGGTCCAGGCAATGGGCTTGATCAGGCCGGCCTGGATATTGGGCAGCGAGGTCGAGATCGCGTCGAACATGAGCTGCACGTGGCCGCCGATCAGGTCCTGCATGGCCGGCGCCGTGCCTTTGTACGGCACATGGGTGAGCGAGGTATGCGCCATGGCATTGAAAAGTTCACCGCTCAAGTGGTTTACGCCGCCCGCTCCCGAGGACCCGAAGTTCAGCTTGCCGGGATGCTTCCTGTCGTAGGCAATCAGTTCCTGCACGGTGCCGACGGGCAGGGATTTCGTCGCCACCAGGACCACCGGCAGGTTGACCAGCAGCGAAACGCCCCGCAGCGTCTTGGGGTCGTACGGCAGGTTCTTGTACAGGCCGGGGACGATGGCGTAATGGCTGCTGGTCACCAGGAAGGTATAGCCGTCGCCCGGCGAATGGGCCACGACGGCCGTGCCCAGGGTACTGGCCGCGCCGGGCCTGTTCTCGACCACGAACGGCTGCCCGAACCTGGTCGTGAGCGCCTGCGCGACTTCCCGCGCGACGATGTCGGTCGAGCCGCCGGCGGGGAACGGCACGATGACCTTGACCGGCCGGCTGGGCCAGTCGGAAGCTGCGGTCGATGGGGCTGCTGCGGCCATGCCCGCCATCGCGGCGAGCGCGACGGCGAATCTTCTGATGGATTTCACGGCTGTCTCCTTCATCCATGTATCTGGGAATGTTGCGGCGTGGCTGCTTCCAGGACCGCCAGGACTTCGGCGGGCCTGGCCGGACGGCGGCCGCAGCGCCGTCCGATTTCTGCGATCTCTGCCACGAGCTCCTCGTTGCGCGGCGTGCGCGGGCCGCCGTAATCCTCGATCCCCACGCGCACGTGGCCGCCGCGCTCGATCGCCCATTGCGCCAGCCCCCGGGAAGGGTCGCCGTCGCGCAAAGTCACCATCCAGGCGAAGCGCTCGTGGTCGAACAGCTCCAGCCAGGCGTCCAGCCCCCGGGGCGTGGGCTTCAGGCCGAACAACCGTCGGCCCGCGGAGAACTCCAGCTTGACGATGCTGCCGGCCGGCAGCTTGCCGGCCAGGCGATACGCCTCGGCCAGTCGCACGAAACCGGGCTCGAACGCGGACAAGGTGCAGGGCAGGTTCCTGTCGCGCGCGCAGGCCATGGCCCAGGCGACGTCCTCGTAGGTGGTCTGGTAGACGGCGGCGTGCCCGGGCGGCGCGCCGTCGGCGGCGACGGCGCCGTAGTTCATGGTGCCCGGGTCCACGGGCACCATGCCGAGCAGCCCGCGGTCCGCCAGCGCGCAGGCATGGGCCAGGCGCCGCGACATCTGCGTGCCGGGCCCGCCGCCGGGCAGGGTGGGATAGAGCAGCGCCCCGGGGTGCAATTCCAGGATGCGCGCGAACGCTTCCAGGTAGACCTCGGGATCGTGGTGCCCGCCCGCGCCGACCACCGGCATGCCCGCATGGGCGTGCAGGATGGCAGCCCCCGCCCGCATGCTGGCGTCGGCGCTGCGCACGATGTCCTCGCCGGTCAGCGGGACGTGCGGGTTGGCCGCCGCGTTGCGCGCGCCGTTGATCGCGACTTCGATGATGAGCGGACGGTCGCCCCCGCGCCCGATACCCATGGCCATATCTCCTTGTACGAACAAAGTTTAATTTGTTCGTACAAGAATGCCCAGGAGTTTGCCTTAAGGGTTTTCCCGCGAGCGGCGGAAACGCAGCGAGAATCCGAAGCGGTCGGCCGCATAGACGATGCGCCCGCGCAGCACCATGCGTTCGTCGGACAGGTAGTAGCGGCGGATCACTTCCAGCCCGGGACCGCCGGCCTTGGCCCCGAGCAGCCTGGCCTCGTGCGGCGAGAGCAGCACGGCGCGGGCGTCCTGGCGGATTTCCTCGACGACGGTGTCGTACTGGCGCTCGAGCATGACGTGGATCGCGCCGGTCAGCCGGCGGATGTGCTCCTCGACCCCGGGGAACCAGGCGCGCAGGAAGATCCCGGTGACGCCGATGGGCACATTGTCGGCGCGGCGATAGCGGGTGCCCTTGATGTCGATCCACAAGGCGCCCTCGCTGCATTCGAGCAGCCGTGCGTCGTCGCCCTCCACGATGACTTCGCGGATGCCGTCGACGTGCAATCGGGCTTCGTCCGCGTATTCTTCGAGCTCGGCCATGGAGGCGATGGAATACGCGCCCTGCATGCCGGGCGTGCGCCGCACGACCCGCGTGCCGACACCCGGCTGGCGGGTCACCAGCCCCTGCGCGGCCAGGTTGCGCAAGGCCTCGCGGATGGTCTGGCGGCTCAGGCCGAACTCGGCGCTGAGTTCGTGCTCGGTGGGAAGCAGCGCGCCGACGGGATGGCGCCCCGAGGCGATCAGCGAGATCAGGCGGGATGCGACCAGGGCGTGCTGCGGGGGATTGCGCTGGCCTTTGCGCGCCGGCGAAGGTGTTTCCTGGGTTTTCATGCCCAGGATCTTAAGCGGTTCGCGGACCGGGCGTCGAGGTCGCGCAAGGAACGGGCAGGGGCGATCGGCCCCATGCCCGTCCGCTCGCGCGGGCCCGGCCGCTGTCCGCACGAGACCGCGGCCAGGCCCGGTTCCTACTCGACGGACGCCGTCTCGGCCCGGACGCGCGCGCGTTCGCCTTTCTTGCGGACCGGCCGCCCCGCGAGAATCGAGTCGACCGCCGCCGCGAGCATCTTCCGCGCGCGTTCGATGGCGTCGCGCTGCGCGGCCACCAGGCCTGCGTCCGCCGACAGCCTGGCCTTGCGGGTCTCGATCATGCGCCGGGTCTCCTTGGGCGCCACGGCGCCGGTGACCGTATGGCCTTCCAGGAAAGTGTGCGGATCCAGGGCGCGCGCGATGGCGCGGTCGTCCATGCCGATGCCGGCGCCCAGCATCTCCGTGGCGGCCGCGTCGACGATGCCGGCGTCGATGCCGGTGGCGTCGATGCCGCGCTCGGCCGCGAGCAGCACCGCCCGGGCCACCACGCGATGCGCCGTGCGGTAGGACAGGCCGCTGAAGCGCTGGATTTCCTCGGCCAGGAAGGTCACGGTCGAGTATCCCCAGGCCGTGCGGTCGCGCATCAGCTTGCGGTTCGGGATGATGCGCCGGACGACCTCGGCGATGGTCGGCAGGGCCTCGTCCGACAGTTCGAAGGCGTTGACCAGCGGACGATAGACCTCGATCTCGACTTCCTCGGTGTCCATGTAGCCGACGTTGTGCTGCACGGCATATACGCTGGTGATCTCGCCTATCGTCCGCGCGGTGCGCGAACGCACGTACTCCAGCACCAGGGCGTTCTTCTTCTGGGGCATCAGGCTGCTGGGCGACGAAAAGGAATCGCCCACGTCGATCAGGGCGAACTCCTGGGACGACCAGATGTACAGGTCCTGCGCCAGGCGCCCGGCGATGGTCATGACGCTGCCCAGCGCCGCGGCCGCCTCCATGACGTGGTCCGACGCGGAGACGGCGTCGATCGTGTTCTCGCACACCGACGAGAAACCCAGCAGCTCCCGCACCCGCTCGCGATCGGCATTGGCGCTGGTGCCGGACATGGCGCCGCAGCCGAGCGTGCATTGCGTGGTGGTGTCCACCGCGGCCAGCAGGCGCCGCGTGTCCCGCATGAGATGGTCGTGGATGGCGACCAGGTAGTGGCCCAGCGTCGTCGGCTGCGCGTGCTGCAAGTGCGTGTAGCCGGGCATGACGGTGTCCGCCTCCTCCCCGGCGCGCTTGAGCAGCGCCTCGCGGATCTCGAGCACCTGGTCCAGCGTGCGCAGCAGGGCGTCGCGCACCACGATCCTGGCCAGCGGCTCGGGGCGCGTGCGCCCGATGTTGAGATTGCCGACGACCGATTCGCCCTCCTCCACCACGCCGACCAGCGCGCGCTCCATATGGAGATAGAAGTATTCGACGGCGCGGTCGAAGGGTCGCATGGCGTCGGGGCCCTGGTCCTCGATGACCTGCAGGGCGCGCAGCAGTTTCCGGCTGTCGGCTTCCGGGATCTCGCCCTGTTCGGTCATCATCGCCAGCCAGGCGCGATGCGCCTGGAGCAGCGGCCGGAAATTGTGCCTGCAGTTGAATTCGAAGATCGGCGAGAGAATGCGGTCACCGAACACTGCGTTCGGTTCTTCTCTCATGCGGTCGCGCGCTCCCTTCGGAAGCGGGATGCCGGGCAGGTTCCTGGTCATTGCGGGTTCTCCATGCAGAGGGTGGGAAATCTTCGGATCGGGCATCACTTGAGCCGGATGCCCGCGTCGGCGATCACCTGGCGCCATTTGGCGACCTCGTTGCGGGTATGGGCGGCGAAGGCCCCGGGCGCGTACTGGCCGTCGTCCAGCAGGCGTATGCCGTTCTCCGCCATCCGGGCGCGCCACTGCGGGTCGGCCAGGGCCCTGGCGTAGGCCTGGTACAGGCCCTGGAGCGCGGCGGGCGGCGAGCCCCTGGGCGCGTAGAGCCCGTACCAGGTCGCGGCCTCGAATCCGGGGAACTGCCGGGAAAGCGGCTCCGCGCCCGGGTACTGCGGCATGGACGCGGCCGAGGTGACGGCGATGGCGCGCAGCCGGCCGCCCGACACGTTGCCGAGCGCCGTATTGCTCTGGTCGAACACGGCGTCGACCGCGCCGCCCATGAGATCCGTGATCGCCGGCGGGATGCCCCGGTACGGCACCTGCGTGAACTGCGCGCCCGCCTTTTGCGCGAACAGCGCCGCCACGAGGTGCGAGGTCGACCCCACCCCGGCATTGCCCAGGTTCAGCTTGCCGGGATGGCGCCGGGCGGCGTCGATCAGGTCGCCGGCGTTCCGATAGGGCGACGCCGTGTTGACGACCAGCACCATGGGCGTATCGGGAAAGCGGAACACCGCGTCGAAATCCTTGACCGGGTCGTAGGGCAGTTGCGGGTAGAGCGCCGGCGCCGCCCCCATGTAGCCGAGATGGCCGACGAGAAAGGTGTAGCCGTCGGCCGGAGAACGCGCGGCGCGCGCCGCGCCGATCGTGCCGCCCGCCCCGCCCACGTTTTCGATCACGATCTGCTGGCCGAGCTGGCGCGAGACTTTCTCGGCGATGTCGCGGGCCATGACATCGGTCGCCCCGCCCGCCGTGAAGGGCACGATCCAGGTAAGAGGCTTGGCGGGCCATGCGGGGCCCTGCGCGTGCGCCGTCGCGGCGCACAGGACGGCGGCGTAGATCAGGCTCTTCAAAGCATGCACAATGGTCTCCTCGAGCGTGTCCGGTCGTTTAATATGTTCGGACATATTAATACTAACATGTCCGAACATATTCGCGATCAGGGTTTACCATGAGGCGCGCTCGCGCCTCGCCCAAGGAAGGAGAATGAACAAAGTCCGCTACGACGACATCGCCCGGGATCTCACCCAAGGCATCGCCTCCGGGCACTACGCCGTCGGCTCGCTGCTTCCCACGGAACTGGAGCTTTGCGCCCGGTACGGCACGAGCCGGCACACGGTGCGCGCCGCGCTGCAGGAACTCCAGGAATCGGGGCTGGTGTCGCGGCGCAAGAACGTCGGCACCCGCGTCGAAGCCGCCACGCCCGTGAGCGGCTTTCGCCAGCCGCTCGTCTCCGTGGAAGACCTCGTCCAGTACGGGGTCACCCATCTCAGGTCGGTCCGTTCGGTCCGGGAAATCGCGGCCGACGAAGCGCTGGCCAAGACGCTGCGCTGCCCCGCCGGGTCCCGCTGGCTGCATATCGAGATCATGCGGATGTGCGAAGGCCGCAAGCCCAAGCCGCTGGGCTGGACCGATGTCTACGTCGATGCCCGGTATGCCGGGATCGCCGACGCGGTGCGCCGGCAGCCGCACATGCTGACCAGCACGCTCATCGAACAGCAGTACGGCAGGCGGATCGCCCGCATCCGGCAGGACGTGCAGGCGACCGGCATGCCCGCGGAACTCGCCGACACGCTCAAGGCGCGCACGGGGACCCCTGCCCTGCGGATCCTGCGCCGCTACCTGGACACGCGCAACGCCGCCTTCGAGATATCCGTGACGATCCATCCCGCCGAGCGGTTCACGCTGTCGACCGAGATGCAGCGCTCGCAGGAATGACCCGGGACCGGCCCGCGCCGGCGGCACGGCCTTCCCGGGTGCCGCCAGTCCGGCGCGGCCGGTTGATATTTTTCGTTACAAAAAATCCGCCTCTCTCCCTCCAGGGAGATGGCGGCGGGTTGCGCTCCCCGATTTCCCAACGTCGCGCCAATTCCCCCCAACATACCGCAACTTTCGACAAAATCCCGTCTTCATGCGCCATTGCCTTGGATGGCCCCGGGCTCTTACGCTCCGGAAATTCCGGCCGGGTACCGGCCCATGCCAACCGGAGCTTCAGCATGCGATCCATAGCTTCTCCCGTGTCTTCCGACGGCGTTTCCGCCCTGGCCGACATCCTCGCCCTGTACGAATTGCCGCTCATGGACCTGCTGCACCGCGCCCAGCAGGTGCATCGACGCCATTTCGATCCCAACGCCGTGCAGATGTCCAGCCTGCTGTCGATCAAGACCGGCGGGTGTCCGGAAGACTGCGCCTATTGCCCGCAATCGGCCCGCTACGACACCGGCCTGGAGGCGGAAAAACTGATGCCGCTCGACGACGTGCTGGCCGCCGCGCGCGCCGCGCAGGCCGGCGGCGCCCGGCGCTTCTGCATGGGCGCGGCCTGGCGCAGTCCCAAGCCGCATCACCTGGACGCGGTGGCCGAGATGGTGCGCGGGGTCCGGGCGCTGGGCATGGAGACCTGCGTTACGCTGGGCATGCTGCGCGAAGGCCAGGCCGAAGCGCTGCGGCAGGCGGGACTGGACTACTACAACCACAACCTGGATACGTCGCCCGAGTTCTACGGCAGCATCATCTCCACCCGTACTTACCAGGATCGCCTGGACACCCTGGAGCGCGTGCGCGGCGCGGGCATCGCCGTATGCTGCGGCGGCATCGTCGGCATGGGCGAATCGCGCCGCGAGCGGGCGGGCCTGATCGCGCAACTGGCCGGCATGGATCCATATCCGGAATCGGTGCCCATCAACAACCTGGTGCGGGTCGAGGGCACGCCGCTGGCCGACGCCGAACCGCTGGACCCCTTCGAGTTCGTGCGCACCATCGCCGTCGCCCGCATCGCCATGCCGCGCGCCCGGGTGCGGCTGTCCGCCGGGCGCGCGGCCATGAGCGACAGCGAACAGGCGCTCTGCTTCCTGGCCGGCGCCAACTCGCTGTTCTGCGGCGATGTGCTGCTGACGACGGGGAATCCGCAGGTCGACGCCGACCGGCAATTGCTGCGGCGGCTGGGCATGCATGCCGAAGGCGCCGGCGACACGACGCCGGACGCCGGCCCGGTCCCGGCCATGCACTGCGACACGATCTGACCTTCCCGGCATCGAATACAGGAATCCCCATCATGCCGCTCGCTCCCGGACTGTTCTATCTGCTGATCAGCGTGACCTGCAGCGTCACGGTCGCCGTGCTGCTCAAGCTGGCGCGGCGCTACGACGTCGATGTCCGGCAGGCCATCGCGGTGAACTACGCCGTGGCCGCCGTGCTGTGCTGGGCGGCGCTGCATCCCACGGGCGCCCAGATCGCCTCGTCGGCGCGGGTATGGCCCATGCTGCTGGCCCTGGGCCTGCTACTGCCGGGCGGCTTCCTGGCCATGGCCCGATCGGTGCGCCACGCCGGCATCGTGCGCAGCGACGCGGCCCAGCGGCTGTCGCTGGTCATTCCGCTACTGGCCGCGTTCGCGCTGTTCGGCGAACCGCTCACCCTGCACAAGGCGCTGGCGATCGCGGTGGCGTTCACCGCCCTGTTCTGCATCCTGCGCCGCCGCGTCGCCGGCGGCGGGACCGCGGGCGGCCAGGCCTGGCTGTGGCCGCTGGGCGTGTGGTTCGCCTACGGCATGGCCGACAGCCTGTTCAAGCAGATGGCCCGCGCCGGCGCGGCGTTCCCCGGCGCGCTGCTGGTGGCGTTCGTGCTGGCCGGCCTGGCGATGCTGGCCTACCTGGTGGCCAGCCGGGTGTCCTGGCGGCCGCGCCACCTGCTGGCGGGCGTGCTGCTGGGGCTGCTGAACTTCGTCAACATCGTGACCTACATCCGCGCCCACCAGGCGCTGCCCGAGAATCCCGCGCTCGTGTTCTCCGCGATGAACATGGGCGTGATCTCGCTGGGCACCCTGGTCGGCGCGCTGGCCTTCCGCGAACCGCTCAGCGGGCTGAACCTGCTTGGCCTGGCGCTGGCGGTGGCGGCGATCCTGCTGATGATGCCGTAGCGGCGACACCCCGCGCCGCGGGCGCGGCGGCGCGGCGGCCGCTGGCGCGAAACGCCGCCGACGCGCAGGATTCGAACATTTGGGTCGGATTACCGCAGGTTTCAGGCGCGCGAATCCCTTTCGAAGACGCATCCTGCACGGGTTCCCGGGCCAGAATATCGCTCCGATGACGGCGCCGACCCGCAAGGCGCCGCGTCCGTTCCCGGAGCTTTGCGATGAAGGCCCTCGACCCCGATGTTTCCGGCGCTTCCCGCGCCGCGGCAAGCCTGCGCGGCGCCGGCGCAGCCCCGCGGCGGCCTCGCGCGGCCGCGCTCCTGCCGTCGCCGGTGCAGGTCCACGAGCGGGAAATCCGGTCCCGGCTCGGCGGCATCCGCGCCGCCGGCCTGCTCGAGACACGGTCGTATATCGGCGGCGAATGGCGGGACGCGGCCGTCCGCACCGCCGTGCGCGATCCCGCCACCGGCCGGGCGCTGATCGAAGCCTCGTTCTGCGACGCGTCCTCCATCGACGCGGCGATAGACTGCGCCGCGTCGGCCCAGGCCGGCTGGAGCGAAAGGCTGCCGGCCGAACGCGGCGGCGCCTTGCGCCGCTGGGCCGCGGCCATGCGGGCGCATCGCGCGCCGCTGGCCGACCTGGTCACGCTGGAACAAGGCAAGCCGACGGCCGAGGCCACGGCCGAGATCGACTATGCCGCCGATTTCATGGATTGGTTCGCCGGCGAAGCGGAACGCCTGTACGGCGAGACCTTCCCCAGCCACAAGCCCGGCAGCCGCACGACGGTCGACCTGCAGCCGGTGGGCGTGGCGGGCATCGTGACGCCGTGGAATTTTCCCAGCGCCATGATCGCGCGCAAGGCCGCGGCGGCCCTGGCCGCGGGCTGCAGCGTGGTCGCCAAGCCCGCCGCCGATACGCCGCTGTCCGCGCTGGCCCTGGCAAGGCTCGCGGAGCATGCCGGCATCCCCCCCGGCGTCTTCAACGTCGTGCACGGCGAACCGGTCGCCCTGACGAATCGCCTGCTCGCAGACGAACGGGTCCGGGCGTTCTCGTTCACCGGCTCCACCGACACCGGACGCCTGCTGCTGGGCAAGGCGGCGACGTCGGTCAAGCGGGTCTCGATGGAACTCGGCGGGCATGCGCCCTTCATCGCTTACGACGATTGCGCGCTCGACGACGCGGTGCGCGGTTGCATGGCCGCCAAGTTCGCCACGTCGGGCCAGGATTGCCTGGCGGTGAACCGGGTCTATGTCCAGCGGCCCATCTACGACGCCTTCTGCGAGCGGCTGGCCGCGGCAACGGCCCGGCTCACGATCGGGCACGGCCTGGCGCCGGACATCCGGATCGGGCCCATGACCAACCGGCCCGTCGCGGACAAATGCCGCTCCCATATCCGGGACGCCCTCGACAAGGGCGCCCGTTGCCTGGCGGGAGGCCAGACGGACGAGTCGGCCGGCAACTTCGTGATCCCGACGCTGCTGGCCGATGCCGACGACTCGATGCGGATCGCGCGGGAAGAAACCTTCGGCCCGGTCCTGGCGGTCATGCCCTTCGACACCGAAGACGAAGCGCTGGCGCGCGCGAACGGCACGGAAATGGGCCTGGCCGCGTATGCCTACACGCGATCGCTCGCCCGCGCGGCGCGCGCCTCCCGCCGCCTGCAATTCGGCATGGTCGCGATCAACACACCGTCGTTCACCGGACCACCGGTACCGTTCGGCGGCTGGAAGCAATCCGGCCTGGGCCGCGAGGGTTCGCGGCACGGCGTCTCGGAATTCCTGGAACTCAAATACACCTGCATCGGCGGGCTTGCAAACTGAACCCGGACACGTAGAGAGGAAAACATGGCATCGAACCCCCAGATAGACCGCATCGAACGCATTTCACGGATGGATCGCAACTCGGTCCTGCATCCGTTCACCCAGCTCAAGGATTTCGCCAGCGGCAAGGCGGGCGACCCGACCATCATCGAGACGGGCTCGGGCATCCGGATCCAGGATGCGACGGGCCGCGAGTACATCGACGGATTCGCGGGCCTGTACTGCGTCAACATCGGCTACGGACGCACCGAAGTGGCGGAGGCCATCTCCCGCCAGGCCCACCGGCTGGCCTATTACCACAGCTATGCCGCGCACACGACGGAAGAGCTGGCGCGCCTGTCGGACAGGCTGGTGGCCATGGCGCCGGGGAAAATGAGCAAGGTGTTCTACGGGCTGTCGGGCTCCGACGCCAACGAAACCAACGTCAAGCTGGTCTGGTACTACAACAACCTGCGCGGCAAGCCGCGGAAGAAGAAAATCATTGCCCGGGAGCGCGGCTACCACGGCTGCTCCGTGCTGTCGGGATCGCTCACCGGGATGAGCTTCTATCATGACCACATGGATCTTCCCGTGCCGGGCGTTCTCCACGCCGGCGTGCCCCACTACTACTGGGGCGGGCACGAGGGCGAATCGGAAACGGAGTTCTCGCAGCGCCGCGCCCGGGAACTCGACGCGCTGATCGAGCGGGAAGACCCCGGGACGGTCGGCGCCTTCATCGCCGAGCCCGTGCTGGGCACCGGAGGCATCATTCCGGCGCCGGCCGGCTATTGGGAAGCCGTGCAGCCGGTGCTGCGCAAACATGACGTGCTGCTCATCGCCGACGAGGTCATCTGCGGCTTCGGCCGCGTCGGCGCGCCCTTCGGCTCGGACCTGTACGGCATGACGCCCGACCTCATCACCGCCGCCAAGGGCCTGACCTCGGCCTACGCGCCGCTCTCGGCGTCGCTCGTGAGCGAAGCAATCTATTCCGTCATGGAACAGGCGGCCGATACCGTGGGAGCCTTCTCGCACGGCTATACCTATTCGGGCCACCCGATCGGCGTGGCCGCCGCCAACGCCGTGCTGGACATCGTCGAGCGCGAGAACCTGACCGAACGCGCCGCCGCCCACGGCGCCTATTTCCAGCAAAGGCTGGCCGAGGCCTTCGCCGGATTGCCCATCGTGGGCGAGGTGCGCGGCGTGGGCATGCTGGCCGCCGTCGAGTTCGTCGCGGCGCCCGCCACGAAGACGCGCTTCGACGCCGCGCTCAAGGTCGGTCCCAGGATCGCCTCCGCCGCGCGGGAACGCGGGCTGATCGCGCGCGCCATGCCGCACGGCGACATCCTGGGCTTCGCGCCGCCGCTGACCACCAGCCGGGAAGAGATCGACCAGATCGTCGATATCGCCAAGGCCGCGACGCTGCACGTCCTTGATACCATCTGACGATGCAAGACCCGCTCGCCCGACTTCCCGAGCTGTTCCCGGACAGCTATTTCCAGGCGCGGGAGCGTTTCCTGGCGCACGCGCCCGATGCCGCCGGCTACGCCTCGACCGCGACCGGCCCGCAAGGCGAGCCGCTCTGGACCGACGTGGCCTGGTTCGGGCCGCGCGACGCCGCGCGGGTCGCCGTGCTGGTCTCCGCGACTCATGGCATCGAAGGCTACTGCGGCTCGGCGGCGCAACTGGACTGGATCTCCGGCGGCGGCCCGCAGGCGCTGGGGCCCGGACAGGCCGTGCTCGTCATCCACGCCATCAATCCCTACGGCTACGCGCACGATCGCCGCGTGACGCAGGAAGGCTGCGACCTGAACCGTAACTTCGTGGACTTCGAGGCGGTCCCGGACAATCCGCTCTACGACGAACTGGCGCCGCACCTGGTGCCGGCCGCGCTCTCCGGTCCCGTCGTGGAACAGGCCGAAGCCCATATCCAGGCCTTCCGGGCCCGGCACGGCGAACTGGCGTTCCAGGCCGCGCGCAAGAGCGGCCAGTACCGGCATCCGACCGGCATGTTCTTCGGCGGCACCGGCCCGACCGCGTCGCGGCTGACGCTGGAGAAAATCGTCCGGGACTACGGTGTCGCCGAGCGCGAGCGGGTCCTCGTCCTGGACTACCACACCGGCCTGGGTCCCTACGGCTACGGCGAGCTTCAATGCGAGCAGGCTTCGGGGCTGCAGGGATACGAACGGGCCCGCGCCCTGTTCGGCCCGTCGGTGACTTCGCCCGACCTGGGCACTTCGTCGTCCGTCATCCTGCACGGCACGCAGGACGAATTCTGGCAACGCATCCTGGGCGAGCGGCATACCTACGTCTGCCTGGAATTCGGGACCTACGACCCGGAAGCCAGCCGACGCGCGCTGCGGGCCGACCATTGGCTGGCGCTCGATCCGGCCCATCGCGCCGATCCGCGGGTCGTCGAGGCCATCCGGCGACAGATGCGCGACCACTACTATCCCGACCGCGACGACTGGAAGGAAATGGTGCTCTGGCGCTGCCGGCAGGTCCATCGCCAGTTGATTCTCGGCCTGCGCGCATGAGCGCGCGGCGAGGCGGAAAACGCATGCGCGCACGCACGCCGGTTCCCTCTTTTGCTACGAAAGATTACGCAGAAAAAATGCGAAAACCGCGTCCAATACGAATAAAAACATCATTCCATCAAAGATAGAATGGTATCGACATTGCGCTGCAAAAAAATGCGGCGTCCGTCTCCGGCGAACCCGGACACACCGTCATAAACAACACAAGGGGAATCCATGAATCGACGCTCGTTTCTCAAGCGTGTCCCGCTGGCGGCGGGCCTGATCGCGGCGCCCGGCCTGCTGCGGGCCGAAACCCGGCAATTCGAAGGGGTGGTGTTGCGCCTCAACGGCTATGGCGGGGACTACGACCGCATCATGACCGAGACCATCGCCAAGCCCCTTGCCGAAAAGACCGGCATGCAGGTCATCTACACGCCGGGGACCGGCGCCGCGGCGATCGCGAAGATCATTGCCTCGCCGTCGAATCCGCCCTACGACCTCATCATCTGCGACAGCCCGGCCATGCCCGACCTGATCAAGGCCCAGGCCATCGAAAAGGTCACGGCGGCCGAGATTCCCGCCATCTCGAAGATCCGCCCCCATGTGCGGGAATTCGACGACTACGGGCTGCCGTTCAGCATCAGCTCCATGGTCCCCACCTACAACACGGACAAGGTCAAGCAGCCGCTGCGCGCCTTTGCCGACCTGGGCCGCCCCGATCTCAAGGGGCGCGTGGCGATCTTCAATCTCGAGAACACCGGCGGGCTGCTGCAGTTCCTGGCGCTGGCCGACTCCAACGGCGGCAGCGTCGACAACGTCGATCCGGCGTTCGAAGCGCTCAAGCGCCTGAAGCCCAACATCACGGCCATCACCCCGTCCACCGTCAACCTCGTGCAACTCCTCGAACAGGAAGAAGCGCTCGCGGCGGGCATGTGGGACGGCCGCGTCTATGCCATGCGCAAAAGCGGCAAGCCCATGGCGCTGGTGGAGCCCACCGAGGGCCTCTACGCGCTGCGGTCCTATGTCAGCCCCGTCAAGGGCAGCAAGCATCCCGAGGCGGTCAAGGCGTATTTGCAGCAGGCCATCTCCGACGAGGCCGTGGCGGGCATCGCCAATTTCTTCCGCTACGGCCCGGCGACCGACGTCAAGCTCGACGCCTCCGTGTCGAGCGACATCCTGACCTACGGCGAACCGGGCATCGCGAAGATCAAGCCCGTCGACTGGACCAAGGTCGCCATGCACCGCAGCGATTGGCTCACCCGCTTCAACCGCGAAATGCGCTAGCCCCGGGGCCGGCGCTTTCCCCCTGCATGTCCGGGCTCGGACCCGCCTCGCCCGCGAGACGGGTCCGAGCTCCGTATGCGACCCCGATAATGGAATCCCCATGCCGAACAGCATTTTCGAGCGCGCCGAATACGAACGCCGCCTGGCGGCCACCAGGCAGGCCATGGCCAGGCAGGGCATCGACTGCCTGGTGGTGAGCGAGCCGGCGAACATGTTCTACCTGACCGGCTACGACGCCTGGTCCTTCTATACGCCCCAGGTCCTCCTGGTCGCGCAGGACGAAGACGCGCCGTTCTGGATGGGCCGCTACATGGACATGGTGTCCGCCTCGGACACGACCTTCCTGCCGCCGGGCAACATCCACTCGTACTCCGACGACTACGTGCAGGCCGCCGACAGGCACCCGATGCAGCGGGTCGCCGCGCTCATGAAGGAAAAAGGCTGGGGCTCGAAGACCCTGGGCGTCGAAATGGGCGCCTACTACTACACGGCCCGCATCCACGCGGAACTCCAGGCGGCCCTGCCGTCGGCCCGCTTCGTCGACGCCGAGCTCCTGGTCAACTGGATCCGCCTGAAGAAAAGCGCGGCGGAGCTGGCGTACATGCGCCAGGCGGGACGCATCGCCGACCGGGTCGTCGCGGCCGCGGTGGAACGCGCCGCGCCCGGCGTGCGGGAATGCGACGTGGTGGCCGAGATCTACAAGGCCCAGATGGCCGGCTGCGAGGAATTCGGCGGCGTCTACGTCACCAGCCCGCCCCAGTTCTGCGCCGGCCCCCGCATCCGCACGCCGCACGGCCTGTGGACGGACGAGCGCCTGCAGCCGGACGCCCCCTTCAACATGGAGGTGGCGGCCAGCCGGCTGCACTACCACAGCCCGATTTCGCGGACCGTATACCTGGGCGTCCCGCCCCCGGCGTACCTCAAGCTCGCCGGGGCGGTGATCGACGGCCTGAACGCCACGCTGGACGGCGTGCGCCCCGGCATGACCTGCGAACAGGTCGAGGAAACCTGGCGCAAGACCATCGCCCGGCACGGTTTCGAGAAAGAGGCGCGCGTCGGCTATTCGATCGGCATCGGCTTTCCCCCGACCTGGGGCGAACGCACCGCAAGCCTCAGGGCAGGCGACCGCACGGAACTGGAACCGGGCATGGCCTTCCATCTCATGACGGGGCTATGGCTGGAGAACACCGGCGTGACGATCACGCAATCGTTCGTCGTCACCGACAAGGGACACGAGGCCTTGACCACCTACCCCCGCGAACTCATCGTGAAAAAATAGCCTTGCGCAGGCCCTTCCGGGGCCGCGACGCACTCCACGCAAGAGGATCGCATCGATGAATGAAACCACAGCGCCGGCCGCGGGGCCGGGCGCGGAAAGGATCTGCGGCATCCCCAAATGGCTGCTGCTGGTCGCGCCCGCCGCGGCCCTGCTGGCGGCCTTCCTCGTCGCGCCGCTGGTCGGCCTCGTGCGGACCAGCCTCTACCCGGGGCCCACGTCGTTCGAATCCACCGGCTGGTCGCTGGCCCAGTACCGGGACTTCTTCTCGGACTGGTATTTCGTCGACGTCCTGTTCCAGACCTTCCGGATCGGGGTGATCGTCTCGGTCATCAGCCTGGTCCTGGGGTTTCCCGTCGGATACTCGCTGGCCCGGCTGCCGCCCGCCCAGCGCCGCTGGCGGCTGATTTTCGTGATCCTGCCGCTCACGCTGAGCCTGGTGGTGGTCGTATTCGGATGGCTGGTCGTCCTGGGACGCAACGGGATCGTGAATGCGGCGCTGACCGGCCTGGGTATCGTGGAATCGCCGCAGCGCCTGCTGTTCACCGAAGGCGCCGTGATCCTGGTCCTGGTCCAGCAGTTCCTGCCCTTCATGATCCTGTCGGTCATGAGCGTGGTGTCCCAGATCGACCCGGTGCTGGAACAGGCGGCCGCCAACCTGCGCGCCAACCGGTTCGTCACCTTCCGCCGGGTCATCCTGCCGCTGGCCATGCCCGGCATCCTGTCGGGCATGACGCTGGTCTTCATCCTGACCATCTCGGCGTTCATCACGCCCCGGCTCATCGGCGGCAACCAGATCCAGATGCTGGGCAATATCATCTACGAACAGATCGTCGTGCTGCTGCGCTGGCCGTTCGGCGCGGCGATGTCCCTGGTGCTGCTGGTCATCACCCTGATCACGATCACCGCGGTCAACGGCTACGTCGCCAGGCGGTTCATGACCCCAAGGAGCCGCGAACATGCGCGTTGACCTGATCGATCGCCTCATGCAGGCCAGCGGGCTGTGCATCCGCTTTTTCGTGTATTGCACGCTGATGCTGCCGGCGGTCATCGTCGTGGCCGCTTCGCTGACCGCGGACAACACCATGGCGTTTCCGCCCGCGGGCCTGTCGTGGCGCTGGTATTCGGCCGCCGTGGACAGCCCGCAGTTCATGGGCGCGCTGTGGGCCAGCGTCAGGCTGGCCTCGGTGGCCACCTGCCTGTCCATGCTGCTGGGCTTTTGCAGCGCCTTCGCGATCAACCGCTACCGCTTTCCCGGCCGCAACCAGTTCCAGACCCTGGCTTTGTCTCCCCTGGTCGTGCCCATGGTGGTGCTCGGGCTGGGCCTGCTGCAGTTCTTCGCCTGGATCGGCCTGAACCAATCCTACGTCGGACTGCTGATCGGGCACACGCTCATCATGCTGCCGTATGTCGTCCGCACGCTGGGGACCGGCCTGGCGCTGCTCGATCGCACCCTGGAGGAAGCCGCGCAGAACCTGCGCGCGCGGCCCCTGACCGTCATCCGCAAGGTCACGCTGCCGCTGATGCTGCCCAGCCTGATCTCGGCGGCCGTCTTCGCCTTCGTCACGTCGTTCGGCAACGTCACGCTGTCCGTTTTCCTGGGCATGACCGGCACCGTCACGCTGCCGGTGCAGATCTTCACGTACGTCGAAAGCAGCTACGACCCCATACTGGCGGCGGTATCGGGCATCGTCATCGCCGTCACCCTGCTCATCATCCTGGCCATCGAACGCCTGGTCGGCGTCAGCAGGATAGTCTGAATCGCCCGCCGCCTGCGCGCGGGCCCGAAACACAGGAGATTCCGTGTCTCTTCGCGATCCCGTAGTCTCTCTCGAGCGACTCGAAAAAACCTATGGCGCCAGCGTCGCCGTGAACTCGCTGTCGCTGGATGTGGCGCAAGGCGAGTTGCTGTGCCTGCTCGGCCCCTCGGGCTGCGGCAAGACCACCACGCTGCGCATGGTGGCCGGCTTCGTGACGCCCACTTCCGGCCGGGTGCTGATCGCCGGCCAGGATGTCACCCGGACGCCTCCCTACAAGCGCGACACGGGCATGGTCTTCCAGAACTACGCCCTATTCCCCCACATGAGCGTGGCCGACAATATCGCCTTCGGCCTGGAGAACATCGGCGTGCGCCGCCAGGAGCAGGCGCGGCGCGTCAAGGACATGCTCGACTTGGTGGAACTGCCGCACCTGGCGGCGCGCTTTCCGCGGGAATTGTCCGGCGGCCAGCAGCAGCGCGTCGCCCTGGCCCGGGCCCTGGCCCTGAATCCCGCGGTCCTGCTGCTGGACGAGCCCTTCTCCAACCTGGACGCCCAGCTACGCATCCGCCTGCGGGAAGAGCTGCGCAACCTGATCAAGCGCATCGACATGACGACGCTGTTCGTCACCCACGACCAGGAAGAAGCGCTGATGCTGGCGGACCGGATCGTGGTCATGAGCAACGGCAAGGTGGAACAAATCGGGACGCCCACGGAAGTCTACGAAACGCCGGCCACCCACTTCGTCGCGAACTTCATAGGCTGGTGCTCGACCATCGAGGGCCGGGTCGACGCGCAAGGCGTGCTGCGCACCGATTCGGGCTTCGCCATCCCGGTCGACGCGGATGCCGGCCCCGCCACGTTCGTGATCCGGCCGGAGTACGTCAAGCCGGCCGCCGAAGCGGGCGCGGCGGGCTGCCATCATGCCACCGTCCGCTCGATTGGCTATTATGGAGCCATGTGCCGCCTGCGCCTGGACGTGTCCGGCCAGGAACTCATGATGGAAGCGCATTACCCCTACGGCAAGGGCCCCCGGGCCGGCGAGGACATTCCCATCAGGATAGACGCGGCGGGACTACGCAGAATCCGTTAGGCCAGCCTTGCCATGACGAACCTCGATCCGATCGACGATCTCGGAGACGGTTTCGCCGAACGCAGTTATCGCGATATCCGCGGCGGGATCATTTCCCTGAGATTGAGCCCCGATGCCGAATTGTCCTCGCCGGACATGGCCCGGGAGCTCGGCGTGCCCCTGGCCAGCCTGCTGCGAGCGCTGCAGCAGCTTGTCCAGGAAGACCTCCTGCGCGAACGCTCGGGGGTTTTCGTGGTCAGCCGCATAGACTTGGTCCGGGTCCTGAACGGGCATGTCATGCGTCAGCGCTACGAGCCGCGCATCGCCAGGATCGCGGCCCGCACCTACGACACCCGGTACGATTCCCTGTTCGAGAAAAACCTCCTGCGCCAGCGCCGGGCAGTGGACGGCGGCGACGTCGACGCCCTGCTCGAACTCATGAACGAATTCCGCATGCTGCTCTTCCTGTGCGCCGACGCGCTGGGAGTGCTGCCCACCGTGCTGGCCGCGACGGCGCAGCTCGAGCGGATACGGCATATCGGGCTTGCGGAGTCCGCGGACCTGGGCCCGCTGTCGGACGACTACGCGGACATGTACGCCCTGCTGCGGCAACGCAAGGGCGACGAACTCGCCGCGATCGTGTCAGCCCAGCTGCATTCCATCTTTCCCACGCTGACGCTGCTGGGCGAGCGCCATCCCAACATGATCGCCGGCGATCCCGGGCCCGCGGGCCGGCGCTAGGCAGGCTCAGGCCGCATTGCCCTGCGGATACTCCAGGGGAACGAAAAAGGACGTCTTGATCCGGTCCATGACGACGGTCGTCTTGAACCCCCGGATATCCTGGTTGTCGTAGAAGAATTCGCGCGTGAAGGCCTCGTAGTCCTTCATGTCCTTGGCGGTGATGAGCAGGATGAAATCGGCTTCGCCGGTCACGTAGAACCCGCTCAGGATCTTGGGCGTTCGCTTGATCGCCGCCTTGAAGTGATCGACGATGTCGGTCCGTTCGCGCTCCAGCACGACCTGCACGATCATCAGCAGCGGCGAGCCGACCGCGGCCGGCGACACGATGGCCACGTCGGCCTCTATGACTTCGTTGTCGCGCATGCGCTTGAGCCGCCGCTGGCAGGCCGTGGGCGACAGCCCGACCAGTTCGCTCAGGGCATCCGCGGTCACGCGGTTGTTGCGCTGCACGACCTCCAGCAATTTATAGTCGAAGCGATCAAGTTCCAAAACCTTCCCCCTTGCTGGCGCGAGGGCTTCCCGATGCGCCCCGCCTGCAGCGATTCTATCTTCAGCGCCAAAACGCCTACAAGCCTCGCGGCCCCGTCTTACGGTGCGTGCGCGGGAAAGAAGGCTACGCATTCCTCCAGCAGCGCGTCCGGCAGCTCTTCCGCGATATAGTGCCCGCAGGGCAGCGCCCTGCCGTCCACGTCGCTCGCGTATCCGCGCCAATGCGCCAGCGGATCGAAGCAGCGCGCCAGTCCCCCGAACTCGCCCCACAGTACGCGCAGCGGGATCTCCAGGCGGCGCCCCGCATCGCGGTCCTTGCGATCGTGCTCCAGGTCGATGGTCCGGGCGGCTCGATAGTCCTCGCACATCGCGTGCACCGTGGCCGGGTCGCTCGCGCAACGGATGTACTCCCGCCAGGCCTCGGGCGCGAACGCATCCATGCCCGCGTGGCGCCCGCCCATGAACTTGCGGAACATGAACTCCACGTCGGCGCCGATCAGCGTTTCGGGCAGCGGCTCCTTCTGGATCAGGAAGAACCAGTGCCAATACACGGTGGCGAAGGTGAGATCCGTGCTTTCGTACATGGAAAGCGTGGGCGCGATATCCAGCACCATCAGCCGGCTGACGGCGCCCGGGTGGTCGAGCGCCAGGCGATGCGCCACGCGTCCGCCGCGGTCGTGTCCCGCCACCATGAAACGCTCGTGTCCCAGGGCGCGCATGAGGGCGACCTGGTCGGCCGCCATCGCCCGCTTGGAATATCCGCCATGGCCGGCGCCGCCTTCCGGCTTGGACGAATCGCCGTAGCCGCGCAGGTCCGCCGCCACCACCGTATGGCGTTCGGCCAGCCGGCCGGCCACGCGGTGCCACATGGCATGGCTCTGCGGAAATCCGTGCAACAGCAGCAGCGCCGGACCGTTGCCCCCCTTGACATAGGAAATCTCCACCGCCGAGGCGCCCGCGCCGACACGCGCGCGGCCTCGATCGAAACCCGGAAACAACGGTTCGGCTGGCATCCTGTTTCTCCTGTGACTGGCGGCGCGCCGGGCGCCCCGGCGTTGTGATGGACTGAAACCATTCTCATGAATAGTAGTCGAGACCGCTTGCTAGACTGAATCGAGGCCTGCGCGCGGCGGGCCGCCCCGCGCGGCCGCGCCCGCCAGGCCGGGCCGGAAAGGCCCGGGCCTTCCCGGGCTTTGCACGATAGCCAGACTTCCAGCGAGGTTACGTATGCCAGCGAAATCCCAATCCCAGCAGAAGGCCGCCGGCGCGGCGCTGTCCGCCAAGCGCGGCGACACCAAGGTCGGCGAACTCAAGGGCGCGTCCAAGTCCATGTACAAGTCGATGAACGAAAAGGAACTGGAAGACATGGCGGCGACGTCGCGCAAGGGCAAGCCCGAGCACAAGTCCAAGTCGTGACGTCCGGCGCAGCCTGACGCGGCGCCGCCGGTGCGCGGGAGTCAGGGCGCGGGGTGCCGCGGATCGCCGGGCTCGGCGGTCTCCGTGACGGGCGAATTGTCGACCGGCACCGTCTCCACATACAGGTCGTGCGCGGGGTCGGCCCGCGGATCCAGCGTGGCCGCCACCGGGGAGCTTTGCAGGCTGTCCGGCGCCGGCACGAAATGGATGGGCGCTTCTTCGACCTGGTGCTCGCCGGTGACGCGCGCCGGCCGCATGAGCGCCACCAGCATCAGCGCGCAGGCCGAGGCGAACACGTAGAACATGCCGGGACCGCCCAGGTCCATGAGCGCGCCCGCGAGCAGCGGGCCGATGCAGGCGCCCACGCCGTAGACCATGATCAGCACCGCGGCCAGGCCCACGCGCCGCTCCGGCTCGACGTGGTCGTTGGCGAAGGCCGCCCCCAGCGGATACAGCGTGAACTGCAGCACGCCGAAGAGGCCCGACAGCAGCAACAGCAGCCAGAACGGCAGGTGCAGCCAGCCCCACAGCGGCACCATGGCGACCGTCAGCAGCAGCGCGTTGGCGCGGATCAGCCCGACGCGGTTGACGCGGTCCGACAGCCAGCCCATGGGCCATTGCGCCAGCAGGCCCGCGGTGACGGCGGCCGAGACGAACATGGCGACGTGGGCGGTGGACAACCCCTGCTTGGCCGCGAACACGGGCGCCAGGCCGTAGAAGGCGCCCGACAGGTTGCCGGCCAGGAACAGCGCCGTCAGCGACATGGGCACGCGCTTGAAGAAGAAACGGATATCGAGCGGCGCCGGGAGCTGGGCGGCCGGGTGCGAGCGGGCGGTCAGCGCAATGGGCACCAGGCACACGGCCATGCACATGGCCACCAGGATCAGCGGCCGCAGGTCGGCCACGGGGAACATCAGCAGCGCCAGTTGCCCCAGCACCGTGCCCAGGCCGGACACCACCATGTAGACGGAAAAGATCCGGCCGCGCTGGTGGTTCTCGGTCTGCTCGTTGAGCCAGCTTTCAATCACCATGAGTTGCGTGACCATCGCCATGCCGGCGATCACGCGAAATACCAGCCAGACGGGCAGGACGTCGAGCAGCGTCTGCGCCAGCGCCATGGTGGTGGCGACCGCCGCGCAGGCGACATAAGCCCGGATGTGGCCGACGCGGATGATCAGCCGGTGCCCGAGCCGGGCGCCCAGCACCAGGCCCAGGTAATACGAGGCGATCAGCGTGCCGATCCAGATCTGGCTGACTTCGCGCGCGTTCAGCAGCAGGCCCATGGAGGTGTTGAACAGGCCGTTGCCGGCCAGCATCAGCAGCGTGGCCAGGTAGAGCGCGGAAAAGGAGGAAAGCGTGGCGAGCATGGCAGCGATGAGGCGAGCTGCGGCCCGTTCTGCCGGAACCGCGGCGCCACGGCCACGCATCCGGCCCCGCGGGACCGGAGCGAGGCCGGACGGATCACAGTTGCTTGAGCAGGGTCCCCGCGTCGCTGACTTCGTACTTGCCGGGCTGCTCGACGTTCAGGATCTTGACCACGCCGTCGTCGATCAGCGCCGAATACCGCTGCGAACGCACGCCCATGCCGCGCGCGTTCAGGTCCATGTCCAGGCCCAGGGCCCGGGTCCAGGCGGCCGAGCCGTCGGCCATCATGCGGACCTTGCCCTGCGCATGCTGGTCGCGCCCCCAGGCGCCCATGACGAAGGCATCGTTGACCGACACGCACCAGATCTCGTCCACGCCCTTGGCCTGGAGGGCGTCGCATTGCTCCACGTAGCTCGGCAGGTGCTTGGCCGAGCAGGTCGGCGTGAACGCGCCCGGCACCGCGAACAAAGCGATCTTGCGTCCCTTGACCAGGTCGGCCACCTGGAACGCGTTGGGGCCCAGCGAACAACCCGCGGTTTCGGTTTCGATGAATTCGGTGAGCGTGCCGTCGGGCACGCGATCGCCGGCTTTTATGGTCATGGAACTCTCCAGAGGAATCGGGTCGGGATTGCGCCCGCAGGCGCGGCGCAGCCTCAATCATAGAACGCCGCCGGCCTGCGCGGCGGACGGCGCGTCAGCCCACGCCGTGCCGGGCAAACCACTCCAGCGCGCGCTTCCAGCCGTCCTCCGCCTCTTTCTTGCGATAACTGCTGCGGTAATCCGCGTGGAAGGCGTGCGGCACTTCCCAGTAGAGCTCGATATGCGACTCCCGCGCCGCGGGCGAACCCGTCTTGAGCGCGGCCTGCATGTCGTCGACGTCGCCCACGGGAATGCCGGCGTCCTCGCCGCCGTAGAGCCCGAGCACCGGCGCCTTCAGGCGGTCGGCCAGTTCGATCGGGAAAGAGGTGCGCAACGAGTCCTTCTTGCCCCGCAACTGGCCGTACCAGGAGACGCCGGCCTTGAGGCGGGGGTTGTGGGCGGCGTAGAGCCACACGATGCGCCCGCCCCAGCAGAAGCCGTTGATCGCCAGGCGGTCGGGATCCCCGCCATTGGCCGCCGCCCATTTGGCGCTGGCGTCCAGGTCGCCCATGACCTGGGCGTCGGGCGCCTTGTCGACGACCTCGGCGCGCAGCTTGGCGATCTCCGTGTACCTGGACGGGTCGCCCTGGCGCGCGAACAGTTCGGGAGCGATCGCCAGATAGCCCTTGTGGGCGAAACGGCGGCAGACGTCCTTGATGTACTCATGCACGCCGAAGATCTCGCTCACCACCAGGACGGTGGGCAGCTTCGTCTTGCCGGCCGGCATGGCGCGATAGGCCGGCACCTCGCCGTCGGCGGCGGGAATCCTGACGTCGCCGGCGGTCAGGCCGTCGGCCGGCGTGTGGATGGCGGTCTGCGCGGCGACCGGGCCGGCCGCCATCGTGAAGCCGCTGGCCACGGCGGTGGCGATGAACCCGCGCCGGTCCAGGCGCAGAGGGGGCAAAAGGCTATCGATCTGTGAATCGCTCGACATGGATGGCTCCTTGGTCGGGGTTTATTGCAGCGAGAAGTCCACCCGCGAGGTCTTCCCGCCGTCGTCGATGCCCGCGGCGTCCAGTTGGGACGCCACGAGAAAGACCCGGTCGGCCGATACCTTTTCCTGGAGCTGGTCCAGGACGGCCTGGGCCCGCGCGTCGGCCAGGCGCCGCAGCGCGTCCTGGTCGACCGGCGCGGCCGCCCGCAGCAGCGCCTCCATTTCGGCCGGCGGCAGGGACTTGGCCATGCCGATGAAATTGCGCGGCTTGTTTTCGATGTCGGCGTCGTCGTAGGCGTCTTCCAGGTATTCCTCGCGCTCGCCGGGCTCGACCACGACCGTGCGGGGGTCGACCTTGTGGCTGCGGGTCGACTTGTCCCGCGCCTTGGCCGCGCGGATGCGGGCCTCGACCCAGGCCTGGCGCAGGCCGTCTTCGTCGACGGCGGGGTCGGCGCGGCCGCTGACGTCCAGCTTGAGCGAGGGCCGGTCGTTGAGCGCCGTGGCCAGGGTGCCGATGCGCTCCTGGGCGTCGCCGGACAGCCTGGCGCTGCCGGGATCGAATTCGATATAGGACAGTTCCTGGTCGCCGCCGAAGGCCGACGCCAGCAGCGAGAACGGCGAGGTGACGGCCTTGACGATCAGGTTGACGAACACGCGCAGGATGATGCCGCCGACGGAGAACTGCGGGTCGTCCAGCGAACCCGAGATGGGCAGGTTGATGTCGATGTTGCCCGCCCGGTCCTTGAGCAGCGCCACGGCCAGCATGACCGGCAGCTTGGTGGCGTCCGGGCTGTCGTTCTTGTCGCCGAACGTCAACTGGTTGAGCACCACGCGGTTGCTGGCCTGGAGCTCGCGGTCCTTGATGCGGTAGGCCACGTCCAGCGACAGTTTGCCGCGCTTGATCGGATAGCCGACGTACTTGGCCGAATAGGTGGTGAACTTGGGCAGGTCCACGCCCTTGGCCGAGGCCTTGATGTCGAGCGACAGGAACTCGCCGAAGGGCTGCACCGTGCCGCCGACGGTAAAGGGCGCGTTGTCGTAGACCCGGCCCTTGACCGCCACCTTGGCGGGCTTGGGACGGGTGGAGGATACCGCCGAGACCGAGCCCTCGATGCGGGTCAGGTCGGCGGTGTAGTTCGGGCGCACGAAGCGGTCGGTGAAATTGACCCGGCCGCGCGTCAGGGTCACGCTGTTGAGGGAGATATCCGGCATGGGGCCGCTTTTGCGGCTCGACGCGCGTCCCGCGCTGCGGGTCTGGGTGTCCTCGGTGATGGAGCCGCCGGCCTGGCCGGGTTCGGCGACCAGGTCCATGACATTGAGCCGCCCCTGCGCATTCAGGATGACGCGGCCGTAGAAGTCCTGCAGGACGATGTCGCCCAATTGGGCCTGGTAGCGGTCGCCCGCCACGTCCACGGCCATGTTCCTGAAGCCGAGCCGGCCCCATTTGAGAAAGTCCGCCTTGTTGACCCGGTCGTCGAGCTCCAGGTCGATCACGTCCAGCCCGCCGCGCCAACTGGCGCGCATGGGCGCCGAGCCGCTGGCGGCCGCGAATTCGGCATCGCCGTGCGCGCCGACCGCCACGCCGCGGACGGTGGCGTTGAGATAGGGCGCGGCATAGGGCGCGAACGCCTTCAGGTCGAAATCGTCGAGCGCCACCGAGGTCTTGACGGCCATCGGCATGGGCGAGAACGTGCCGTCCAGCGCCAGCTTGCCGTCGCCCTGGAAGCCGGCGAGGTCGAGCTTGAAGCGGGTGGTCGAACCGGGCTTCCATTCGAACCGGTCGGCGGTCAGGGCGAGCGACTCCAGGCTCAGGTCCGCGCCTGGCTGGATCCGGTCGTCGCGCATGGCCAGGCCGTGCAGCCCCAGCGCGACGTCGCGGGCCTGCACATCGACGCCCGATGCGGACTGGGCGGCATGGACCTTGGCGCGCAACTCGGCGGTGCCTTCGTGGAGCGTCAAGGACGCCATCTTTTGCAGCGGAGCCGAGAACGGCGCCAGCTTCCAGGCGGCGAGGTCGATGGACGCGTCGGCCGAGAACGGCTGCAACCGCGTATCGGCGCGGACCTGCAAGCGGCCGCCGTCGGCGTTGTCGGCATTCAGCCAGATCGCGACCGGACGGTCCGCCGGCTGCGGAATGGCCAGGTTTTCCACCGTGGCGCCCAGACCGGACACGGTGTAGTCCAGTCCCGAACCGGCATCGTGTATCGCGGCTTCGCCGCCGGAGACGTTGATGGCATCGATCGCCACTTCCCATGCCGTGGGCCTGGCGGGCTCGGCCGCCTCGGCATCGCCGGAACCGGCGGCATCTCCCGGCGCGGCCTTGGCGGGTCCGGCGTCCTTCTTGGCGGATTCGTCGTGCCGGGCGGACGCGGCAGGCTTGCCGGATTCGCCGGCCTTGGCGGATTCGTCAACCTTGCCAGGTTCGTCGGCCTTGCCGATCGCGACAGTCTCCGCGGATGTGGCGGACCGGACAGCCGTCGCGGCCTCGGCGGCCTGGTCGGGCGCCCCCGCGTGCCCGCCCGCGGAGGCCGGGGCGGCGCCCCGCGTCCCGGCTGCCGGCTTCTCGTCCGCCGCGTCCGCGGCCCCGGCCGCCGGCCGGGCCTCGGCGGAAGGCGCGCCGCCGGCCGGGGCAGCGCTTGCCGCCGGAGTCGTCGCGCCGCCCAGGCGCTGCAGCCGGTCGACCACGGTCAGCCAGTTCAACGCCCCGCCGGCCGTGCGCCGCACCTGGGCCCGGGGACCGGTCAGCGCGATTTCGCCGATCGCCAGCCGCTGGGCCAGCGGCTCCAGGTCGACGCGCCGCAGGTCCAGCGCGTCCCAGGCCAGCAGCGGCATGCCGGAGGCTTCGCGCAGGTCCAGGTTGCGCAGGCCCAGGTCGCCCGCCACGCGCACCTTGGGCGCCTGGCCCCTGGGCTGTTCGAACACCAGTTGCAGGTCGGCATCCAGCAAGGCGCGCTCGAGCTTGACGGGCAGCCCGAGCGGCCAGGCGTCGGCCCATTTCTGCAAGGCCAGTCCGTGGAAATCCACGTTCAGCGTGGAAGACCGGGTTTCGTCGAAGGGCCGCGCGGTGCCGGTCAGGTCCAGCGGACTGCCGTTGATGCGCGCATGGAAACGGGGCTCGACGTCGATGTCGGCGGCGTAATCCAGCGTGGACAGGAAGGGCACCCCGATCCCGATCTCGTCGACCACCTGGCGGCGCCCGGTGAGCCGGTCGTCCAGCACGATGCTGCCGCCTTCCAGCACCAGGTTGTTCAGCGAAAACCGCGGCAGCTCGTCCGAGGGCGGCGACGGCGGCTTGCCGGCCGACAACTGCGCGATCCGCGGGGGAATGTCGGAAAAATTGAAAGTGGTGGCGTCCTTGCGGGAGAGCATCACTCTGGGCTCGCGCACCACCAGGCTGTCGACCACCGGCGCGAACAGGGCCAGCGACGCGTACGACGCGCTGGCGTCGAGCTCGACCACGGTCAGCAGCGGCGGGCCGTCCGGCTGCGCCACGGAGAGTTCGTGGAGCTTGAGGGTAAGCGTGAAAGGATTGAAGGTGATGTCGCCGACGGCGATCTCGCGCCCGATCATCCTGGCCGCGTCGACGGTCAGGCCGTCGCGCACCAGCTTGGGCACCTGCCAGGCGGCGATCCCGCAGATCACCAGCACCACCACCACGATCGACAACACCCACCGCGCCAGGCGCCGAGTGAACCGAATTCGGGGCAACCACGGCGGCATGGGGTCTCCTGGAAGTTCGGACAAACCTGCGGGATTATCGCGCTGTCCGTCCCGCTCGTCTATCATAGAGGTCCCAGGCGACGCGCAAGGCTAGGCGCAGGCAGCGTTGTTGCAGGAAATTACACAACGTACTCCCAGCCCGACATGAGCGATTCCGTTCCCGCCCTCAGCCACCTCGACGAATCCGGCCAGATCCGCATGGTCGACGTCGGCGCCAAGCAGGACACCGCCCGCGTGGCCGTGGCCCGCGGCCGGGTCATGCTGTCGACGCAGGCGTTCGGGCTGCTCGCGCAGGCGGGCCAGGGGCGCGGCAAAGGCGAAGTCCTCAATACCGCGCGCGTGGCCGGCGTGCTGGCCGCCAAGCGCTGCGCCGAGCTGATCCCGCTCTGCCACAGCCTGCCGCTGGCGTTCGTGGGCATCGAGTTCGCGCTGGACGAAGGCGCGGGCACGGTCGAGATCCGCGCGACCTGCCGCACGCACTACAAGACCGGCGTCGAAATGGAAGCCATGACGGCCGTGAGCGTGGCCGCCCTGACCATCTACGACATGTGCAAGGCGGCCGACAAAGGCATACGAATCGAGGAAATCCGCCTGGAATACAAGGCCGGAGGTAAAAGTGGCGAATGGCGCAACGATTGAACTGCTGTACTTCGCGCGCATAGCCGAGCTGGTCGGCAAGCGCGGCGAGGCCCTGCCGCTGGCCCAGCCCGTCAGCGGCCGTGAACTGCTGGCCGAGCTCGAGTCGCGCTATCCCGGCCTGGCCCCGGCCGCGCGGCTGAAGCTGGCGGTCAACCAGTATCATCGCCCGCCTTCGGTCACGATCCGGCCGGGCGACGAGGTCGCCGTGTTCGAACCGGTCACCGGAGGCTGAACCGCATGGATCCCAGCGCGGCGCGCCGCATCATCGTCAGCGAGGCCGACTTCGACGCCGCCGCCCTGCAGGCCGGGCTGCGGGCCGCCTGCGCCGCCCAGGCCGGCGCGATCGCCACCTTCACCGGCTACGTGCGCGATTTCGCGCCCGGCGAGCCCACGCGCACGCTGCACCTGGAGCACTACCCCGGCATGTGCGAGCGCGAACTGGCCGAGATCGGCGACACCGCCCTGCAACGCTGGAAGATCGCCGGCTACGTCATCGCCCATCGCCACGGCGCCTTGCGGCGCAACGAGCAGATCGTCTTCGTGGCCGTGGCCTCGGCCCACCGCGGCGACGCCTTCCATGCCTGCGAATACATCATGGACGCCCTCAAGACGCGCGCGCCTTTCTGGAAGCGCGAGACCCTGGAGGACGGCCGCAGTTTCTGGGTCGAGGCCCGGGAATCGGATTTCGAACGGGCCCGCCAATGGGAGCCGGGCTCTTCCCCCACCACGGAGAACAAAAATGGATAAGCCGTCGTCCCTGGTCTGCGCGGTCCTGACGATCAGCGATACGCGCACCGCAGGCAACGATACTTCCGGCAACCTGCTGACCGAGAACCTGGCGCATGCGGGCCACCAGTGCCGCAAGCGCGAGATCGTCAGGGACGACGTCTACCAGATCCGCCGCGTGCTCAGCGACTGGATCGCCGACGACAGCATCCAGGTCATCCTGACCACCGGCGGCACCGGGTTCTCGCACCGCGATTCCACGCCGGAGGCGGTCGCGCCGCTGCTCGACAAGGAAATCCCGGGCTTCGGCGAACTGTTCCGGCAGATCTCCTACGCCGAGATCGGCAGCTCCACGGTGCAGTCGCGCGCGCTGGCGGGCTTCGCCAACCGCACGCTGATCTTCTGCCTGCCCGGTTCCAACCACGCCTGCCAGACCGCGTGGGACCATATCATCCGCGAACAGCTCGACGCCGGGCACCGGCCCTGCAATTTCGCTGCGCACTTCCAGCGCCGCGACTGAGCGGCCCGCGACGAACCATGCTCGATTTCGACCACGCCCAGAAGCGGCTGTCCGAAGCCGCGCCCGCCCTCGCGGGCAGCGAAACCTGCCCGCTGGCCGACGCCGCCGGCCGCGTGCTGGCGCAAGCCGTCGTCGCGCCGCTCGACTCCCCGCCCGCCCACAACAGCGCCATGGACGGCTACGCCATCCGCGCCGCCGACTATGTCGCCGGCAAGGCCCTGCCCATCCAGCAGCGATGCTACGCGGGCGAGGCCCCCGCGCCCCTGGTCCCGGGCCAGGCCACCCGGCTGTTCACCGGCAGCCTGCTGCCGGAAGGCGCGGACACCATCGTCATCCAGGAAGACTGCCGGGAAACCGACGGCCAGGTCGAAATCCTGGAAGCGCCGCAGGCGGGGCAGCACGTGCGCTGGCAGGGCGAGGACATCGCCCGGGGCACGGAGATCCTGACCGCGGGCACGCTCCTGGATGCCGCCCGGATCGCGCTGCTGGCCTCGCAGGGCCTGCCGGAAATCGCCGTGCTGCCGCGGCTCAAGGTCGGCATCCTGACCACCGGCGACGAGCTCGTGGTCCCGGGGCAACCGCGCGCCACCCAGCAGATCTACAACTCCAACGCGCCCATGCTGGCCGCCCTGGTGCGGCGGATGCACGCCGAGCCGGCGCGCGTGCTGCATGCGCCCGACGAGCCGAACGCCCTGCGCGGCGCCTTCGAGACCCTGGCGGCCGAATGCGACCTGATCGTCAGCGTGGGCGGCGTTTCGGTCGGCGAGCGCGACCTGGTCAAGCCCACCCTCGAAGCGCTGGGCGGCGAACTGGCGCTCTGGAAGGTGCGCATGAAGCCGGGCAAGCCCGTCGCCCTGACGCACATCGGCGGCAAGCCGGTGGTCTGCCTGCCGGGCAACCCGGTTTCCGCCTACGCGGTGTTCACGCTGCTGGTCTCGCCGCTCCTGCGCCGCATGCAGGGCCGTCGCGAGCTGTTTCCGCCGGTGCGCAAGGCGGTGCTGCGCACGCAGACCGTGCGCCGGGACGGCCGCGAGGAATTCCTGCGCGTGCAATGCCGCGCCGCGGGCGACACCGTCGAGCTGCACCCCTATCGCCACCAGGGCTCGGGCGCCATCGGCTCGCTGTCGTGGGCGGACGGCCTGGCGCGCATACCCGCCGACACATCCGTGCCCGACGGCACGCTGGTCGACTATTACGACCTGGCCTACTGGCTTTCCTGACGCCCCCAAGGCCGGCCGCCCGCCGCGGCCGGCGATAATCATTTCGACAAGGAGACTCGCATGATCAAACCCCTGCTGACCTGGATGCTGGCATTCGGACTCATGGCCGGCGCCGGCGCCGCGCTGGCCGAGGACAAGGTCGTCTACCACATCAACGACGCCCAAGCCCAGGCGCTGTCGGCCCTGCGCAATATCCGCAACCAGTTGGATACGGCGCCCGACACCGCCGTCAAGGTGGTCGCCCACGCGCAGGGCGTGGACTTCCTGATGACCGGCTACAAGGACGCCGACAAGGTGGGGCCGCTGATCTCGGCCCTGGCCTCGCGCGGCGTCAAGTTCGAGGTCTGCGAGATCACGCTCAAGAACCGCAAGCTCGCCAAGGACCAGTTCATACTCGAAGCCGACTTCACGCCGTCCGGCGTGGTCGAGATCACCCGCCTGCAGCAGCAGGGCTACGCCTATATCAAGCCCTGATTGCCCGCCATGCCCTTGACCTTGGGCTCGTTAAGGTCGACCTGCGCGATCGTCTTGCGGTCGCGCAGGTAGGCGCCCACCACTTCCCATGCGGGTTCGCCCTGCGCGCCTTCGGCCACCGGCGCCCAGCCGGCCACCTTGTAGGTCTTGCCCGCCTCGATCGGCTTGCCGGCCAGCCGCATGTCGCTGATGCGCGAGCCCATCTTGGCCATGGGGTCGATGGTGTATTGCAGGCCGCCCACGCGCACCATGTCGCCGCCCTGCTGGTAGTAGGGATCGGGATTGAACAGGTTGTCCGCCACGTCTTCCAGCACGGTCTTGATCGTGTCGCCGCTCATGTCGGCAAGCGTGGTGTAGGGATAGGTGATCGCCGTCTGGTCGAGCAGGTTTTCCATGGTGACCGGCTGGCCGGGCAGCAGGCTGGTGCCCCAGCGGAAGCCCGGCGAGAACGCGATCTCCGCGCCCTTGACCTGCATCAGGGCGTCCAGGATCACTTGGTCGAACGTGCCGTTGAAGTTGCCGCGGCGGTATAGCGTGTCCTCGGTCATCGCCAGTTGCTCGGCCAGCTTCGAGGCGTACGGTGCCCGGATGCGCTCGACCCGTTGCGCCATGTCGGCGTCGGCCGGCAGATAGTTGGCGAAGACGGGCAGCAGCTTGTAGCGGTAGCCGGCGACCTTGCCGTTGCGCACGTCGAAATCCAGCACGCCCAGGAACTTGCCGTTGCTGCCGCCGTTGGTCACCAGCGTCTTGCCGCCGGCGTTGGAGACTTCGATCGGCGCGGGCACGCCGTCGTGGGTATGCCCGCCCAGGATCGCGTCCAGGCCGCGCACCCGCGAAGCCAGCTTCAGGTCGACGTCCATGCCGTTGTGCGAGAGCAGCACCACCGCCTGGGCGCCCTTGCCGCGCGCTTCGTCGATGGTCTCCTGCAGGCGCGACTCCTGGATGCCGAAGCTCCAATCGGGCACCAGGTAGCGCGGATTGGCGATGGGCGTATACGGAAAGGCCTGCCCGATGACGGCGACCGGCACGCCGTTCATTTCGCGCAGGGTATACGGCGGAAACACGGGATCGCCGAAATCGGCGGTCTCGACGTTCTGCGCGATGAAATCCACCTTGCCCTTGAAATCCTTTTCCAGCACTTCCTGGACCCGCTCGGCGCCCAGGGTGAACTCCCAATGCCCGGTCATGATGTCCACGCCCAGCGCCAGGCAGGCGTCGACCATGTCCTGGCCCTTGGTCCACAGGGCCGTGCCCGACCCTTGCCAGGTGTCGCCCCCGTCGAGCAGCAGCGCTCCCGGACGCGAGGCCTTCATGCGCTTGACCAGCGTCGCCAGGTGCGCGAACCCGCCCACCTTGCCATACTGGCGTGCCGCGCTGGCGAAATCCAGGCAGGTGAAGGCGTAGGCCTCGGCCGAGCCGGGCGCGATGCCGTAGGCCTTAAGCAAGTGTTCGCCCACCAGGTGCGGCGGCTTGCCGCTGGCGTCGGCCACGCCCAGGTTCACGCTCGGTTCCCGGAAATAGATCGGCAGCAGTTGCGCGTGGCAGTCGGTGAAATGCAGGAAATGCACGTTGCCGAAGCGCGGCAGGTCGTAGAACTTGTCGGCGGCCTGCGCGGCGGCGCGCGGCGCGTGGAACAGCCCCATGCCGCCGGCGGCGGCCACGGCCAGGATCTCCAGGAATTCGCGACGATTGATCATGTCTCTGTGTGCTTGGTATGGGTTCTCGCGGGCGGCCGCCCGAATGCCGGCCGCCGTGAATCTAGGGACGCGCGTAGCGCGCCAGCTCGAGGACGTCTTCTTCGAACATTTCGCCGGGAATGACTTCGGCGACCCGGCCGTCGGCCTCGATCACGAAGATCTCCGGAACCACGCGGCGCTTGCCGAAGACCTTGCGCAAGGCATCGGTTTCCATGGCCGTATCGAAGGTATAGCCATGCTTGGCCAGGTATTCCCGCGCGTCTTCGGGCTTTTTGTCGATACTGACCGTGAGGATTTCCAGCCCTTTGCCGCGCACGGCGTCGGTCAGCTTCTGCAGGTGGGGATTCTGGCGCGCGCAGAACGGACACCAGGACGCCCAGTATTCGACCACCACCGGCTTGCCGGCATAGTGGCCGGCGGGCACGACGCGGCCGTCGAGCAGCACGACTTCGGGCAGCGACACCTGGTCGCCCACCTTGACCTGGCCCCAGGCCAGGATCGGCGACGCCGCCAGCACCAGGCTTGCCAGCATGAACCGGACCGGCCTGGCGGCCGCCTGCATGCCACGATTCCACGCCTGCATGCCATGACTCCATGAAAGGCGCGCCGCGTGGCAAGGCCGTTCTGGCCAGGAGCCGGCGGCGCGCCGGTGCGACAGGCCGGAGCGGCGCGGCCGCTCCGGGTAGGGTGCGTCAGGGCTTGACGCTGTCGTCGTTGACCGGCGACTTGGGATCGAGCAGAAGCGCCATGACGTCCTTGAGCTGCTGTTCGGTCAGGATGCCGGCGGAGCCGAACCGCGGCATGTTGGAACAAGGCATGTAGGCATGCGAGTTGTAGATCTTGTTCCAGGTGTACTCGACGATCTCCTTGGTGTCGCCGCGCAACTTGCCGTACTGGTACAGCGAAGGCCCGATGTTGCCGAAGGAGATCTCGGCCTTGGTCATCTGGTGGCAGGCGTAGCAGTTGCCGCCGTTGACCGTCTTGGCCGTGTCGGAAAACTGCAGGCCCCGGCCGTTCTGCGCGACCTTTTCGCCGGCCTTCCAGTCGCCCAGGTAGTTGCCGTCCGCGGGCTGCTTGATGCTGGCCATGGCTTCCTTGGTGATGCGGGAAGCCACGTCCGTGGGCAGCTCGCCGCCGGCATCGGCCTTGGAGCAGGCCTTCTGCATTTCGGACTGGTCGATGCGGTCGAGCTTGGCGATGCCTTTCTCGGAGAACGATCCCTTGAGTTCGGCGACCAGGGCGTCGTAGTCGACCTTGACGTCCTTGGCGGCCTGCTGGGCCGCAGCGGGAGCGGCCGCGACGGCCAGGACCAGGCCGGCCAGGGCCGGCGCAAGTGCATTCATACGCAACATGATGTCGTTCTCCCGGTTAGCGCTTGAGCGCGGGCGCGCTCATGGCGCCGCCGTTGGCGTTGACCCCCAGGTACACCGTGAGGTCGATCGAGGCCTGCGAGCCGTACTTCAGCTCGGGCATGCGCTGCTGCCGGAAGCAGTCGTTCAGGCGCCATTGCATGCTGCGCACCGCGCCTTGCGACACGCGGTACGCGGGCCACGTGGAGAACGCCGCGCGGGCGGGTTCCGCCTTGGTCAGGTTGGGCAGGTCCTGCAGCCGGATGCGCTGGTTGTCGCGGCTGTGGCAGGACGCGCAGGAGAAGTCGTACGGGCCGCCGCGGTAATAGAAGATCTCGTGGCCGCGGGCGTAGGCCTCGCGCTCCTTGGCATGGCCCTGCGGCACCGCGATCGTCATGCCGCGCGACTGCGCGACCACGTAGGCGACCAGCGATTCCATGTCGGTCGAATACTGTCCCGCGCCGGAAAACGGCTTCTTGGTGACTTCCTCGGCCGTGAAGCCCTGCAGGTTGACCATGCAATAGACCAGGCGCGTCTCGAGGTCCATGACCTTGTCGGCGTCCTTGAAGTAGCGCGGCATGTGGGCATAGGCGCCTTTGACCGTGCCGGGCCCCTGGCCCAGGTCGCATTGTTCGAGCGAGGCATTCTTGGGGCCGCGCTTTTCCTTCCAGAGGTCCTCGCCCGTCATTTCGATGAGCTCGGCCGGGTTGCCGTCGGAGAGCATCTCCCGATATTGGGCGATGCCCTGCGCGGTGTCGGACTCCGCCGCTGCCGCCGGCTGGCCGGACAGCAGCGCCGCGAAGACCATACAGGCCGCCGCCATGCGCATTTCTTTCATGAACCTTCTCCTCTTGCGGTTGCCCGGGCGCTCGTGCGCCGGGCGTTTTTTCGTTGCCGCTTTCCCTGGGTTGCCGTGCGATCAGGACACGGTCGCTTCGTCGGTGCGCGATTCGCCTTCGTTGTCGGTCCAGGTGACGGTGACCTTGTCGCCCTTCTTGCCGCCCTTGAACTTGAACGAGAGGAACGGGTCGCGCGAGACGGCGGGACCCCATTCGGCCGCCAGCACCGTCTTGTCGCCGTTCTTGACGACGACGTTCTGGATGAAGTGCGCGGGCACGATGTTGCCGGCGCTGTCCTTGCGCTGGCCGGTTTCCATGATGTGGCTCATGAGGACCTTGACTTCGGTGACCCCGTCTTTCTCGACGGCGCGGATCCGCATCGGTCGTGTTGCCATGATTGCTCCTTGTATTCAGTGTGGACCGGGGGATCCGCTCAGCCGCCGCAGCCGCCCAGCGTGACCTTGATTTCCTTGTGGGTCATGTAGAACTTGCCGTCGGCCTTGACCAGCGCGTAGACATCGGAAGTCTGGCCCATTTTGACGCGGGTGGAGACTTCGGGCTCGGTGCCCTCGGGGATATTGAAGCTCGCGGCCAGGGCATTGGGGTTCTTGGGGATCAGGATCGAGATCTGCTCCGTCTTGGGCAGCTTGCTCGAGGCGCCCACCGGCACCACCGCGCCGTTCTCGGCGATGTCCGGCGCCACCAGGGTGACCTGGTCGCTGTCGGCGGCGCCCTGGCCGCCGAAGGACTTGATCACGTCGTCCACGCTCTTGCCGGCGAAGGCCTCTTTGTTCCATTCTTCCTGGGCGGCCCAGGCCTGCTCGGGCCGCAGCAGGCCCGCTGCAACGGCCAGACCCAGGGCGGTGCCCAGGCGCAGCACGTCACGTCGTTGCTGATTCATGCTTATCTCCCCTAATGAACGAGAAAGGTCAATTTGCCGCGGGCGCGCCGGACAGAATCCAGTCGACCACGGTCTTCAGGTCAGTATCGCTTATGGCCGGGTTCGGAGGCATTGGTATTGGCCCCCATGCTCCCGCCCCGCCCTTGCGGACTTTTTGGATCAGCATTTCCCCGGCGTCGGCCTTGTCCTTGTACTTGGCCGCGATGTCGCGATAGCTCGGTCCCACCATTTTACGGTCAACCGCATGGCAGCCCGCGCAAGTGTTGGCGGAGACGATCCTGGCGCCCGCCAGGTCGGGGGCCGGCGCGGCCTGGGAAGCGCCCGCGGCGCCGGTTCCGCCCGCCTGCGCGGGGGCTGCGGCCGGGGCCGGCGCGGCGGCGGCACCGGTCCCGGCCCCGGCCACGGTGCTCCAGGCATGGGCCCGCAAGGCGGCGGCATGCTCGCCGGCCTTGCCGGCCAGCGGCGGCTGCAGGGTGTCGGCGCCGCGCACCGGTCCGACGACCCGGTTCTGGGTGGCGATGTCGCCATGGGCGTCGCGCGCGTAGTCGGGCAGTTGCGACGACACCTTGACCTCCTTGACGCAGTCTTTCATGCAGGCGGTATTGTGGGTGTCGGGCTTGCCGTCGACGCGCCACATGCCGTGGTCGGTGGTCATGCCGTTGCGGTTGGGCATCAGGGCCTGGACTTCGGCGATGTTCCTGTCCGACAGCTCGAAATCGGACGGCACGATCTCGCCCAGGTTCAGGATATAGGCCACCACCGAGTAGACCTCGTCGGTCGACAGGCTCTTGGGATGATCCCAGGGCATGGCGCGGTGCACATAGTCCCAGAGCGTGGACACGGTGCTGACCTTCATGAGCGTGGTGCGCTGGGGCTGGGAATTGTTGGCCAGCGCCGCCACCCGGCCGGTCTTGACGTCGTCGGCGGTGGTGCCGCCCGCGATCGGGGTGAAGACCTCGTTGCTTTCGCCGAAGGAGCCGTGGCAGGTCGCGCACTTGCCGTCCCAGATGTCGGCGCCCGCCTGCACCGTTCCCTTGCCCGGCGGCAGGCCCTTGAAGTCCGGCCGGACGTCGATATCCCAGGCGGCGACCTCGGCCGGCGTGGCGGCACGGCCGACGCCCGCGAACTTGCCCGCCGCGGGAGCGGCCGGCGCAGCGGAAGCGTCGGGCGCGGCCGAGGCGGCAAACGCGGCGCCGCCGGCCGCCGCCGCAAGGGCGCCCAGACAGCACACGGCAAGGCGGCGGAAGCGGCCCCGCACGGACAGCGGCTTATTCGACGTGGACATTGGACACCTCGCCGCTTTCGGCCACTTTCCAGGACTGGATCGCATTGTTATGATAGATCGAACGCGAACCGCGCACCTCGCGCAGTTGCCCGTAGCGGGGCTGGACGTAGCCCGTTTCGTCCATGGCCCGGCTCTGCATGATGACGAGGCTGCCGTCCCACACCCAGTCGATATTGAAGCGGGTCAGGCTCTTGGACAGCACGGGGGTTTCGAGACGCGCGGTGCGCCAGTTGCGGCCGCCGTCGAAAGAGACGTCCACCTGCTTGATCTTGCCGCGGCCGGACCAGGCCAGGCCGCTGACGTTGTAGAAGCCCTTGTCGAGCAGCACCTGGCCGCCCGAGGGCGTGGTGATCACCGACTTGCACTCCTGGATCGACGTGTACTGGCGGTGCAGTCCGCCGGGCATCAGGTCGACGTAGTGCACGGTCTCGTCCTTGGCGTTCCAGGGCTTGTCGCCGACTTCGATGCGGCGCAGCCACTTGACCCAGGACACGCCCTGCACGCCCGGCACCACCAGCCGTAGCGGATAGCCGTTCTCGGGCCGCAGCATTTCGCCATTCATGCCCCAGGCCACGATGACGTCGTCCAGCGCCATTTCCATGGGAATGGTGCGGGTCATGCTGGAGCCATCGGCCCCTTCGGCCAGCACGTACTTGCCCTGGACGAGATCGGCGCCGCAATCGTCGAGCAGCGCCGACAGGGGCACGCCGGTGAATTCGCAACAGGACAGCATGCCGTGGGTGTACTGCACGGTCGGCACGGCGGCATTGCCCCATTCCGGACCGGTATTGGCGCCGCACTCGATGAAATGGATGCGCGACACCGACGGCAGGCGCATCAGGTCGTCCATGGTGTAGACCCGCGGCTGCCTGACCATGCCGTTGATCATGAAGCGGTGCTGCGAGGGATCGACGTCGACCCAGCCCTGGTGGTGCCGCTCGAAGTGCAGGCCGTTGGGCGTGATGATGCCGAAGAAGCCCTGCAGCGGCGCGAAGGCCACCGAAGCCGCCGATACGCGAGTCAGGCCCGGCGACTCCCGGCGCTGGAGATTGGCCTCGTAGCGCGAGGGCACGCCATAGGGGGCGAAGGCCACGGGACGGCCCAGCGAGGTCGTCCAGGGCCTGGGCTCGAGGATCATTTGGTCCCCGTCGCCGGCGGGCTGCTGCGCCCAGGCCGCCGCGCCGGCGCCGGCCGCCAGCACGGAGCCGGCCGCCTGGAAGCTTTTGCGCAGGAAGCCGCGCCGCGTCTCGTCCAGCCCGTGGCGGACGATGTCGCCCGCCAGTTCGGGCGAAACGAAGTTTTCGGGCGCGCGTTGCAAGCGCCCGGTTCGGGTGGGTGAAGCCACGGATCTCCTCCGGCCTGCAGCCTTAAAAGTATTGGTTATATGCTAATAATATTAAACCATATCAATAAGTCATATAGGGACAAGCGATAACTTAGGGAAACCGAAAGGTTGCAATGGCATACTTTGCGTTTTCGTGACGCCGCAGCGCCCTCTCTCGCCTTCCCCACGCCATCCATGAACGTCCCTCTGCGACAAGTCGCCGCACGCTTTTTCCCCTGGACCGCCCTCGTCAACCGCCAGACCATGCGTCCCGACCTGATGGCGGGGCTCCTGGGGGCCGTGCTGGTGCTGCCGCAGGGCATCGCCTTCGCCACGCTGGCGGGATTGCCGGCGCAGTATGGGCTGTACAGCGCCATCGTGCCCTGTACGGTGGCGGCGATCTTCGGCTCCAGCCTGCATGTCATGTCCGGACCGACCAACGCCAACTCCCTGGCGCTGTTCGCCATGATCGCGCCGCTGGCCGCGGCCGGCAGCCCGCAATACATCCAGCTCGCGCTGGCGGTCACCATCCTGGTGGGCATCATGCAATGGCTGATCGGCGTGCTGCGCGTGGGCTCGGTCGCCAACTTCATTTCGCCCGCCGCGCTGCACGGCTTCACCAGCGGAGCGGCGGTCCTGATCGCGGTGCATGCGCTCAACGACTGGCTGGCGATCGAAACGCCGGGGGCCCACGGGGCGGCCGGCACGCTGGTCAGCCTTGCCCAGCAACTGGGCGAAGCCAATCCGGGCGCGGTCGCGGTCGGCTTCGTCACCCTCATCGTGGCGCTGTTCGTGCGCCGCTGGGACAAGCGCAAACCCTTCATGCTGATCGGCCTGCTGGCCGGCACGGTGGCGGCGTTCGGCTTCAACCGCGAGGCCGCCGCCTGGCACCTGGAGCCCATCGCGCTGGTCGGCGCCATCCCGTCGCCGATCCCGCCGTTCAACGTGCCGGACATCGACTGGCGCACCTTGCCCGAACTGCTCGGCCTGGCCTTCGCGCTGACCATCGTGGCGCTGGGGCAATCCATTTCCATCGCCAAGGCCGTGGCGGCCCGTTCGGGCCAGCGCATCGACGCCAACCGCGAGTTCGTGGGCCAGGGCCTGTCCAATATCGTGGGCGGCCTCTTCTCGTGCTATGTCTCGTGCGGCTCGCTGAACCGGTCCATGCCCAACCTGGAAGCCGGCGCCCGCACGCCCATGGCCGGCCTGTTCTCGTCGGCCCTGCTGCTGGTCCTGGTGGCGATCAGCGCGCCCCTGCTGGCGCTGATTCCCATGGCGGCGATCGCCGGGCTGCTGGTGCTGGTGGCCTGGTCGCTGCTGGAGCTGCCGCGCTGGAAGCTGCTGTTCGCGCGCCACCGCACCGAGTTCGGCATCGCCGCCGCCACCGCGGTCGCCACGGTGACGATCCGCCTGGAAACGGCGATCCTGCTGGGCACCATCCTGTCGCTGGTGTCCTATCTGTACCGCACGTCCAAGCCGGCCATGCGCACCCTGGGCTTCGATTCGCGCGCCGAGGACCGCCGCCTGGTGGTGATCGACGGCAATTCTTCGCCGGACGCGCTGCCGGAATGCCCGCAACTCAAGCTCTTGCGCATGGAAGGCTCGGTGTATTTCGGCGCGCTGTCGCACGTGACCGACCGCCTGCATGCCCTGCGCAACGGCCCGAGACCGCCCAAGCGCCTGCTGGTCATGGCCAAGAGCATGAACTTCATCGATCCGTCCGGCGCCGAGCTGTGGCAGCGGGAGATGGACGACCGCCGCGCCGTGGGCGGCGACCTGTATTTCCATCGCCCGCGGCCCGAAGTCATCCAGATGTGGGAACGCACCGGGTTCATCGAACGGCTGGGCCGCGACCACATCTTCCCCGACAAGGGCACGGCCATCGCCGACATTTTCCGCCAACTGGATTTCAACATCTGCGCCAAGTGCACCGCGCGCATCTTCCGCGAGTGCAAGACGGCGCCCAACGAGACGGGCAGCCCGGGCGCCGGGCTCGACTGAAATCCGCCCCGCCTTTCGACGCGGCCTCGGCTCGGTCAGTCTTCCGGCAAGGCCTGCGGGTTCCAGGCCACTTCCCAGAGATGCCCGTCAGGATCCTGGAAATAGCCGGCGTACCCGCCCCAGAACGTATCCTGCGCCGGCTTGACGACGGCGCCGCCCGCCGCGCGGGCCTGCTCCATGACGGCGTCCACCTCGGCGCGCGACGAGACGTTGTGCGCCAAGGCGAAATCCGCAGGGCTGGCCTGTCCGGCCGGCAGGCCGCTGTCGTGCGCCAGGCTGGCGCGCGGCCAGAGGGCAAGCCTCAGGCCCGGCTGGAGATCGAAGAAGACGACCGCGCCATGTTCGAATTCCTGGCCCACGATGCCCCGGGTCGGCAGGCCCAGGCCGTCGCGATAGAAGCGCAGGGCGCGCTCGAGATCGCCGACGCCCAGGGTGATGAAGCTGACTCGTGCTTTCATGCGGATGTTCCCGGCCGTGCGGAGCGCTAGTGTCCTGTCGCAGAAATACGTTTCGCAAGGCGTTCGATTTTCTGCAGAATGGATTCTGCGGTGGCGATCCATCGGAACGGTGTGGCCTCGGCGTTATAGCGTTGAACAAACAGCTCGAT
>Ga0182749_1000050_pt1 | contig 173062 bp, 143 predicted proteins | sample eDN3rd37CKraftMG_FD_128875 | JGI IMG/M metagenome (GOLD analysis project Ga0182749, IMG submission 128875) | Enriched Miracle-Growth compost microbial communities from Emeryville, California, USA - eDNA 3rd pass 37_C Kraft MG (version 2) (version 2) ...
ACCGTTCGGGCTGCGGAGAAGGACGGTCCGGCTCAGGCGCCCAGTGCTCAGGCACGGGCTTCGAACATCCCAGAGGGCGGTCGGGCTACCCGAGCCGGTCCGTGGCTTAAAGATACAAGGGCGACGGGAATGTCGCCGTTGCGGGCAACGCCTGCCTGGCGCCCGATGCGGCGGTTTTTTTGAGGAGCGCTGGCCTGTCCAGGCACGGGTCTGGTATGTTGAAGCCTCTCTTTCGCACCCAAGGAGGTTCCGCATGTCCGAGCGCATTCGTTTCCATCCGCGGTTGAGCGTGGCCGTCGCCGTGTTGTCCGGCGCGTTCGCCATGCCAGCCTTGGCCCAGTACGCGGGGAAATCGGCCGAGCCGGCCACTCCGAAGGTCTCCGATATCCTGAGCAAGCCGGTCGACGAACAGATGGTCCGCCTGCAGGGCCACCTGGTGCGCAAGACCAAGTCGGAGACCTATGTGTTTTCCGACGGCAGCGGCGAGATCGTGGTGGAGATCGACGACGACGATTTCCCGAAGCAGAAGGTCGATGAAACCACCAAGGTCGAGATCGTGGGAGAAGTCGACACAGGCTTGCGCCGTCCACCCGAGATCGAGGCGGAGACGGTGCGCGTACTGCCCTGAGTCGACGACGCGCGGACCGGCCCGTGCCGGGGCGGCCGCGCGTGGGGCTGCGGTCTGGTCTTCGGCCGCCTGAACCGGGCGGGCGGCTCGCTGGCGTCCCGCATGGAGGCTTCAGCGCGGCGGCAGCGCCTGCCCGCTGGCCAGCGAGGTCGCCAGCTGCGTGTTCTGCCTGCGGATCCAGCCGGGGATCAGGAAAGCGTCGACGATCACCCAGATCCCGACCACCATCAGCAGGAAGCCGCCGATGCCGATGAAGCTCAACAGCACGCCTAGCAGGGTGAGCACGAGCAGGACGATGGCGGTGCCCGTCTTGCCGGCGTAGAACCGGTGCCCGCCGACGCTGCCGAGAAAGAACCACAACAGGTAGGCGACGCCGATGCTTTTCTTGTTGGCGTCGTAAAGCATGGTTTGTGCGGAAGAGTTTTCCATGAAAGCTTCTCGAGTCCGGATCGTCCCTGCCAGGAATTTGCGGGGATCGCAATTGTTGCTTATAGCGAAAATATCCCCTCTCGCATAGTCGCCGCCGGTTCCGCGCCACGTCGCGGTCCTTTCTCCTTGACTTTGCCATGGGGACAGGGTTTAGGGTGTGCGCGGCATTTTGCCGATGATCCGGGAGAACGTTCAATGCATTCGAAGACTCTGGCTGCGTGCCTGTGCGCGCTCGGTTTGCTCCTGCCGCTTCCCGCCGCTCACGCGCAGGACCCTGCCATGCACGGCAGCCATGGCGGCGACGTCCACGCGGACGATACGGCCGCCCCGGATACGGCGGCGTTCCGGCAGGCCAACGCGCGCATGCACGCGGACATGGACATCGCGTACACGGGCGACGCGGACGTGGATTTCGCCGCCGGCATGATCCCGCATCATCAAGGAGCGATCGACATGGCCAAGGTCGTTTTGCAGTATGGAAAGGATCCCGAGATCCGCAAGCTGGCGCAGGGGATCATCGACGCCCAGGAATCGGAGATCGCCTTTCTCCGTGAATGGCTGGCCCGGCACGGCAAGTGAATGTCACGGCGCGTTGCGCGCCGCGCCGCGTGGGTAACAGTTTGCGCCAAACCGGCGGCAATGCCTTGACGAGCCTGCTCAGGATGATAAGGTCTTGAGAGCCGGACATTGCGTGGGCGATCATGTTGCAACGGATAGTCGTAAGGGTTCTCCTGGCGGTTGCCGGGTGCTGTGCCGCCGTTCCCATGGCGTGGAGCGCCGGCACGTCGGCGGACGAAGCGTGGCTGGCGCGAGTGGCGTACGGGGTCCGTCCCGATGCCCTGGACAAGATCCGCAGCGTGGGCCGGCCGGCATATCTGAAGGAACAGCTATCGCCGCCCGCGTCCGACGACCTGCCGCCCCAGGTCGGGAAATACGTGGCGGGCCTGTCCACGGTCGGGCGCACCGTGCCCCAGGCGCTGCAGGCGCAGAGCGACCTGTCGCGCGCCGCCCGCGAAGCGGCCGACGGGCCCGACAAGGTCGGGGCGCTCATGGCGAGCAACAAGGCCCGCCAGCAATGCTCGCAGGAAGCGGGAGAGCGCCATGTGCTGCGCGCGGTCTATTCCCCCTGGCAATTGCGGGAACAGATGGCGTGGTTCTGGTTCAACCACTTCAATGTGTTCTGGGCCAAGGGGCCGATCGCCTGCATGCTGGCCAACTACGAAGACGCCATGCGTCCGTACCTGCTGGGCAATTTCCGCGATCTGCTGCGCGCCACGCTCATGCATCCCGCCATGCAGGTCTACCTGGACAATCGCTACAGCCGCAAGGGCAAGCCCAACGAGAACTACGCGCGTGAACTGCTGGAGCTGCACACGCTGGGGGTCGACGGGGGCTATACGCAGGCAGACGTCCAGGCGCTGGCCGCCATCCTGACCGGCGTCGGCGTCGCCATGCAGCCGTCGCCGCCCAAGATGTCCAAGCGGATGGCGCCTTTCTACAAGCAGGAGGGCGCCTTCCAGTTCAATCCCGTGCGCCACGATTTCTCCGACAAGACGCTGCTGGGGCACCGGATCAAGGGCGAAGGCTGGCCGGAAGTCGAGAAGGTCCTGGACATCCTGGTCGAGCATCCGGCCACCGCGCGCCATATCGCGAGCCAGCTCGCCACGTATTTCGTTGCGGACAATCCCCCCAAGGATCTCGTCGACGGCGCGGCCAAGGTCTTCCAGGAGACCCGCGGCGATATCGGGGCGACGGTGAAATTCATCCTGGAGTCGGACGCGTTCGCCGCCAACGCGGGCAAGCAGTTCAAGTCCCCCATGCAATATGCCGTGTCGGCCGTCCAGGCGGCGGGCATCACGAATCCGGAACGGACGGTGAGAGTGCTCCGGCAGTCCCTGGTGCTGGCGGGCGAACCGCTGTACGGACGCCTGACGCCGGACGGCTACAGTCTGAAGGGGGCGAGCTGGATCAGCAGCGGGCAGCTCGCCAACCGGCTGGCGATCGCGGAGAATGTCAGCGGCCTGCGCCCCGCGGGCAAGCCTGGCGCCTCCAAGGGCGGGGCGGGCGCCGCGGGACAGGCCGGCAGTCCGAAGACCGGCGCCACGCGACAGGCTGGCGCCGCGCAGGCAGGCGCCATGCCGGGCAACGGCATGCAGGCCGGCGACGGCCCGGCCGGCGGCGGACAACAGATGCAAGGGGGAGGCAACCAGGACAACGACATGCAGCCGGACGGCAAGCGGCGCGTCGCCAAGACGCCGCAGCAGGCCCGCGCCTCGCAGCCGGCGTCCGCCAAGCCGGACAGCCGGCAGGAACGCCTGTTCCTGAAGCTGGCCGCGCCTGGCTTCATGTATCGATAGGCTGCGCCATGGATAGACGTCATTTCCTCGGCTTGACCGCTTCCGCCCTGGGAGTCGGCATGACCACGCGGCTCATGGCCGCCCCCGCCACGGACGCCCGGGTGCTGTTCGTGTTTCTGCGCGGCGCGTACGACGCTGCCAATACGCTGGTGCCGGTCACCAGCGATCTCTATTACGAATGGAGGCCCACGATCGCCATCGCGCGTCCCGGAAAGGGCGACGCACAGGCGGCGCATTCCGTGGATTCGGACTGGGGCCTGCATCCCGGCCTGGCCAAGGGCCTGGGCAAGCTGCTGACCGACAAGCAGGTCGTGTTCGTGCCCTTCGCCGGCGTCCCCGGCGTATCGCGCAGCCACTTCGAGGCGCAGGAGTGGCTGGAGCTGGGCATGGCCGGCAAGGACGAGCGGCAGCGCCTGCCCACCGAAGGCATGCTGTACCGGCTGGCGCATGCCATCGGCGGAATCGACGCGGTGGCGTTCACCGACAGCCTGCCCACCACATTCCGGGGATCCGAAAGCGTGGCCAATGTCGGGCTCACCCGCCGCCCCGGCGCAGCCGTCCGCAAGCCCGCGTTGCGGGCCGAGCTGTTGCGCAGTTACCAGGGCAGCCCCCTGGAGCCCTTGCTGCGCGAAGGCATGTCCCTGCAGCGCGAAGTCACCGAAGTGTTCAACCAGGAGATGCTGGACGCGGACCGCGGCGCCAATAGCGTCGGGGGATTCGCGGCGGAGATCCGCCGCGTTGCCCACCTGATGCGGGAACGGTTCAACCTGGCGTTCGTCGATGTGGGCGGCTGGGACACGCATGCCGCCCAGGGCGGCACGACCGGCCCGCTGGCCTCGCGGCTGCAGCAGTTGGGCCAGGGGCTGGCGGCGTTCGCGCAGGATATGGGCCCGGACTGGAAGCGGACCGTGGTGGTGGTGGTGTCCGAATTCGGCAGGACTTTTCGCGAGAATGGCAACCGCGGGACCGATCACGGCTACGGCACGGTCTACTGGGTCCTGGGCGGATCGGTGCCCGGCGGCAAGGTGGCCGGCCGCCAGGTCCGGCTGGCCGGCGAAAAAGACCTGAACCAGGACCGGGACTGGCCGGTGCTCAACGACTATCGCGCCGTGCTGGGAGGCGTGTTCCAGGAAGTGTACGGCTTGAACGCGCAGCAGTTGGCCAAGGTCTACGGGCAGGTGGCGCCCGTCGATCTCTCGCTCGTCAAGCCTTGGGCCTAGCGGTCCGGCGCCCCGGCCGGCAGGCCGGGGCGGGCGCGGCCGCCGGCCTTCAGCAGACCTGTCTTTCCTTCAGCAGCGCGACGATGAGGTCGGCCGCTTCCTCCGCGCTGTGCTCGGCGGTGTCGACCACGATCTCCGCGTCCTCCGGCGGTTCGTAGGGCGAATCGATGCCGGTGAAGTTCTTGAGCTGCCCGCTGCGCGCTTTCTTGTACAGGCCCTTGGTGTCGCGGCGCTCGGCCACGGCCAGCGGCGTATTGACGTAGATCTCGATGAATTCGCCTTCGGCCAGCAGGCTGCGCGCCAGTTCGCGCTCGGACCGGAAAGGCGAGATGAAAGCGGTCATGACGATGAGCCCGGCGTCGACCATGAGCTTGCTGACCTCGGCGATGCGGCGGATGTTCTCCACCCGGTCGGTGTCGGTGAAGCCCAGGTCCTTGTTCAGCCCGTGGCGCACATTGTCGCCGTCCAGCAGGTAGGTGTGGCGGCCATGCGCGTGCAGTTTCTTCTCGACCAGGTTGGCGATGGTCGATTTGCCCGCGCCCGACAGGCCGGTGAACCACAGCACGCAGGCGTGCTGCTGCTTGAGCGCGCTGCGCGCGGCCTTGTCCACGTCCACATGCTGGATATGGATGTTGTGGCTGCGGCGCAGCGCGAAATTCAGCATTCCCGCGCCCACCGTGTTGTTGGTGTGGCGGTCGATCAGGATGAACCCGCCGGTGTCGGGATTGTCGGCGTAGCGATCGAAGGCGATCGGCCGGTCCAGGCCGATATTGCACACCCCGATTTCATTGAGCCCCAGCTTGCGGGCGGCGATATGCTCCAGCGTGTTGACGTTGACCTGGTGCTTGATCGACATCACGCTGGCCGACACGGTGCGGTTGCCTATCTTCATCAGATAGGGCCGGCCGGGCAGCAGGGGTTCCTCGTGCATCCAGACCACGGTCGCGTCGAACTGGTCCGCCACTTCCGGCGGGTCGTCCTTGCCGGAAATGACGTCGCCCCGCGAGATGTCGATTTCGTCGGCCAGCGTCAGCGTGATCGACTGTCCCGCGACCGCGAGCGGCAGGTCGCCGCCGTGCGCGACGATGCGCGCCACCGTGCTCTCCTTGCCGGACGGCTGGACCCGGATGCGGTCGCCGGGCTTGACCGCGCCGCTGGCCACGGTGCCCGCGAAGCCGCGGAAATCCAGGTTGGGACGGTTGACCCATTGCACCGGCAGCCGGAACGGCCGCTGCTGCATGCGCAGTTCGTTGATCTCCACCGTTTCCAGGTAGCCCATCAGCGTCGTCCCGTGATGCCAGGGCATGCGCTCGCTGGGCGCGACGATGTTGTCGCCCTTGAAGGCGGACATGGGAATGTAGGTGACATTCTCGATGCCGATATGCTCGGCGAAGCCGGCATAGTCGTCGACGATCTTGCGGAACGCCTGTTCAGAGTAATCGACCAGGTCCATCTTGTTGATCGCCACCACGATATGCCGGATGCCGATCAGCGATACCAGGTAGCTGTGGCGCCGGGTCTGGGTCAGCACGCCCTTGCGCGCGTCGACCATGACCACGGCGGCGTCGGCCGTCGAGGCGCCCGTGACCATGTTGCGCGTGTACTGCTCGTGGCCGGGAGTGTCGGCGACGATGAACTTGCGCTTGTCGGTGGAAAAGAAGCGGTAGGCGACGTCGATGGTGATGCCCTGTTCGCGCTCGGCCGCCAGGCCGTCGACCAGCAGGGCGAAGTCGATCGCATCGCCCTGGGTGCCCCATTTCCGGGAGTCGGCTTCCACCGCCGCCAGCTGGTCCTCGAACAGCATCTTCGATTCGAACAACAGCCGGCCGATGAGCGTGCTCTTGCCGTCGTCCACGCTGCCGCAGGTGATGAAGCGCAGCAGGCTTTTCTTTTCGTGCGCGCGCAGATATTCGTCGATGTCCGCGGCGATGAGGTCGGATACATGCGCCATCAGAAATAGCCCTCCTGTTTTTTCTTTTCCATGGAAGCGGCCGCGTCGTGGTCGATCACCCGGCCCTGGCGCTCGGACGTGCGCGTGAGCAGCATCTCCTGGATGATCGCCGGCAAGGTGTCGGCCTCCGACTCGACCGCGCCGGTCAGCGGATAGCAGCCCAGGGTCCGGAAACGGACTTTCTTCATCATGGGCACTTCGCCCGGCTGGAGCGGCATGCGGTCGTCGTCGACCATGATCAGCGTGCCGTCGCGCTCGACCACCGGCCGCAGCGCGGCGTAGTACAACGGCACGATGGGGATGTTTTCCAGGTGGATGTACTGCCAGATATCCAGCTCGGTCCAGTTCGACAGCGGAAATACCCGCATGGATTCGCCCTTGTGCTTGCGGGCGTTGTAGAGCTTCCAGAGTTCCGGGCGCTGGTTCTTGGGGTCCCAGCGGTGCTGCTCGGTCCGAAAGGAGAAAATGCGTTCCTTGGCGCGCGATTTCTCCTCGTCGCGCCGGGCGCCGCCGAAGGCCGCGTCGAAGCGGTGCTGGTCCAGGGCCTGCTTCAGGCCTTCCGTTTTCATGACGTCGGTATGGATGGCCGAGCCGTGCGTGAACGGGTTGATGTTCTTGGCCACGCCCTCGGGATTGACATGCACCAGCAGCTTGATGCCCAGTTCCTTAGCCATGCGGTCGCGGAAGGCATACATGTCGCGGAACTTCCACCGCGTGTCGACGTGCAGCAGCGGGAAGGGCGGCACGGCGGGATGAAAGGCCTTCATGGCCAGGTGCAGCATGACGGCGCTGTCCTTGCCGATGGAATACAGCATGACGGGGTTGTCGGCTTCGGCGACGACTTCCCTCATGATATGGATGCTTTCGGCTTCCAGTCGTTGCAAATGGGTCAGGGGCATATCGGGTCTCGGGAAAGAGGATCTTGCGGTGGCGCGGGGCGTCGCGCCCGGGGCGGGGCTCCAGTCGGCGGGCAGGAAAACGGGCGCCAGCCGGTCCTGGCCGTCCAGCCAGGGCCCGAGCCGGTCCGCGCGGCCAAGGTGGCGGTTGGCCAGCACGGCGACGGTCTTGCCCGGGCCGGCGGTGGACAGCAGGTGCAGGAACGCCCGCCAGTCGGCGGCGGCGGGATGGCGCGGCGCCACCCGCCAGGCCATCCGGCCGCGCGGCGTGTGAGCGTAGAGCAGCGAGCGGCCGTGTTCCGGCAGCGCGCGTTCGCCGATCCACCACAGCTTGCTCCCGGCCTGTCGCGCCCGGGCCGAGACCGCCGGGTATTCGTCGTCCAGCCAGGCCCGGATGGCGGGGCTGGACGACGCGCGCGCGGCATCGAGCATGGAGGGGGCCTGCAGGTCCCAGCGCTGCGCGAGCCGCGCCATGTCGCGCCCGGAGACTTCCACCCCGTGGCGCTCGCGCAGCCAGTCGGCCATGCCGGCATGATGCCAGAGCGTTCCCGGCTCGCCGGCCGTCGGCGCGGTGGCTTCCAGCATGGTCCGCAGGAGGGCGGCCTGGGCCGCGGCCGGGATGCGGGCCCGTCCGGCGGCCGGGCGTCCCCGCGGGCCCGTGGCCACGGCGTCCCACCCGCCCTGGAGATAGGCCTTGTGGGCGGCAATGATGGTGGGCGCGCTCAGGCCGGTGGCCTGCGCGACCGCGGCCAGGGTATCGCCGGCCAGGCGCAGTTCCACGGCGCGACGGCGGCGCTCGTTCAGTTGCGCAATGGAACGCGGCGTAGCGGTCGGCGGTGACACAATGCGGGAAACGCCCGGGGCAGGTCTGGGGGGTGGCTCGGAAAGGGCCGCGACTTCCTGCAGTGTAGGAGAAAACTCCATTTGCGGCACTATTAAACATTTATTCAATTTATTCAATATTAAAAGAATTCTATACAATCCTGGCCATGCCGTCCCGGATCTCGTAATGGGATGCGTGTCACGGCTGTCGCCCGCCGTCCCTCCGCAGGAGCCTTGCCGATGTTCCCGTCCGACCGTCCCGAATTGCTCGAGCGCGTGATCGCCATCGTCCGCGCCGCCGGGGGCGTGGTCATGCAGGTCTATGGGACCGACTTCCAGGTCCAGGGCAAGGCGGACGATTCCCCGGTCACGGTGGCGGACCAGCAGGCCGAAGCCCTGATCGTGCCGGCCTTGCGCCAGCTCCTGCCCGACGTTCCCGTGGTGGCCGAGGAAGCGGTGGCGGCGGGCGACATCCCGGCCATCGGCGATTGCTTCTGGCTGGTCGATCCCCTGGACGGCACCAAGGAATTCATCAACCGCAACGGCGAATTCACGGTCAACGTGGCGCTGGTGCGGGAAGGCCGGCCGGTGCTGGGCGTGGTGCTGGCCCCCGCGCTGGACCGCCTGTTCGCGGGCGCGGAAGGCGCGGGCGCCTTCGTCGAGGACGGCGGCGGGCGCCGGCCCCTGGCCTGCCGGACGCCTCCCGCCGAAGGCCTGACCGTGGTCGCCAGCCGGTCCCATGGCGATCCGCAGGCCCTGGCCTCGTTCCTGAACGGCCGGAAGCTGGCCCAGCTCTGCAATGCCGGTTCCTCGCTCAAGCTGTGCCTGGTCGCCGCCGGCGAGGCCGACCTCTATCCCCGGCTGGGCCGCACCATGGAATGGGATATCGCGGCCGGCCACGCCGTGCTGGCGGCCGCCGGCGGGACCGTGCTGACCCTGGACGGCGCACCCCTGGCCTATGGCAAGCCCGGGTTCGACAATCCCCACTTCGTGGCCGCCGGCCTGTGCGCGGCCGGGCCGTAGCGAGGCGGGCGGGGCCGTGCAAAATTCGCGTCGATCGGGTAAGGTGCGGCGCAGCGTGGCCGCCGCGGGCGGGCGGCTCCGGTCAACGGTACGACATAGCGGGCAATGACTCTACTAGTGACGGGCGGCGCCGGCTTCATCGGCGCGAATTTCGTGCTCGATTGGCTGGCCCAGTCGGACGAACCCATCGTCAATCTCGACAAGCTGACCTACGCCGGCAATCCGCAGACGCTGGCGCCCCTGCGCGGCGATCCGCGCCATGTCCTGGTGCAGGGCGATATCGGCGACGCCGCCCTGGTCGGCCGCCTGCTTGCCGAGCACGCGCCGCGCGCGGTGCTGAATTTCGCGGCCGAATCCCATGTCGACCGTTCCATCCACGGCCCGGCGCCGTTCATGCAGACCAATGTGCAGGGCACGTTCAACCTGCTCGAATGCGCCCGCGCCTATCACGGCGCCTTGCCGGCGTCGCGGCGCGACGCATTCCGCTTCCTGCACGTATCGACCGACGAGGTGTACGGGTCGCTGGCGCCCGATGATCCCGCCTTCCGCGAATCCACGCGCTACGACCCGCGCAGCCCGTATTCGGCGTCCAAGGCGGCCTCGGACCACCTGGTGCGGGCCTGGCACCATACGTATGGATTGCCCGTCCTGGTCACGAACTGTTCCAACAACTACGGGCCCTACCACTTTCCGGAAAAGCTGATTCCCCTGGCGATCCTGAACGCGCTGGCGGGCAAGCCGTTGCCCGTATACGGCGACGGCAGGCAGGTGCGCGACTGGCTCTACGTCAAGGATCACTGCAGCGCCATCCGGCGCGTGCTGGAGGCCGGCCGCGCGGGCGCGACGTACAACGTCGGCGGCGGCAACGAAAGGACCAACCTGGACGTGGTGCGCGCGCTGTGCGCGCTGCTCGACGAATTGCGTCCTCGCGCCGACGGCGCCTCGTACGCGCGGCAGATCGCCTTCGTGCCCGACCGGCCCGGCCACGACCGCCGCTATGCCGTCGACGCGCGCAAGCTGGAACGGGAGCTGGGCTGGCGCCCGGCCGAGACCTTCGAGTCCGGCATCCGCAAGACGGTGCTGTGGTATCTCGACCATCCGGACTGGGTCGACGGCGTCGTCAGCGGCGCATACCGGGACTGGATGGCCAGGCAGTACGGCGGGCGGGCATGAACCCGCGGATATTGCTCGTCGGGGGAAACGGCCAGATCGGCTTCGAATTGCTGCGCAGCCTGGCGGTGGTGGGCACGGTGGCCGCGCCCGGCCGCGCGCAATGCGATCTGTCGCGCCCCGATTCGCTGCGCGCCGCGGTGCGCGCCGCGCGTCCCGACGTGGTGGTCAATGCGGCAGGCCATACCGACGTGGACGGCGCCGAACGCGAGCCGGAGCTCGCCATGCGGGTCAACGGGGAAGGGCCCGGGGCCCTGGCCGCCGCGGCCGCCGAGGCCGGCGCCTTGCTGGTGCATTATTCCAGCGATTATGTATTCGACGGCGCCAGGCAGGGCGCCTACGTCGAAAGCGACGCCGCGGCGCCGCTCAACGCCTACGGCCGCAGCAAGGCGGCGGGCGACGCCGCGGTGCGCGCGGCCGGGCCGCGGCACCTGATCCTGCGCACCGGCTGGGTATACGGCCTGCACGGCGGGAATTTCATGAAAACCGTGCTGGAACTGGCTCGCCGGCGCGAGACGCTGGACGTCGTGGCCGACCAGTTCGGCGCGCCCACGGGCGCGGACCTGGTGGCCGACGTCACCGCGCATCTTCTGGCGCGCTACGCCGGCGCGGCGCGCCGGGGCGAGGCGTCGGCGGCGTATCCTTGCGGCACCTACCATGTCTGCGCCGCGGGCGCCACGTCGTGGCATGAATATGCGCGCCGGATCGTGCGCCAGGCCCGGCGGGCCGGGGTCGCGCTGCGGCTGGCGCCGGAGGCGGTCCGGCCCGTCGCCTCCGGCTCCAGCCCGCGGCCGGCGCGCAGGCCGGCCAATTCGCGCCTGGACTGCACGTTGCTGCAGGACACCTTCGGCCTTGCGTTGCCGCCGTGGGAGTCCGGCGTGGAGCGGATCGTGGCCTTGCTGGCCGAACGGCCAAGCGTTGTGCCATGAGGCGGTCCGTCGGCCCCGCATCGGAGAACCTGAAGGAATACCCATGAAGAAGCGCAAGGGCATCATCCTGGCCGGCGGCTCCGGCACCCGGCTGTATCCGGCCACGCTGGCCGTGTCCAAGCAGTTGCTGCCCATCTACGACAAGCCCATGATCTATTACCCGCTCAGCGTGCTGATGCTGGCCGGCATACAGGACGTGCTGATCATCTCGACGCCGCAGGACACGCCGCGTTTCGCCCAACTGCTGGGCGACGGCGCCTTGTGGGGCATGAACCTGCAGTATGCCGTGCAGCCCAGCCCCGACGGCCTGGCGCAGGCCTTCCTGATCGGCGAATCCTTCCTGGGCGGCGACCCGTCGGCGCTGGTGCTGGGCGACAACATCTTCTACGGCCAGCATTTCACCGGCCTGCTGCAGAGCGCGTCGGCCCGGCAGTCGGGCGCGTCGATCTTCGCCTACCGGGTACAGGATCCGGAACGCTACGGCGTGGTCGAATTCGACGCGGGCGGCAAGGCGATCAGCATCGAGGAAAAGCCGCGCCGGCCCAAGTCGCACTACGCGGTGACCGGGCTGTATTTCTACGACGGGCAGGTGGTGGATATCGCCCGCTCCCTGCGCCCGTCGCAACGCGGCGAACTGGAGATCACGGATGTCAACAGCCGCTATCTCGAACTGGGCCAGCTCAACGTGCAGACCATGGGGCGCGGCTATGCCTGGCTGGACACCGGCACGCACCAGTCCATGCTCGAAGCCGGCCAGTTCATCGCCACGATCGAGGCCCGCCAGGGGTTGAAGGTGGCCTGCCCGGAAGAAATCGCCTATCGTCTGGGCTACATCGACGCCGCCCGGTTGGCGCGGCTGGCGGACAGTCTCAAGAAGAACGGCTACGGCCAGTACCTGCTGGACGTGCTGGCGGAAAAGACACACTGATGCGGATCCTCGATACTTCGCTGCCCGACGTCAAGATCCTGGAGCCCGAGGTATACGGCGACGCGCGCGGCTTTTTTTTCGAAAGCTACAACCAGCGCCGTTTCGACCAGGTCCTGGGCCGTCGGGTGGCGTTCGTGCAGGACAACCATTCGCGGTCGGCGCGCGGCGTGCTGCGAGGCCTGCACTACCAGCTCGCGCCGCATCCGCAAGGCAAGCTGGTGCGCGTGGTCGCGGGCGCGGCCTTCGATGTCGCCGTCGACGTGCGCCGCGGCTCGCCGACCTTCGGGCGGTGGGCCGGCGTGGAGCTGACCGCGGAGAACCGGCGCCAGCTCTGGATCCCGGAAGGCCACGCCCACGGCTTCCTGGCGCTGTCGGAGCAGGCCGAGGTGCTCTACAAGACGACCGGCTATGCCCATGGCGAGCTGGCGCGCACGATCGCCTGGGACGATCGCGACCTGGACATCGCCTGGCCCCTGGAAGGCGTCCCCATCCTGTCCGACAAGGACAGGCGGGGCGCGCCGCTGGCCAAGGCCGAGCTGTTCGATTGAGCCGCCATGCCGCGCCCGCAATCCCCGCGCAGGCCTGCGTGCCCGACGGTCCGCCGATGACCGCGCCGCGCCTGATCGTGCTGTCGGCCGGGATGCGGCGCACCGCCGGGCTGGCGGCCCTGCTCGACGATCACCGGCTGGTGTTCAAGGCGCCGCCCGATCCCGGCCCCGGCGATCGCGTGCTGGCGTGGGGACGCCGTCCCAGCGCCCTGCGCGCCGAACGCTACGCGCGGCGCCATGGCTTGCCGGTGCTGCATATCGAGGACGGCTTCCTGCGGTCGGTGGGGCTGGGCCGGGACGATCCGCCTCTGTCGGTCGTGCTGGACGATCTCGGGCTGTACCTGGATGCGTCGCGGCCATCCCGCCTGGAGTCGCTCATCGCCGCGCCGCTGGATGCCGCCCGCGAGGCGCGCGCCGGGGCCTTGATGGCGGCCTGGCGGGACGGCAGGGTGTCCAAGTACAACCATGCCCGCGACGCCGGGGCGGGACTGCCCGACGATTTCGTGCTGGTGGCCGACCAGACCCGGGGCGATGCGTCGGTGGTGTTCGGCGCGGCCGAGGCCGGCAGTTTCCGGCGCATGCTTGACGCCGCGATGGCCGAGCACCCCGGCCGCACGGTGCTGCTCAAGGTGCATCCGGACGTCGTGGCCGGCCGCAAGCAGGGGCATTTCGATCTCGCGCAGGTCCGCAAGCTGCCGAATGTGCGACTGCTGGCGGGCGACGCGCATCCGGCGGCGCTGCTCGAGCGCGCCCGCGCCGTCTATACCGTGACGTCGCAACTGGGATTCGAGGCCTTGATATGGGGCCGGCCGCTGCGAGTGTTCGGCATGCCTTTCTATGCCGGCTGGGGCCTGACGCAGGACGAGCTGCCGGCGCCGGCGCGGCGCGGCGCGGCCTCGCTGGAGCAACTGGTGCATGCCGCGCTGGTCGACTACGCCCGCTATGTCGATCCGGAAACCGGCCGGCGCTGCGAGGTCGAGACGGTCCTGGCCTGGCTGGCCTTGCAGCGGCGCATGCGCCAGCGCTTCCCGCCCGAGCTTACGGCGCTTGCCTTTTCCCGCTGGAAAAAACCCTTCGTGCGCGATTTCTTCGGCGGCAGCGCCGTGCGCTTCGTGCGCCGTCCGCGCGGCGTGGCGCCCGGCGCCGTGCTGGCCGTCTGGGGACGCAAGCACGACGAGGCGCTGGCGACGCGGCCGGCGCCCGCCGCGATCGTGCGGCTGGAAGACGGCTTCATCCGTTCCGTGGGGCTGGGAGCCGATTTCGTGCGGCCCTTGTCCTGGGTGCAGGACGATCTCGGCATCTACTACGACGCCGCGGTGCCGTCCCGGCTGGAATCCCTGCTGGCCGGGGCCGATTTCCCTCCCGACCTGCTGGCGCGGGCCGCCGCGCTGCGCGCGCGCATCTGCGAGGCGGGCATCACCAAGTACAACCTGACCGGCGCCCAGGCCTGGCGCCGGCCCGCGGACGGCCGGCGCGTGATCCTCGTGCCGGGGCAGGTGGAAACCGACGCGTCCATCCGCTACGGTACGTCCGCCATCCGGCGCAACCTAGATTTGCTGCGGGCCGTCCGTGCCGCCGAGCCGCACGCCCGCGTACTGTACAAGCCGCATCCGGACGTGCGTGCGGGGCTGCGCCTGGCCGGGCAGGGCGAGGCGGACGCCGCGCGCTGGTGCGACGAAATCGTCGGCGAGATTCCCTTCCACCAATTGCTCGACGAGGTCGACGAGGTGCATGTCCTGACCTCGCTCGCCGGGTTCGAGACCCTGCTGCGCGGCAAGCCGGTCGTGACCTACGGGCAGCCTTTCTATGCGGGGTGGGGCCTGACGCGGGACATGGCCCTGGCCGGCGACGTCGCGCGCCGGCGGTCCCGCAGGCTGACGCTGGACCAGCTGGTGGCGGCGACGCTCATTCTCTATCCCTCCTACGTCAGCCGGGTGACGCGCCGGTACACCACGCCGGAGCGGGCGCTGCAGGAACTGATCGAATGGCGGATCCAGGGTATGGCGGCGCGTCCGTTCCGCTGGCGGCGCTGGGTGGCGCGGCTGTTGCGCAAGCCCTGAGCCGCGCGCTCAGGGCTCGGCCGAGAACTGCTTGATCCAGTGCGCGGTCGAGGGGTCGCGCTCGGCGATGTCCTCGGCGCTCGGCGCCCGCTCGCCGCGCCATTCGTCGCGTATGCGATGCGCCAGCGCCTTGCCGAACTCCACGCCCCACTGGTCGAAGGGATTGATGCCCCAGATCAGCGCCTGCACGAACACCTTGTGCTCATACAGCGCCACCAGGGCCCCCAGCGCATACGGCGTGAGCCGGGGCAGCACGATCAGCGTGGAGGGCCGGCCGCCGGCGTGCACCTTGTGCCTGGCCAGCCAGGCGCGGCGCTCGGGGTCGGGGTGCGACGTTTCGTCCAGCGCCACGTCGTAGGGCTTGCCCTTGAGCAGGGCCTCGCGCTGGGCCAGGCAATGCGCCAGCAGTTGCTGGTGGTGTTCCTGCCAGCCGTGGTCCGCATGCTGGCAGACGATGAAGTCGACCGGCGCGCCGTCGCTGCTCTGGTGCAGCCATTGGAAGAAGGTGTGCTGGGCGTCGGTCCCGGGCATGCCCCAGACCACCGGGCCCGTGGGGACCTCGACGGGCCGGCCGGCGACATCCGCCGATTTGCCCAGCGATTCCATTTCCAGTTGCTGGAGATAGGGAACCAGGTAGAACAGCCGCGAATCATAGACGGCCAGGTTCTGGGTACAGTAGTCCAGCACATTGCGATTGACCACCGCGGCCAGCGCCATCTGCACCGGCACGTTCTCGGAGAGCGGCGCGTTCAGGAAATGGTCGTCCACCGCGGCCGCCCCGGTCTGCATGCCGCTCACGACGTCCATGCCGACCGTCAGGCCGGTCGCCAGGGAGACCGACGACCACAGCGAGAAGCGGCCGCCCACCCATTCCCAGAACGGGAAGATGTGAGTGGCCTGCAGGCCGAAAGCCTTGGCGGCCTCCGGCTTGGAGGTGATGGCGACGATCTGCTCGTGGGGATTGGCGATGCCGGCGGCCTGCAACCATTCGACCGCCCGCCGGCCGTTTTCGAGGGTTTCGGCGGTGGCGAAGGATTTCGAGACCAGCACCACCAGCGTGTCGTGGGGATCGAGGCCGGAAATGCCGCTTTCGATGGCGTGGCCGTCGATGTTCGAGACGAAGCGGATCTGCCGCCAGGAGCGGCGGTAGCCGAAGGCCGCCGCGGTCAGCCGCGTTCCCCAGTCGCTGCCGCCGATCCCGATGTGCAGCACATTGTGCCAGCGCCGTTCCGAGTCTGCGTTCTGCACGAAGGCCAGGAGGCGGGCGCGCTCGCGCGCGACTTCGGCCACCGGGGAGGGCGCGCGCAGCATGGTGTGCCAGGCAGCGCGGCCTTCGGTGGCGTTGACCTCTCCGCCGCCGAACAGGTCGGCGCGTGCCCGGGCGAAGCCGCGGGCGTCGAGCAGGGCCTGCGCGGCCTGGTCGAGCCGGGGCGACAGGGCCTGGGCGCTGAGGTCGACCTTGATGCCGGCCGCATCGAGGATGCGCAGGGCGCCGACGGTCCTGCCGGTCTGCCGGGCGGCGTCCTGGAAAGCGGCCCATTCGGGCACGAGATGCAAAGGATCGGGGAATGTAGGTTGCAAGGCGGTTCCTAGTCCGGCAAACGGATCGGGGCGGTCCCGGCAGCCCCGGATCGACTGACATTCGGGGAATCTGCGTATCAATTGGACACTATTCCATAGGGTATCATTCCACCCACCATCCGGCGCGGCGCAGCGGCAACAATGCGTTGCTAACCCACGCCAATTCCGGCAATAAAAAATGAAGCCTATCCGCAAAGCTGTCTTTCCCGTCGCGGGCCTCGGCACGCGTTTCCTCCCGGCCACCAAGGCCATGCCCAAGGAAATGCTGCCCGTCGTGGACAAGCCGTTGATCCAGTACGCAGTCGAAGAAGCCGTGGCGGCCGGAGTGACCGAGCTCATCTTCATCACGGGGCGCAACAAGCGCGCCATCGAGGATCATTTCGACTCCATGCCGGAGCTCGAAGCCGAGCTCGAAGCCAAGCACAAGGAGGAGCAGCTTGACGCAGTCCGCAACATTCTGCCTTCCCATATCAAGTGCATCTACATTCGCCAGTCGGCTCCGCTCGGGCTGGGCCACGCCGTGCTGTGCGCGGCGCCGGCCGTGAGCAACGAGCCTTTCGCCGTGCTGCTGGCCGACGACCTGATCGACGCGGAAGTCCCGGCCACGCGCCAACTGATCCAGGTCGCGCATTCGGCCGGGGGCAGCGTGCTGGGCATCCAGGACATCGCCCGCGAGGACAGCCGCAAGTACGGGATCATCGCCGGCGCCGAGGTCAGCGACGACACCTATCGCGTCGAAAGCATCGTCGAAAAGCCCGAGCCCGAGCAGGCGCCTTCGACCCTGGCGGTGGTGGGGCGCTATGTGCTCGAGCCCCAGATCTTCGACTACCTCACGGCCACCGCGCCCGGCGCGGGAGGCGAGATCCAGCTCACCGACGGCATCGCCGCCATGCTGAAGGACCGGCCGGTGTTCGGGCACCGGTATTCGGGCGATCGCTACGACTGCGGCAGCAAACAGGGCTTTTTTTCGGCGACGATGGCGCTGGGCAAGAAATACCATGGGCTTTCCTGAATGAAATAGGACGGCCGATGGGCAGTTCCTTCTTGTCGAGCAACGATTCTTCTCCTGCCTCTGCACCCGCGGCGGCCACGCCCACGACCGTCCCGCCCGCTCCCGCAGCCGCCGGGAACGGCCGTTCCTTCGTATTCCTGCAGGGCGTGTGCTCGCCGTTCTTCGGCGAGCTCGGAGCGGCCCTGCGCGGGGCGGGCGCGAGGGTGTCCAAGGTCAATTTCAACCTGGGCGACGAGGCCTTCTGGCGCCTGCCCGGCGCCAGCGCCTATCGCGGGCCGGCCGAGGCCCTGGGTCCGTTCTACCAGGATTATTTCGCGCGCACCGCCGCCACCGACCTGGTGATGTTCGGCGACCAGCGCCCGGTCCACCAGGCGGCCATCCCGCTCGCCCGGCAGGCCGGCATGCGGGTGCACGTGTTCGAGGAAGGCTATTTCCGGCCGTACTGGCTCACGCTGGAGCGCAATGGCGTCAACGCCGATTCGCAGTTGCCGCGCGATCCGGCCTGGTACCGCGCGGTCGGCGCGCGGCTGCCGCATTATCGCAACGGCCAGGCCTTCGATTCGTCGTTCGCCATACGAGCCTGGCACGACGTGGTCTATCACGCCCACAACCTGCGCAACCGCTGGTTCTATCCGGAATACCGCGGCCATGCGCCCCACTCGGCCTGGAAGGAATACGGCGCCTTCATCGGCAAGGGGCTTGGACTACGCTGGCGCGCCCGGCGCGACCGCCATGAGATCGACCGCCTCATCCGCGACGACCGGCGGTTCTACCTGCTGCCCCTGCAGTTGAACAGCGATTCCCAGATCCGCCAGCATTCCGGGTTCGCCGACATGAACGACGTCATCGCCATGGCCATGGCGTCGTTCGCGCGGCACGCGCCCGGCGATTCCTGCCTGGTCATCAAGAGCCATCCGCTGGATCCCGGACTGGACGACCACGAGGGTACGGTGCGGCGCCTGGCGCGGCAGTTCGACATCGTCGACCGCGCGATTTTCCTGGAAACCGGCCATCTGCCGACGCTGCTCAGCCACACGGCGGGCGTGGCCACCGTCAACAGCACGGTGGGGGGCTCGGCCCTCGTGCATTCGCGTCCCACGATCGTATTGGGCCGCTCGATCTACGACATGCCGGGCCTGACGTTCCAGGGCGGGCTGGATGCGTTCTGGCAGGACGCCGAACCGCCCGACATGTCGCTGTTCGTCCGGTTCCGCAACACGGTCATCCATACGACCCAGGTCAACGGCGGCTTCTATTCCGCGCCCGGCATTGCCATGGCGGTCCGCAACAGCGCCGAGCGCCTGCTCGCCGAACGCAGTCCGCTCGACGCGCTGCTATGACGCCGCCCGTTCCGCCCCTGGTGCTGATCACCGGCGCGACCGGCGGGATAGGCGGCGCGCTGGCCCGGGAATACGCCCAGGCCGGCGCCGACCTCCTTTTGCAGGGCCGCGATGCCGCCGCCCTGGCCGCCCTGGCCGGCGACTGCCGCGAACGGGGAGGGCGCGTGGCCACCCAGGCGCTCGACCTGCGCGACACGGAAACCCTGCTGGCCTGGCTGCGGGAGTCGAGCGCGGCCCGCGCGCCGGACCTGGTCTTCGTCAACGCCGGCGTGAACATCAACATCGGCCCGGACGGCCGGGGCGAATCGTGGGCCGACATCCAGAACCTGCTGGACGTCAACGTCAAGGCGGCTTTCGCCACCGTCGAAGGCGTGCTGCCGGCCATGCGCGCCGCCGGCCGGGGCCAGATCGCCCTGATCAGCTCGCTGGCCGCCTACCGCGGCCTGGCCCTGACGCCCAGCTATTGCGCCAGCAAGGCGGCGTTGCGGGCCTACGGCGAAGGCCTGCGGGACTGGCTCGCGCCGCAGGGCGTCAAGGTCAATGTCGTCATGCCGGGCTATGTACAGTCCCGCATGTGCGCCGACATGCCCGGCCCCAAGCCTTTCCTGTGGCCGGCCGACAAGGCGGCGCGCACGATCCGCCGCGGCCTCGAGCGCAACCGGCCGCGCATCAGCTTTCCTTTTCCGCTGAACCTGGGCTGCTGGCTGCTCTCCGTCATGCATCCCTCGGTCTCGGCCCGCATCCTGCGCTGGCTGGATTACCGTGCCTGAGGGATTCTGGGCCGCCGTCCTGCCGCCTTGCCTGGCCGGCCTGGCGTGCTCGTTCCTCATCGAATCCGTCCTGCGGCCGCGGCCGGCGGCCCCCTGGCGGCGACCCGCGGCCGCCCTGGCCGTCCACGCCGGCGTCTGGATCGCCGCCTTCGCCATCGAGATGGCGCTGTTCCGGCGGCCAGTGTTCGCGGCCGTCAACGTACTCGCGATCCAGGGTGTCCTCGTCCTGGTCAGCAACGCCAAATACCAGGCGCTGCGCGAGCCCTTCGTGCATGCCGACTTCAGCTATTTCACGGACGCCCTGCGCCACCCCCGGCTCTACCTGCCTTTCTTCGGCGTGCGTCTGGCCCTGCTGGCGCTGGCCGGATACGGCCTGGCCCTATGGGCCGGACTGGCGTTCGAACCGGCGGTGGCAGGTCCGCTGGGCATCCCCGACGGCGATCCCGGCCTGGGGAAAACGGCTCCCCTGGGTCGATCCCTGGCCGCCATGGCCATCCTGGCCCTGGCCGGCGTCCTGGTCGCCGCCGCCGCTGGCCGGCGGCTGTCCGCCACCTACATCGACGCGGCCGCGGACCTGCAGACGCTCGGGCTGACGGCTGCGGCATGGGCCTACGCCGTCGCCGAACGCCGCCCGATCCCGCCCGCGCTCCTGCAAGCCGCACCCTTTGCCCGCGACGCGGCCGCCCGGCCCAGCCCGTCCACGCCCGCTGCCCCGGCCATGTCCGCGCGGGCGCCCGGCCCGGGCCGGCTGCCCGACCTGGTCGTGGTCCAGAGCGAATCCTTCTTCGACGTCCGGCGCTATTGCCCCCTCGTACGCCACGACGTCCTCGCCCGCTTCGACACCCTGCGCGAGCGCGCCGCCCTGGCCGGACGCCTTAAGGTCGCGGCCTGGGGCGCGAACACCGTCCGCACCGAATTCGCCTTCCTTTCCGGGCTGGCCGAATCCCGGCTCGGCGTCCACCGCTACAACCCCTATCGCCGTCTCGCCGGCCAGGCCATTCCCACCCTGGCTTCCTACCTGCGCGCGCTCGGCTACCGCACGCTCTGCGTCCATCCCTACGATGGCGCCTTCTATCGCCGCCACCGCGTCTTCCCCGCCATGGGCTTCGACGAATTCGTCGACATCTCCGGCTTTCCCGGCGCCGAGCGATCCGGCCCCTATGTCGGAGACCATGCCGTCGCCGGACGCATCGTCTCCGAGCTCCAGCGTCCCGATCGCAGGCAGCCTTTGTTCGTCTACGCCATTACCATGGAAAACCACGGCCCCCTGCACTGGGAGACCGTCACCGACCAAGACGCCCGCCAGGCCCTGTCCGCCGCCATGCCCCCCGGCTGCCAGGACCTGGTGGCCTATGCCCGCCACCTGCGCAACGCCGACGCCATGTTCGGCCGCCTGGCCCACGCCCTGGCCGCCTCGCCGCGCCCCGCGGGCCTGTGCCTGTTCGGCGACCACGTCCCCATCATGGACGAGGTCTATCGCCACCTGGGCCATCCCGACGGCGACACCGACTACCTGGTCTGGACCAAGGCCGAACCGGCCGGGACCCTCCGCCAGGACCTGCACGCGCACGAACTGGCTCCCGCCTTCCTGCGCCAAATGGGTCTCCTGGCATAACGCCGCACGAATCGACGGCAGAAATCGAAGCAAGCCTCCGACGCAAGCCTTTGCATGGCGCGGGCCTACCCCGGCTGCGGGTGGGGCCTGGCCGGCCAATTGGAGGAAGGGAAGCCCCCGAAGGGGGCCGAGGGCGCGTAATTTTGCGCCCGAGCCGACCGACTTGGCCGGCCAGGCCCCACCCGCAGCCGGGGTAGGCCCGCGCCATGCAAAGGCGTGTTAAGAACTGCCTACGTCAGGGAAGACGAAACGGACCACGCATGCTAATGCCGCCCGCTTTCCTCGGCCAGCACCCGCACCGTCTCCACGATCTGCGCCTCCGTATGCATGCAGCACAGAAAAAATCGCAACCGCGCCGACTTCTCCGGCACCGCGGGATACAGAATGGGCTGCACATTGATCCCCCGGGCGAACAGCGCACCGGACAACCGCGTCGCCCGCAGCGAACTCCCCGTGATCACCGGAACCACCGACAACCCCGCGCACAATCCCGTATCCAGCCCCGCGGCCTTCGCCTGCTCCAGGAAAAACTGCCCTCGCGCCTGCAGCGTCGCCACCCGCTCGGGCACCCGCTGCATTTTCTCCAGGGCCGCCAGCGATGCCGCCGCCACGGGCGGCGGCATCCCCACGCTGTACAGGAAGCCCGGCGCCAGGAACTTCAGGTGCTCCACCAGCGCCGTCTCCCCCGCGATATAGCCCCCGCAGCCCGCCAGCGTCTTGCTCAGCGTCCCCATCCAGATATCGACATCGCTGCCCGCCAGCCCGAAATGCTCCCGTATCCCATGGCCGCGGCTGCCCATCACTCCCAGCGAATGCGCCTCGTCCACCATCAGGAACGCATGGTGGCGGCGCTTGATCTCGATGAACCGCGGCAAGTCCGGATAATCCCCGTCCATGCTGTAGATCCCTTCGAGCACGACCAGCACCCGCTCGAAATGGCGGCGCTGGTCCGCCAGGATCCGGTCCAGTCCTTGCCAATCGTTGTGCGGAAACGGCAGCCTGCGGGCCCCGGAAAGCTGCACCCCTTGCAGCACGCTGTTGTGGATCAGCTCGTCGTGCAGGACCAGGTCGCGCGGACCGAACAGATATCCTATGGTCGAGACATTGGTCGCGTGCCCGCTGACGAACGTCACCGCATCGTCCACCTGGTACAGATCGGCCAGCGCCCGTTCCAGCTCCCGATGAATGGGCCGTTCCCCCGACACCAGGCGGCTTGCCGACACCGATGTCCCGTAGCGCTCGATCGCCCGCACGGCCGCTTGCGCGATCTCGGGATCCCCCGACATGCCCAGATAGTTGTAGCTGGCGTAATTGATGTAATCGGCGCCGTCGATCCGCGTCTGCGCGCGCGCCGTGCCTTCGTGCAGCTTGAAGAACGGACTGTTCACGCCCAGGCGGGCCGCCCCGTCATTGATGATGCGCAACTGGTGGTAGCCGGGATGCAGCGCGAACTTGTAGTGCTGCTCCGGGATCGCCGTTCCCGGCCGGGCCGGCATCTCGACCGCCGGCGCGGGAGCCTGCGGCTGCTTGAGCTTGCGTTCCAGGGCCTGCTGGATCAGTTTGTCTTTGAGCCGGGCAGTCAGGCCCGGCGAAGTCTTGCGGGTATCGGACACAGCGTCAGTGGATCATCCGGGAAGAGGCATGCGTGCCGGATTTCAGGTCGGCGGCCAGTTGCTCGATGGCGCGGGCATCGGCTTCGGCCGCATGCTGCGCCGCCACGCGGGCCACCTGGGCCTCGAGCTCGTCGCGTTCGCCGTCCGCCTCGCCTTTGAGCATGCGGATCAGGCGCTCGGCCAGCCTGTCGATCGTGGGGCTCTCGCTCAAGGCCATCACCGGCAGCCGGATCCCGAAGCGGGCCTCCAGCGCCACGGCGAGTTCCACGCCCATCAATGAATCCAGCCCCAGGTCGTAGACCGAGCCGGAGGCGTCGATCTTGTCGGCCGGCAGGCGCAGGATCTCGCCCACCTCTGCCTTGAGAATCTCGACGATGCGGGCGTGCAGCGCCGGCGGTTCGAGGGTCTCGAGCATGGCGGCGATGTCGTCCGCCTGGCCGTCGTCGCCGTCGCCGCCGGTGGAACGGCGCGCCAGGAATTCGAACTTCGGCGTGCCGGCCGTGGGCAGAAACCGCGCCAGCGATCGCCAGTCCAGGTCCAGCACGCCCATGCCGGAACGTCCGGTGAGCAGGACATCTTCCAGCGCCGCCAAGGCTGCCGCCGAAGGCAGGGCGCTGCCGCCCATGCGGCCCTGCAGGGCGTTCTTGATCTTCTCGTTGCGTGCCAGGAAACCGACGTCGTCGATGGCTCCCCAGCGCACGCAGGTCGCCGGCAGGCCGGCCGCGCGCCGGCGCTCGGCCAGCGTCTCCAGCCAGCCGTTGGCCGCGACATAGTTGCTCTGGCCGGGATTGCCGAACAAGGTGGTGGCCGAGGAGAACAGCACGAAGAAATCCAGCGGCGTGTCCAGCGTGAGTTCGTGCAGGTGGGCGGCGCCCAGCACCTTGGGCGCCAGCACCCGCCGGATCTGGTCGCGGTCGGCATTGCGCACCAGGCCGTCGTCGATCACGGTGGCCGCGTGCACGATGCCCGCCAAGGGCGGCAGGGTCGTGGCGATCCGCTCGAACAGGGCGGCCAGCGCCGTACGGTCCGTGACGTCGCAGGCGGCCGCATGCACGGTCACTCCCCGCGATTCCAGGCCGGCCACGCCGTCGCGCGCTTCGTCGGTGGCGATGCCCGAACGCCCGAGCAGCACCAGGTGGCGCGCCCCTTTCTCGGCCAGCCACTGCGCGGTGCGCAGGCCGAAGCCGCCCAGGCCGCCCGTAACCAGGTAGCTCGCGTCGGCGCGCAGGGCCAGCGCCGGCCGGGCCTGCGGACGCGGCGCGTGCACGGCGCGCAGCGCGTTGCGGTAGGTAACCACCACCTTGCCGATCTGCCGGGCCTGCTGCATGTAGCGGAAGGCATCGACGATCTCGTTGGCGTCGAAGGCCCGGTAGGGCAGGGGGTGCAGCACGCCCTGCTCGAACAGCGCCATCATGTCGCCGAACAGGCGCCGGGTGAGCCCCGGCCGCTCGCGCATGAGCTGATCGGCGTCGATGCCGAAGTAGCTGATGTTATTGCGGAAAGGCCGCAAGCCGATGCGGGTGTTCTCGTAGAAGTCGCGCTTGCCCAGCTCCAGGAACCGGCCGAACGGCTTGAGTACGCCCAGGTTGCGGTTGATGGCCTCGCCGGCCAGCGAGTTCAGGACCACGTCCACGCCCCGGCCGCCCGTGCGTTCCAGGATCTCCTCCGCATATTCCAGGGAGCGGGAATCGTAGATGTGCTCCACACCCATCAGCCGCAGGAAATCGCGCTTTTCCGGCGAGCCGGCCGTGGCATGGATTTCGGCGCCCCGCCATTGCGCGAACTGGACGGCTGCGATGCCGACCCCGCCGGCCGCGCCGTGGATCAGGATCGATTCGCCTTCCTCGAGCCGCGCCAGGTGTTCCAGCGCGTAGTACACCGTGAAGAAGGTGCTGGGGATGGTGGCGGCCGACTCGAACGAGAAGCCGGCGGGAATGGGGGCGATCGCATCGGTGCGGGCCAGCGTGCGCGTGCCGAAGCTCGCCGGTCCGAACCCCACCACGGCATCGCCCGGCCGGTAGCCCCGCACCCGAGACCCGGCGCGCAGGACCACGCCGGCGAATTCCAGGCCCAGCGTCGGGCCGGCAAAACCGTTCTCGACGGCTTCGTCCGACAACAGGCCCAGGGCGTACATGACGTCGCGGAAGTTCAGGCCGGTGGCCCGCACCTCGACTTCCAGCTCGTCGTCGGCGGGCGCGGGGACGGCATGCGATTCCCAACGCAGGTTGCGCAACTGGCCAGGGAATTCGAATCCCAGCCGTACATGGGGGGCGTCGGCCGGATCCGGGGCGGCCGCCGGCAGGCGGGCCAGTCGCGGCGCGATGCGGGCGCCGTCGGCCGCCAGGATCACTTCCTGTTCGGCGCCGGGGTGCAGCAATTCCTGCAGCAAGGCCGCGGCATGTCCGGCGGCGCCGTCGGGCAGGTCCACCAACCGGACCTGGCCGGGATTGGCCTCGTTCATCAGCGTGCGTCCGTACGCCCATGTCGCCGCGTCGTTCAATTCGTGGAGCTCCAGCGGCGCGCCGCGAGGCGCGGCGCCGGCCAGGCCCTGCATGGCGGCGCAGGTGACCAGCCACAGCGTCGGAGCGGCCTGCTCGCGCTCGCAGGCGCGCACCACGGTCGCGGCGAGCGCGCAGCGGTCGGCCTGGCGCTCCAGCAAGGCCGTCGCGTCGTCCTGCGGGCGCGACGTGCCGAATCCGGCGAGCAAGAGCATGTGGTCGATCGCGCCGGACTGCGCTTTCGCCTGCGCGATGCATGCGGCCATTTGGCTCTCGTCGCCCGGGGCGGCGAGCTGCACCCGGTTGCCCGCGGTTTCCAGGCCGCGCGCCACGCTTGCCGCCAACGCTGCCGACGGGCCGGATTCGTCGGCCAGCACCAGCCAGCTCTTCGCTGCGGCATCCGGATCGGTCGACGCGCGCGGCCGGGCGGCGGGCTGCCGGGGCTTGCGGGCGGTGAGCAGATAGCCGCCCGCCAGGCGGTCGGGCGCGAATTCCAGCGGAGCGTCGCAAGGCTCGCCCAGCAATTGCTCCAGCCTTTGCGCCCAGAACGCGGCGGGCTGCTGGCTCGACAGCCTGGCGCCGGCGGGACCGTCGACCCACCAGTCGCGCCGCGCGCCCAGTACGAAATCTATCCACCTGGCGGGGTGCTGGCCGCACAGCAGGAGGGTGCCGCCGGGCGCCAGCCCGGCCTGCGCATATTCCAGCGCGTCGCAGGCTTGCGCCAGGGTGTCGAAATCGACATGCACGATCGCCAGGTCGAAGCGGTCGCCGGCGCCTGTCGTACCGTGCACGGCGACCCGCAACTCGGCGTCCGGGAATTGCTCCTGCAGGCGCTGCGCGGCCTCGGGCAGCGTGTCGTCGAGCGATGCGTAGCAATAGTCCGCCCGCGCGAAATCCAGGGCGGCGCAGCAGGCCGGGCCGAAGACCGGGCCTTCCGCTCCCAGTTCCAGGACCGACAACCGGGCATGCGTGGCGCGGCGCGCGGCCCGCCCGAGCACATTGGCCAGGCAGCGGCCGACGGCATGGGATTCGTCCGGACCCCGCAGCAGGGCCGCCGCGGCCGCATGCGTGGCCCAGGACGGGCGCACGCTGTCGTGGGCGAGCTCGCCGCGCAGCAGTCCGGCCAGGTGCAGGCCGACGCGTCCGACCGCCTGGATGGCGGGGAAATCGTCGGGGTATTCGCGCACCAGGCTGTTCCAGATATCGACGGCGGCAGGCATCTCGGGATCCGGCGCCGCCAGTGTCCAGCCCGACGGCGTGGTCGTCGCCAGTTGTTCCTGCACCGCGCGATCGAGCAGGACGTTGAGCAGCGCGCCGGCGCCCGTGGCCTGCTGGCGGCAGCGCACCGCGGTTTCCGAACTGAGATGGGTCCCGTCTTCGCTCAAGGCCCTGAGCGCCTCGACGGCGAACTGGTCGCACAGGCTGTCCAGCAGGGGGTCGACCTCTGCCGCGTAGCGTTCCGAGCGGCTCCAGCCGCCGTCCCGGACCACGCAGGCCGCGAGCGCCTTGCGCAATCCGGACGCCGCCAGCAGCGGCGCCCGGACCGGTCCCGGAAGCGGGCGGGGACTGCCGACGTAGTCCAGATAGTCGGGGGTCATGGCCGCCGCGGCGCGCAGGCGTACGGAGCGGAAGCGCGCTTCCTGGACGGCGGCGACCTGAGCCCCCTGCGCATCGAACAGCGCGAACTCCGCCAGCAAGGAATGCGGCGCGCGCCGCAGCAGCCGCGCACGGACCACGGCCGGAACGCCGCCGGCACGCAGCGTCAGCCGGCCGATCCTGGCGGGAACGAAGGCCACTCCATGGCCCAGCGCCGGATCGTCCTTCAGCAACTGGATGATCAACTGGAAGGTGCAGTCCAGCACGGCGGGATGCAGCAGCATGGCCCCGGCGAGCGGATCCGCGGCCGGCAGCAGCGCGGCCGCCACGACGCCGGGGGCTTCGTGCCAGCCATGGTCGATCAGGCGAAAGGCCGGCCCGTAGTCCAGGCCCGCCATCCGCGTCAGGGCGGCATGTTCGGCGCCGCTGAAGGTTTCGGCCTGCTGCGGCCGGACGGGCGCGGCCGCGCGCAGGGCCAGGCCGGACGCCTGCTGCAGCAGGCGTCCGGAAGCATGCGCGCTCCAGGCGCCGCCGTTCTGTTCCCTGGCCGACAAGGCGAAGCGGCCATCCGCGGGGTCCACCCGCATGCGCAGCAGCTTGGACGGCTCCTGCGCGAGCAGCAGCGGCGCGTGGATCTCCAGTTCTTCGACCTGGAGGTGATCGCCGGGATAGGCCTGGCGCGCGGCGGCGAGGGCGATCTCGGCATAGCCCGTGCCGGGAAAGACCGTGGCGCCGTCGACGACGTGATCGGCCAGCCAGGGATGCCGCAGGGTATCGAGGCTGCCTTCCCAGGTGTGAGGCTGCTGGGCCAGCGCGTGGCCCAGCAGGGGATGCGCATCGCGCCGCTCGAGCAGGCCGAACGATTGCGCGGTCGTGGGATGCCAGTGGCGCTCGCGCTGCCAGGGATAGCCCGGCAGGTCGATGTGCCGGCCCGACCAGGGAAACAGGATGGTCCAGTCGGGCGTGGCCCCCGCCACGATGGCTTGGCCGGCGGCGGCGCGGACCTTGGCGGGATCGTCGTCGCCGCGCGCGGCGGTGGCGATCACCAGGCCGCGCAGCCCGGCGTCTTTGAGCGCGTGGTTGAGATAGGAGCGCAGCACCGGATGCGGGCCGACTTCGACGAACAGGTTGGCGCCCTGCGTCGTCAGGGCGTCGATGGCCTGCTGGAACAGCACCGGCTCGCGAATGTTGCGCCACCAGTACGCGGCGTCCAGCGCGCCGCCGTCCAGCCGCCCGCCGGTGACCGTGGAGTAATAGGGAATCGCCGACGCGGCCGGCGCCAGGTCGCCGAGGGCTTCCAGCAGCCGCGGCCGCAGTGTATCCATGGCCGGGCTGTGGAAGGCATAGTCCAGGTCCAGGCGCTTGTAGGGCACGCGCCTCTGCGCGAGTTCGGCTTCCAGCAGGTCGAGCTGGTCGGGATGGCCCGCCACGGTGGATCCGGCCGAGCTGTTGGCCCCCGCCACGCAAAGGGACGACAGCCGGTGCTCCTGCAGCAGGGCGGCGAGCTCGCCCTGGCCCAGGCCGAGCGCGGTCATCTGGCCCTGGCCCTTGGTCGTGCCCTGGAGACGGCTGCGGTGGTGGATGACGCGCACCGCCTGCTCCAGCGTGACGGCGCCGCAGGCCCAGGCCGCGGCGATCTCGCCGACACTGTGCCCGACGACCGCCACCGGCTCCACGCCGCGCTGGCGCAGCATGCGGGTCATGCCCACCTGGAGGGCGAACAAGGCGGGCTGGGCGATTTCGGTATAGGCGTAGCGGCCATCGCCATTGCGTCCGGCCAGTTCGTCGGCCAGCGAATAGCCGGCGCGGGGCCGGAACAGCGCGTCGATCTCGTGCAGCGTTTCGGCGAACAAGGGATCGTCGAGCAGGCGGCGGCCCATGCCGGCCCATTGCGAGCCGTTGCCGGAGTAGACGAAGACCGGGCCTTGCGGCCGCGGGATTTCCGTGCCGGACTGCACGCTGCCCGCGTCCACGTGGCCGAGCGCGAATCCGCGCAGCGCTTCGGCGACCGCGGCGGCCGACGTGCCGAACGCCAGCGCCCGGTGCTCGTGCCAGTCGCGGCGGAATGCGGCATGGTAGGCGGCGTCGTAGAATTCGGCGCCGGTCAGGCGCGACAGCGCATCGGCCATATCGCCCGCCGCGGCTTTCAGGGCCTCGGGCGTCTTGCCGCTCACGACCATCGGAATGGGCGCGGTCTGCGCCAGCTTGCGGGGATGCTCCCTGGCCGGCGCGTCGTGGCTGTGCAGGATCACGTGGGCGTTGGCCCCTCCGAATCCGAAGGAATTCACGCCCGCCACCAGCCGTCCGGCCGCCCGCAGCGGCCGCCGTTCCTGGACGACTTCCAGGTTGAGGCCGTCGAAGTCGATGCGGGGATTGAGGGTCTTGATCCCTATGGTCGCCGGGATCTCGCGATGCCGCAGGCAATAGAGGGCCTTGACCAGTCCGGCGACGCCCGATGCGGCTTCGAGGTGACCCATGTTGCTCTTGACCGAACCGATGGGCAGGGGGCGTTGCCGCTCGCGGACCTGGCCCAGCGCCTGCCCGATGGCATGGGTTTCGATCGGGTCGCCGACGGCCGTGCCGGTGCCATGGGCCTCCAGGTAATCGATCTCGCCGGCGCCGATGCCGGCTTGCGCGTAGGCCTGGCGCAGCAGCGCGATCTGGGCGTCGGCATTGGGCACCGTCAGGCCGGACTTGCGGCCGTCCGTGTTGACCACGGTGTTGGCGACCACGGCGAGGATGCGGTCGCCGTCGGCCACCGCGCGTTCGTAGGACTTGAGCAGGAACAGGCCGCCGCCTTCGGATCGCACATAGCCGTCCCCGTCGGCGTCGAACACCTGGCATCGGCCGGCCCGCGACAGCATGGACGCCTTGGAGAAGGAAATGAAACCGTAGGGATGCAGGTGCAGGCTGACGCCGCCGGCCAGGGCCTGTTCGATCTCGCCGGCGCGGATCGCCTGGCAGGCCTGGTGGACGGCCACCAGCGACGACGAGCAGGCGGTGTCCACGGCCATGCTCGGGCCGTGCAGGTCGAAGGCATAGGACAGCCGGTTGGCGGCGATGCTGGCGGTATTGCCCGTGGCCATCGACGCGTCGATGGCGTCCAGGTCGTCCGACATCCGGTAGGAGTAGTCGGCGCTGGCGATCCCTATATAGACGCCGCAATCGCTGCCGCGCAGGCTGGAGGCCGGGATGCCGGCGTTCTCCATCGCTTCCCAGCCCAGTTCGAGCAGCAGGCGTTGCTGCGGATCCATCAGGGCCGCCTCGCGCGGGGAAATGCCGAAGAAGCCGGCGTCGAAGCCGGCGACGTCGCCGATCGAGCCGGCGGCGAACGTATAGGAAGTGCCCGGGTGCGACTTGCCCGGATGCAGGAAGGTGTCGGTGGCCCAGCGCGCCGGATCGACCTGGGTCACCAGGTCCTTGCCGTCCAGGAGGTCGGGCCAGTAATCCCGCGCATTCGTACCGGGAAACCGGAATGCCAGCCCGACGACGGCAACGCGTTTGACCATAAATGCCTTGTCCTTCCAATGCAGAGAGCAGGGTGCGCCGGTCTCCGAAGCCACATGGGGAAACGGGCCGCCGCCGGGCCGGAAGGATCCGTCGCGCGGGGCCGTCGAAGGCAGGCCGCGCGGCCGGGAAATCTCCAGGCCGGCGGGCATTGTAATGGTGCTGAAATGACGAATTGGGGAAAGCGCCAGGTTATGATGGGTGTCGTGTTGTAACGAAAGGGCTGGCCAGGATTAGGCCGGAAGGCCAGGGCGGTTCGGAACACGGGCGGCGGAGAAGCGAATGTGAGCCAATGCTACAATCGGGAAAGCCTATCCGAGTAGGGCCTGTGCCCGCCTGCATGCCAACGTATCCGCCATGACACGAACTACGATCCAGCCTTTGCGCCTTGCGTCGCGTTGATTTTCGTGTCGGATTCGCCCCCCTAGACAGGTCAGACTCCACCAGCAAACACAAAAACGCGGCTTATGCCGCGTTTTCTTTTTCGCTCACAGGATTATCCCGATGGTAGACATCACCTTGCCCGACGGCTCCCAGCGCCAATATCCCGGCCCGGTCACGGTGGCCGAGGTCGCGCAGTCGATCGGCGCCGGGCTCGCCCGCGCCGCCCTGGGCGGCCGGCTGATCGACGGCTCGGGCGAATCCCGGCTGGTGGACGCCAGCCATCGCATCGAACAGGACGCGCGCCTGGCGATCGTGACCGCCAAGGATCCCGACGGGCTGGACCTGATCCGCCACTCCACCGCGCACTTGCTGGCGTACGCCGTCAAGGAGCTCTATCCCGAAGCCCAGGTCACCATCGGGCCGGTGATCGAGAACGGCTTCTACTACGACTTTTCGTACAAGCGGCCGTTCACGCCCGAAGACCTGCAGGCGATCGAAAGGAAAATGGCCGAAATCGTCAAGCGCGACGAGGCCGTCACCCGCGAGGAATGGAAGCGCGACGACGCGGTGGCGTTCTTCAAGAGCATCGGCGAGCAGTACAAGGCGGAGATCATCGCGTCGATACCCTCGAACGAAACCATCAGCCTGTATCGCGAGGGAAGCTTCGTCGACCTGTGCCGCGGGCCGCACGTGCCCTCCACCGGCAAGCTGAAGGTGTTCAAGCTCATGAAGGTGGCCGGCGCCTACTGGCGCGGCGACAGCAACAACGAGATGCTGCAGCGCATCTACGGCACCGCCTGGGCCACCAAGGAAGAGCAGGACGCTTACCTGCACATGCTCGAAGAGGCCGAGAAGCGCGACCATCGCAAGATCGGCCGCGAACTCGACCTGTTCCATTTCCAGGACGAGGCGCCCGGCCTCATTTTCTGGCATCCCAAGGGCTGGGCGCTGTGGCAGCAGGTCGAGCAGTACATGCGCGCGGTCTACCGCGACAACGGCTACCAGGAAGTCAAGGCGCCGCAGATCCTCGATCTCTCGCTCTGGAAGAAGACCGGGCACTGGGACAACTACCGCGAGAACATGTTCACGACGGAGTCCGAGAACCGGGTCTATGGCCTGAAGCCCATGAACTGTCCCGGCCACGTGCAGATCTTCAACGCGGGCCTGCATTCCTACCGCGACCTGCCGCTGCGCTACGGCGAGTTCGGGCAATGCCACCGCAACGAGCCGTCGGGATCGCTGCACGGCATGATGCGCGTGCGCGGCTTCACCCAGGACGACGGCCACATCTTCTGTACCGAAGACCAGTTGCAGGACGAGTGCGCGGCGTTCACCGCGCTGCTCCAGAAGGTCTACCGGGATTTCGGGTTCGACCACGTGCTCTACAAGGTGGCGACCCGCCCCGAAAAGCGCATCGGCTCGGACGAGATCTGGGACCGGGCCGAGACCGCGCTCATGGAGAGCCTGCGCCGCGGCGGCTGCGAGTTCGAAATCACGCCCGGCGAGGGCGCGTTCTACGGCCCCAAGATCGAATACACCCTCAAGGACGCCATCGGCCGCCCCTGGCAATGCGGCACCATCCAGGTCGATTTCTCGATGCCGCAGCGCCTGGGCGCCGAATATGTCGACGCCCATGACCAGCGCCGCACGCCGGTCATGCTGCATCGTGCCATCCTGGGTTCCCTGGAGCGTTTCATCGGCATGCTGATCGAAAATCACGCGGGCGCCATGCCGCCGTGGCTCGCGCCGGTGCAGGCAGTGGTCTGCTGCATTTCCGAGCCTTCCGCCGAATATGCGTCCGAAATCGCGCAAAGCCTGAAAAAACAAGGATTTAGGGTCGATTGTGATTTGCGTGGCGAAAAAATCACTTATAAAATTCGCGAGCACAGCCTGCAAAAGGTGCCGTACATTCTCGTCGTAGGCGAGAAAGAGCGCCAGGCCGGCGCCGTCGCCGTGCGCGGCCGGGGAGGAATCGATCTGGGCGTCATGCCGTTGTCCAGCTTCACGGACAGGCTGCACCAGGACGTCGCCGACCGTCGCGACGCCGAACCGCCCCAAGCGCAGGCCGCCTGATTCATTTCTTTCAATTTTTCAAGGAGTCGTCAACATCGCCACCGACAAGCCCCATCGCATCAACGGTGAAATCCGCGTCCCGGAGGTGCGCCTGATAGGTCTGGAAGGAGAACAGCTCGGCATCGTCAAACTGACCGATGCGTTCCGCCTGTCCGAGCAAAGCGACGTGGATCTGGTGGAAATCGCGCCCAACGCCGATCCTCCGGTCTGCCGCCTGATGGACTACGGCAAGTTCAAATACCAGGAACAGAAGCGCCAGTCCGAGGCGCGCGCCAAGCAGAAGGTCATCCAGGTCAAGGAAGTCAAGTTCCGCCCGGCGACCGACGAAGGCGACTATCAGGTCAAGCTGCGCAATCTGCGCCGTTTCCTCGAAGAGGGCGACAAGGCCAAGGTGACCTTGCGATTCCGGGGTCGCGAAATGGCGCACCAGGAATTGGGCATGCGAGTGCTTGAGCGGGTGCGCGACGACCTGACCGAGATCAGCCAGGTCGAGGCCATGCCCAAGCTGGAAGGCCGGCAGATGGTCATGGTGCTGGCGCCCCGCAAGAAAAATCCTCCCAAGCCCGGCGATTCCGCCTCCTGATCCTCTCATGCCTAAAGGTGGCGCGTCCGCTCGTGCAGACGCGCCACCGGCCTACGGATAGTCCGACATGCATGTCCTGTTCATCGTGGATCCCTTGCCGCTGCTCAAGGCGTACAAGGACAGTTCGGTCGCCATGATGCGCGCGCTGGTCGCGCGCGGGCACACGCTCAGCGTGGCTCTCCAGTCCGACCTGTTCATCGACGGCGGCCGGGTGCATGTGGCCGCGCAGCCGGTCGAGCTGGCCGAAGGCGCCGATCTGCATGGCCACGAATGGTGGCGCGACCGCGGCCCGGCGGCCGAGTCGGAGCTTTCCGCCTTCGACGCCGTGCTGATGCGCAAGGATCCGCCGTTCGACATGGAGTACGTGTACGCCACGCACATGCTGGAGTATGCGCAGGCCGCGGGGGCGCGGGTCTTCAATTCGGGCGCGGCCATCCGCAATCATCCCGAGAAGCTGGCCATCACCGAGTTCCCGGAACTGGCGGCGCCCACGCTGGTCACACGCGGCATGACCCGCATCAAGGCCTTCCATGCGCGCCACCACGACGTCATCGTCAAGCCGCTCGACGGCATGGGCGGCACGGGCATATTCCGCCTGCGGGCGCAGGAGCCCAATCTCAATGCGATCCTGGAAACGCTGACGGCCAACGGCACGCGCAACATCATGGCGCAGCGCTATATCCCCGAGATCGCACAGGGCGACAAGCGCATCCTGCTGATCGCGGGAGAGCCGGTGCCGTATGCGCTGGCCCGCGTGCCGCTGGCCGGCGAGACCCGGGGCAACCTGGCGGCCGGCGGCCGCGGGGTGGCCCGGCCCCTGTCGGCGCGCGATCTCGAGATCGCGCGCGCCGTCGGCTCCAGGCTGGCCGCGCGCGGCCTGCTGCTGATCGGGCTGGACGTGATCGGCGACTACGTCACGGAGATCAACGTCACCAGCCCCACCTGCTTCGTCGAGATCACCGAGCAGACCGGCTTCGACGTCGCCGCCCGCTTCGCCGAGGCGCTCGAGGCCGCCGCCGGTCCGGAATCGCGGTCATGATAGGCATCGTGCTCGTGGCCCATGCCCCGCTCGCGTCGGCGCTGGCCGATTGCGCGCGCCACGCGCTGGGCCAGCTCGAGCGCGTGGCGATCTACGACGTGCAGGCCGACGACGATCCCGACGCCGATGCCGGGCGCCTGAGCACCGTCATCGCCCAGGTCGACGACGGATCGGGTGTCCTGGTCCTGACGGACCTGGTGGGGGCCACGCCGTCCAACGTGGCCTGCCGGGCGTCCAAGCTGGCCCGCGGCCGGGGGATCGCCTGCGAAGTCCTGGCAGGGGCCAACGTTCCCATGCTGCTGCGAGTCCTGAATTATCGCGACCTGCCGTTGGCACAGGCCGGCGCCCGCGCATTGGCCGGCGCCTCGCAAGGTGTGCTGCGCGTCGACTGATTCCGTCCCTACCCCCATGCCCAGGCGGCTTGCCATTCCGAAAACACCATGCCTACACTAGACGTCATCATAAGCAACAAGTTGGGACTGCACGCACGGGCGGCCGCCAAGCTGACCCAACTGGCGAGCAAGTTCAACAGCGAAATCCACATCTCGCGCGGCGCGCAACGGGTGAACGCCAAGAGCATCATGGGCGTCATGATGCTGGCGGCGGGGCTGGGCGTGACCGTCAGGCTGGACGCGACCGGCAACGACGCCGAGCAGGCGTTGTCGGAGATGCAGGCATTGTTCGATGGCAAATTTGGTGAAGCAGAATAAGCGCGCCCGCCCGGTCGCCGCAGGCGTCGCGGTCTCGACCGTGGAGTCCGCAACGACCGTCGACGGGACTGGCGCGACCGGCCCGGTCCTTTGCCTGTACGGGCAGGGCGTGGCCCGCGGCTACGCGATCGGCCGTGCCGTGGTCATGGGCGCGGCGGCCCTGGAGGTCGCCCACTATCGCATTGGCCCCGGAGACGTCGCGGCGGAAAGCGCGCGCCTGCTCGAGGCCTTGCGCGTGGCGCGCGAAGAACTGCAGCAACTGGCCGACGGCCTGCCCGAGGACGCGCCGCGCGAACTGGGCGCGCTGCTGCATGTGCACGCCCTGCTGCTGGCCGATCCTTCGCTGGCCGAACAGACGCTGGGCCTGATCGCCCAGCGTCACTACAACGCCGAATGGGCCCTGACCACGCAAGGGCAGATACTCGGCGAGCAGTTCGCGGCCATGGAGGACGAGTACCTGCGCGAGCGGGGCGGCGACGTCCGCCAGGTGATCGAGCGGGTCCTGAACGTGCTTGCGGGTTCGCCGGCGCTGTTGCCGCTGGCCACGCCGGCCGATACCGACGAGCCGCTGGTGGTGGTGGCCCACGATATCTCGCCCGCCGACATGATCCGGCTGCGCGGCGGACGCTTCTCCGCCTTCGTGACCGACCTGGGCGGAGCGACCTCGCACACCGCCATCGTGGCGCGCAGCATGGGCCTGCCCGCCATCGTCGCGCTGGGCAATGCCCGCATGCTGGTGCGCGACGGCGACACGCTGATCGTGGACGGCGAAACGGGCGCGCTGGTGGTCAACCCGCCTCCCGCCGTGCTCGACGAATACCGGGCCCGCCGCCGGGCCTATGCCAGGGAGCGTGCCGAGCTGGAATTGCTGCGCGACGAGCCGGCGGTCACGCTCGACGGCATCGCCATCACGCTGAACGCCAATATCGAGCTGCCCGACGAAGCGCCGCTGGCGCGCGACTCGGGGGCGCAGGGCATCGGCCTGTTCCGCAGCGAATTCCTGTTCATGGGGCGCGAGCAACTGCCGGACGAAGAAGAGCAGTACCAGGCGTACTCTTCCGTGGTCAAGGTCATGGCCGGGCGTCCGGTCACCATCCGCACGCTCGATGCCGGGGCCGACAAGGCCCTGGACGGCGAGGCCACGGTGGCGACCAATCCGGCGCTGGGCCAGCGCGCCATCCGGTATTGCCTGGCGCGTCCGGAAATGTTCCGGACGCAGTTGCGGGCGATTCTCCGGGCCTCGGCTCATGGTCCCGTGAAGCTGCTGCTGCCGATGGTGGCGCACCTGCACGAGGTGCATGCCGCCCGCGCGGCGCTGGAGCTGGCGCGCGCCGAACTCGATACCCGCGGCCAGGCTTATGCGCGCGACATTCCGCTGGGCGCCATGGTCGAAGTGCCCGCCATCGCGATCGCCATCGAGCCCTTCGCGGAAGCGCTCGATTTCCTGTCCATCGGGACCAATGACCTGATCCAGTACACGCTGGCCATCGACCGCGGCGACCACGACGTGTCCTCGCTGTACGATCCCCTGCATCCGGCGGTGCTGCGGCTGATCGCCCACACCATCAATGCCGGCGCGCGCGCCGGCAAGCCGGTGGCGGTGTGCGGCGAGATGGCGGGCGATGCGCGCCTGACGCGGCTGCTGCTGGGGCTGGGCCTGACCGAGTTTTCCATGCATCCCCAGCAACTGCTGGACGTCAAGCGCGAGATCCTGCGCGCGCATACCAATGCCTTGCGGGTCAAGGTGGCGGCCGCGCTGAACCGGGCCCAGGTCATCGATCCCGACGCCTTGCAGCAAGCCTGACGTTCGTGCGGCCGAACGAACCGGGGCGCCGCGCCCGGGTTCGTTGCGCCGTCGGCCAGGCCCGTCAGGCCGGCTGCGGCGCCGCGGCGCGCGGTCGGCGGCGGATGAGCAGCGCGATCAGGGCCGCCGCCAGGCCGGTGGTCCCGGCCAGCACGAAGGCCATGAGGTAGCTGCCGGTCGCCTGGCGCACGAAGCCGGCCATCCAGGCGGCGCAGGCCGCGCCCAGTTGGTGGCCCGCCACGATCCAGCCGAACACCACCGGTGCGTCGCGTTCGCCGAAGGCTTCCGTGGCCAGGCGCAGCGTGGGCGGCACCGTGGCGATCCAGTCCAGGCCATAGAAGATGGCGAAGATCGACAGGCTGTAGAACGAGAAATCGGAATAGGGCAGGTAGATCAGCGACAGGCCGCGCAGGCCGTAGTACACGAACAGCAGCTTGCGCGGATCGTAGCGGTCGGTCAGCCAGCCCGAGGCCGTGGTGCCGACCAGGTCGAACACGCCCATGAGCGCCAGCAGGCCGGCCGCCTGCACCTCGGCGATGCCGTGGTCGCCGCACAGCGAGATCAGGTGCGTGCCGACCAGGCCGTTGGTGGTGAATCCGCATACGAAGAACGTGGCGAACAGGTACCAGAACACGCGCGTGCCGGCGGCGCGGCGCAGGGCGCCGAAGGTGGCGGCCACCAGGCCGGTGCGCGGCGCGGGAGCCGCCGGCAGGGTGCCGGGTTCGCTGCCGTACGGCACCATGCCCACGTCGGCGGGCCGGTCGGGCACCAGCCACGCGACCAGCGGCACCATGGCCAGGGCGGCCGCGGCCACCGCCCATACCACGCGGGTCCAGTCGCCGGAAGCCGCCAGGCCGGCCAGCACCGGCAGGAACAGCAGGTTGCCGGTGGCCGTGCTGGCGGTCAGCAGTCCCATCATCAGCCCGCGGCGCGCGGCGAACCAGCGGTTGACGACGGTGGCGCCCAGCACCACGGCGACCGCGCCCGACGCCATGCCCGAGAACACGCCCCAGGCGAGCAGCAGGTGCCAGCTCTGGGTCATGTAGGCGCTGGCGGCGCTGGAACCCGCCATGACCAGCAAGGCGGAAAGAAGCACGCGGCGCAGTCCGAAGCGTTCCATCGCGGCGGCGGCGAAGGGGCCCATCAGGCCGTAGAAGAAGATGCCGACGGCCGCGGCCAGCGAGATCGACGAGCGGCTCCAGCCGAAGCTTTCGTGCAGCGGCACCAGGAGCACACCGGGCGTGGCGCGCAGCCCGGCCGAGATCAGCAGGCAGAAAAAGATGACGCCGACGACCACGAAGGCGTACCGTTGGCCCAGGCGGGGAAAGGGAGGAGAGGGGCGGGACAGGCTCATGTTACCGACCGGTACGGGAATGAAGGCGTATAATACGTACCGGTCAGTAACATCGTCAAGCCTTTTCGCCAGGACCGCCTTTGCCTGGGAGCCCGCCATGGCCAGAAAATCCGTCTCCGCAGAACCCCCGCGCACGCCGGCGCGCCCGGCGCCGGCCGCCGACCGTATCCGCCGCAGCGCGCGCGAATTGTTCTACCTGCGCGGCATCCGGGCGGTGGGCGTCGACGCCATCGTGGCCGAGGCCGGCGTCACCAAGCCCAGCCTGTATCGCAGCTTCCCGTCCAAGGACGAACTCGCCGCTTCCTACCTGCGCGACTACGAGGCCGAATTCTGGCGCCGCTTCGACGCTGCGGTCCAGGCTCATCCGGGCGATCCGCGCGCCCAGGTCCTGGCATATTTCGACGGCCTGGCCGAACGCGCCACGCGGCCCGAAGGCTATCGCGGCTGCGGCCTGAGCAACGCCGTGGTGGAGTATCCGGAGCCTGACCATCCGGCACGCCTGGTGTCGGTGGCGCACAAGCGCGAACTGCGCGAGCGCCTGGCCGCCATGGCGCGCGACATGGGCGCGCGCGATCCGCAGGCGCTGGGCGACGGCCTGTTGCTGATGCTCGAAGGCGCTTTCGTCTCGGGGCAGATCTTCGGCGCGGACGGTCCGGCGGTGCACTTGCGCGCGGCGGCCGACCGCTTGATCCAGGCCAGCCTGTAAGGCGCCGCGCCCGTGCCGCAAATGGAAACGACGCCGCGCGGCGTCGTTCGTTTGTTGGTCTTGCCGCCTGTCCGGCGGTTTCCCCTGGGGGCGGCAGGGCGGGCATGCGGCCCGCCCCGGCGTTTCAGTTGTGATAGGCGGATTCGCCGTGGCAGGTGATATCCAGGCCCTCGCGCTCGGCGTCCTCGGCCACCCGCAGTCCGCATACCTTGTCGGCGATCTTGTACGCCACGAAGGCCACGACACCCGACCAGACGATGGTCAGCAGCACGCCCTCGAGCTGCACCAGCACCTGTCCCGCGACCAGGCCCATGCTGTCCAGTCCCGGCCCGCCCAGCGCCTGGGCGTTGAAGACGCCGGTCAGGAGGGCGCCGACGATGCCGCCCACGCCGTGCACGCCGAACACGTCCAGCGTGTCGTCGGCCTTGAGCATGCGCTTCAGGCCGTTGACGCCCCACACGCAGATGATGCCCGCGATCACTCCGATCACCAGCGCGCCCACCGGCCCGACCAGGCCCGCGGCCGGCGTGATGCCGACCAGGCCGGCGACCGCGCCGGAAGCCGCGCCCAGCATGGAGGGCTTGCCCTTGATCGCCCATTCCGTGAATACCCAGGCCAGCACCGCGCCAGCCGTGGCCACCAGGGTATTGAAGAAGGCCAGGGTGGCGATTTCGTTGGCGGCCAGCGCGGAGCCGGCGTTGAAGCCGAACCAGCCCACCCACAGCAGCGAGGCGCCGATCATGGTCATGGGCAGGTTGTGGGGCTGCATCCCTTCGCGGCCGTAGCCGATCCGCTTGCCGATCACGTAGGCGCCGACCAGGCCCGCGATGCCGGCATTGATGTGGACCACCGTGCCGCCGGCGAAATCGAGCGCGCCCTTGGCGAACATCAGGCCCGGGGTGTCACCGCCGTACCAGACCATGTGGGCCATGGGCACATAGGCGAAGGTGAACCAGATCACGGTGAAGACCAGCACGGCCGAGAAGCGCGCGCGTTCGGCGAAGCTGCCCACGATCAGGGCGCACGTGATGCCGGCGAAGGTGGCCTGGAACGAGGCGAAGAGGATCTCGGGCAGGCTGCCGGACATGGCGAACTTGCCGTCGGCCGGGTTGAACATGCCCGAGAAGAACAGCCGCGAGAAGCCGCCGAAGAAGGCGCTGCCGTCGGTGAAGGCCAGCGAGTAGCCATACACGAACCACAGGACCACCGCCACGCAGAACGCGCCCAGGACCTGCATGAGCACCGACAGCATGTTCTTGGCGCGCACCAGTCCGCCGTAGAACAGCGCCAGGCCCGGCGCGACCATCATCAATACCAGCAGGGTGGAGACCAGCACCCACGCGATATCTGCTTTATCCATGTTCAAGCTCCAGTGTCGTTGTCTTGCGGTTACAGCGCGGCTTCGCCCGCTTCGCCGGTGCGAATGCGGATGACTTGTTCGAGGGGAGCGACGAAGATCTTGCCGTCGCCGATCTTGCCCGTATGGGCCGCCTGCTCGATGATCTCGATCGCCTGATCGACCAGGCTGTCCGGCATGGCCGCCTCCACCCGCAGCTTGGGCAGGAAGTCGACCGCGTATTCCGCGCCCCGGTAAAGCTCGGTATGGCCTTTCTGGCGGCCGAAGCCCTTGACCTCGGTCACGGTCAGTCCCTGGACCCCGATCCCGGACAAGGCCTCCCGGACCTCGTCGAGCTTGAAAGGCTTGATGATGGCGATGATGAGTTTCATGGCGATTCCTCGTGATTTGCGCAGGCACCGATGCAAAAGCAACATCCGTGCCAGGTTTCCCCGCAGAGGAAACCAAGCGCAACGGGCGGGATGGGAAGCGCTGTGGAGGCGGCGATGCACGGATCTGGTGCGCGCGCACCCGGGCCATGCACCATGTTGGTTGCGCTTTGTCCGCGAGCGGTGCGCCGGGGCCGGCGGGCGCGAGGCGAACTTGCGTGGGCCGGGAACCGCCCGGCTGCGTCGCCGGCACGGCCCCATTAAAATAGGATCGTCCAGAACGATATCCCGGAGAGTCCGACATGAATCGCACCGAATGGCTGGAAGATCTCCAGAAGAACATTTCCGATCTCATCGCCCGCAGCCCGGCGGCCGACTTCGAGCGCAACGCGCGCGCCATGCTGACCCAGGCGCTCTCCCGGCTGGACCTGATCACCCGCGAGGAATTCGACGTGCAGGCCGAGCTGTTGTCCCGCACGCGGGCGCGTGCCGATGCCCTGGAAGCGCAGATCCAGGCCCTGGAGGCGCGGCTGGCGGCGCTCGAAAAATAGGACGCCGGCAGGGCGCCGGTTCCCGCGCAGCCCCCTGTCCAGGCTGTCGCTTTACCGGGACGTTTCGGTCCCGGTGCGGCTCCACGCCGCCGGCCTTGATCGCACACTGTGGTTTTCGAGCCAACAGAAACGATCGTGACGCTTGCGGTACTCGCCAGCCGGGCCTTGTCCGGACTGGATGCGCCCGCCGTGCGGGTGGAAGTCCATCTCGCCCCCGGGCTGCCGGCCTTCTCGGTGGTCGGCCTGCCCGATGCCGGCGTGCGGGAAAGCCGCGAGCGGGTGCGCGCGGCGATATCCAGCAGCGGACTGGAGTTTCCGTCCGGACGGATCACGGTCAATCTGTCGCCGGCCGACCTGCCCAAGGAATCCGGACGTTTCGACTTGCCGATCGCCGTCGGGGTGCTGCTCGCTTCGGGCCAGGTCGCCTTGCCCGAGCTGGCGTCGGCGACACCGGAGGCCGGGGCGCCCGCGCTCGCCGGCCTGGTGCTGGCCGGCGAACTGTCGCTGACCGGGGCGCTGGTTCCGGTGGCGGCTGCGCTGGCGATTGCCCTGGCCGTGGCGCGCAGCCAGCCGGGAGCCACGCTGATCCTGCCTGCGGCCAGTGCGGCCCAGGCCGCCCGCGTGCCTGGCCTGCGGGTATTGCGCGCGGACACCCTGGCCGAAGTGGTGGCGCACCTGAGCGGCCTGGCGCCGCTGGCCGAGGCCGTGGCCCCGGCGCCGCCGCCCGCGGCGCCCGACGCCTGCCTGTCCGAGGTCCGCGGCCAGGCTGCCGCCCGCCGGGCGCTCGAAGTCGCCGCGGCGGGCGGCCACAGCCTGCTCATGATCGGGCCGCCGGGGGCGGGCAAGAGCATGCTCGCGCGTCGCCTGCCCGGCCTGTTGCCGCCGCTCGCGCCGGAGCAGGCGCTGGAGGTCGCCGCGGTCGCCGGGCTGTCCGGCGGCGAGGCGTCCCTGTCCGACCGTCCGCCGTTCCGGGCGCCGCATCATGGCGCTTCCGCCGCGGCGCTCATCGGCGGCGGTTCCCGGCCGCGGCCGGGCGAGATCAGCCTGGCGCACCGAGGCGTGCTGTTCCTGGACGAACTGCCGGAATTCGACCGGCGCGTGCTGGAGTCGCTGCGCGAGCCGCTGGAAACGGGGCGGGTCGCCATTGCCCGGGCGCTGCGCAAAGTGGAGTATCCCGCGCGGTTCCAGTTGGTCGCGGCCATGAATCCCTGCCCTTGCGGCTGGCTGGGACATCCGGTGCGCCCCTGCACCTGCCCGCCGGACCGCGTGGCGCGCTACCGGGGCCGCCTGTCCGGTCCCGTAATGGACCGCATCGACCTCCAGGTGGAGCTGCCGGCCCCGGAAACGGATTGGCTGGACTTGCCGCCCGGCGAGCCGTCGGCGGCCGTGCGGGACCGGGTCGGGGCCTGCCGGGCCCGCCAGGCCGGGCGGCAGGCCGGCCTGAACGCCGCCCTGGAGCCGGCGGCGCTGGACGAGGTCTGCGCGATGGACAAACCGGCCCGCGAGTCGTTCAAGCACGTCATGGCCCGCCTGGGATGGTCGGGGCGGGCCGCCCACCGGGTCCTGAGGGTCGCGCGCACCGTGGCCGACCTGGCGGCGAGCGAGCGGATCGGGGCCGCTCACGTGGCGGAGGCGGTGCAGTACCGGCGGCCGCTGGGGTAGGTGCGCTGCCCCGCAGACACGCTGGCCGCCACGAACGCACCGGTTGGCGTCATGGCGTCGTTGTAAATCCTTGGCATGTGTTGACGGATCGCTTCGTCGCCTCGGCCGGTTTCGGAGCGGGCTACGATTTGTACAATCGCCGCCTGCCAGACTCAGGGAACTGGAGGCCGAGACCGGGGCGCCCGGAAGGAAGGCGCTGTAATCGCCACTCCACCTTCAACGGCTTGGAAATACATCCTACGGGAAACGCTTCATATGAAAATCCTCCGACTGGGCAAGGTGGCCGTCGTCGCGACCATCGCAGCGCTCGCGAGTGTCGTCGCCTTCGGCAATATCACCGACTACGGCAGCAATTTCGCCTTCGTCCGCGGCGTGATGTCGATGGATACGATCTTTCCCGATTCACGGATCGCCTGGCGCGCCGTCACGTCGCCGGCCTGGCATCATGCAGCCTATCTGCTGATCATCCTCACCGAGCTGGCCGTGGCCTGCTTTTGCTGGACCGGCGCCGTCGCCATGGCCCGTTGCATGGGAGCGGATGCCGACGGCTTTCACCAATCCAAGCGCATCGCCATCGCCGGCCTGACGCTGGGCTTCCTGCTGTGGCAGTTCGGCTTCGCGGTCGTGGCGGCCGAATGGTTCGGCATGTGGATGTCGGAACAATGGAATGGCCAGGAGTCCGCCTTCCGCTTTGCGATGGTCATCCTGGGCGCCCTCGTGTTCGTCGGGATGCGCGACGGCGAATGAGTCGCCCGCGTGCCGGATTGTTTGATTTCATGCATACGTGCAATCATCGCTCCCGAAGCGTACGAGTCGCGCCGGTGTAGTTTGCGCGGATAAAGGGCGGCGTGACCCTCGCCGGCCGCTCTTGTCGTTCGCCCGAACGCCCGTCCGAGGGAGCGGCGGCCTCCCGCCGGGGCGGGGCAGGCGGCGCAGCGCATATCCCGCTCGACAAGACAGGAAAAATCACCGTATAATCAAAGGCTTTTCCGGGTTAGCCCCGGAGAAGCGGTCGGCGAGACGGCCCGCGCCCTGGGGGCGAGGCCTCCTTCGACGGCCGATTGAACCGTGACCACCGGGTCGGACAAGTCCTGCAATCTTCGGCGCAGGCACCTGGCGTCACCAGAACAGGAATCATCATGCCCAAGATGAAAACCAAGAAAAGCGCGTCCAAGCGCTTTCAGGTTCGCGGCAGCGGATCCATCAAGCGGGGTCAGGCGTTCAAGCGTCACATCCTGACCAAGAAAACGACCAAGAACAAGCGCCATCTGCGCGGTTCTGCCGCGGTGCACGAGACCAACGTCGCCTCGGTCAAGGCCATGATGCCTTTCGCTTGATCACAGGAGCCACGATATGCCTCGCGTCAAACGCGGCGTTACCGCCCGCGCCCGCCACAAGAAAGTCCTCGCCGCCGCCAAGGGTTACCGCGGCCGCCGCGGCAATGTATTCCGCATCGCCAAGCAGGCGGTCATGCGCGCCGGGCAGTATGCCTATCGCGACCGCCGCAATAAAAAGCGCACGTTCCGCGCGCTCTGGATCACCCGCATCAACGCCGCCGTGCGCGAGCATGGCGTCACCTACAGCAGCTTCATCGCCGGCCTGAAGAAGGCCTCGATCGAACTCGACCGCAAGGTTCTGGCCGACATGGCTGTGCACGACAAGCCGGGCTTTGCCGCCGTGGTGCAACAGGCCAAGTCCGCCCTGGCCGGCTGATCCGCGCGCATGCGTTGCTGCAAACGGGGCCGTCAGGGTCCCGTTTGCGTTTTCAAGGCTGTAATTCCATGACATCCATGGTCGACGATCTGGTTTCCCAGGCACAGGAACAATTCGCCGCCGCGGGCGACGCCGCGGCGCTCGAGAACGCCAAGGCCCGCTTCCTGGGCAAGCAGGGCGCGCTGACCGGCCTGCTCAAGGGCCTGGCGCAACTGAGCCCGGAAGAAAAACGCGAGGCCGGCGGCCGCATCAACCAGGCCAAGACGCGCATCGAAGACCTGCTCAACGCCCGCCGGGCGCAACTGGCGCAGGCCGAGCTGGAGCAGCGCCTGGCGTCCGAGACCATAGACGTCACCCTGCCGGGCCGCGGACGCGGCCCGGGCGGCATCCATCCCGTCATCCGCACGTGGCAGCGGGTGGAAGCCATTTTCCGTTCCATCGGCTTCGACGTCGCCGACGGCCCGGAAATCGAGAACGACTGGACCAACTTCACGGCGCTGAACAACCCGGAAAACCATCCGGCGCGCTCCATGCAGGACACGTTCTACGTCGACATGCAGGACGGCCAGGGCCTGCCGCTGCTGCTGCGCACCCATACCAGCCCGATGCAGGTGCGCTACGCCCGCATGCACCGGCCGCCCATCAAGGTGATCGCCCCCGGCCGCACGTACCGCGTGGACAGCGACGCCACCCACTCGCCCATGTTCCACCAGGTCGAAGGCCTGTGGATAGACGAAGCCATTTCCTTCGCCGACCTCAAGGGCGTGTACACCGATTTCCTGCGCTGTTTCTTCGAGACCGACGACCTTGCCGTGCGGTTCCGGCCGTCTTTCTTTCCATTTACCGAGCCGTCGGCCGAGATCGACATGATGTTCACCTCGGGTCCCAACCGCGGACGCTGGCTGGAGATTTCCGGCTCCGGCCAGGTGCATCCCCAGGTGGTGCGCAATTTCGGGCTGGATCCCGAGCGCTACATTGGCTTCGCCTTCGGGTCCGGCCTGGAGCGCCTGACCATGCTGCGCTACGGCGTGAACGACCTGCGCCAGTTCTTCGAGGGCGACCTGCGGTTCCTGCGCCAGTTCAACGATTAAACACGGCTCATCATGCAATTTCCCGAATCCTGGCTGCGCACCCTGGTCGATCCCGACCTGTCGACCGAGGAACTGTCGCATCGCCTGACCATGGCCGGGCTGGAGGTCGAAGAGACCGTGCCGGCCGCGCCGCCGTTCGACGGCGTGGTGGTGGCGCACATCGCCGAGGTGGCGCCGCATCCGGACGCCGACAGGCTGCGCGTGTGCAAGGTGGACGACGGCTCCGGCCAATTGCTGCAGATCGTGTGCGGCGCGCCCAACGCCCAGGCCGGCATGAAGGTGCCGCTGGCCAGGGTGGGCGCGGAACTGCCTGGGGGCATGCGCATCGGCGTGGCGCGCATGCGGGGCGTGGAGTCGTCCGGCATGCTGTGCTCGGCGCGCGAGCTGGGGTTGTCGCAGGACCACGCCGGACTGCTGGCGCTGCCCGACGGCCTGTCGCCGGGCACGCCGCTGCGCCAGGCGCTCGATCTCGACGATACGCTGTTCACGCTCAAGCTCACCCCCAACCGCGCGGATTGCCTGTCCATCCTGGGCGTGGCGCGCGAAGTGTCGGCGCTGACCGGCGCGCCGCTCAAGGCGCCGGCCATGGTGCCGGTGACGGCGGACATCTCCGACCGCCTGCCGGTGCAGGTGCAGGCGCCGGATCTTTGCGGCCGCTTCGCGGGCCGCGTGATCCGCGGCGTGAACGCGCGCGCCGCCACTCCCGACTGGATGGTCCGCCGCCTGGAGCGCGCGGGCCAGCGCTCCATTTCCGCGCTGGTGGATATTTCCAACTACGTCATGCTGGAGCTCGGCCGCCCGACGCACGTCTTCGATCTCGACAAGGTCGACGCGGCGGGGCTGACGGTGCGCTGGGCGCGCAAGGGCGAGTCGCTGCTGCTGCTCAGCGGCCAGACCGTCGAGCTCGACGAGACCGTGGGCGTGGTCGCCGCCGGCGACAAGGTCGAAAGCCTGGCGGGCATCATGGGCGGCGAGGGCACTTCGGTAACGCTGGACACGGCCAATGTCTATGTCGAAGCCGCGTTCTGGTGGCCGGAATCCCTCGCCGGCCGGGCGCGGCGCTACCGCTTCGGTTCGGAAGCCAGCCATCGCTTCGAGCGCGGCGTGGATTACGCCAGCATCCCCGAGCACCTGGAATTCATGACGCGGCTGGTCCTGGAAATCTGCGGTGGCCGGGCCGGGCCGCTGGACGACCAGGTCGTCGCATTGCCGCAGCGCCCGCCGGTGCGCATGCGCCTGGCCCGCTGCCGGCGCGTGCTGGGCGTGGACGTGCCGCGCGCCGAGATCGAGGACATCTTCGGGCGCCTGGGCCTGGCGTACGAATCCGAAGACGACGCGGTGGTGGTGACCCCGCCGTCGTACCGCTTCGACCTGCACATCGAGGAAGACCTGATCGAGGAAGTCGCGCGCATCCACGGCTTCGAGCGCATCCCGGACCTGCCGCCCATGGCGCGCGCCGACATGCGCGTCCAGCCCGAGACCCTGCGCGGCCCGCATGCGCTGCGCCGGATGACGGCCGCGCTCGATTACCAGGAAGTCATCAACTTCAGCTTCGTCGAGGAAGCCTGGGAGCGCGACTACGCGGGCAACGCCGATCCGATACGCCTGGTCAATCCCATCGCCAGCCAACTGGCGGTCATGCGCTCCAGCCTGCTGGGCGGGCTGGTCGCCAACATCTGCTACAACGTCAACCGCAAGCAGTCGCGCGTGCGGGTGTTCGAGCTGGGACGCGTCTTCCTGCGCGACGCCGCGGCGCCGGACGGCGAGCTATCGGTCGCCGGCGTGCGCCAGCCGCAACGCCTGGCCGGCGCGGCCTGGGGGCCGGCGGCGGAAGAGCAGTGGGGGCTTCCCACGCGCCAGGTCGACTTCTACGATGTCAAGGCGGACGTCCAGGCGCTGTTCGGCGTGCGCGCGGACGGCCTGCGTTTCGTCGCGGCGCGCCATCCCTGCCTGCATCCCGGCCGCAGCGCTCGCGTCGAACTCGACGGCCAGCCGGTGGGGTGGCTGGGCGAATGGCATCCCCAATGGGTGCAGCAGGCCGGCCTGCCGCATCCGCCCGTGGTGTTCGAACTGGACCTCGAGGCACTGTCGCACGCCCGCATGCCGGCGCCCGGCGAACTGTCGCGCCAGCCCGTGGTGGTGCGCGACCTGGCGCTCTGGGTCGGCAGCGACGTGCCCGCCCAGGCGCTGCTCGACACCGTGGCCAACGCCGTCGCAGCCGATGCCCGCCTGGCCGTGGTCCGGGACGTGCGGATCTTCGATGTCTGGCGCGACAAGAACGCAGGCGCGGCCGCCGAAAAGAGTCTTGCTTTCCGCTTCTGGCTACAGGACACTGCGGTTACGCTGGACGACGCACGCGTCGACGATTGCCTCACCCGTATCCGCGAATCGCTGGCCGCCGCCCACGGCGCCCGATTGCGCGCCTGACAGGAGACGACATGACTGACGAGCTTCGCACCCTGACCAAGGCCGAGCTGGCCGAGCTGCTTTTCGAGCGCGTCGGCCTGAACAAGCGCGAGGCCAAGGACATCGTCGATACCTTCTTCGAAGAGATCCGCGACGCGTTGGCGCGCGGGGACTCGGTCAAGCTGTCGGGCTTCGGGAATTTCCAGGTCCGCAACAAGCCTCCGCGTCCGGGACGCAATCCCAAGACCGGCGAAACCATTCCCATTGCGGCGCGGCGCGTGGTAACGTTTCACGCCAGCCAGAAGCTCAAGGGCGTGGTCGAACAGGCGGGCGATACCGTCCCGGCCGGCACACCGGGTTGATACGCTTTGTCGGCAATTGTCATCCCTGCATAAGCTCATCGCGCGGCATACAATCAGGCAATGATCCGTACCGAATCCACCGCGACCTTGCCGCCGATCCCGGCCAAACGTTACTTCACCATCGGCGAAGTCAGCGACCTGTGCGGCGTCAAGCCCCATGTACTGCGGTACTGGGAACAGGAATTCACCCAGCTCAAGCCCGTCAAGCGTCGCGGCAACCGGCGCTACTACCAGCACCACGAAGTGCTGCTCATCCGCCGCATCCGCTCGCTGCTGTACGAACAGGGTTTCACCATCAGCGGCGCGCGCAACCGCCTTGGCGAAGGGCGCGACATTCCACATGACCAGGACGCCGCCGTGCGCCTGAGCGGCCCCGAATTGCAATCCCTGCGCACCGAGCTGACGGCCATTTCCGAACTGCTCGCGCAGGCCACCGGCCATGCCGCGCAACCCGTCGCCGACACGCGCGCCTGACCCTTCGAGGCAAGGCAGGCTGTTGCAAGCTCTGATATAATCTTCGTCTTTCGGGGCGTAGCGCAGCCTGGTAGCGCACTTGCATGGGGTGCAAGGGGTCGCGAGTTCGAATCCCGCCGTCCCGACCATAAGTACAGCAGTGAAAACAAGGGCTTACCCGCTTCGGCTGGTAGGCCCTTGTTCTTTATGGCGCCATCCGGCCATTCATCCCAGCCGGATCGCATGCCCGATCATGCTATCGGGAGCCCGCGAGCCCATGCCATAGGCCGACAGCCAGGGGCAAGGACAACAACCCCCAAGCGGTCCAATGCCAGGCGCCCGTGCCGAGCAGGGCGGCGCCGAGCCCGATCATGGTCGCCGCCGCGAGCCAGGCCGGCATGCTCCAGACTTTCCAGAACCGGTTGCGGGCAGTCGGAGGTTCGTTCATGCGTTTTTCCTTTCGGGCGGCGCGTGTTGCGCGCAAGGGAATCCGGACCGTATCGCCCTGGATTTATTGAACGGGAATGATTATCATTTTCGGATAATAATCTATTCCGTCTCGGTATCTCCGGATTATGGGCTACGACGCGTCCTCCCATACGCCAGTCGCACGGTTGTTCGCCAGCCACCACCCCTGGCTGATGCGCCGCATGCGGCGATATTTGCCGTGCATCCAGGATGCGGAGGATGTCGTGGCCGACACATTCACGCAAGTCGTCCAGCATCCCGACATCGGCTCCATCGTCCAGCCGGAAGCGTTCCTGACCACGATCGCCAAGCGCCTGACCACGCGCTTGTGGCGCAAGCGCGCCATCGAGCGCGCGTATCTCGAGCGCATGGCCCAGGCGCGCGAGGAATGGGGCACGTCCGCCGAGCAGCAATTGGTGGCGCTGCAGACCTTGCAGGAGATCGACGGCTGGCTGCACCAGTTGCCCGTCCGTGTGCGGCTGGCTTTTCTGTATCGGGTGCTGGACGACTTGAGCCACGACGAAATCGCCTTGCGCCTGCAGGTGTCGGTGCGAACCGTCGGGCGGTACCTCCGGCAGGCGATGCTGCGCTGCATGCAGGCCACCCGCCCGTCGACGGCCATGGAATCGCCATGACCCGCGAAGCCGACGACGTCCTGATGGCCCAGGCCGTGGATTTCCGCATCCGGCTCGATTCCGGTCGCGCCACGCCTGCCGATCATCGGGCCTGTGACGCGTGGCGCGGCGGTTCGGAGGCGCACGAGCGGGCATGGCAGGCGGTGGAGCAGCGCTGGAATGCCTGTACGGAGGCGCTCCGGACCGCGGCCCGGCAACTGCCGGACCATAACGACGCGGTGAAGGAAATCCTGACGCTTCCCAACCGTTCCCGCCGCATGGCGCTGGCCGCCGTGGCGACGACGCTCGGAGCGGCGGCCGCCGCGGCCTTGGGCGAACGCCGGATGCCCATTGCCTCGCTGGCGGCCGACTATGCGACCGGAACCGGCGAACGCCGGACCTGGCGGCTGGCCGACGGCAGCAGCCTGATGCTCGATGCGCGTTCCAGCGCGGACGTTCGCATCGGCGCGGAGCATCGGCAACTGACCCTGTGCGGCGGGCAGGCGAGCCTGGACATCGTTCCCGGCGTCGGCCGGTTCACCGCCGCGACCGGCCAGTGCATGGTGGAGGCGCCCGCACAAGCCTCGCGCCTCTTCGCCTTGCGGCGGACGCCCCGTCGCACGCTGGTGGTGGCTGCGCGGGGCGACGTCGCCGTCGATGCCGGCGGGGGCGCCCGCCTCATGCTCGCGCAGGGGCAGGGATGCTGGGTCGAGGAAGGCCGGATATCCATGCTCGACGCCTCGCAGGCCAACGCCGAGCTGGCCTGGCGGTCGGGGCGGCTGGAGGTCCTGGACCAGCCGCTGGCGGCGGTGGTGGACGCCTTGCGCAAGTATCGCGTGGGCTACATACGCCTGGATCCCGACGCCGCGCGCATGCGCGTCCAGAGCGTCCTGCCCCTGGACGATACGGACCTGGCGCTGGATTCCCTGGCCCAGGCGTTGCCGCTGGCCATCGAGCGCTATGGCTCGTGGCTGGCGATCGTGCGGCTGCGCGAGGAAAAAAGAAACAAAACGTAAATTCCTGTCCGACTTCGGCTTCCGGATGCACATGCATGGCGTTTGAACGTTTCCGCATCCGTTCCGGAGTCTTTATGCACGCCCGTTTTCCATCCACCCTGTCCTGCGCGGCCGCCGCCAGCCTCGCGTTCGCCACCGCGTCCCCGGCCTGGGCGCAGACCGCCGCGCGGTACCACTACGACATTCCCGCCGGTCCCCTGGCGGCCAGCCTGAACGCCGTGGCCTCCACGAGCGGCCGCAGCCTGACGCTGGATCCCGGCCTGGTGGCCGGGCGCATGGCGCCCGCCGTCCAGGCCGACCTTACGATCGAACAGGCCATGGGTCGGGTGCTGGCGGGAACGGGACTGCGATGGGAAGCGACGCCCAACGGCACGCTGACCGTCGTCCGCGCGGAGCCCCGGCCTTCCGTCACGCAAATGCAGCCGGTGATGGTGACGGGCAGCGCGCTCCATGACGGCTACCAGCCGCTGGCCGCCGAATCGCCCAAGTTCACCGCTTCCTTGCTGGACACGCCCCGGACGGTGACCGTCGTGCCGGAGGCGGTGATCAAGGACACCGCTTCGACGTCCCTGCAGGACCTGATGCGCACCACGCCCGGCATCACCTTCGCGGCGGGCGAGGGCGGCGTGCCTATCGCGGACCGGCCTGTCATCCGCGGCTTCAATTCCACGTCGAACGTCCTGGTGGACGGCATGCGGGATATCGGCGCCCAGAGCCGGGAGGTGTTCGACCTCGAGCAGGTGGAGGTCACGAAAGGGCCGGATTCCGTCTATTTCGGCCGCGGGGGCGGGGGCGGCAGCATCAACCTGGTGACCAAGGCGCCCAAGCGGGAAAACTTCGCCGAGGGCCAGTTTTCGCTGGGCACCGACGACAACTGGCGGGTCGCCGCCGACGGCAACTGGGCGTTTTCGGACCATGGCGCATTCCGTCTCAATGTCATGGGCAGCCAGGGACACACGCCCGGCCGGGACAAGGCCGTCGATTTCGACAAATGGGGCGTGGCCCCGTCGCTGGCGTTCGGCCAGGGCACCCCGACGCGCGTGACGCTGGACTACTATCACCTGCAGGACAACGGGATGCCGGACTACAGCATTCCCATCGATCCGCGCACCGGCGCGCCGTTCAAAGGCGCCGACACACACGCCTTCTATGGGCTGAAAGACAGGGACTTCCGCCATACGCAGATGGATATCGGCACGGTCACCCTGGAACACGACCTGACGGACAGGCTGACCGTCCGGAACATGACACGCTACGGCGAATCGACCAACAGCTATGTGGCGACGGCGCCCAATGGCGCGTCGCCGTTCTACGCCGAGGTGAACCTGCCGGGCACGCTGGAGGGCACGGTATTCCGGCAGGCCAAGAGCCAATGGAGCCGCACGGCGACGCTGGCCAACCAGACCGATCTATTCGGGACCTTTGCCACGGGATCCATCAAGCACAGCTTCGACCTGGGCCTGGAACTGAGCCGCGAGAAATGGACCGTGGACGGGTGGACCGTGACGAGCCGGAACCCGAACGCGGCCCAGCAGGCGGGCGGCGTGCCGCAGTGCGCGGCCTTCCCGGACCTGTGGGGCTCCTACGATTGCACGACGCTGGACGACCCGGATCCCGGCGATCCCTGGCAGGGCACGGTGGTCCGCAATCGCCAGCCGACCTACTACAAGACCAATACCCGGGCGCTATACGGTTTCGACACCATCGAGCTGACGCCGCAATGGCTGGTCAACGTCGGCCTGCGCTGGGACCATTACGACACCCGCAACATCAAGGACGGCACCACCCTGGCGCGGCAGAAGGACGACCTCCTGAATTACCAGTTCGGCCTTGTCTACAAGCCGGCCGCCAACGGCAGCATCTACGCCAGCATCGGCACGGCTTCCACGCCGGCCGCGCTGGGGAACAGCGATTACGACAAGGTGAGCGCGGCCAACCGCGACCTCGATCCGGAACGCAGCACGAGCGTCGAGATCGGCACCAAATGGGATGTGCTCGACGGAAAGCTGTCCGTGACGTCGGCGCTCTTCGATATTGAACGCCGCAACGCCAATGTGCAGGTCGAGCCGGGCGTCTACGAGCAGACGGGGAAAAGCCGGGTACGGGGATTCGAGCTGGGGGTGGGCGGCAGCCTGACGCCGAAATGGCAGGTGTTCGGCGGCTATACCTACATGGATAGCGAGATCCAGCGCGGGGCCTACAACGACGCCACCGTCGGCAAGCCGCTGCCGGACACGCCGCGCAACAGTTTCAGCCTGTGGTCGACCTATCGCGTCCTTCCCAAGCTGACGGTGGGGGGCGGCGCCTACTACGTGGGCAAGCGGTACGGCACGGCGTGCGGCCGGGATTGCTGGGCGCCTTCCTATTGGCGCTTCGACGCCATGGTGGGGTATGCCTTCTCGCCCAACTTCGATCTCAGGCTGAATGTCCAGAATGTCTTCGACCAGACGTATTACACCAAGGTCCATTACTTCATGGGCGACTTGGGACCGGGGCGGTCGGCGATGCTCACGGCCACCGTGCGCTATTGAACCCCGGGGAAGCCGATGACCGGTCTGCTCAGCGTTCGCCAGTGGTCGTTTGTACACCGTTGGTCGAGCCTGGTTTGCACGCTGTTCCTGTTGATGCTGTGCCTGACCGGCCTGCCTCTGATTTTTCACGACGAGATCGAGGCATGGACCGAGCCGGATCCCTTCGTGCAAGGCGACACCCAGGCTGTGCAAGGCGATGCCCAGGTTCGGGGCTCGCCGGACATGGACGGCCTGGTCCAACTGGTCCGGGACCGTTATCCCGACCGGCGCGTCCAGTTCGTGGTCTGGCTGGAAGACGAGGGGACCTACCGGTTCGGACTGACCCGGTCGCCCCGCCATCCGCCGGACGAGAAGCCGTTCGTGCTGGTGGATGGCCGCAACGCCACGATAGTCGGGGAGGCCTGGAGCGAGAAGGACTGGCGGCACGGCGGCTTCATGGAGTGCATCCTGCGGCTGCATACCGATATGTTCGCGGGCCTGGCGGGCAGCCTGATCCTGGCGGGAATGGGAGCGCTGCTGGTCGTCTCGCTGATATCCGGCCTGGTCCTGTATGGTCCCTTCATGAGCAAGTTGCGGTTCGGAACCGTGCGCAGGAACCGCGCGCGCAGCACGAAATGGCTGGACCTGCACAACCTGCTCGGCGTGGTTACCGTCGCATGGGTCTGCGTGGTCGGGGTGACCGGGATCATCAACACATTGGACACTTTCGTGTTTCGCGCCTGGCAATCCGGCATCGAGGCCAGGTTGCATCTCGACCGGGACCGTGCGCTCGTCGAGACGCCGGCGTCCCTGCAGCGTGTCGTGGACGCCGCGCGCGGCACGGCGCCCGGAATGGCCGTCAGCTTCGTCGCCTTTCCCGGTTCGATGTTCGCGGGGCGACACCACTATGCGGTCTATCTGCGGGGCGACTCGCCGCTGACTTCCCGTCTGTTGCGCCCGGTCCTGGTGGATGCCGCCAGCGCCGCCGCCGAGGATGCCGGCGAGCCGCCCTGGTACCTGTGGTTGCTCGAGGGCGCGCGCCCCCTGCATTTCGGCGATTATGGGGGGCTGCCCCTGAAAATACTCTGGGCCCTGTTCGACCTGGTGTCCATCGTCGTGCTGGCGAGCGGAGTGTATCTCTGGCTGCGCCGCTACGTCGCGCGCGGCGGCTAGCCGGCGCGCGCGACGCGTCCGGCCGCCGGCCGGGGAGCAAGCGCCAGCAATGCTTCGCGCAGCACTACCGCCTGGTTGTGCTCGGTGTCCCGCGCGCCATAGACCAGCACGATGCGCTCCCCGCCGGCGGATTCCAGCAGGGAAAGCATGCGGGCCTGCTGGTCGCCCGCGGCGAGTTCCTTCAGGTAGGCCGAGCGAAACGCCTGCCAGCGCGCCGGGTCGTGGCCGAAGGCCTTGCGCAGCGGGGCGCCGGGCGCCAGGTCGCGCAGCCAATCGTCGAGCTGGAGCGACTCTTTGGTGCGCCCACGGGGCCAGACGCGATCGACCAGCACCCTGTAGCCGCCCGCCGGGTCGTCGTAGGCGCGCTGGATGTCGATGCGCGCCCGGGCCCCGGCGGTCTTGCGGGCGGACTCAGTCGTCTTCTTCGTCTTCGTAGTCATCGTCGTCCTCTTCGTCCTGGTCGAGGGCGTCGTAGCCTTTCCAGGTGATGCGCCACTGGGCATCGCCGTTGGTCGAGCCGGGGGACACCCGCTTGACCAGGCCCGCGTCTTCGAGGATTTCGAGATGGAGCTGGACGGTTTCGTCGGCCATGGGTTCGGCCGGGTTTTCGAGGGCGGCTTCTTTGATGGCGGCGCCGGTCAGGGAGGGCGTGGCGGCGTCGCGGAACGCGCCGAGGATGGTGACGACAAGATCGAAATCGCGCTGCATGGCGGGCTCCTGGGGGAATCGAGCAACCACGATAGCAGAGCCCGGGGGCCGGTGCATGACGAGATGGACATATCGATCCGCCCCGGCGGCCGATTTTTCCGGGGCGCCGGGGGATAGTACGATCCAGGATACACAGGCGGTCCGCCGGCCGGCGGACCGCGGGGCAGGGGCGAGGCAACCATGGACTATGTGCTTTCTCTGGACCAGGGGACGACCAGCTCGCGGGCGATCGTGTTCGACCGCAAGGGCCAGGTCGTATCCTCCGCGCAGCGGGAATTCCGCCAGGTCTTCCCGCAGCCGGGCTGGGTGGAGCACGATGCCTCCGAAATCTGGGATACCCAGCTGGCGGTGGCGCGCGAGGCCCTGCACCGGGCGGCCGCCAACGGCGCCAGCCACGGTTCGGCGGCGGGCCGGCTGGCCGCGGTGGGCATCGCCAACCAGCGCGAAACCACCGTGCTGTGGGACCGCAAGACCGGCGAGCCGGTCGCCAATGCCATCGTCTGGCAGGACCGCCGCACCGCCGCGCAATGCGACGACTTGCGGGAGCAGGGCCGCGGCGCCCTGATCCAGAAAAAGACCGGGCTGGTCATCGACGCCTATTTCTCCGGCACCAAGCTGCAATGGCTGCTCGACCACGTGCCGGGCGCGCGCGTGCGCGCCGAGCGCGGCGAGCTGGCGTTCGGCACGATCGATTCCTGGCTGATCTGGAACCTGACCGGCGGACGGGTGCATGCCACCGATACCGGCAACGCGTCGCGCACGCTGCTGTTCAACGTGCATACGCTGCAATGGGACGAGGAATTGCTGCGGCTGTTCGACATCCCGCGCAGCCTGCTGCCGCGCGTCGTGCCGTCCTGCGGCGTGCTGGCGCGGACCCATCCCCGCTGGTTCGGTTCGCCCGTGGACATCGCCGGCGTGGCCGGGGACCAGCAGGCGGCCACCTTCGGCCAGGCCTGCTTCGCCCCGGGCATGGCCAAGAATACCTACGGCACCGGCTGCTTCATGCTCATGAACACCGGCGCGGTGGCGGTGCCCAGCCGCAATCGCCTGCTGACCACGGTGGGCTGGCAAGGGCCCGCCGACGCCGCGCATCCGGTCGCCTATTGCCTGGAAGGCGGCGTCTTCATGGCGGGGGCTACGGTGCAGTGGCTGCGCGACGGCTTGCGCATGATACGGTCTTCGGCCGAGGTCGAGGCCCTGGCCGCGTCCGTGCCCGATACCGGGGACGTCTACCTGGTGCCGGCCTTCGCCGGCCTGGGGGCGCCGGATTGGGACAGCTACGCGCGCGGCACGCTGGTGGGCATGACGCGCGGCACGACTTCGGCGCATATCGCGCGGGCCGCCCTGGAGTCTATCGCGCTGCAGGTGGCCGACGTGTTCGGCGCCATGGCCAGGGATTCCGGCATCGAGCTGTCCGAGCTGCGGGTCGACGGCGGAGCCAGCCGCAACGACCTGCTGATGCAGATGCAGGCCGACTTCCTGGGCGTGCCCGTGGTGCGTCCCCGCGTGACCGAGACCACGGCGTTGGGCGCGGCCTACCTGGCGGGACTGGCCAGCGGTTTCTGGAGCGGCGGCGCCGAGATCGCCGGGCTGTGGGAAGAGGAGCGGCGCTTCCTGCCGGCGCTCGACGGGGCCGCGCGCGCGGCACGTTTGTCGCGCTGGCGGCAGGCCGTGGAATGTTCCCGGTCCTGGGCGCGGGAGTGAGCGCATGTCCGACACCGTTTCCTTGCAGGCCGCCCCGCGCGACGCCCTGATTGCGCGGCTGGAGCAGGACCGCCGCTACGACCTGGCAGTGGTCGGCGGCGGCGCTACCGGCCTGGGCGTGGCGCTCGACGCGGCGGCCCGGGGATTGAGCGTGGCGCTGGTCGAATCGCACGATTTCGCCAAAGGCACGTCCTCGCGTTCGACCAAGCTGGTGCACGGCGGCGTGCGCTACCTGGCGCAGGGCGACGTCGCCCTGGTGCGCGAAGCGCTGCACGAGCGCGCCACGCTGATCCGCAACGCGCCGCATCTTGCCCGGCCGCTGGCGTTCCTCATGCCGGCGTATGCCTGGTGGGAGCGGCCGTTCTATGGCGCCGGGCTCAAGCTCTACGACCTGATGGCCGGGCGGGCCGGACTGGGCCCGACGCGGTTCTGGAGCCGCGCGCACACCCTGCGGCGGCTGCCCACCCTGCGGTCCGAAGGCCTGCGCGGCGCCATCGAATACTGGGACGGCCAGTTCGACGACGCGCGGCTCGCCCTGGCGCTGGCGCGCACGGCGGCCGCGCGCGGCGCCCTGGCCGTGAACTACTGCGCGGCCACCGGGCTGCTCTACGAGAACGGCAAGGTCGCCGGCCTGCACTGCGAGGACCGCGAGACCGGCCGGCGCCATACCGTGCGCGCCGGCTGCGTGGTGAACGCGGCCGGCGTCTGGGTCGACGAACTGCGCGCGCAGGACGGCCAGGCCCTGGGCATGGCGACCAGGCCGCTGGTCGCGCCCAGCCAGGGCGTGCACCTGGTGGTGGACCGCGAATTCTGGCCGGCCGACCATGCCTTGCTGGTGCCGCGCACGACGGACGGTCGCGTATTGTTCGCGGTGCCCTGGCTGGGTAAGACCGTGCTGGGCACCACCGATACGCCGCGCCACGACCTGGCGCGCGAACCGCTGCCGTTCGCGCAGGAAATCCGGTTCATCCTGGGCGAATCCGGGCGCTATCTGCGGCGCGCGCCGACGCCGGCCGACGTGCGCAGCGTATGGGTGGGCCTGCGCCCGCTGGTGCGCCCGGCCGACGGCGACGATGCCGAGACGCAGCGCCTGAGCCGCGAACACACGGTATCGATCAGCCGCAGCGGCCTGGTCACGGTGACCGGCGGCAAATGGACGACCTACCGGGCCATGGCCGAAGACGTGGTCGGCCATTGCGTGTCGGCCGGACTGCTGCGCAACGCGGGGCCCTGCGCCACGGCGACGCTGCCGCTGGCGGGCAGTCCACGGCCCCGGACGCCGGCCGTGGCGTTGAGCCGGCCGCCGGGACTGCACGAATACGGCAGCGACGCCGAGACATTGCGCCTGCTGCCGGGAGCCGACCGCGAACTGACCCGCGGCCTTACCGAAGCGACGGTGCGGTTCGCCGCCCGCTACGAATACGCCCGCACGGTGGAAGACGTGCTGGCGCGGCGGTTCCGCCTGCTGTTCCTGGACGCCGCCGAAGCCGCCCGCCAGGCCGGCGAGGTCGCGCGCATCCTGCATGAGGAAACGGGGCGCGATCCGCAGGAAGAGGCTTTCCGGGAACTGGCCCGCCAGTACACGACCCTGCCGGACGGCGCGGCCTGAGCGCTTCGGGTCCGCAACCGGATCGCCGACGGGAAAACCGCCCCGGGCGCCGCGGGGCATCATGAGTCCCGCGGCGCGGGCACGGCGCGCACCGGGGCGCCCGCCGGTCTATTTCTGTTCCACCAGGTCCGACAGCGCATCGCCCAGTTCGCGCACCGCGCCGCCCACGCCTTCGGCGACGCCCTTGGCGCTCACGCCGATGGCCTTGGACAGGCCCCCGACCATGCGCATGGACAGGCTGTCGTCGAGCGAGAACTTGGGATCGTCCAGGTTGCCGGTGAGCGTGAAATCGAAGGAAACCGTGCCGTTGCGATCTTCCAGGGCGGCGAGCACCGCCTTGCGCGGCAGGGACAGCAGGTTTTCGCCTCCTTCGCCGAACCGCAGGTCGCGCAATTCGAGATGGCCGGCGGCGTCCAGGCGCCGCTGCTGGATGCGCGTGCGCATGTCCAGGTCGACGGAGCCCCCGGCCAGCGCGGCGGGCGCCTTTTTGTAGAGATACGGGGCCAGCGCGGGAACGTCCACCTGGTGCAGGCGCGTGCGCACGTCGGCGTCGTTGCCGGTGCCCGCCAGCCAGCCGTCGACCGCCACCGTGCCGCTGCGCGCCTTGCCCAGCACCCGCCCCGAGACCAGGATCCTCGTCTGTTCGGCACGCCGGGGAAAATACAGCGGACCGACCTGCGCCTGCATGCGGTCGAAGGCCATGCGATGCGCCGGCTTGGCGGCGACCGTGTCGTAGTAGTCGACCCGGCCGTCGCGCAGGTAGGCGTTGCCGATTTCGGTTTCCCAGCGGCGCGACGGCTGCTTGCCCTCGCGAGCGTCTTTCTCGCGCTTTTCGCGCGCCTTTGCGCTCAGCGTCGGGAGCAGCTCGATGCGGTGGGGAGAGCGCCGGGCGGACAGGTAGAAGTCGTCCATGGTCAACGTGCGGATCACCAGCCGGCGCGAGACCAGGCTGCGCCAGTCCGGCGTGCAGGCGATGCGCGCGGCCTGCAGGGTTTTTTCCGCCGGCCAGCCGTCGGGCGCGCCGATGTCGACGTCGTACAGCACGACTTCGGCCAGCCCGACCTCGATGCGGCCGGCCTTGCCCCAGGGGCCGAGCCAGTCGACGATGCGCGCCTCGACCACGCGCGTCGCGACATGGGCGGCCAGGGCGCCCGCGGCCAGCAGCGCCAGAATGCAGGCCGCGGCGATCAGCAGACGCTTCTGCGTGCGTTTTTCCATATGGGCCTCTTTCGGTCCGGCGCGTCGCTTGCCGGATCCGTCTTCCATTGTGCCGGATCCGGACCGCAGCGGGGCCCTTTTTTGCCTGCGCGGCGGGCGCCGGCCGGGTTGTTCCCCACCTCGACTTCGAATAGGATCGAGGGTGCCTCATTTAGTGGTTCTAATTGAAACTCCTAAATCGGCTTCAACCACTCAAAAAAAGGAGACTGCAATGAGTGAAAAGGGGGAATACATGAGCGTCGCCTCGCCGTGCCGCCCGAGGACGGGTTCCGGCGCCATCCGCCGGCGGCTGGCGGCCCTGGCCATGCTTTTCGGGGTGCTGGCCGGCCCCGGACTGCCGTCCGCCGCGGCGGCCGACGCAGGGGCCTGGCCGCAGTCCGGGCGCACCGTGCGGCTGGTGGTCGGCTATTCGCCGGGCGGCGGCACCGATGTCCTGGCGCGCCTGGTGGCCGAACGGCTCAGCACCGGCCTGGGCATTCCCTTCGTGGTGGAGAACCATGCCGGAGCCGGGGGGACGATCGCCGCGAACATCGTCAGCAAGGCGCGGCCGGACGGCTACACGCTGCTGTTCGCGTCCGATCCTGAGCTGGCGATCGCGCCGGTGGTGCTCGACACCATGCAATACGACCCGCTGTCCGACCTGCAGCCGGTGTCGCAGGTGGCGCGCGGCCCATACGTTATCGTGGCCAGGCCGTCGTTTCCCGCCAAGACCCTGGCGGAGCTGGTGGCCTATGCCAAGGCGCATCCCGGCCAGGCGAATTTCGGATCCTCCGGGACGGGCACTTCCAGCCACCTGCTGGGCGAGCAACTGGCCATGCTGGCAGGCGTGAAAGTCACGCACGTGCCCTACAAGGGCCTGTCGGCGGTGGTGTCCGACCTGGTGGCGGGCCACATCGATTACGCGTTCGTGCCGCCCCTGGTGGCGCGCAGCTTCATCGAAGCCGGCAGCCTGCGGCCGATCGCCATGGCGACGACCGAGCGGCTGGCGGGCATGTCGTCCATTCCCACCACGGTGGAAGAGGGCTATCCGGATGTGGTGGGCGGTTCCTGGTATGCCCTGCTGGGCCCCGCCGGCATGGACCCGCGGATCAACGCCGCCTTGCAGCAGGGGGTGCGGGAGGTGCTGGCCGACAAGGAAAGCCGGATGGCCATCGAGCGCCTGGCGCTGATTCCCCAGGGAGGCGGGCCCGAAAAACTGCGGCAGTTGATGCAGGACGACAGCGGGAAGTGGCGCCGCCTGGTGGGGCAGCTAGCCAAGTAGAACCTGGCCGCACGGCCCTGGCGGCCTGCGCGCCCGCGTCGGCCGTCCGCGGAGGCGGACGAGTGCTCACGCGTTCAGCGCGAGGCCAGCAGGGCCACGGGCAGGTCCTCCAGCACGTGGGCCAGGGCCAGTTCGCCGTCGGGCCCGGCCTGCCGGTCCCGACGGCTCAGGACGTCGAACAGGGGGCGCCTGGCGCGGCACTCCGGCAATGTCACGGACGTTTCCCGCCAGCGGGCGGGATCCGGCAACGGCAGTCCCTGCCGGTTGCCGGCGGCGGCCGGCCCGGCGGAAAGTTCCGCTTGCCGGATCCAGTCCGAGCAGTAGCGGGGAACGACGACGATGACGCTGTCCTCGTCCAGCCGGCGTTCGAAAGCCAGCACGCGATGCGCGTGCGGGCCGCGCACCGGCAGGGCGAGCAGGGCGCCGCGGCCGAACAGTTCCGGGCGCTCGCGCCGCAGGGCCAATCCGCGCCGCAGCACGGCCTGCTTGATCCGTCCGCTGCGCCAGTCGGCCAGCAGCGCCTGCGCCGGCGTGTCGTCGTCCAGCTCCTGCAGCGCCGCGTCGCGCGCGGCGTAATCGACGGGACGGCGATTGTCGGGATCGACCAGGCTGAAGTCCCAGAATTCCGTGCCCTGGTACAGGTCGGGCACGCCGGGCGCGCCCAGCCGCAGCACCGTCTGCGCCAGCCCGTTGACCGCGCCTGCCGGCGCCAGGCGGCGCGCCCAGGCGGCGATCTCCGGCAGGCGCTCCAGGCCGCCGGCCTGCATGACGGCGTCCAGGAACATGCGGCAGGCGCGCTCGTAGCCGAGATAAGGCGTGAACCAGCTGGTGCGCAGCTTGGCTTCGCGCAGCGCCTTCTCCTGCCAGGCGGCGACCCGTTCGACATAGGCGCGCACGCCCCCGGCGTCCTCCGGCTCCAGGTCCAGCGGCCAGGCGCCCACCAGACACTGGTACAGGGCATAGCGGTCGGGGGCGGCCGGCAGTTCCGGCTCCGGCACGCGCCGTTCGTCCTCCTGCAGCCACTTCCGGACGCTCTCGCTCCATTCGTCCGCGACCTCGGTCAGCACGGCCAGGCGGGCGCGCACGTCTTCGCCGCGCTTGTGATCGTGGGTCGCGGTGGCCAGCATGGCATGCGCCGGACGGGACGCGCAGCGGCGCAGGAAATCCTCCGCCGCGAGCGCCAGCATGCCGGGGTCGGCCCCCACCTCGTTGCGCGAGAGCAGGCGGCTGTAGCGGTAGAACGAGGTATCTTCCACCGCCTTGGCGGCCAGCGCCGGAGTCAGTTGCTGGAACTTGCGCAGCGCGAACCGCCGCGCGTCCTGGCACTCTTCCTGCCGCGCCCCGCCGGATTCGCCGCCCAGCCAGGCGTGCACCTGGTAGAGCAGGGCGACGTCGTCGCCGTCGTGCTGGTCGTGCAGCCGGTCGTGCGCCGCGCTCAGCGCGGTCTCGAACACCGCCGTGTCGGCCGGGCCGCATCCGTCCTCGTCGATATACGTGCGGTAGACGGGAAAGCCCGCCAGCAGTTCGAGCAGCGCGCGCCGTATGGCGTGCTCGCCCCAGTCCCGCGTGGCGGGATCGGCCCGGGCCACGCGCAACAGCGCGTTCGCGGCGGCGCGATGCTCGGCCGGGAAGTGCCGTTCCAGCATCAGGCGGCGGCTGCGTTCGACGACCGCGGCGAACGGCGCCGAGTCGCCCGCGACCTGCGTCCAGAGCCGGGTCAAGGGCGCTTCTCCGTCGGGCGAATGCAGCACCGCGCAGGCATCGCTCATGAAATCGTAGCCCGTCGTACCGTGCACGGGCCAGCGCGGGTCCAGCGTTTCGTCGCGCCCCAGGATCTTTTCCACCACGATATAGGGGGTATCGCCGGCCAGGGCGCCGGGCCGGCGGGGCGCGCGCGCTTCCAGGCACCGGCGCAGGCGCCGGCAGTAGCCCAGCGGATCGGCCAGGCCGTCGATATGATCGATCCGCACGCCGTCGATCAGCCCTTCTTCGTACAGGGCCAGGACGCGCGCGTGGACGGCGTCGAACACTTCCGGCAGCTCGACGCGCACGCCGATCAGGTCGGTGATTTCGAAGAAGCGGCGCCAGTTGATCGTTTCGGGCGCGCAGCGCCACCATGCCAGGCGGTAATGCTGGCGTTCGAGCAGGCGATGCAGCCGCAGCCGGCCGGCCGGCTGCGCGGCGTCGTGGGCCGCCAGCAGGTCCGGTATGGTTCCCGCGTGCGGGGGCCTGACGCTGCCGGGCGCGACCGGATAATGCGCGCCGTGGGCTTCGACATAGAAGTTGCCGTTCTCCTGGTCGAACCGCAGCGCGATCTCTCCCGCGTTCAGCGCCGATCCGTATTGCTGGGCCAGGAAGGGCAGCAGCACCTTGCCGCGCAGGGCTTCGTCCGGCGGGTTCCAGTCGATGTCGAACCATCGCGCGTGGGGACTGTCCCGGCCGTTCCTGAGCACCGTCCACCACCATTCGTTCTCGGCGCTGGTCGCCATGTGGTTGGGCACGATGTCGGCGATCAGGCCCATGCCGTGTTCCCGCAGCCGGGCCGCCAGCTCGCGCAATGCCTCGATGCCGCCCAGCTCGGGATCGACTTCGCCATGGTCCACGACGTCGTATCCATGGGACGAGCCCTTGCGGGAGCGCGTGAGCGGCGAGGTATACAGATGGCTGATGCCGAGCCGCGCGAAGTAGGGCACCTGCTCGCGGGCGTCCCGCAGGGTGTAGCCCGCATGCAGTTGCAGGCGCGCGGTGGCCAGGGGAATGCTCATGCGGGAATCCTGTCCCGGGCGAGCGCCGCGGCGCGGCGCGAGGTGTCCGGGGTGGCGTAGAAGCCTTCGGCATCGATGGACAGGCGCCGGCGCCAGTTGGGATGGGCGGTCGTCGTGCCCGGCAGGTTGGGCTGTTCCGCCAGCCCCAGCAGATCCTCCAGCGGAGCCAAGGCCAGCGGGCAGGGAGACCGGGCGACGAAGCTCAGCACGGCTTCCAGCGGCGGATCGTCCTCGGCGGGCAGCGCCTGGCCGGGGGCGGCGCATCCCGCCGCGCCCAGCGCCCGCCAGAGCGCGGCGCGGTCCGCCTGCCGCTGCGCCCGCAAGGCCGCCCCGGTCTCTCCGGGACCCAGCAGGTCCAGCCGCGTGCGCCATTCGAGATCGCGCGCCCGCCACCATCCCGCCACGGTCGGCAGATCGTGGGTCGTGGTGGTGGCCATGGCGTGGGCGTCCCACTGCCGACTGTCCAGGAAAGGCGCGGCTTGCTCGGAGCCGTCGTGCCCGGCGCGCTCGAACCACAGCACTTTCATGCCCAGCATGCCCGCGCGCGCGATGCGCTCGTCGAAACCCGGCGGCACGGTGCCGAGATTCTCTCCGACGACGATGGCCCCGGCGCGCCAGGCTTCCAGGGCGACCAGGCGCAGCAGGTCGTCCAGCGGATAGCGCAGATAGGCGCCCGCGCCCGGCGGCGCGCCTTCCGGCACCAGCCACATGCGCGCCAGTCCCAGGGCATGGTCGATGCGGATGCCGCCGGCCTGCGCGAGCACGGCGCGCAGCATTTCGATGAAGGCGCGATAGCCGTCGCGCTGCAGCCGCTGAGGCGAAAAGGCCGTCAGGTTCCAGGTCTGGCCTTGCGGGTTGTAGATATCGGGGGGCGCGCCGGGCGACAGGCCCTGCACAATGTCGCGCTGCCGGCTCCATGCGTGGCTGCCGGCGGGGTCGGTGCCCACGGCCAGGTCGGCGATCAGCCCCACCCGCATGCCGGACTGGCGCGCCGCGTCCTGGGCGGCGCCCAGGCTGCCGGCGGCGATCCATTGCAGGAAGGCATGGAATGTCACGTCGTCCGCATGTTCGCGCGCATGGGCAAGCACCTCGGGACCGTCCGGATCGCGCAGGCCCGCGGGCCAGGCGCGCCAGTCGGCGCCTTGCGCGCCGGCGTGCGCCAGGCGTTCGGCGTGCAGCGCTTCGAACCGGGCGTGGCTTTCCAGGGCCTCGCCGCGCGCTTCCCGATAACGCCGGAAGGCGTCCCGCTGCGTATCGCCCGCGCCGCGGCGAAAGCCCGCATGGATTTCGCGCAGCATTTCCAGGCGCAGCCGCGCCGCGTGCGGCCAGTCGATGAGATCCAGGGCGTCGAGCTGCATGGCGCGTTCGCCCAGGCCGCGCGCGCGCAGCGCATCGCCCACGGCCGCGGGGCCGAGCAGGACGCCGGGATCGCCGTACAACGCGTTCAGGAACAGCCGGCTGGAGGGCGCGTAAGGGCTGTAGCGCTCGGGATCGGCGCTGAACATGGCATGCACCGGGCTGATCGCCAGCGCGGACGCGCCCTGCCGTCCCGACGAGCGTGCCAGGTCGGCCAGCGCGGCGAAATCGCCGAACCCCATGCCCAGTGCCGGGTCGCCGCCGGCGCGGGCGCGGCGCAGGCTGTAGATCTGGGCCGCCACGCCCCAGGCCCGCCCCGCGCGCGCGTCGGCGAGCGCCGGCGGCGCGGCATGGCGCGGGGCCACGGCCAGGCGGTATTGCGCTTCCCCCATGGAAAGCTGGTAATACCCGGGCCGCTCGATGCCGGGCAACCTGGCGTTGCCATTGCCCAGGTCGGCCGCCGTGCCGGTGTAGCGCCGGCCCCGTTCGTCTTCTAGCTGGAAGAAGGAAGCGCGCGCGCGCGGCAGGTCGAAGGCGGCACGCGCGTCGATCACCACGAGGCCGGGCGCGGCCCGCGCGCGCCGCAGCCGGTCCAGGCTGTCGCGGACCTGCCCGGGCGAGCCGGCGGGCAATTCCAGCGCGCCGAGCACGCTGCGCAGCGTATCGTCGGACACGCGCCGCGGCTGTCGGCGGGCGTCTTCCCACTCGACCTGGATCCCGGCGCGGGCGGCCAGTTCCTGCAAGGGAGACGCCGGATCGTTGCGGTGGCCGGTGGTCATGAAGCGGGCTCCAGCGTGGCGGCCAGGCTGCCCGCGGGCAGGTTGCCGCCTTCCAGCGCGCGGCGCACTCCGGGGCCGGTTTCGAACAGGCAGGCCGGACCGGCGGGCAGCGGTTCGCAAGGGCAGTCGCGCCGGTCCAGATTGACGTGGAGCGCCAGCAATGCGCCGTCGCCCAGCCGCCAGCGCGCCGCCACGGCGGCCGGCCCCAATGCCTGAGCGCCTTCCGAGCGGGCTCCCGCCAGTCGCGGCATCAGTTCGCGCCGGCGTATGCCCAGCAGGGCGCGGTAATGGTCGTGCCAGCGCCGGGCGCGCCCGTCCCCCGAAGGATCCGGCATGAAACAGCGGCGGTAGGTGCCTTCGTCGTTGGGATCCGGAATGGCGGCCTGCTGTTCGGGACGGGCATAGGCGGGAAACGAGGCGAACTCGCGGCGGCGGCCGTCGCGGATCGCGGTCGCCAGCTCCGCGTCGTCGTATCCCGTGAAGTACAGGAACGGCGTGAGGGCGCCCCATTCCTCGCCCATGAACAGCAGCGGGATCTGCGGCGCAAGCAACTGCAACGCGACGGCCGCGCGCAGCGCGGGACTGTCCTCGCCGGTCAAGGCGATGAGCCGTTCGCCCTGCGCCCGGTTGCCGACCTGGTCGTGGTTCTGCAGGAACAGCATGAACGCCGTGGGCGGCAGGTGGCCGCTGGGCGCGCCGCGCCGCTCGCCGTCGCGATAGGCGGACGCCTCGCCCTGGTAGACGAAGCCTTCGGCCAGGCAGCGCGCCAGCTTGTCCGCGGGCCGCTGCGCGTAGTCGGCGTAATAGCCTTCGGCCTCGCCTGTCAGGAGATGGTGCAGCACATGATGCCCGTCGTCGTTCCATTGGGCGTCGAACCCCCGTTCCAGCAGGCCGGCGGCATTGCCGTCGTGTTCCAGCATCAGGTGGATGCGGCGCCCGGCTCCGATCTCGCGCCGCAAAAAGGCCGCCAGCTCGGCCGGCCAGTCGGGATCGGCGATGGCATGCACGGCATCCAGCCGCAGGCCGTCGAACCGATAGGCGGTCAGCCAGTGGAGCGCGCTCTCGGCGAAATACCGGCGCACCTGCGGCACGCGGAAATCGATGGCCGGGCCCCAGGGCGTCTGGCAGTCGCCGCGGAAGAAATCCGGCGCGTAGCGCGACAGGTAATTGCCTTCGGGCCCGAAATGGTTGTAGACCACGTCCAGGAAGACCATCAGGCCCAGGCCGTGGGCCGCGTCTATCATGCGCTTGAGCGCTTCGGGAGTGCCGTAGCTGCGTTCGGGCGCATAAGGCAGGACGCCGTCGTAGCCCCAGTTGCGGGCGCCGGGGAAATCGGCGATCGGCATCAGTTCGATGGCCGTGACGCCCAGGTCGGCCCATTGCGCCAGGCGCCGCTCGATCCCGGCATAGCCCCCCATCAGGCCGGCATGCACTTCGCAGGCCACGGTCTCCTGCCAGGGCCGGCCGCGCCATTCCGGGTGCCGCCAGGGATAATCGTCGTCTCCCACGACGACGCTGGCGCCGTGCACGTCCGAGGCCTGCAGCCGCGACGCGGGGTCGGGCACGGCCAGGTCGGCGCCGATGCGATAGCGGTAGCGCGCGCCGGGACCGCAATCGGCGACGGCTTCGAATACGCCCTGCGACCCGGGCGACATCGCGATCGATGGCTGGCCCTCGATTTCCAGCGTGACCGCGGCCAGCGCCGGCGCCCAGAAGCGAAACACCGTGCGGCCGTCGTCCCGCACGCCGGCGCCGAACCATGGCCGGAACGGCGTGCCGGGGAGCGTCGCGCTCATGCCCGGTCTCCCCGCAGGCGGCAACCCAGCAGCAGCAGGCCGTGCGCGGGCACTTGCAGTTCCTCTTGCTCGACGGCGCGCTCGGCGGCTTGCGGATCGCTCGAATCCAGCAGCAGCCGCCATGCGAGGCGCGGCGGCGGCAGGCGGAAGGGCTGCGGCTCGCCGTCGCTGTTGGCCAGCAGCAGCGTCACGTCGACGCCGTCGTCGTCGCGATCGGCGCGCCGCAGTCCCAGCACGCGTCCCTCGGGATGCGCCCAGGCGGCTTCGCTCATGGGCTGGCCGTCGACATCGTGCCAGGACATGGCCGGAACGCCCGGCGCGATTTCGCGCCGGGCATCGGAAAATCGTTCCGCGCGCAGCGAGACATGCTCGCGCCGCAGCGCGGCCAGCCGGCCCACGAAGGCCGCGAGCCGCCGGCCTTCCTCGCCGGCCGCCTGTTCCCAGTCCAGCCAGGAAAGATCGTTGTCCTGGCAATAGGCATTGTTGTTGCCCTGCTGGCTGTTGCCGAACTCGTCGCCCGCCAGCAGCATGGGCGTGCCGTGCGACAGGAAGACAGTGGCCAGCATGGCGCGCACCACGCGTGCGCGCAGGTCGAGGACCTCCGCGTCCTCGGTGGGGCCTTCCTCGCCCCAGTTGGCGCTGAAGTTCTCGTCCTGGCCGTCCTGGCTGTCTTCGCCGTTGGCTTCGTTGTGCTTGGATTCGTAGCTGGCGACATCGGCCAGCGTGAAGCCGTCGTGGGCGGCGGCGAAGTTGATCGACGACCATGGCCGGCGGTGGCGGCGGTCGAACAGTTCGCGCGAGCCGGCCAGCCGGGCGGCGAGCTCGCCGCGCTGGCCGGCGTCCCCGCGCCAGAAGCGGCGCACGCCGCCCTTGAACTGGTCGTTCCATTCGGCGAACACGGGGGGATGGTTGCCCAGTTGGTAGCCGTCGGGGCCGACGTCCCAGGGTTCCGAGATCAGCTTCAGGCGCGAAAGCTGCGGATCCTGCAGGATGGCGTCGAAGAACCCGGAGCCGGGATCGAAGCCGGTGCCTTCGCGGCCCAGCGTGGCGCCCAGGTCGAAGCGGAAGCCGTCCACGCGGTAGGCGGTGGCCCAGTAGCGCAGCGAGTCCATCACCATCTGCAGCACGCGCGGGTGCGAGATATTGAGCGTGTTGCCGCAGCCGGTGTCGTCGATGTAGTAGCGCTCGTCGCCCGGCACCAGCCGGCAGTAGCTGGCATTGTCCAGGCCCCGCCACGACAGGGTCGGTCCCAGTTGATTGCCTTCGCAGGTATGGTTGTAGACCACGTCCAGGATGACTTCGATGCCAGCCGCCTGCAGCCGCCGGATCGCCACGCGCAGGTCGTTGGCCTCGCCGTGCGACAGGTAGCCGGGCTCCGGCGCGAAAAACGATAGCGTGCTGTACCCCCAGTAATTGCGCAGCCCCCGTTCGACCAGGAAGCGGTCCTGGAGAAAGGCATGCACCGGCATCAGTTCGATCGCGGTGACGCCCAGCGCGTGCAGGTGATCGATGAATCTCTGGTCGGCCAGGGCCGCGCAGGTGCCGCGCAACGGCGGACGCATATCCTCGCGCCGCATGGAGACGCCCCGCACGTGCGCCTCGTAGATGACCGTATGCTGCCACGGCGTCTGCGGACGGACGCTGGCGCCCCAGTTGAACGTGTTCTCGACCACCGCCGCCTTGGGCATGGCGGGCGCGGAGTCGCGCCGGTCCATGCTGAGGTCGGCGCGCGCATGCTGGAAGCGGTAGCCGAACAGCACGTCGGACCAGCGCAGCGCGCCGCTCAACTGGCGCGCATAGGGGTCCAGCAGCAGCTTGTGGGGGTTGAACCGGTGCCCGCGCCTGGGGTCGTAGGGGCCGTGGGCGCGATAACCGTAGAGCAGTCCCGGCGCGGCGTCGGGCAGATAGCCGTGCCAGACCTCGTCGGTGCATTCGGGCAGCGGCATGCGCGCCAGTTCCTTGCGGCCCTTGGCGTCGAACAGGCATAGTTCGATCTGCGAGGCGTTGGCGGAGAACACCGCGAAGTTGACGCCCAGGCCGTCGCTGGTGGCGCCCAGGGGGTAGGGCAGGCCGGGCGAGAGGCGGGCGGGGTAGGGCGGCGTCATGGCCTCAGGTCTCCGGTTCCAGCAACAATGTGGACAGCGGCGGCAGCGTCAGGACGAGCGATTGCGCGTGGCCGTGGGCCGGCGTTTCCACGGTCCGGACCGAGCCGGCGTTGCCCATGCCCGAGCCGCCATAGGCCGACGCATCCGTATTCAGGCGCTCGACCCAGCGCCCCGCGCGCGGCACGCCGACGCGGTAGCCCTGGCGCGGCACCGGCGTCATGTTGATCGCCACCAGCACCTTGCGCTCGCCGTCGCGCCGCAGATACGCGAATACGCTGTTGTCGCGGTCGTCGCCCACCAGCCAGGCGAAGCCGTCGGGTTCGGAGTCGCGCCGGTGCAGCGCGGGCAGTTCGCGGTACAGCCGGTTCAGGTCGCCCACCAGCCGCTGCACCCCGGCGTGCGCGGGATCCGCGCAAGCGCTCCAGTCCACCGCCGAGTCGTGATTCCACTCGCGGTCCTCGCCGATCTCCCCGCCCATGAACAGCAGCTTGCGCCCGGGGTGCGTCCACATGAATCCCAGGTAGGCCCGCAGGTTGGCGAATTTCTGCCAGGGATCGCCGGGCATCTTGGCCAGCAGCGATCCCTTGCCGTGCACCACCTCGTCGTGCGAGAGCGGCAGGATGAAGCGCTCGGAATAAGCGTAGACCATGCCGAACATCATGTCGTGATGATGATGCGGCCGGTGGACCGGATCCTTGCTCATGTAGCGCAGCGTATCGTGCATCCACCCCATGTTCCACTTGTAGGTGAATCCCAGTCCGTCGCTCTCGACGGGCGCGGTGACGCCCGGCCACGCGGTCGATTCCTCGGCGATGGTCATGGCGCCCGGGCATTCGGCGGCCACGGCGGCGTTCATGGCGCGCAGGAAGGCCACGGCCTCCAGGTTCTCGCGCCCGCCGTGCACGTTGGGGATCCATTGCCCGGCCTCGCGGCTGTAGTCGCGATACAGCATCGAGGCCACCGCGTCCACCCGCAGGCCGTCGACGTGGTAGCGCCGCAGCCATTCGAGCGCGCTGGCCAGCATGAAATTGCAGACCTCGGTGCGTCCGAGGTTGTAGATCAGGGTGTTCCAGTCCGGGTGGAAGCCTTCGCGCGGATCCTGGTATTCGTACAGCGCCGTGCCGTCGAAGCGCATGATCCCGTGCGGGTCGGTGGGGAAATGCGCCGGCACCCAGTCCAGGATCACGCCCAGTCCCGCTTCGTGGCAGCGATCCACGAAACGGGCGAAATCCGCCGGCGAACCGTAGCGCGCGGTGGGCGCGAACATGCCCAGCGGCTGGTAGCCCCACGAGCCGCCGAACGGATGCTCCATGACGGGCAGCAGTTCGATATGCGTGAATCCCAGCGAGCGCGCATACGGCACCAGCCGCGCGGCCATCTGCTGCCATACATTGCTTTCGCCGTCCCCGCGGCCCAGCCAGGAGCCGACATGCACCTCGTAGATCGACAGCGGCGCGTCGGGCGCATGGCGCGCGGCGCGGCCGTCCATCCAGGCCTGGTCGGTCCAGGCGTAGGGTTCGGGGTCCGGGACGATCGAGGCGGTGGCGGGCGGCTTCTCGGCCTGGCGGGCCACCGGGTCGGCCTTCAGCGGCAGCAGCGAGCCGTCGCCGGCCAGGATTTCGTACTTGTAGCGGGCGCCCGGCGCGACGCCGGGCACGAAGATCTCCCAGATGCCCGCGTCGTGGCGCAGCCGCATGACGTGCCGGCGGCCGTCCCAGCCGTTGAAGTCGCCCACGACCGAGACGCGCCAGGCATTGGGCGCCCATACCGCGAAACGCGCGCCGTCGACCCCCTGCGCCCGCATGGCATGGGCGCCCAGGCAATCGGCCAGGTTGCGATGCGTGCCTTCGCGCAGCAGGTGCAGGTCCAGGTCGCCCAGCAAGGGCTCGAAGGCGTAGGGATCCTCCGTCTCCTGTGTGCCGCCCGGCCAGCCCACGCGCAGGCGGTAGGCGGGGCCGTCGGCGCGCGACAGGCGCCGGACGTCGGCCAGGAAGAAGCCGTCGCAGACCTCGGAGAGCGTCGCTTCGGAGCCGTCGGGCAGGACGGCCCGGACCTCGTGCGCGCCGGGCAGGTAGACGCGCAACTGGGTCCCGCCTTCGTGGGCGTGGGGCCCCAGCACGGAGAACGGGTCGCGGTGCCGGCCACGGGACAGGGCGTCGGCGGCGGCCGCCAGGTCCGGCGTCAGCATCGGGACGGAGGGCGAGGCCGCCGGCTTGCGGGGAGCGCGGGAACCGGGCCGGGTCATGGCTGGGACTCCGGGGCCGCGGGCGTGGCGGCGAGCATGGGGCCCGCCAGGTCGATCAGCCCGGTCACGGGCACGGCGAGCCAGTCCGGCCGGTGGGCCGCCTCGTAGACGATCTCGTAGGCGGCTTTCTCCAGCAGGGCCAGTTCGAGCAGCGCCGATTGCGACTCGGAACGGGCGGTCAGGTCGGGGCTCGACGCGGCCGCTTCGCGGTAGGCGCCCAGGAAGGCGTCGCCCGCGCTCTGGCGAAAGCGCGCCAGCAAGCTGTCGCGCCGCTGGCGCAGCGCCTGCTCGGCAGGCGCCTGCGGGGCCTGGGCGCCGGCCGGCGTGTCTGCGCCGATTGCCGCCAGCCCCGGCACGCTGGCGGCGGCGTAGTCGAAGGACCGCAGCATTCCGGCCACGTCGCGCATGGGATGCGCCTTGCCGCGCCGCTCGGCCAGCGCACGCGCCGGCTCGCCTTCGAAATCGATCAGGTAGGCGTCGGTCTGGGCGACCAGTGTCTGGCCCAGGTGGAGATCGCCGTGGATGCGGATGCGCAGCGACCCTTCGATGCGCGCGGCGCGCTTGCGTATCTGCGCCAGCAGGGCGTCGCGCCGGCTGTCCAGCCACAGCATTTTTTCGCGCAGGCCGTCGTCGACCTGCGCGCGCCGTTCTTCGAGCACGTCCAGCGCGCGCTCCAGCATGGCGCCGACGTCGCCGGCCCATTTGGCGGCTTCCGCCGGGCCCGCGCGCTCCGGCGCGAAATCGGGGTCGTCGTCCGGGGCGGCCAGCAGCGCGTGCATTTCGCCCAGGCGCCGTCCGATGGCGGCGGCCAGGATAGCGTAGCCGCGCAGTTCCTCGTCGTAGTCCTCGGCCGTTTCGCCGGTCAGCGCCGCGCTTTCGAGCGTGCGTTTCAGGTAATCCAGCGTCCAGGTCCAGGCGTCGCCCTGGTTGGCGACATTGGCGTGCAGCAGGGCCAGGGTGTGGGGCACCCCGGCGGCATCGACCCGCCGGACTTCGCCCAGCAGGGCGGCGATGTTGCCATAGCCCAGGCGGGTCAGGTGCCGCGTCATCTCGGCTTCGGGATGCACGCCGGGCGCCACGCGCCGCACCAATTTCAGGATCGCGGCGCCGCCCAGCTTCACCGAGCTGTTCGACTGCTCGCCGGGGAACCATTCGAGCTCGGCGCCTTCGGGCAGCTCCAGTTCGGCCAGTCCCGGTTCGGGCAGGAAATGCACGACTCCTTCCGCGCCGCGTCCCAGCGGCATTTCCGCGCCGGCGCGCAGCTTGCGCAGCACGGCCATGGCGAAGGCCGGCACGCCGAACGCATCCACCGCCATGCCGACCTCCGGCCCGCGGCGCACGCGCGACAACGCGAGCTGCTGCTGGATCGGCGTCAGATTCTCCTCGTTCCAGACCAGGGCGATGGGCAGCAGATAGCGCTGGGGATCGCCGGCATCGCCGATTTCCAGCTCCACCAGGAACAGCTCCGACGGTTCGTCCGGCAACTGCGCCGCATAGGCGATGCGCGGCGCGCCCGCCGGCCCGCCGCGGGCGAACCAGCGCTGGCGCGACAGATAGGCCGGCAGCACGTCCGAGTACAGCGTGCGCATCGCCCCTTCGGTCAACTGGTAGCCGGTGCGTCCGCGCAGGACCAGCGTCACGTGTTCGAGCCCGGGTCCCGGCATGGCCGCGTGCCAGGCCGGCGGGGCCGCGCTGGCGCTCAGTTCGAACCAGTAGAACCCGTAGGGCGGCAGGGTGAGGAGATAGGGCAGTTGGCCGATGGCCGGGAAGGGCGTGCCGCCCAGCATCTCGATCGGGACCCGGCCCGCGAATTCCTGCAGGGCCAGCTCGACCGGCTGGGCCGCGTTGGACAGGTTCGCCACGCACAGGATCCCGGTTTCCTCGTGTTCGCGCAGATAGGCCAGGATCTTGCGATTGCCGGGATACAGGAAGCGCAGCGTGCCGCGTCCGAAGGCATGGGTCTGGCGCCGCTTGGCCAGCATGCGGCGGGTCCAGTTCAGCAGCGAATGGGGATCGCGCTGCTGCGCTTCCGCGTTGACGGCCTCGTAGCCGTAGAGCGGCCCCATCAGCGGCGGCAGGAGCAGCCGTTCAGGATCGGCGCGCGAGAACCCGCCGTTGCGGTCCGGGGACCATTGCATGGGCGTGCGCACGCCGTCGCGATCGCCCAGGTGGATGTTGTCGCCCATGCCCAGCTCGTCGCCGTAATAGAGGACCGGCGTGCCGGGCATGGACAGCAGCAGGCTGTCCATCAGTTCGATGCGCCGGCGGTCGCGCTCGAGCAGCGGCGCCAGCCGCCGGCGGATGCCCAGGTTGATGCGCGCGCGGCGGTCGGCCGCGTACACGTCCCACAGATAGTCCCGTTCGCTGCTGGTCACCATTTCCAGGGTCAGCTCGTCGTGGTTGCGCAGGAAAATGGCCCACTGGCTGTTGGCGGGGATGTCGGGCGTCTGGCGCATGATGTCGGTGATGGGAAAGCGGTCCTCGCGCGCGATCGCCATGTACATGCGCGGCATCAGCGGAAAGTGGAAGGACATGTGGCATTCGTCGCCGCGGCCGAAGTATTCCTGCGCATCCTCCGGCCACTGGTTGGCCTCGGCCAGCAGCAGGCGGTTGCGGTACGCGCCGTCCATGTCGGCGCGGATCCGGCGCAGGATCGCGTGGGTCTCCGGCAGGTTCTCGTTATTGGTGCCTTCGCGCTCCACCAGGTAGGGCACGGCGTCCAGGCGCAGCCCGTCCACGCCCAGGTCCAGCCAGAAGTGCATGATGCTCAGTATTTCCTTGAGCACCTGCGGGTTGTCGTAATTGAGATCGGGCTGGTGGGAATAGAAGCGGTGCCAGAAATAGGCGCCGGCCACCGGATCCCAGGTCCAGTTGGATTTCTCCGTGTCGCAGAAGATGATGCGGGTGCCCGGATAGGCCTGGTCGTTGTCCGACCACACGTAATAGCGCCGCGCCGCCGATCCGGGCTTGGCCCGCCGGGCGCGCTCGAACCAGGGATGCTGGTCGGAAGTGTGGTTCACGACCAGTTCGGTGATCACCCGCAGCCCGCGCGCATGCGCCGCGCGTATGAAGGCGCGGGCGTCGGCCAGGTTGCCGTAGTCGGGGTGCACGTCGCGATATTCGGCGATGTCGTAGCCGTCGTCGCGCCGGGGCGAAGGATAGAAGGGCAGCAGCCAGACCGTATCCACGCCCAGCTCGGCGATGTAGTCCAGCTTGCGGGTCAGGCCCGCGAAATCCCCCACGCCGTCGTCGTTGGAGTCGAAGAAGGACTTCACGTGCAACTGGTAGATGACGGCGTCCTTGTACCAGAGCGGATCGTCCCGGTTGGGCGCGTTGACGGAATCTTGTCGGCTCATGATGTTCTGCTCGATGTCACGGTCGCGCGCTGACGCGCCAGATGCCGTAGGGCTGGTCGGGACTGAAATCCAGGCGCTGGGATTTCCCGTGCCAGGCCAGTCGGTAGCTGTGCAGCAGGTCCTCCGCGTGCAGCGTGCCGTCGTCGGGCAGGCCGAATTCCCAGAGAGGCAGTTCGACCGCCGCCGACTGGGCCTGGTGGGGGTCCAGGCTGATGGCGACCAGCAGCACGTTGTCGCGCGTCTCGGTCGCCTTGGAAAAGAACAGCACCCTGTCGTTGTGCGCGGGATGGAAGCGCAGCCCGCGGTGGCTGTGCAGCGCCGGATTGGTGCGGCGGATGCGGTTGAGCCGGGAAATCTCCGCCACGATATTGCCGGGCCGCTGCCAGTCCCACGCCCGGATCTCGTATTTCTCGGAATTCAGGTATTCCTCCTTGCCGGGCAGCGCGTTTGCCTCGCACAGCTCGAAGCCGCTGTACATGCCCCACAGTCCCGATCCGGTGGCCGCCAGCGCGGCGCGGATCAGGAAACCCGGGCGGCCCGACGCCTGCAGGAAGCGGGGGTTGATGTCCGGGGTATTGACGAAGAAATGCGGCCGGAAGAAATCCGCCACCGGCGAGCAGGAGATCTCGGTCAGGTATTCGGTGAGTTCGCGCTTGGTCTCGCGCCACGTGAAATAGGTGTAGGACTGCGAGAATCCCAGCTTGGCCAGGCGGTACATCATCTTGGGCCGCGTGAAGGCCTCGGACAGGAACAGGGTCTCCGGGTGCCGTCCCTGCACGTCGGCGATCAGCCATTCCCAGAATGCCAGCGGCTTGGTGTGCGGGTTGTCGACGCGGAACATGCGCACGCCGTGCTCGACCCAGAACAGCACCACGTCGCGCAAGGTGCGCCACAGCGCGGCCTGCCGTACCGCGCCGCCGCGCGTGCTGTAGAAATCCACGTTGACGATGTCTTCGTACTTCTTCGGCGGATTCTCGGCATAGCGCAGCGAACCGTCCGGGCGCCAGGCGAACCATTCCGGGTGCTGCGCCAGCCAGGGGTGGTCCGGGGAGCACTGGATGGCGAAGTCCAGCGCGATCTCCAGGCCGTGTTCGCGCGCCAGGCCGATCAGCCGCTGGAAGTCTTCCAGCGTGCCGAGCTGCGGATGGACGGCCTCGTGCCCGCCGCTGCCGTCGCCGATCGCATAGGGGCTGCCGGGATCCCGCGGGCCCGCCCGCAGACTGTTGTTGCGTCCCTTGCGGTTGCTCACCCCGATGGGATGGATGGGCGGGAAGTACAGCACGTCGAAGCCCATTTCCCGGATCGCCGGCAGGCGCGCGGCGACGTCGTCGAAGGTGCCGTGCCGGTCCGGATCCCCGCTCTGCGAGCGGGGGAAGAGCTCGTACCAACTGGCGAACCCGGCCGCCGGACGCTCGACGCAGACGCACAGGGGCTCGTGCCGGGTTTCGAACGGATACTCGCCCGCGGCGCGCATCGTCCGGGCGGTTTCTTCCCCCAGCAGCAATTCCACCTGTTCGGGCGTCGCGGGGCCCAGGACGGCGCCGGCCCGGGCGGGCGCGCCGCGCCGCTTGCCGGGCGGCGGCAGCGGGGGCCCCAGCGCGCGCAGCAGGCGGTCGAGCGTGCGGGCCGTTTCGACGTGCCTGTCGCCGTCCAGGCGCTCGCGAGTCCCCGCGAGCAGGGCCCGGCCTTCCTCGACTTCCAGCGTCAGGTCCAGGCCCGCCTCGTGCTTTTTCCGCAGCTCCTCGCGATACGTGGCCCACGCGTCGCGCCAGGCCTGGACGGTGTAGTAATGCTTGCCGATGCGGGTAGGCGCGAAGGTCCCTTGCCAGCGGTCGTTCGGCAGCGCTTCCAGCGGCAGGCGTCGCCACTCGGATTCGTCGGCGGCGCGATGCAGCAGCGCCGCGCCGATGCGATCGTGTCCATCCATGAAGATGTCGGCTTCCACGCGCACCTGTTGTCCCAGCGTGCGCTTGAGCGGGAAGCGGCCGCCGTCGATCGCCGGCGCGACGTTCTCGATCACCACCCGCGGCGCATGCAGCGCCGCGGCCAGGGCCTTGCGCCGGCCTTCCTGGGTCACCGGCCCCGTCGTCACGGGATCGGTGCGCAAGGCGGTCAGCGCCATGCAGCCCGCCGGCTCCAGGAGCGCGGCGAGCGCGCCGTCCGGCCTGGTCGCGCCGCGTCCCGCGTCGCGCGCGGGCTGCAGCGCGGCGTAGCTCTCGGGCAGCCGGGCGCGCACCGCGTCCCAGTCCGGCGCCGCCGGCGCGTGGGGATCGGGATTGACGGCGAGGACGCGCGCCGGCGCGGACGGGCTGGCAGGAGTCTGGTACGGCCGCCCGTCGCCCCGGAACAGCACGGTGCAGGGCGCGTCCGCGCCTGTCAGGCAGTGCAAGGGCCCCGCGCCGGCGCCTTCCAGCCAGCGCGACGCATCCGACAGCGCGGCCACCAGGCCTTCGTACGGCGCCCGCAGCAGCCTCGCGCCGTCCGCCGCGTTGCCGCGCGCGGCTTCCATGGGTTCGGTGGCGCCGCATTCGAAGCCCATGGGAATCAGCAACCCGTCGCCGATGGCCGCCGCCGTCCAGAGCGCCCGCAGCGCCTGGCGCTGGCGCAGCGGAACCGGTGCGAGCGCATCCGCCGCCCGCTTGCCGAACGGCGGCTCGACGCAGGCGATGACCGGCGCCACGGCGCGCAGCCGCTGATCTTCCTCGGCCAGCCAGGCCGAGCGGTAATCCCACCAGGGCAGCGATGAGAACACCGCGCCGAATCCCGTGCCGCGCAAGGCGGCGATTTCCGCGGGCGTGGCGCCCGGCGTCCATGCCAGGAACAGGCAGTGGGGACAACGCACGCGGACGTGGCCGATGATGCCCTGCCAATCGGTGGCGGCCAGCCGCTGCGGGGCGTCGCAACGGAACCCGGCCACTCCGGCCACGGCCCAGGCGCTCAGCCGGTCCACCCATGCGCTGACGAATCCGGCGGGCGCGCGGCCGTCGTCGCCGCGCTGCAGCTCCAGCACGTCCCGCTCGTGCGGCGCGCGCCGCGGATCGAAGGCCTCGCCGGCGGGCGGGGCCGGGTGGAACCAGTCCGGATGGGCGCGCGCCAGGGCGCCGTCCGCGGCTGCGCGATCCAGCCGCAGGTCCATCAGCAGGTGCAGGCCCTGGGCTTCGCAGAGGGCGGCCAATCGCCGCAGGCCGTCGGTGAGTTCGTCCGCGTCGTCGAAGGCGGGATCCGGCCGGTCGGGATCGTCGGGCGTGAACACGCCCGTCCCGCTCGCCGACCGCCATGGAGGCGCGGTCAGCAGGTGCGAGCATCCCAGGTCCCGCGCCCGGCGGCAGGCCGCGCGCCAGCCGCCCGGCCCATCCTCGGGCGCGTCCGCTTCCAGCCGGCCCAGCAGCAAGGGGTGGACGTAATAGATGCGTGGGGCCGTCATCGTGTGGATCATGGTCCTCCTCGCGTCAGGCGGCGGGGCTCACCCGCGCCGGTCCGGTCACGCGGCGGCGGGGCGCGGTTCTCCCACGGACAGGTCGGCCTTGGATCGCTGTCGTGCGCGCCGGGCGGCCTCGGCCGGGCCCATGCGCGCGGCCGCCACCACCGCGGCGATGGGACGGATGGCCGGCGTATGCGCGGGCCGGGCGGGCAGGGCCGGCGCGGCTTGCTGCACCGGTTCGCCCACCACCACCGGCAGCAGGCTCTGGAACAGGCGGACATAGGCCGGGGCCGCGTTGCGCCAGCCGAAATCGGCGGTCATGCCGTTGCGCTGCATCGCGCTCCAGATTTCCGGCCGACGGCGCAGGGACATGGCGCGGTCGATCGCTGCCCGCATGTCGGCGGCGGTCTCGCCGCTGAAAAGTATGCCGGAGGCCGATCGCATCGCGTTCTCGCCGGCCTGCGCGCCCGGGTCGATGATGGTGTCCACCATGCCGCCCACGCGGGAGCCGATCGGTACGGCGCCGTAGCGCATGGCGTAGAGAGGGGTCAGGCCGAACGGTTCGAAGCGGCTGCCGTGCAGCAGGATATCGGCGCCGGCGTGCAGCCGGTGCGCCTGGGCTTCGTCGAAGCCGATGTGCACGCTGCAACGTTCCGGATAGCGCTGCGCCACGCACTGCAGCGCCTGTTCCAGCTCCCTGTCGCCACGGCCGATCGCCGCCACTTGCAGATCGGGGTGCGCGTCCAGCGCGGCCGGAATCGCCTCGATGGCAAGGTCGGCCATTTTCTGGGTGGTGATGCGGCTGCCCAGCACCATGAGCGTGGCGTGCGGATCCTCAGGCAGGCCGAACTCCTGCTGCAAGGCACGCTTGCACCGGGCCTTGTTGCCAAGGTCGTCGGCGTGGAAGTTGTCGCCCTTCAGGCAGGCGTCGCGCGCCGGGTCCCACAGTTCGTCGTCGATGCCGTTGGGGATGGGCACCAGGTCCTTGGCGCGCGCGTTCAGCAGCCCTTCCAGTCCGCAGCCGAAATGGGGGGTCAGGATTTCGCGCGCGTAGTTGCGGCTGACGGTGGTGACGCAGTCGGCATAGCGGATGCCCGCCTTCAGGAAATTGAGCTTGCCCCAGTATTCGATGCCGTCCCTGCCGCAATAGTGTTCCGGAATGCCCAGTCCGGCGGCGCATTCCAGCGGGAACAGCCCCTGGAAGGCCAGGTTGTGCAGGGTGATGATCGTCCGGGTCCGGGCGTTCATCTCGCGCAGTACCAGCGGCGTCAGGCCCGCGTGCCAATCGTGGGCATGGACGATGTCCATGGGGGCCACGCGGGCCCGCCCCACGGCCACGCGCGCGGCCGCGTGCGCCAGCGCGGCGAAACGCACGGCATTGTCCGCGTATTCCTGTCCGTCGGCGTCCGCGTACAGGCCCTCGCGGTCGTACAGCGCGGCGTTCTCGAGCAGGAGCACGGGCGCGTCCAGTTCGCGGCAGACACCCGACAGCAGGCGCGCCTGGCCGCCGGGCATGTCGGCCAGGCGAGCGATCTCGCGCACCCCCGCCACGTGGTCGAGCGTGCCCGCATAGGCGGGCAGCATCAGCGTGACATCCATGCCTGCTTCGCGCAAAGCCATCGTCATGCCGCTGACTGCATCGCCCAGGCCGCCGGTCTTGGCCAGGGGATAGGCTTCCGAGGTTACTGCCAGGATTCTCGTCGTCACGATACGCTCTCCGATCTGCGGTTTGATTCGGCCCATGGGGCACGCTTTGCCCCGGTCGGCGCATCCGTGAGGAGAGAGCCGTCGTTCCGGCGGACGGTAAGAATTACCGGACTGGGTAATTCCTGTGGCTCTCGCAACAAAGATTGCGTGTAACCCGGGCGGTCGCGACGCACGAAGCAATCGGCGTGCCCGAATGCGGAGGGCGCGCAGCGGCGGCGCGCGGGAGGGATCTGTATGAACATACAGTATAGTGACGCTGCCCCACGTTTCCGGCCGCGACGCCGGCCCAATCCCGACACGCCCATGCTCGCCACTTTTCCCGCGATGCCGTCCGCCCGTTTCCAGCCGGAAGCCGCCTGGCTGGACGATCTGAATTCCGACCAGCGCGAGGCCGCCACGCATGGCCTGGCGCAGCGGCCGGACGACCGTCCGCTATTGGTGATCGCCGGCGCCGGGTCCGGCAAGACCAGCACCCTGGCGCACCGCGCCGCCTGCCTGGTGCTGGGCGGCACCGACCCGCAGCGCCTGCTGCTCCTGACCTTCTCGCGGCGCGCGGCGCAGGAAATGGAGCGCCGCACCGGACAGGTGCTGGCGCGCGCGCTCGGCCTGCCATCGGGCGATGCGCCGGCGCTGCCCTGGGCGGGCACTTTCCACGGCATCGGCGCCCGGCTCCTGCGCGATTGCGCCTCGAGCATCGGCCTGAACGAATCCTTGACCATTCACGATCGCGGCGACGCCGAAGACCTCATGGGCCTGGTCCGGCACGAACTGGGATTTTCCGCGGCCCGCTCGCGCTTTCCCCTCAAGGGCACCTGCCTGGCGATCTATTCGCGCACCGTCAACGGCCAGGCGGCCCTGCGGGAGGTCCTGGACCGCGCATATCCGTGGTGCGGCGCCTGGCACGACGAACTGCATCGCCTGTTCGAAGGCTATGTGCGGGCCAAGCAGGCGCAGAACGTCCTGGATTACGACGACCTGCTGCTCTATTGGGCGGAAATGATGCAGGATCCGGACCTGGCGCGCGATATCGCCGCGCGTTTCGACCACGTGCTGGTCGACGAGTACCAGGACACCAATCGCCTGCAGGCTTCCATCCTGCTCGCCATGAAGCCCGGCGGCCGCGGACTGACCGTGGTGGGCGACGATGCCCAGGCCATCTATTCGTTTCGCGCCGCCACGGTGCGCAACATCCTGGATTTCCCGCGGCAGTTCGAGCCCCAGGCGCGCGTGGTGGCGCTGGAGCGCAATTACCGCAGCACCCGTCCGATACTCGAAGCGTCCAACGCGGTGATCGCCATGGCGGCCGAGCGCCACGCCAAGACGCTATGGACCGATCGCGAGTCATCCGACGCGCCCAAGCTGGTCACCGTTTCGGACGAAGCGGGACAGGCCCGGTGGGTGGCCGACCAGGTCCTGGAGCAGCGCGAAGCCGGCACGCGGCTGGTGTCGCAGGCCGTGCTGTTCCGCTCCTCCAGCCATAGCGCGCAACTGGAGCTGGAACTGGTCCGGCGCAATATTCCGTTCGTCAAGTACGGCGGCCTGCGCTTCCTGGAAGCGGCGCACGTCAAGGACGTGCTGGCGCTCCTGCGCTGGGCCCAGAATCCGCGCTGCCGGCTCGCCGGCTTCCGCGTGGCGCAACTGCTGCCGGGCGTGGGCCCGGCCACCGCGGCCCGCTTGCTGGAAGCCATGGAACGAGCGGCCGAGCCGCGCGCCGCGTTGGCCGATTTCGTGCCGGGCCCCGGCGCGGCTGCCGACTGGCCGGCCCTGGCGGGGACCTACCGGGCGCTGGGCGAGGGCGCCGCCGGCTGGCCCGGCATGCTGGAGCAGGCGATCCAATGGTACCTGCCACAGCTCGAACGGCTGTACGACGACGCCCGCGTGCGGCGTGGCGACCTCGACCAACTGCTGCGGATCGCGGCCGGCTATGGCAGTTGCGAACGCTTCCTGACCGAACTGGCGCTCGATCCACCCGACGCCACCAGCAACGAGGCCGGGCCGCCGCATCTGGACGAGGATTACCTCGTGCTGTCCACCATCCATTCCGCCAAGGGGCGCGAATGGCGGTCGGTCTACGTGCTCAACGCGGTCGACGGCTGCATTCCGTGCGACCTGGGCACGGGCAGCGACGAAGCCCTGGAAGAAGAGCGCCGCCTGCTCTACGTCGCCATGACGCGGGCGCGCGAGCAATTGCAGATCGTGGTACCGCAGCGCTTCTATGTCCATCAGCAGACCGGCATGGGCGATCGCCATGTCTATGCGTCGCGCACCCGCTTCATCCCCGATCGCATCGTGCATCTGTTCCAGCGCCTGCCGCGGCCGGAATCCCTGCCCATTCCGCAGGCGGCGGCTCCGCGCCGCGCGCCGCGCATGGATCTGGCCGCGCGCGTGCGGGCCCGATGGCAGGCGCCGGGTTGAACGCGCGCGCGGCGCTCGCTACCATGAGTGCTGGGCGCGCATCCGTGGCGCGTCCATCATGGAGATGTCGCATGTCTTTTTCTCGGATCGCCGCCTGCGTGGGCACCCTGTTCGCGTGCCTGGCTGGCCAGGCCGGCGCCAGTACGCCGCAGGCGTGGGCGCAGGCGGAGCAGACCGCCGCGCAGGCGTGCCTGGAAGCTTCGGGGCTGACGCAACCGGCCGTGGCCGGCAAGCCCATCGTGTTCGACGATGCGTCCGGGCAGACTGCCGTGGTGGTGCAGGGGCGTTATCCGCAGCCGCACATGGGCGGCGCGCAAGGCAGGGTGCTGTGCCTGTACGATCGCGTCTCGGGGCTGGCGCACGTGGCCGAATGGCCGCTGCCGGGATCGGGAGAAGGCGCGGGCCAGGCGCCCCGTACGCGCTGAATGCGCGGCGGGCCGGGCGCTCGGCGCGGGCCGTGTATGTCTCGAGCGCGGACCGGCCCTAGCGGGGACGGTGGCTCGTGCGGGGCGGCATGGAGGGCCGTTCGTCCTTGTGACGGAAGCAGATGCGGCCCTTGGTCAGGTCATAGGGCGACATTTCCAGGGTGACGCGATCGCCGGCCAGGATGCGAATGCGGTGCTTCTTCATTTTGCCGGACGCATAGGCCGATACGACCATGCCGTTCTCCAGCGTGACGCGAAAGCGCGTGTCGGGCAGGACTTCGTCCACGATACCGCCGAATTCGATAAGTTCTTCTTTAGCCAATGTTGCTTTCCTCATGTTGCGCTTGGCCGCTCGCCCCGGTATCCGGTCGTGCGCGCGGCGAGCGGGGAAACGGTCAGGCGCGCCGGGGCCGGTCGCGCCGCTGGCGTGCACGAAAAAGGCGGCGGGCGGGAAGCGGGTGAAATCAGGCGCCGGACAAGCCGGCGTCGGGGGCAGAGATCCGGGGACTTTGCAGTCACTGAGATTGCAGCGTTACAGTACCGGACTTGAGTTAATTGTAACATAGCGGCTCGCGGCGGTCGGCAACATGCCTGTCCCGGCGTGCCGGCCGCGATTCTGTTTTCGGAGATCTCATGTCGTTCAATCATCGGGCAGCGGGAATCCTCCTGCTTGCGGCGCTGTCGGGCTGCGCGCTGGGCATACAGTCGGGCTCGCCCACGGAGACCTTCGAGGTGCCCGTCGAGTATCGCGAGGCCTATCGGCGCGCCGACGCCCAGGTCCACGAATGCCTGCTGGGGAAGGGCGGTTACCGCGCCGTCGGCGACGTGCAGTCCGCGGCCGGCACCGCCCGGGTAGAGGTGCGCGCGCCGTTCTCCGAGAACGTGCTGGCCCGCGTCGACGTCCAGGCGCTGCAGGCGAACGCGTCCCGCGTCACGGTCACGATGTGGGGCGAAAGCATCTGGAACCAGGACGCGCTCGTCGCCATGCACGACGCCATTCGCATCGGCTCGGCCAGTTGCAAGAGCTATATGCCGCGCGCGCAGGAAACATCGCGCGCGCGTTGACGGGAGATCCGGCTTTCCGGGGGGCCGCAAGGCGGGTGGGCCCGCCGGGCTGGCCGCAAGCGGCGGGCCTTTTCAGTCCCGGGCCAGCCGGTCCTTGACCCGGCGCGAAAGCTCGGCCATATCGGCCCGCCCCGCCAGCGATTGCTTGAGGGCGGCCATGACCTTGCCCATGGCCGGCGCGCCGCTTGCCCCCTGGGCCAGGGCCTGCGCGACCGCCGCATCGATGGCGGCGGCCACTTCCTCTTCCGGGGCCGCCTGCGGCAGGAATTCCTGCAGCACCGCCAGTTCGGCCTTTTCCTGCGCCGCCGATTCCGTGCGTCCGGCCTGCTCGAACGCCGCGATCGATTCGCGCCGCTGCTTGACCTGCTTTTCGACGATGGCGGTGACGTCGGCGTCGCTCAGCTCGCGGCGCTCGTCGATCGTCTTCTGCTTGATGGCGGCCTGCAGAAACCGCAGCGTGCCCAGCCGCGCGCTGTCCTTGGCGCGCATGGCGGCCTTGATGTCCTCGGACAGGCGGGTTTGTAGCGTGGAGGTAGTCATGCGCTTACCTGTGAATTTCTGGGGCAAACCCGAAGTATTCACCGGCCGCCGCACCGGCGCAAGCCGGCGCGGCGGGATCTCCGTCGTCGGGTTCAACGACGGCGAATTCGCGGCCTATGGGGCTCCGCCGCTGGTCACGGTCGGCTTTCCGTCGGCGGAGATGGGGGTGGCGGCGGCCGATATGCTGCTCGACTGCATGGAAACCGGTCAGACGGCACTGCCCGGACCGGTCATGCGGGCGATGCGCCTGGCCTTGCGCGATTCCTCCGTGGCCGCCCTTTGCCAGCGCGCCGGCGGGCCTGCCGCCGCTTACGCCTGCGGCGCGGCGAGCCGCTCCAGTTCTTCCTGCAAGGCCAGCCATTGTTCCTCGAGTTCGGCCAGCGTCCTGGATTTTTCTCCGTGCTCGGCCAGCGTGGCCAGCCGTTCGGCGCGCCGCGCGTCGGAATAGAGACCGGCGTCGGCGAGCAGCGCATCCAGCGCCTGCACCCGTGTCCGGCAGGTTTCCATGTCGGCTTCGACGCGGGCCAGTCGTTTTTCCAGCGGCTTGCGCAGGGCCGACAGCCGCTGCCTTTTCTCGGCTTCCAGGCGCTTCTGGGCCTTGCGGTCCACGCTCGCGGGAGCGGGCGCCTGGGCGGCGGCATCGCGGCGCGCCGCCGTTTCCCGCTGCGCCAGCCAGTCGCGGTAATCCTCCAGGTCGCCGTCGAATTCGCGCACGGCGCCGTCGGCCACGATCCAGAAGCTGTCGACCGTGGTGCGCAGCAGGTGCCTGTCGTGCGAAACGAGCAGCATGCTCCCCGAAAATTCCGCCAGCGCCGCCGCCAGGGCCTCGCGGGTTTCCACGTCCAGGTGGTTGCTGGGCTCGTCCAGGAGCAGCAGATTGGGCTTCTGCCAGACGATCAGCGCCAGCGCCAGGCGGGCTTTCTCGCCGCCCGACATGGGCGCCACCGGCCCCGTGGCCGCTGCGCCGCCGAAGCCGAATCCGCCCAGGTAGTCGCGCAGTTCCTGTTCCCGCGTGTCGGGCGCCAGCCGCGCCAGGTGGGCCAGCGGCGTGGCCGCGGGATCGAGCATGTCGAGCTGGTGCTGGGCGAAATAGCCGATGGACAGGCCGCGCGAGGCCTGCCGCGCGCCGTCCTGCGGCGCCAGCTCGCCCGACAGCGTCTTGATCAGCGTGCTCTTGCCGGCGCCGTTGACACCCAGAATGCCGATGCGTCCGCCGCCGCGCACCATCAGCGTTACGTCGCGCAGCACGGCGGCCCGCCCTTCGCCGCCCGCATAGCCGGCATCCACGTGCTCCAGCGTCAGCAGCGGGTCGGGCATCTGGTCGGGCGAGGGAATGCGGATATCGATGCCGGCCTCGGCATGCAGCGGCGCCAGGGTTTCCATGCGGGCCAGCGCCTTGACCCGGCTCTGGGCCTGCTTGGCCTTGGAAGCCTTGGCCTTGAAGCGGTCGATGAAGCCCTGCAGGCGTGCGGCTTCGCGAGTCTGCCGCTCCCAGGCGATACGGCCCTGCCGCAGGCGCTCGGCCCGCTGCGACAGGAAATCCTGGTAGCCGCCGCGGTAGCGCACCAGCCTCGCATGGTCGAAATGCAGTACGGCCTTCGCCACCGCGTCCAGGAACTCGGTGTCATGCGAGATCACCAGGACCGTGCCCGGGTAGGCGGCCAGCCACCGCTCCAGCCACAGCATCGCGTCCAGGTCCAGGTGATTGGTCGGTTCGTCCAGCAGCAGCAGGTCCGACGGCGCCATCAATGCGCGCGCCAGGGCCAGGCGCATGCGCCAGCCGCCGGAAAAGCTGGCGACCGGGCGCATCCATGCGTCCGGCGCGAATCCCAGGCCGGCGAGCAACTGTTCCGCGCGCGACGGCGCGCTCCAGGCATCGGCCTCGACCAGGGCCGCCTCGATTTCGGCGATGCGCGTGCCCTGGTCGTCGGCCAGGCCCGCCCGTTCGGCCTGCAAGGCGCGCAGATGCGCGTCGCCGTCGATCACGAACTCGCGCGCGGACCGGTCGTCGGCCTCCATTTCCTGGCGCACGCTGGCGATGCGCCAGCCGGCGGGCAGGGCCAGGGTGCCGGCATCGGCGTCGAGCGCGCCGGTCAGCAGGGCGAATAGCGTGGATTTGCCCGCGCCGTTCTTGCCGACGATGCCGACCCGCTCGCCGGGATGCACCGTGAATTCGGCGTTCTCCAGCAGCACCTTGGCGCCGCGCCTCAGGGTCAGGCCGGATGCGCGGATCACGGCGCGAGCTGGCTGCGCGTCAGCAGCAGGATCTGGTCGTGGGTGCCCTCGGTCGCGAGCCAGACCGGATCCAGGTCGGGAAAGGCGCGCCCGAAGTGATCGCGTTCGTGGCCGATCTCCAGCACCAGCACGCCTTCGGGTTGCAGGAAACGGGGCGCATCCCGCAGGATGCGGCGCACCAGGTCCATGCCGTCGGCGCCGCCGGCCAGGGCCAGCCGCGGCTCGTGCCGGTATTCGCGAGGCAGCGCGTCCATCGACGCCGCGTTGACGTAGGGCGGATTGCAGACGATGACGTCGTAGCGCCGCGCCGCCAACTGGTCGAAGAGGTCGCTGCGGCGCAGCGCGACGCGCGAACCCAGGCCGTAATCCCCGACGTTGAGGGCGGCGACTTCCAGCGCATCGGCCGAACAGTCCACGCCGTCCACGCGGGCCTGCCCGAACGCCAGCGCCGCCAGGATGGCCAGGCAACCCGAGCCCGTGCACATGTCGAGCACATCGGCGACCGCGTCGGGATCCACCCAGGGCGCCAGCCCGCTTTCCAGCAGTTCGGCAATGGGCGAGCGGGGCACGATGACGCGCGGGTCCACGCGGAACCGGTGCCCGCGCAGCCAGGCTTCGCCGGTCAGGTAGGGCGCGGGCAGCCGCTCGCGTACCCTGCGTTCGAACAGGTCGAGCACGGCGTCGCGTTCGCTGGGCAGCAGGCGGGCATCCAGGAAGGGGTCCAGCGTATCGGGCGGCAGGTGCAGCGCATGCAGCGTCAGGTAGACGGCTTCGTCATGGGCGTTGTCGCTGCCGTGGCCGAAGGCCAGCCCTCCCGCGTTGAAGCGCGACACGCCGTAGCGCACGAGGTCCCGCAGGCTCTGCAGCGCCGGGCGTTCGGAAGGGTCCGGAAGGGAAGTGTTCACAGCAGCAGGTTCTCGAGCGTGCGCCGGTAGATATTCTTCAGCGGTTCGAGATCGCCCAGGGCGATGTGTTCGTCGACTTTGTGGATGCTGGCGTTGCCGGGCCCGAATTCCACCACCTGCGGGCAGATCTTGGCGATGAAGCGCCCGTCCGACGTCCCGCCCGTGGTCGAAAGTTCCGGCTCGTAGCCCAGCTCGGCCCGGATGGCCGCGCCCAGCGCCGAACTCAATGTGCCGCGCGGGGTCAGGAAGGGCTCGCCGCTCAGCGTCCAGGCCAGCTCGTATTCCAGCCCGTGGCGATCGAGGATACCGGTCACGCGCTGCTTCAGGCCCTCGGGCGTGCTGGCGGTGGAGAACCGGAAGTTGAAATCCACCGTGACTTCCCCGGGGACGATATTGGTCGCGCCGGTGCCGCCGTGGATGTTGGAAATCTGGAAGGTGGTGGGCGGGAAGTATTCGTTGCCGGCGTCCCATTCGGCCGCGGCCAGTTCGGCCAGCGCGGGCGCCGCCTGGTGCACGGGATTGCGCGCCAGGTGGGGGTAGGCGACGTGGCCCTGGATGCCCTTGACCGTCAGCCGGCCCGACAGCGAGCCGCGGCGGCCGTTCTTGGCCATGTCGCCGAGCCGCGACGCGGAGGTCGGCTCGCCCACGATGCAGTAATCCAGGCGCTCGCCGCGCGCCTGCAGGGCCTCGCAGACCTTGACCGTGCCATGCACGGCCGGGCCTTCCTCGTCCGACGTGATCAGCAGCGCGATGGAGCCGGCGTGCCCGGGATGGGCGGCCGCGAATTCCTCGGCCGCGACCACGAAGGCGGCGATCGAGCTTTTCATGTCGGCAGTGCCGCGCCCGTACAGCAGCCCGTCGCGCTCGGTGGGCACGAAGGGATCGCTGTGCCACTGGTCCAGCGGCCCGGTCGGGACCACGTCGGTATGGCCGGCGAACACCAGCAGCGGCACCCGGTCGCCGCGCCGCGCCCACAGATTGGTGACGCCGCCGCCGGCCAGGGTTTCGCAGGCGAAGCCCGAGGCGGCCAGCCGTCCGGCCAGCAAGGCCTGGCAGCCGGCGTCGTCCGGCGTCACCGAGGGCAGGGCGACCAGTTCCTTGACCAGCCGCAGGACCGCCGAATCCGGCATCATGCCCTCAGCAGGTCGTTGATGCTGGTCTTGGCGCGGGTCTGGGCATCCACGCGCTTGACGATGACCGCGCAGTTCAGGCTGTGCGAGCCGTCGGCCGCGGGCAGCGAACCCGGCACCACCACCGAGCCCGACGGCACGCGGCCGTACAGGATCTCGCCGGTCTCCCGGTTGTAGATCTTGGTGCTCTGGGACAGGAACACGCCCATGGCCAGCACGGAGTTCTCCTCGACGACCACGCCTTCCACGACTTCGGAGCGCGCGCCGATGAAGCAGTTGTCCTCGATGATGGTGGGGTTGGCCTGCAGGGGCTCGAGCACGCCGCCGATGCCCACGCCGCCCGACAGGTGCACGTTCTTGCCGATCTGCGCGCAGGAGCCCACGGTGGCCCAGGTGTCGACCATGGTGCTCTCGTCGACATAGGCGCCGATATTGACGTAGGAGGGCATCAACACCACGTTCTTGGCGATGTACGCGCCGCGCCGGGCCACGGCCGGGGGCACCACGCGGTAGCCGCCCAGGCGGAACGCCGCGTCGCCGTAGCCGGCGAACTTCAGCGGCACCTTGTCGAAGAACTGCAGCGGCGCATCGCCCATGACGCCGTTGTCGTTCAGCCGGAACGACAGCAGGACCGCCTTCTTGATCCACTGGTGCACCACCCAGCGTTCGTCGGTCTTCTCGGCCACGCGCAGGCGGCCGGTGTCGAGCCCGTCGATCACGTGTTCGACGGCTTCGCGCACGTCGGCGCCGGCATCGGTCGGCGACAGGTTGACCCGGTTGTCCCAGGCGTTTTCTATGGTGGTCTGCAGGTCGAGAGTCATGGCGATGAAAAGTTGGAGGTCAGGAAAAAGTCTTGGCGAAATGGATGATGCGGCGGGCGGCTTCGACGCATTGGTCGAGCGGCGCGACCAGCGCGATGCGCATGCGGCCCGTGCCCGGATTGGCGCCCTGGGCGTCGCGGGCCAGCAGGCTGCCGGGCAGCACCGTGACGGCGGTCCGCGCGTACAGCTCGCGCGCGAACGCCGTGTCGGAGCTCGGGGTGGGCGCCCACAGGTAGAAGGAGGCCTGCGGCGGCCGCACGTCGAGGACCTCGGCCAGGATGGGCACGACGGCGTCGAATTTCTCGCGGTACAGGCGCCGGTTTTCCTCGACGTGGGCCTCGTCGCCCCAGGCCGCGATGCTGGCGGCCGAGACCAGCGGGCTCATGGCGCTGCCGTGGTAGGTGCGATAGAGCAGGAAGCGCGCCATGATCCCGGCGTCGCCGGCCACGAAGCCCGAGCGCATGCCGGGCACGTTGGAGCGCTTGGACAGGCTGGAGAAGCACACCAGCCGCTCGTAGCGGTCGCGTCCGAGCCGGCGCGCCGCCTGCAGGCCGCCGAGCGGCGCCTCCTGGCCCGGATAGATCTCGGAATAGCACTCGTCCGATGCGATGATGAACCCGTAGCGGTCCGACAGCTCGAACAGCAGTTTCCATTCGTCGAGCGACATGACGTTGCCGGCCGGGTTGCCGGGCGAGCAGACGAAGACCAGCGCGGTCTGGCGCCACACCGGTTCCGGGACGCTTTGCCAGTCGCAGCCGAACTCGCGCGCGGGATCGGCATTCACGAAGTACGGCCGGGCGCCGGCCAGCAGCGCCGCGCCTTCGTAGATCTGGTAGAAAGGGTTGGGGCAGACGACGGTCTGCCCCGCGCCCGGATCCAGCACCACCTGCGCGAAGGCGAACAGCGCCTCGCGCGAGCCCAGCACGGGCAGGACCTGGGTGTCGGGATCGGGCGCGGGAATGCTGTAGCGCCGGGCCAGCCACTGCGCGATCGCCTGGCGCAGGGCCGGATCGCCCTTGGTGGGCGGATACACCGACAGGCCCTGCGTGGCGTCGGCCATGGCCCGGGCGATGAAGGCCGGGGCCGCGTGCTTGGGCTCTCCGATCGAGAGATTGACCGGCGCGACGCCGGCCGGCGCCGGGCCGGCTTCGGCCAGCAGCTTGCGCAGCTTCTCGAAGGGGTAGGGTTGGAGCGTATCTAGGCGGGGGTTCATGGCGCGGAATTTTAGCAAGCAAGCTACAATTGCGAGTTACGTGAGCGAAGGTGGCGAAATTGGTAGACGCACCAGGTTTAGGTCCTGACGCCGTAACAGGTGTGCGGGTTCGAGTCCCGCCCTTCGCACCACTAACTGAAACTTGCTGATTCTCTATCAGCAAAAATCAAAAGCTTTCAAATCGGCGAATGACGGGTGATGTGGGTGGCGGATGGATTGTGGACCCCAAATGTTCGCAATCGCCGCCTTCATTCCGGCCCCACGTTCGGCCCCATGTGGCCAGCATCCAGAATCCTCACCCAAGCCAGTGCACCCTCTGCGCCAACAGCATGCCTCGAGCCAGGCGCTGCGCAAGTAGGCGGCCCTTTGTGGAGTACCATCCCACCCTTAATCTCCCTGGAGCCGGCTATGCAGCGAATAATTACGGAGTACCAGATTCCGACTGGCGATTTCCGGAGAGTGAAGTATGTCGGGGCGGTCAAAGATCGAGTCGACGATGGCAACAGTATCCCGGTTTGGTCGATAGATTTGGAGTCCCCTTTTCTCCATCAAATGGGTGCGGGGCCAGTGGACACCTGGACCGACGTGCTGGTCGACGTGGACGATCCCAATTCCGCTGAAACGTTGGATAGGTTGAAGCGGGCGGTTGAAATGCGACTCATACAGCAGTTGGGCTAGATGGCTGTTTCTTATGTGTCGCGCGCATCTGCCCGCCCTGATGTCGTAGCACGCTGGGGCCCTGCGCTACTCGCGATACGTTGCTATCAGACCGTTTGGCAGCCGCACCACCCTCGTGCTTGAATTCGTCCATGGGATGTCTTCTGTTTCGTGCCGTTGCTTCGCTCTTCAAGGATAAACATCCCATGGGCTCTATCCGGTGAGGCGGGGTAAATCCATTGGTTGGGGTGTCCATTTACGTGCCCCTGAAAGAATGGAGGTGTCCTGCAGTTCTTTCAATCGGGGAATGAACGTGGATTGCACCGAATGCGCATTTCCAAATAGTTGAGGGATTGTTTTCTGGTGCTGCCGACTCTCGCGTCCAGGCGACGAGTCGGCACACAATCGCAGGTCCTGGAATCCGCTGTTTGTCTTGTTCGATCTGACGAGGCAGACTTGTCGTCGATCAGCGGAGTTGTGGCGGCATCATGGTGAAACCGTTCGAAGATCGGCGCGCGTTATTGAGGCGTACGTTGCTTGCTTGGGTCACCTTGGGCCTGCTTGCGCGCAGCGTCTTCTTTTTGCTCTTGCGTTTGCTGTTCTTGCGGCTTGTCGGAAGGTTGGCCTTGCTGGTCGCCGGGACCAGCGGAAAGGAGGCCGGAACGGGTGGGGGATGTCATGATGAATACCTCTTGGGTTGTCGTGGCTGAATGCCACTCTCTCACGGTGCGCCCGTGCCGCCTATTCACCTAAGGATTAATTGAAACAATTAATCCTTAGGTGATCTATACACTGGACCTTTTGTTTCAGGAGACTGGCATGGTCAAGTCAACGCAGCAGGCTGACAACGAACGATGGGATGACGAGGGAGGTTCGCAGATTGCCGAACTGGCCAAATCGTTCGCAATAGAAGAGCTGGAAGATACGGAGCGGCGCATCCTTGCGTTCCTAGGGGCCTCGGTTCTCAGCTTGTGGGACGAACTGCCAGATGATGCTCGGCAGAAGGTCCTCAATCGAGAGCGAGTTCAGAAAACCTTTGATGAGTCAATCGTGAAGGCTCGGATAGCACGCCTATTCAAATAGAAGACTCCGCCGTCCGGATGGAAGTGGGCGTGCATTGAGGCCAATTTCTGGCGGCCTAGTGACGTCTGGAGATTGTTGGACAGAAGAGCCAAATCTGATGCGTACGTCGTTTTTAATGCGGCTCCACATGCTCGCCCGATACCGGGCTGCACGTGGCCTCGGACTCTGGGATCCCGCCCGGGTTCCCGTTCCGAAGCCTCGGACCTCGGCGAGGGATTGTCTTCGCGCCGCGGCCAACTCCATCGGCATCCGTCACAGGAATCGGACATGAGCAATTCGAATCTCCATGACAAGACCTTCTTGTTGCTGCTCTTCGTCGTCTCGGTCATGTTCGGCTGGCTGCTCTGGCCATTCTATGGCGCGGTGTTCTGGGGCGCGATCCTGGCCATACTTTTCACGCCGCTGCATCGGCGCCTGCAGGCGCGCATGGGCACCCGGCGCAACGTCGCCGCCCTAACGACCCTAGTACTGTGCCTGGTCATCGCCGTGCTGCCGGTGGCTCTGATTGCCGGGGCCTTGGTCCAGGAGGGGGCCACGCTCTACGCGCGGATCAAGTCCGGCGAGCTCAATATCGGCGCGAATTTCGAGCAGGTGGTCGCGGCGCTGCCGTCTTCCGTCCACCAGGTGCTAGCGCGCCTGGGCATGGCCGACATTCCCAGTCTCCAGGCCAAGCTGTCGGCCGGCGCTATGCAGGCCAGCCAGTACCTGGCCACCAAGGTGTTCAGCATCGGGCAGAACACTTTCCAGTTCGTGGTGGGCTTCGGCGTCATGCTCTACCTGTTGTTCTTCCTGCTGCGCGACGGTTCCAACCTGGCGCGGCGCGTGCGGCAGGCCATTCCCTTGAGCGACACCCACAAGCGGCACCTGTTCCACAAGTTCACCACCGTCGTGCGGGCCACGGTCAAGGGCAACGTCGTGGTGGCCATGGTGCAGGGTGCCCTGGGCGGCCTCACCTTTTGGGCGCTCGGCATCCAGGGCTCGCTGCTGTGGGGCGTGCTCATGGCCTTCCTGTCGCTGCTGCCGGCCGTCGGCGCGGCGCTGATCTGGGGGCCGGTCGCCATCTACTTCATCATCACCGGCGAATACGTGCAGGCCGCCGTGCTGATCGGTGTCGGCGTCCTGGTGATCGGCATGGTCGACAACGTGCTGCGCCCCATCCTGGTGGGCAAGGACACGCAGATGCCGGACTACGTCGTGCTGATCTCGACGCTGGGAGGCATGGCGCTGTTCGGGCTCAACGGCTTCGTCATCGGGCCGCTGGTGGCGGCGCTGTTCATGGCGGCCTGGGACCTGTTCTCGTCCGCGCGCGATCCGCGGCGGGAGTAGGGCCGCCGCTGCCCGACGGGGCCCGGCGGGCGCCCCGTTCCCTGGCGCTTCGGCCTTGGCGCGGGCGGGCGGCGCTTTCCGGTAAAATGACCTGTTATTCCATTCGCTTATCCAACACTTTCGGGAAATAGGTTTTTTCATGCAGCCTGTGGTTGAAACCCTCTCCGGCCTCGAGCGCCGCGTTGATCTGGCCGTTGCCGTGGCCGATATCGAAAAGGCAGTCCAGGCGCAGCTCAAGCGCATGGTGCGCACCGCCAAGGTTCCCGGCTTTCGTCCCGGCAAGGCCCCGCTGGCCATGCTGGAGCGCAGCCACGGCCCCGGCATCCGCTACGACGTGATCAACGAGCAGGCGGGCCGGGCTTTCGAGCAGGTGGTGAACGACGCCAAGCTGCGCGTGGCGGGCGCGCCCAGGCTCGAGCCCAAGGCCGAAGGCACGCCCGACGACACGCTGGCCTTCACCGCCACGTTCGAGGTCTATCCCGAAGTCACCGTTCCCGACCTGGCCTCCCTGGCCGTGAACCGCTCGGTGATCGACATCTCCGACGCCGAGGTCGACCGCACGATCGAAGTGCTGCGCAAGCAGCGCGCCACCTACGAAGCGAGCGAAGGCCGCGCCGCCGAAGACGGCGACCGCGTCACGCTGGATTTCGCGGGCACCATCGACGGCGTGCCGTTCGACGGCGGCAAGGCCGAATCCTTTCCCTTCGTGCTGGGCCAGGGCCGCATGCTGCCCGAGTTCGAGGCTGCCGCCAAAGGCATGAAGGCCGGCGAGTCCAAGACCTTCCCGCTGACTTTCCCGGCCGACTACGGCGGCAAGGAAGTCGCCGGCAAGACCGCCGAGTTCGCCATCACCGTCAAGGAAGTCGCCGAGCCCAGGCTGCCGGCGGTCGACGCGGAATTCGCCAAGTCGCTGGGCCAGGCCGAAGGCGACGTGGACAAGCTGCGTGCCGACATCCGCGCCAATATCGAACGCGAAGCCAAGGTCCGCACCCAGGGCCGCACCAAGACCAGCGTCATGAACGCCCTGGCCGAGGCCAGCGCGTTCGACGTGCCCAAGGCCCTGGTCGAAAGCGACACCAACAACCGTATCGCCGCCGCCCGCCAGGAACTCAAGCAGCGCGGCGTGCCCAACGCCGAGTCGGTGCCCATCCCGGCCGAAGCCTTCTCGGCGGAGTCCGAACGTCGCGTGCGCCTGGGCCTGCTGGTCTCCGAGCTGGTCAAGCAGAACCAGTTGCAGGCCAAGCCCGAGCAGGTGCGGGCCCGCATCGAGGAATTCGCCCAGAACTACGAACAGCCCGCCCAGGTGGTCAGCTATTATCTGTCCGACCGCCAGCGGCGGGCCGAGATCGAAGCCATCGTTCTCGAAGACAACGTCGTGGCCCATGTGCTGGAAAAGGCCAAGGTCTCCGACGAAGCAGTACCTTTCGACCAGCTCATGGGGACGGCGTAAATGCAGCGCTTTACCGATTTCTACGCAGCAATGAACGGCGGCGCGTCGGTGACGCCCAGCGCGCTCGGCTATATTCCCATGGTCATCGAGCAGTCCGGGCGCGGCGAGCGCGCCTACGACATCTATTCCCGCATGCTGCGGGAGCGCGTGATCTTCCTGGTGGGGCCGGTCAATGACCAGTCGGCCAACCTGGTGGTGGCCCAGTTGTTGTTCCTGGAATCGGAAAACCCCGACAAGGACATCGCGTTCTACATCAACTCGCCGGGCGGGTCGGTGTACGCGGGCATGGCCATCTACGACACCATGCAGTTCATCAAGCCGGACGTCTCCACCCTTTGCACCGGCCTGGCGGCCAGCATGGGCGCCTTCCTGCTGGCAGCGGGCAAGAAAGAGAAACGCTACGCGCTGCCCAATTCGCGCATCATGATCCACCAGCCCTCGGGCGGCGCCCAGGGCCAGGCCAGCGACATCCAGATCCAGGCGCGCGAAATCCTGGACCTGCGCGAACGCCTGAACCGCATCCTGGCCGAGAACACCGGACAGCCGGCGGAGCGCATCGCCGTGGACACGGAGCGCGACAACTTCATGTCGGCGCAAGATGCGGTATCGTATGGACTGATCGACAAAGTCCTGACCTCGCGGAGCGAGCAGGACTGAAGCCGCAGCAAGCCGTAGTAGTAGCATCCCAGGCAGGCGCCGGCCGCGGGCCGGCGGCCGCCACTATTAGAGATCGGGGATTGCGGGCCGCGGGCCGGCAATCGCCGCCACAGAGATCACAGAGCTTATGCCCGAGAAAAAAGGATCGGCCGACGCAAAGGTGCTTCATTGCTCGTTCTGCAACAAGAGCCAGCATGAAGTCCGCAAGCTGATCGCAGGTCCGTCGGTGTTCATCTGCGATGAATGCATCGACTTGTGCAACGACATCATCCGCGAAGAGGCCCAGGCCTCGGCGCGCGCGGCGATACGCTCGGAATTGCCCACGCCGGCGGAGATCAAGTCCTTCCTGGACCAGTACGTGATCGGACAGGACGCGCCCAAGCGCATGCTTGCGGTGGCCGTCTACAACCACTACAAGCGGATTCGCCACAGCGAGATCAAGGGCGACGACGTCGAGCTCGCCAAGAGCAACATCCTGCTCATCGGCCCCACGGGGTCGGGCAAGACGCTGCTCGCCCAGACGCTGGCGCGCCAGCTCAACGTCCCCTTCGTGATGGCCGACGCCACGACGCTGACCGAGGCCGGCTATGTCGGCGAAGACGTCGAAAACATCATCCAGAAGCTGCTGCAGAACTGCAACTACGAGATCGAAAAGGCCCAGCGCGCCATTGTCTACATCGACGAGATCGACAAGATCTCGCGCAAGGCGGACAACCCGTCCATCACCCGCGATGTCTCGGGCGAGGGTGTGCAGCAGGCGCTGCTCAAGCTGATCGAAGGCACCGTCGCCTCGGTGCCGCCGCAGGGCGGGCGCAAGCATCCCAACCAGGATTTCGTCCAGGTCGACACCACCAATATCCTGTTCATCGTGGGCGGCGCCTTCGACGGGCTGGACAAGGTGATCCGCAACCGCACCGAAAAGTCCGGCATCGGTTTTTCGGCCTCGGTCAACCAGAAATCCGAGAGTTCGGTCGGCGAGATGTTCTCGGAAGTCGAACCCGAAGACCTCATCAAGTTCGGCCTGATCCCCGAACTGGTGGGCCGCCTGCCGGTGGTCGCCACGCTGCGCGAACTCGACGAAGCCGCCCTGGTGCGCATCCTGACCGAGCCCAAGAATGCCCTGGTCAAGCAGTTCCAGAAGCTTTTCGCCATGGAAGGCGCGGAACTGGACGTGCGTCCCGCCGCACTGCAATCCATCGCCCGCAAGGCGCTCAAGCGCAAGGCCGGCGCACGGGGCCTGCGCTCCATCCTGGAGTCGGCGCTGCTCGAAACCATGTACGAGCTGCCGTCCGTGGGCAACGTCAGCCGCGTGGTGCTGGACGACACGGCCATCGAAGGCAAGGGCAAGCCGTTGCTCATCTATGCCGACGAAGCCGCCGAACCGGCGAGCAAGCAGCAAGGCCCCCGGGACTCCGTGCGCGATGCGGCGGCTTGACGCGCGGGCGTATTGATCCGTCGTTTCGCAGCGGCCGGGGCAGGGCGCCTGTCCGCGCGAAGCCGCGTAATAACCACGAGCCTCGCAGGGCCTTCCGTCTTCTCCCGGCTATACCGCTGCGCCCCGTCCACGCCCCGCGCCGGCCTGCAGCATGGCCCCCGGCCGCCGTTACAACGGCCAGTCTTTTCGCATTCAGCCGGAACTTGAATTTTCGGCTATTGTCTTTATATGTGACGTATCCCCGATAGTGGGTGGCGCCGGCCTGCCGCGTCACTCATTTCCCGATTCGCCGAGTTTTAAGGATATCCATCATGTCTGCTGGCCAGACCTTGCCTTCCGAACCCCTCGAGCTGCCGCTGTTGCCGTTGCGCGACGTGGTCGTGTTCCCGCACATGGTCATTCCCCTGTTCGTGGGCCGCCCGCGGTCGATACGGGCGCTGGAAGCCGCCATGGAATCCGGCAAGAGCATCATGCTGGTAGCCCAGAAATCCGCCGGTAAGGACGATCCCACGCCGGAAGACGTCTACGAGATCGGCTGCGTGGCCGGCATCCTGCAGATGCTCAAGCTGCCCGACGGCACGGTCAAGGTCCTGGTCGAGGGCGCCCAGCGCGCCCGCATTACCCGGATCGACGAAGCGGAGTCGCACTTCACCTGCGAAGTCGTCCCCATCGCTCCGGAAGCCTCGCAAAGCGCCGAGCTCGAAGCCTTGCGCCGCGCGATCGTGGCCCAGTTCGAGCAGTACGTCAAGCTCAACAAGAAGATCCCGCCCGAGATCCTGACCTCGCTGTCCGGCATCGACGATGCCGGCCGCCTGGCCGACACCATCGCGGCCCACCTGCCGCTCAAGCTCGAGCAAAAACAGAAAATGCTCGAAGTCTTCGGAACGTCCGAACGCCTGGAAAGCCTGCTGACCCAGCTCGAAACCGAGATCGACATCCTGCAGGTCGAGAAGCGCATCCGCGGCCGCGTCAAGAAGCAGATGGAAAAGAGCCAGCGCGATTACTACCTCAACGAGCAGGTCAAGGCTATCCAGAAGGAGCTCGGCGAAGGCGAGGAAGGCGCGGACATCGAGGAACTCGAAAAGAAGATCAAGGCGGCTTCCATGCCCAAGGAAGCGCGCAAGAAGGCCGACGCCGAACTCAAGAAGCTCAAGCTCATGTCGCCCATGTCGGCCGAGGCCACGGTGGTGCGCAACTATATCGATACGCTGATCAACCTGCCCTGGAAAAAGCGCAGCAAGGTCAACAACTCCATCCCGCACGCCGAGACCGTGCTGGACGACGATCACTATGGCCTCGAAAAGGTCAAGGAACGGATCCTGGAATACCTGGCCGTGCAGCAGCGCGTGGACAAGGTCAAGGCGCCCATCCTCTGCCTAGTCGGGCCTCCGGGGGTCGGCAAGACCTCGCTGGGGCAGTCCATCGCCAAGGCCACGAACCGCAAGTTCGTGCGCATGGCGCTGGGCGGCGTGCGCGACGAGGCCGAGATCCGCGGCCACCGGCGCACCTATATCGGCTCCATGCCGGGCAAGATCCTGCAGAACATGTCCAAGGTGAGCGTGCGCAATCCGCTGTTCCTGCTCGACGAGATCGACAAGCTGGGCATGGATTTCCGCGGCGACCCGGCCTCGGCGCTGCTGGAGGTCCTCGATCCGGAGCAGAACCATACGTTCCAGGACCATTACGTCGAGGTCGATTTCGACCTGTCCGACGTCATGTTCGTGGCGACCAGCAATACGCTGAACATTCCGCCGGCCTTGCTCGACCGTATGGAAGTCATCCGGCTGTCGGGCTATACCGAAGACGAAAAGGTGCACATCGCCCGCGAGCACCTGCTGCCCAAGCTGATGCGCAACAACGGCGTCAAGGACGAAGAACTGACGGTGGAGGAATCGGCCATCCGCGACATCGTGCGCTACTACACGCGCGAAGCGGGGGTGCGGGCGCTCGAACGCGAGATCGGCAAGATCTGCCGCAAGGTGGTCAAGCAGCTCCTGATCCAGGTCCAGACGCCGGAAAGCAGCGAAGGCAAGAAGATCAGCGCGCCGGCCACCAGCGTGGTCGTCAATGCCGAGAACCTCAGCGACTACCTGGGCGTGCGCCGCTACACGTTCGGCATGGCCGAGAAGGAAAACCAGATCGGGCAGGTGACCGGACTGGCCTGGACCGAGGTGGGCGGCGACCTGCTGACCATCGAAGTTGCCGATATGCCGGGCAAGGGCACCATCCAGCGCACCGGTTCGCTGGGCGACGTCATGAAGGAATCGGTCGAAGCCGCCCGTTCGGTCGTGCGGGCCCGTGCGCGCCGGCTGGGCCTGAGCGACAGCGTCTTCGAGAAGCGCGACATGCACGTCCACGTGCCCGAGGGCGCCACGCCCAAGGACGGCCCGTCGGCGGGCATCGCGATCACCACGGCCATAATGTCGGCCCTGTCGGGCATTCCGGTGCGCGCCGATGTCGCCATGACGGGCGAGATCACGCTGCGCGGCGAAGTGCTGGCGATCGGCGGCCTGAAGGAAAAGCTGCTGGCGGCCCATCGCGGCGGCATCAAGACGGTGCTGATTCCCGAAGAGAACGTCAAGGACCTGGCCGAGATCCCGGACAACGTCAAGAACCGCCTGGAAATCGTGCCCGTGCGCTGGATCGACAAGGTGCTGGAGCTGGCACTGGAGCACGTGCCGGATCCGCTGGCCGACGAGCCCGCCAAGGCCGAACCCCTGGTGGCCCAGGCGAGCGCGTCCGAAAGCTCGGCCGATACGGTGATCAAGCACTGATCCGTTCCGGAACCCTGCGGCAACGAAAAACCGGCGTCATGCCGGTTTTTCGTTTGAGAGACGGGGCGCGTCGCGGCCGGGGCGCCGCCGGTATCGTGCCGGCCTGGCTTCGGTACGCCGGGCGCTGGGCGCGTCGCTAGTGGAGTCCGCCGACCCGGATCAGCCCCACCGCGATGCCTTCGAGGGCGAAATCCTCGCCCGGGCCGACGACGATGGGCGTGAAGTCCGGGTTTTCGGGCAGCAGTTCGATGCGGCCGGCGTGCCGTTGCAGGCGCTTGACGGTGACGTCGTCGCCGAGCCGGGCGACGACGATCTGGCCGTTGCGGGCCTCGGCGGATTTCCTGACCGCCAGCAGGTCGCCTTCGAGGATGCCGGCGTCGCGCATGCTCATGCCGCGCACCTTGAGCAGGTAGTCCGGGGTCTGGGTGAACAGGGCGGGGTCGACGCCGACCTCGCGCTCGATGTGCTCGGTGGCCAGGATGGGGCTGCCGGCCGCGACCCGGCCGACCAGGGGAAGCAGGAGCTGCGCCAGGGAGGGCATGGGCAGCATGACCTGCGCCGGCGCGGCGGCCGGCTCGGCGAGCCGGATGCCGCGCGAGGCGCCGGCCGTGAGTTCGATGGCGCCCTTGCGGGCGAGCGCCTTGAGGTGGTCTTCCGCCGCGTTGGGGGAACGAAACCCCAGCGCCTGGGCGATTTCGGCCCGCGTGGGAGGAAAACCCGTGCGGGCGATGGTCTGGCGGATCAGGTCCAGTATCTGCTGCTGGCGGTCCGTGAGCTTGGCGGTCATGGCGGGGCGCCCCAATTGGTATGGCCGAAGGCCGGTCCCGGATGGCCCCGGATCCTGGCCGCGAGGGTCGCCGCCAAAAAATCCGGGCTGTATATACATACAGCCCGGATTGTGCGGGAGCGCAGGCGAAAAATCAAGCCTTCAGCGCACGACCTCGGCGATGGCCTTGGTGACGGCATCCAGGTTGCCGTTGTTGAGCGCCGCCACACAGATCCGGCCGCTGGAAATGGCGTAGATGCCGTGATTCTCGCGCAGGCGGTCCACCTGCGCGGCGGTGAGGCCGGAATACGAGAACATGCCGCGTTGGGCGCGCACGAAGCTGAAATCCTGCTTCACGCCCAGGGCCTGCAGTTTCTCGACCAGGTCGTTGCGCATCTGGCGGATGCGGTCGCGCATGCCGGCCAGCTCCTTTTCCCAGAGGGCGAACAGCTCGGGGGTGTTCAGGATGGTGGCGACCACGGTGCCGCCGTGGGTCGGCGGGTTGGAGTAGTTGGTGCGGATCACGCGCTTGAGCTGGCTCAGCACGCGGGCGGATTCTTCCTTGGTGCCGGCGACCACGGTCAGGGCGCCCACGCGTTCCCCGTAGAGCGAGAACGACTTGGAGAAGGACGAACTGACCAGCATGGTGATGTCCTGCTCGGCGAACAGGCGCACCGCGGCGGCGTCCTGCTCCAGGCCGTCGCCGAAGCCCTGGTAGGCGATATCCAGGAAGGGCACCAGGCCGCGGCTCTTGACGACCTGCGCGACTTCGCGCCACTGGTCCGGCGTCAGGTCGACGCCGGTCGGGTTGTGGCAGCAGGCGTGCAGCACGACGATGGTCTGGCTGGGCAGGGCGCGCAGGTAATCCAGCATGCCGGAGAAATTCACGCCATGCGTGGCGGCGTCGTAATAGGGGTAGACGACGACTTCGAAGCCGGCGCGCTCGAACAGCGCGCGGTGGTTTTCCCAACTGGGATCGCTGATGGCGACCTTGGCGCCCGGCAGTAGCTTGCGCAGGAAGTCGGCGCCGATCTTCAGGGCGCCGGTGCCGCCCAGGGTCTGGGCCGTGAGCACGCGACCGGCGCCGACCAGGGGCGAATCCGCGCCCAGGAGCAGCTTCTGGGCGCCGCTGTTGTAGCCGGGGATGCCTTCGATAGGCAGGTAGCCGCGCGCCGCTCCCGCCTCGATGCGGGCCACCTCGGCCTTGCGCACCGCCGACAGCAGGGGAATCCGGCCCTGGTCGTCGTAATAGACGCCGACGCCCAGGTTCACCTTGTTCGGGCGGGTGTCTGCGTTGTATTGCTCGGTCAGGCCAAGAATCGGGTCGCGCGGGGCAAGTTCGACGGAAGCGAAAGGGGAGGTCATGACTGGGAAAAGGTTGGGATAGGCGGCTGGCGGAAGTCGGGTGGACGGCTCGTGAACATGAGGAGGATAATGAGGGGTTACCCTCACACAGTCTAGCATGCCCGACCCAGGATTCCTCGACTTCCCGGACAGCCCGTTCCACCTGCACCAGCCCTATCCGCCGGCCGGCGACCAGCCGCGCGCGATCGAGCAGCTCACCGAAGGCGCCCGCGACGGACTGATGTACCAGACCCTGCTGGGGGTCACCGGCTCCGGCAAGACCTACACCATGGCCAACATGATCGCCCGCCTGGGCCGTCCGGCCCTGGTGCTGGCCCCCAACAAGACCCTGGCCGCCCAGCTCTACGCCGAAATGCGGGAGTTCTTCCCGCGCAATGCCGTGGAGTATTTCGTCTCCTATTACGACTACTACCAGCCCGAGGCCTACGTTCCCACGCGCGACCTGTTCATCGAAAAGGACTCGTCGATCAACGAGCATATCGAGCAGATGCGCCTGTCGGCCACCAAGAGCCTGCTGGAGCGGCGCGACACCGTCATCGTCGGCACGGTCTCGTGCATCTACGGTATCGGCAATCCCGGCGACTACCACGCCATGGTGCTGATCCTGCGCGTGGGCGACCGCATCGCCCGGCGCGAGATCCTGGCGCGCCTGGTGGCCATGCAATACACCCGCAACGACGCGGATTTCGCCCGCGGCACCTTCCGCGTGCGCGGCGAGACGATCGACGTCTTCCCGGCCGAAAGCGCCGAACTGGCCTTGCGCCTGACCCTGTTCGACGACGAGATCGAAAGCCTGGAGCTGTTCGATCCCCTGACGGGCCGCGTGCGGCAGAAGGTGCCGCGGTTCACCGTGTATCCCGGGTCGCACTACGTGACGCCGCGCGATACGGTCCTGCGCGCCATCGAGACCATCAAGGAAGAACTGCGCGAGCGGCTCGCCGAATTCCACGCGGCGGGCAAGCTGGTCGAGGCGCAACGGCTGGAGCAGCGCACGCGCTTCGATCTCGAAATGCTCCAGGAACTGGGCTTCTGCAAGGGCATCGAGAACTACTCCCGCCATCTTTCGGGCGCCGCGCCGGGCGAGCCGCCGCCCACGCTGATCGACTACCTGCCGGCCGATGCCCTCATGTTCATCGACGAGAGCCACGTCACCATGGGCCAGTTGGGCGGCATGTACCGCGGCGACCGCTCGCGCAAGGAAACCCTGGTGCAGTACGGCTTCCGGCTGCCTTCGGCGCTGGACAACCGGCCGCTGCGGCTGGAAGAGTTCGAGGCCCGCATGCGGCAATGCGTGTTCGTGTCCGCCACGCCGGCGGCCTACGAGCAGGAGCATGCCGACAACGTGGTCGAGCAGGTGGTGCGGCCCACGGGCCTGGTCGACCCGGTGGTGGACGTGCGTCCGGCCAGCACCCAGGTCGACGACCTGCTGGGGGAAATCCACGAGCGGGTGGCCGCCTCCGACCGGGTGCTGGTCACCACGCTGACCAAGCGCATGGCCGAGGACCTGACCGACTTCCTGACCGAGAACGGCGTGCGGGTGCGCTACCTGCACTCGGACATCGATACGGTGGAGCGGGTGGAGATCATCCGCGACCTGCGGCTGGGCACGTTCGACGTGCTGGTGGGCATCAACCTGCTGCGGGAGGGACTGGACATTCCCGAGGTGTCGCTGGTGGCGATCCTGGACGCCGACAAGGAAGGGTTCCTGCGGTCCGAGCGCAGCCTGATCCAGACCATCGGCCGCGCCGCCCGCAACCTGAACGGCCGGGCCATCCTGTACGCCGACCGCGTCACCGACTCCATGCGGCGCGCGCTCGAGGAAACCGAACGCCGGCGCAACCGCCAGCTTGCCTTCAATACCGAGCATGGCATCACCGCCCGCGGCGTGCAGAAGGCCGTGCGCGAGCTGATCGACGGGGTAGTGGGGTCCGAGCCGGCTGCGCCCGCGGGGCCGGCCATCCCGGCCGAGCTGCTCACGGACGAAAAGGCCTTGGCGCGCGAAATCCGCCGCCTGGAAAAGCTCATGATGGACCATGCCCGGAACCTGGAATTCGAGCAGGCGGCCGCGGCGCGGGACACCCTGGCCACGCTCAAGGAACGGGCATGGATGAACGGCGCCTGAATCTCCGGACCGGCGCCTGCACCGAAGCGGGGCCGCTCCGCACCGGGGCGGATTATTGCACCGCACCGAAATATGTACACGCCCTGCGCAAACGGATAGCCAAACTTAATGTGTTCTTTAGGAAAAATTCATAGGGCGTTGATATTTAGATAATTTTTAAGCGCACAATCAGGCGCACCAAGTTTGCGCACATGCAAAAAAAGCTTGCCTTGTTGCGGGTTTTCCCGCACACTATCGAACATGATGACCAAGGTACTTTTCGTTTGCATGGGCAATATTTGCCGGTCGCCGAGCGCAGCGGGCGTGTTCCGCCATCTCGTGAACGACGCCGGCCTGTCTGACGTCGTCCGTATCGACTCGGCCGGCACGCATGGCTTCCATATCGGGGAAGGCCCCGACGCCCGGGCGCAGGCTGCCGCGCGCAAGCGCGGCTACGAGATCACGCACCGCGAAGCCCGCCAGATCACGGCGGACGATTTTCGCGAGTACGACCTGATTCTCGCCATGGACTGGGAAAACCTGTCCGCGCTGCAGCAACAGTGCCCCAAGCAGTTCCAGCACAAGCTCATGCTGCTGATGCGTTTTGCCAACGAATTCGAAGAAGCCACCGTGCCGGATCCCTACTACGGCGGCCCGGAAGGCTTCAGCAAGGTCCTGGATTACCTCGAAGACGCCTGTCAGGGCGTGCTGGAGCTGGTGCGCAAGCGCGCCACCCAGTATCAGGCCGCCTGAGCCCCGGAATCGGTACGGAAAACCGCGCTACGGCGCGGTTTTTTGCAACCAGTTCCCCAGCAAATCACTCGGGAATTTGCTATACTTGAGTCAATTACTCAAGTATTGGGAACTACCATGCGGCTCACCACCAAAGGGCGTTTCGCCGTCACCGCCATGATCGACCTGGCCCTGCGCCAGCACGGCGGGCCTGTCACGCTGGCCGCGATCAGCCAGCGCCAGAACATTTCCCTGTCCTACCTGGAGCAGTTGTTCGGCAAGCTGCGCCGGCACGAACTCGTCGAGAGCATGCGCGGACCCGGCGGCGGCTATTCGCTGGCCAAGCTGGCGCGCAACGTCACCGTGGCCGACATCATCTTCGCCGTGGACGAACCGCTGGACGCGACCAGTTGCGGCGGCAAGACCGACTGCAGCAGCGGGCACGACGGCAAGGCCGGCAAGTGCATGACCCACGAGCTGTGGGCCACGCTCAACCGCAAAATGGTCGACTACCTGGATTCGGTGTCGCTGCAGGACTTGGTGGACCAGCAGCGCGTGCGCCAGTTGCAGGAAGCCAGCCGCCAGGCCGGCGCGGCCGCGGTGCACGTCAACCGCGTCAATCCGCCCCAGGAACGTTCCACGCGCGTGGCCGCCTAGACACTCAGGAGCTTTTCTCATGTCTCGTCCGATTTACCTGGATTATTCCGCCACCACGCCGGTGGACCCGCGCGTGGTCGACAAAATGGTGCCGTGGCTGTACGAGAATTTCGGCAACCCGGCCTCGCGCAGCCACGCCTTCGGCTGGGAAGCCGAAGACGCCGTGGAACAAGCCCGCGCGGAAGTCGCCAAGCTGGTCAATGCCGACCCGCGGGAAATCATCTGGACTTCCGGGGCGACCGAATCCGACAACCTCGCCATCAAGGGCGCGGCGCATTTCTATGCCGAGCGCGGCAAGCACATCATCACGGTCAAGACCGAGCACAAGGCGGTGCTGGATACCTGTCGCGAGCTCGAGCGCGAAGGCTTCGAGGTCACCTACCTGGGGGTTCGGGAAGACGGCCTGATCGATCTCGATGTCTTCAAGGCGGCCCTGCGGCCCGATACCATCCTGGTGTCGGTCATGCTGGTCAACAACGAGATCGGCGTCATCCAGGACATCGAGACCCTGGGCGAGATCTGCCGCGACAAGGGCATCGTGTTCCATGTCGATGCCGCGCAGGCCACGGGCAAGGTCGCGATCGACCTGCAGGCCGTCAAGGTCGACCTGATGTCGTTCTCGGCCCACAAGACCTACGGCCCCAAGGGCATCGGCGCGCTCTACGTGCGCCGCAAGCCGCGCGTGCGCATCGAGGCGCAGATACACGGCGGCGGGCACGAGCGGGGGTTCCGTTCCGGCACGCTGGCCACGCACCAGATCGTCGGAATGGGCGAAGCCTTCCGCCTGGCGCGCGAGGAAATGGGCACCGAGAACGAGCGCATCCGCATGCTGCGCGACCGCCTCTGGGCGGGCCTGTCGCAGATCGAAGAGGTGTACCTCAATGGCGACATGGAACGCCGCATCCCGCACAACCTGAACGTGAGCTTCAACTACGTCGAAGGCGAATCGCTGATCATGGCCATCAAGGAACTGGCGGTATCCAGCGGCTCGGCCTGCACCTCGGCCAGCCTGGAGCCTTCGTACGTGCTGCGCGCCCTGGGCCGCAACGACGAGCTGGCGCACAGCTCGATCCGCTTCACCCTGGGCCGCTTCACGACCGAACAGGAAGTCGACGCCACGGTCGAGCTGATCAAGAACCGCGTCGGCAAGCTGCGCGACATGTCCCCCCTGTGGGAAATGGCGCAGGAAGGCATAGACCTGAACAGCGTGCAATGGGCAGCGCACTGAGCGCGCGCCGAACGGAGAAATATCATGGCATACAGCAACAAAGTTCTGGACCACTACGAAAACCCGCGTAACGTCGGCTCGTTCGACAAGGGGGACGCCAGCGTCGGAACCGGCATGGTCGGGGCCCCGGCCTGTGGCGACGTCATGAAGCTGCAGATCAAGGTCGGCGCCGACGGCGTGATCCAAGACGCGCGCTTCAAGACCTACGGCTGCGGCTCGGCGATCGCCTCCAGTTCGCTGGTGACCGAATGGGTCAAGGGCAAGACGCTGGACGAAGCCCTGACGATCCGCAACAACCAGATCGCCGAAGAGCTCGCCCTGCCGCCGGTCAAGATCCACTGTTCGATCCTGGCCGAGGACGCCATCAAGGCCGCGGTCAAGGATTACCAGGACAAGCATCCGGCGCAGGCCGCCGCCGCGGCCGATCGCCAGGCGGAACATACGAGCTGACACATGGCGGTTACCCTCACCCAGAAAGCGGCCGACCACGTCAGCCGCTACCTGCAGAAGCGCGGCAAGGGCGTGGGATTGCGCCTGGGCGTGCGGACCACCGGCTGCTCCGGCATGGCATACAAGCTGGAGTATGTCGACGAGCCCGACGTCGCCGACCAGGTTTTCGAGAGCTTCGGCGTCAAGGTGTACGTCGATCCCAAGAGCATGTCCTATATCGACGGCACCGAACTCGATTACGCTCGCGAAGGGCTGAACGAAGGCTTCAGGTTCAGCAATCCCAACGAGAAGGCGACCTGCGGCTGCGGCGAGTCGTTCACGGTGTAGTCTTGGCCGGCGACGATTACTTCGGCCTGTTCGGCCTGCCGACCCGTTACGCGATCGACGACGCAGCCCTGGAATCCGCGTGGCGCACGGTCGCTGCCCAGGTCCATCCGGACCGTTACGCCACGGCGGCGCCGGCCGAGCGGCGCGTGGCCATGCAATGGGCCGCGCGCGCCAACGAGGCCTACCGCACCTTGCGCGATCCGCTGGCCCGGGCCCGCTATCTGTGCGAACAGGCCGGCGTGGATCTGCAGACCGAGAGCAACACGGCCATGGAGCCGGAGTTCCTCATGCAGCAAATGAATTGGCGCGAAGCGCTGGACGAGGCACGCGCGAGCGGCGGCGAGCAGGCCTATGCCGCCTTGCAGGGCGAACTGGGCGACGCCGCCCGGGCCCTGCGGGACGAGGTCGGGATCCTGCTCGACGAACGGCGCGATGCGCCGGCCGCGGCGCTCAAGGTCCGCGAATGGATGTTCGTCGACAAGCTGGCCCAGGAATTGCGCCGCGCCCGATCTCCCGATTGAGACGCCCCGGGCGTCCTGGATGTTTCCAACATGGCTTTATTGCAGATTTCCGAACCGGGCGAGTCGCCCGCACCCCACCAGCGCCGGCTGGCGGTCGGCATCGACCTCGGGACGACCCATTCGCTGGTGGCCGCGGTGCGCAGCAGCGTGCCGGAAGTCCTGCCGGACGAGCAGGGGCGCGTGCTGCTGCCGTCGGCCGTGCGCTATCTGCCCGGCGATGCGACGGTCGTGGGCTACGACGCGCTGGCCGAGCAGGCCGCCGATCCGCTCAACACGATCGTGTCGGTCAAGCGCTTCATGGGCCGTTCCATCGACGATCCGGGCCTGGCGCGCGCGCCCTATGAATTCGCGGTGGCGCCGGGCATGGTGCGGCTGCGCACGGTACAGGGCGAACGGAGCCCGGTCGAAGTGTCCGCCCGCATCCTGGCGGCGCTGCGCGAGCGCGCCCAGGCCGCGCTGGGCGACGACCTGGTGGGCGCCGTCATCACCGTGCCGGCGTATTTCGACGACGCCCAGCGCCAGGCCACGCGCGATGCCGCGCGGCTGGCCGGCCTGAACGTGCTGCGGCTGCTCAACGAGCCCACGGCGGCCGCCATCGCCTACGGACTGGACCGGCAGGCCGAGGGCGTCTACGCCGTCTATGACCTGGGCGGCGGCACCTTCGATATTTCCATCCTGCGGCTCACGCGCGGCGTGTTCGAGGTCATCGCCACCGGCGGCGACACGGCGCTGGGCGGAGACGACTTCGATATCGCCATCGCCGACGACATGCAGCGCCGCCTGCGGGTGGACGCCGCGTTGCCGGCCGACCGGCGGGGCCTGCTGGTCGCCGCGCGGCGCGCCCGCGAGGCCCTGTCCGCGGCCGACAGCGCCGAGTTCCGCGTCCGCCTGGCCGACGGCCGCGAATTGTCCGCGACCCTGGAACGCGATGGCTTCGAGCGGCTCACGCTGCCGCTGGTCGAGCGCACCTTGTCGCGCGTGCGGCGCGCGCTGCACGACACGGGGCTGGCGCCGGACGGGATCCAGGGCGTGGTCATGGTGGGCGGGGCCACGCGCATGCCGGTCATCCGGCGGGCGGTGGGCGAACTCTTCGGCATGCAGCCGTTGACCGATCTCGACCCCGACCAGGTCGTGGCGCTGGGCGCCGCCCTGCAGGCCAATCTGCTGGCCGGCAATCGCGCGCCGGGCGAGGACTGGCTGCTGCTGGACGTCACGCCGCTCTCGCTGGGCCTGGAGACCATGGGCGGCCTGGTCGAGCGGATCATTCCGCGCAACAGCACCATTCCCGTGGCCCGCGCCCAGGAGTTCACCACCTTCAAGGACGGCCAGACGGCCATGAGCATCCACGTGGTCCAGGGCGAGCGGGAACTGGTGTCGGATTGCCGCTCGCTGGCCCGCTTCGAGCTGCGCGGCATCCCGCCCATGGTGGCGGGCGCGGCCCGTATCCGCGTCACCTTCCAGGTCGACGCCGACGGCCTGCTGGGCGTGACGGCGCGCGAGCAGAGCAGCGGGGTCGAGGCCTCGGTCACCGTCAAGCCGTCCTACGGTCTGTCCGACGACGAAATCGCCGCCATGCTGACCGACAGCATGACCCAGGCCGACAGCGACGCCCGCCTGCGCATGCTGCGCGAGCAGCAGGTCGAGGCCGAGCGGCTGGCGGTTTCGGTCGAGGCCGCGCTGGCCGCCGATGCCGACCTGCTCGATGCCGGCGAGCTCGCCGCCGTCCGGGACGCCGTGCAATCCGCGCGGCGGGCCGCCGCGGGCGACGACGTCGACGCGGTGCGCGCGGCCGTCGAGAAGCTTGCATCCGCCACGGACGATTTCGCCGCGCGCCGCATGGACCGCAGCATCCGCAAGGCGCTGGCGGGCCGTAAACTGGACGAAATTTCCTGATTGCCGCCATGCCCAAGATCACCGTATTGCCGCATCCCGAAATCTGTCCCGAGGGCGCCGTCATCGAAGACGCGCCCACCGGAACGTCCATCTGCCGGGTGCTGCTGGACAATCACATCGAGATCGAGCATGCCTGCGAACTGTCCTGCGCCTGCACCACCTGCCACGTGATCGTGCGCGAAGGCTTCGGCTCGCTCGAGGAAGCCTCGGACGACGAGGAAGACCTGCTGGACAAGGCCTGGGGCCTGACCTCGACGTCCCGCCTGTCTTGCCAGGCCAGGATCGCCGATGCCGACCTTACCGTCGAGCTGCCGAAATACTCGATCAATCACGCCAAGGAGACCCACTGATGAAGTGGACCGACATCTACGACATCGCGGCGGCGCTGGCGGATACCTATCCCGATGCGGATCCCCGCACGGTCCGCTTCACCCAGTTGCGCACCTGGGTCCTGGCCTTGCCGGGCTTCGACGACGAGCCCGGCCATTGCGGCGAGAAAATTCTCGAAGCGATCCAGATGGCCTGGATCGACGAACTCTGAGCGGCCCGGCGGCGTCCATCCCCTCCATCCGGCCGCCGGCCTTCCCAGCCCTCGTACAGGAGCCGCGCCATGCCGCGCTTTTCCGCCAACCTAGGCATGCTCTGGGCCGAACTGCCCCTGCTCGAGCGCATCGAGCGCGCGGCCCGGGCCGGCTTTCGCGCGATCGAGCTCCAGTTTCCCCAGGACACGTCGGCCATCCAGGTCAGGCGCGCCTGCGAGCGCCATGGGCTGACGCTGCTGAACATCAACACCTGGCCGGGAGAGGCCGCCGACGGCGGCTCCGGGCTGGGCGCCATCGCGGGACGCGAGCAGGCCTTCCGGCAGGCCATGGACCGCGCGATCGAATGGTGCCTGGAAAGCGGCGCGACCGGCATCCATGCCATGGCCGGCGTGGTGCCCCGGGACTGTCGCGAGCAGGCCGCGGCCGTGCTCGTGGCCAATCTCCGGGACGCGGCCGACAAGGCGTCGCGCCATGGCCTGACCGTGCTCATCGAAGCCATCAATCAGCGCGACAAGCCAGGCTATTTCTATTCCACCCAGGCCGAGGCGCTGGCGATCCTGCGGCAGGTGGGCGCCGACAACCTGCGCCTGCTGTTCGACGTCTACCACGTCGGCGTTTCCGAAGGCGATGTGCTCACCAGGCTGGCGCGCTACCTGCCGTGGATCGGGCACGTGCAGATCGCGGCGGTGCCCACCCGGGCCGAGCCGGACGAGGGCGAGATCCGCTACGAGGCGGTCTTCCGCGAACTGGACCGCCTGGGCTACGGCGGCTGGGTCGGCTGCGAGTATCGCGCGCGCGGCGGCGTCGAGGCCGGGCTGGGCTGGATGGCCACGCTGGCGGCCGCCGGCGGCTGACGGACGGCCTCGTCGCCGCAAGGGCGGCAGGGCCGGGAAAGGACCGCGCCAGGCAAGGCGATCCCCGCCACGGCCGTCACGCGGCCGCAGGATGGCTCGGGTATCATGCGTACGGTTTCGCCTCCTTCCGCCGCTCGCCTTCCATGACCGCCGCCCGCCTGCGTTTCGGCCTCGCCGCCAACCGTCTCCATCACGATACTCCCGACGCCGCGCTGTTCGCCTGGCTGCGGGCGAGCTCGGCCGCCATACGCCAGTTGGGCGTCGAGCTCTACACCGTGGGACGCACCCACGACGCCATCGTGCGCGAAGGCATGCTGCAAGGCTATCCCGGCCTGATCCGCTATCCCTACGGCCGCGAAGGCGGGCTCATGAAGCTGGTGGCGCGCGTGACCGCCGGCCGCGGCGACGTGCAGCCGTTCGACGGCGCGATCTACCTGATCGATCCCGTGGATCCGTCTTCCATCTTTCCCGAGGCGCTGGCGCTCAAGCGCCAGTGCGTCACGCACGGGCGTCCCTTCATTTCGACGCAGGCCGGCGCCATCGAATGGATGGAGGTCGAGCGCATGCACGCGGGCCGGTCGCCCGACGTCGCCGTGGATCGGCTCTTCGACCTGGAACGCCAGACGCTGGCGCTGATCGCGCACGATGCGCTCAAGGACCAGATGGTGGCTTTCGCGGCCGACCATTTCGGCCTGTTGTCCCGCTATGCGCGGCGCGTGGCCACCGGCACGACGGGCGGGCGTCTGAACGAACTGGCCTGGTCGCGCGGCTGGCCGCGCGGGCGGCCCTGGGTGCAGCCCTATCTGAGCGGACCGCTGGGCGGCGATGCGCAGATCGCCGAGCTGGTGCTGGAGCGGCAGTGCCAGCGGGTGATCTTTTTCGAGGATCCCCACGTGGCTCGCCAGCACGAAGCCGATATCCAGTTGCTGGAGCGTGCGGTCCGGGTCGCCACGGACGAGGCGGCCTGCGCCACGTCGCCGGCGGTGGCCCGGCGCTGGGCCCTGGCCGCCGAGCGGCGCGCCGGGCTCCTGGCTACGGGCGCTTGAGGAACGCCGCCAGCGCGCAGGCGGCCGCCGACGTGAACAGCACGGCCGCGACGCGCAGCAGGGTCGTGTCGCCGGCCTCGCCGCCGGCCAGGGTTCCCATCCAGAATGCCGCGCACAGCACGGCCATCACCAGCAGCAGCACGGCCGCCACGCACAGGACCGCGAAGGCGCGCCGGCCCTGCCGCGGGGCGGCCGCGGGCCATGCCGGGCGCGGCGCGCGACGCGGCAGCACCACGTACATCAACAGCACCAGGAAAGCCGCGACGACCAGGATCTTGGCGATCATTGCGCGGCCGTCCCGTCAGTCTTCCGGACGCAGGTGCGGGAAGAGGATCACGTCGCGGATGCTGGGGCTGTCGGTCAGCAGCATGACCAGGCGGTCGATGCCCACGCCGCAGCCGCCCGTGGGCGGCATGCCGTACTCCAGCGCGCGGATATAGTCGGCGTCGAAGTACATGGCTTCTTCGTCGCCGGCGTCCTTGGCCTCGACCTGCTGGCGGAAGCGTTCGGCCTGGTCCTCGGGGTCGTTGAGCTCCGAGAAGCCGTTGGCGATCTCGCGTCCCGTGATGAACAGTTCGAAGCGCTCGGTGATGCCCGGCCGACTGTCGGACGCGCGCGCCAGCGGGGACACTTCGACCGGATAGTCGACGATATAGGTCGGGCGCCACAACTGCGATTCCGCGGTTTCCTCGAACAGCGCCAGTTGCAGGGCGCCCAGGCCGGCGCGTGCCAGTTGCGGGCTCTGGAGGTCGGCGCCCAGACGCTGCAGTTCGCCGCGCAGGAAGGCGGGGTCTTCCAGTTGGGCCGGCGCATAGCCGGAGGTGTACTTCAGGATGGCCTCCGTGATCGACAGGCGATCGAAAGGCTGTCCCAGGTCGAGCTCGCGGCCCTGGTAGGTCAGGGTCGTGCCGCCGGCGGCGGCCAGCGCCGCCTGGCGGATCAGCGCTTCCGTGAAGTCCATCAGCCAGCGGTAGTCGGTGTACGCGGCGTAGAACTCCATCATCGTGAATTCGGGATTGTGCCGCGGGCTCAGGCCTTCATTGCGGAAATTGCGGTTGATCTCGAATACGCGTTCGAAGCCGCCCACGATGAGCCGCTTGAGATAGAGCTCGGGGGCGATGCGCAGGAACATCTGCATGTCCAGCGCATTGTGGTGGGTCATGAAGGGCTTGGCCGCGGCGCCGCCGGGGATCGGATGCAGCATGGGCGTCTCGACTTCCAGGAAGCCGGCTTCCAGCATGTACTGGCGGATGCCGCCGATGGCCTTGCTGCGGGCTTCGAAGGTGCGCCGCGTGGCGTCGGTCATGACCAGGTCGACGTAGCGCTGGCGATAGCGCAGTTCCTGGTCGGCCACGCCGTGGAATTTGTCGGGCAGCGGGCGCAGCGACTTGGACAGCAGGCGCACGCTGGCGGCATGCACGGACAGCTCGCCCTTGTTGGTCTTGAAGACCTGGCCCTGCACGGCCAGGATATCGCCGATGTCCCATTGCTTGAACGCGGCGTAGGCTGCGTCGCCCAGGGTTCCGCGGTCCAGGTAGACCTGGATGCGCCCGCTGCCGTCCTGCAGGGTGGCGAAGCTGGCCTTGCCCATGACGCGCTTGAGCATCATGCGGCCGGCCACCCTGACCTCGTGCGGATCGGCGGCCAGCGCTTCCTGGTCGAGTTCCCCGTAGCGCGCATGCAGCGCCGCCGCCTGGGCGTCGGGCGCGAAGTCGTTGGGGTAGGCCGGGCCTTCGGCGCGCAGCCTGGCCAGTTTGGCGCGCCGTTCGGCGATCAGGCGGTTGTCGTCCTGGGCGGGCGAGGCGGGCGGTTGCTGGGTCATGGTGGAATGGAAGTGGGATATCGGAGGGAATGGAAGCTCAGCGGGCCTGGCGCAGATCGTCGATCTCGCGCGCGCCGAAGTCGGCATGTTCCAGGTAGGCGGCGAGCCTGGCGGCGACCTGTTCGGCCGAGGGCAGGGCGCCCTGGGCATACAGGTCCACGAAGCGCGCGCGCATGGGCATGGCGGCCGGATCGGCGCAGCGGATGGAAGCCTGCATGTCCGTGTCGATGACGCCCGGCGCGATCGACACGGCCCGCAGGCCGGCCGCGCCGTGTTCGAGGGCCAGCGTGCGAGTCGCCATGTCCAGCGCGGCCTTGGTCGCGCAGTAGACGTGCCAGCCGGCGTAGGGCGTGCGCCCCGCGCCCGAGGAAATATTCAGGACCCGGCGGTCGGCCCCGGCGGACGGCGTGGCCCGCAGGAAGGCCGCGGTCATGACGATGGCCGCGCCCACGTTCAGGTTGAGCGCGGCCGCCACGGCTCCCGCGTCGGCCAGGTCTTCGGCGCGCGCCAGCGGCTGCAGGGTCCCGGCGTTGTTGATCAGGCGGTAGCGTTCCGCGCCGGCGGGCAGGGCGGCGGCGGCCTGCTGCGCGGCGCGCCCGGCCTGGACCGGGTCCGAGAGGTCGGCGGCGATCTGGTCCAGCGCGCCGCCGCGCTCGGCGACCGCTGCCGCCAGGGCCGGATCGGGTCGCCGCGCCACGGTGACCAGGCGGGTCCCCGGGGCGGCCAGCGTCCGGGCCAGCGCCGCACCCAGCCCGCGCGAGGCCCCGGTCAGGATGATGGCGGTCCGGGTCATGGCTTCAGACGCCTTGCTTGAGGCTGGCCTGGATGAAGGCGTCGAGATCGCCGTCCAGCACCTTCTGGGTATTGGAAATCTCGACGTTGGTGCGCAGGTCCTTGATGCGGCTCTGGTCCAGCACGTAGGAGCGGATCTGGTGGCCCCAGCCCACGTCGGTCTTGGAGTCTTCCAGCTTCTGCTGCTCGGCCATGCGCTTGCGCATTTCGAGTTCGTACAGGCGCGACTTCAGCATCTGCATGGCTTCCGCGCGGTTGCGGTGCTGCGAGCGGTCGTTCTGGCACTGGACGACGATGCCGGTCGGCATGTGGGTGATCCGCACCGCCGAATCGGTCTTGTTGATGTGCTGGCCGCCCGCGCCGCTGGCGCGATAGGTGTCGATGCGCAGATCGGCAGGGTTGACGTCGATCTCGAACGAATCGTCGACTTCCGGATAGACGAACACGCTGGCGAACGAGGTATGGCGCCCGCCCGCCGAATCGAAGGGGCTCTTGCGGACCAGGCGGTGCACGCCGGTTTCGGTGCGCAGGTAGCCGAAGGCATGGTCGCCCTCGATCTTGATCGTGGCGGACTTGAGACCGGCGACTTCGCCTTCGGATTCTTCCAGCACTTCGGCTTTGAAACCCTTGCGCTCGCAATACTTGAGGTATTGCCGCAGCAGCATGGAGGCCCAGTCCTGGGCCTCGGTGCCGCCGGCGCCCGCCTGGATGTCCAGGAAGCAGTTCAGGGGATCGGCCGGGTTGGAGAACATCCGGCGGAATTCCAGGCCTTCGAGCTGTTCCTGGAAGCCGCCGGCGTCCTGTTCGATGGACTCCAGGGTGGCGTCGTCGCCGTCGGCCAGCGCCAGCTCGAACAGTTCCTGGGCGTCATGGACGCCGCCGTGCAGGTCGGCCAGCGTCAGGACGACGTCTTCGAGCGCTTTTTTCTCGCGCCCCAGATCCTGGGCATGCTTGGGGTCGTTCCAGACCGCCGGGTCCTCGAGTTCGGCATTGACGACTTGCAGACGCTCCCGCTTGGCGTCGTAGTCAAAGATACCTCCGTAGCGCCCGTTCCCGCTCGGCGTAGTCGGCAAGGCGGGCGGCGATCTGGTTCTGGCGTTCGGCTTCCATGGAAATCGGATCCTGTGATGATGTTGCGGGACAGCCTGCCATTTTAGCCTGTCGCGCGGCCCGTCCCGGCGTCGGGACGGGCCGGGCGTCGCCGAAGCGCGGGGATGGGTATTATGGTTGCATAGGAAATAAATAAGGAATAAAATTTCTAATGAAAGGAAATGCCGCCATGCCCATCCAGCCCGCTCCCAGCCTCGACCCCGCCCTGGTGCTGACCAGGGCCGCCACGCGCGCCGCCGCCCTGCTGGGGCTGACCGGTGCCGCGCTGTCGCGCGTCATCGGCGCCAGCGAAGCTACCGTCTCCCGCATGATCAAGGGCGAGCGGGCGCTCAAGCCCGGCTCCAAGGAAGCCGAACTGGCCGCGCTGCTGGTGCGTCTGTACCGCTCGCTCGACGCCGTGGTCGGTAACGACCCGGAGCGCCGCCTGGCCTGGATGAACAGCCATAACCGGGCGCTCAACGGCGTGCCGCGGGACCTGATCCTCAAGGCTGAAGGCCTGGTGGCCACGCTGGCCTACGTCGACGCCATGCGGGCGCCGGTCTGATGGCCGGCGCGCCCTGGCAGCCCGAGTGGTGGCGCCGGACACGCGCGGCGCTGGCGCGCGACCTGTGGCGGGGCGTCGAGGCCCAGCACCGCGTCGCCACCATGAAGCTGGTCGACACCCTGGACGAGCAAGCGGTGCTCGAACAATTGCTCGAGGACAGCAAGCCGCCGCTGCCGGCCGGCCAGAGCATGCATTACCTGCTGAACACCCCGTTCCGCTACCGGTCGGTCCATCCCTCGCGCTTCCGGGCCGGCGCCGATCCCGGCATCTGGTACGGCGCGGAATCGCTGCATACGGCCTGCACCGAGGTCGCCTACTGGCGCTGGCGTTTCCTGCTGGACAGCGACGGCCTGCGCGACCGCGACCTGATCTCGGAACATACATTCTTCCAGGCCAAGGTCCGGGGACGGGCGCTGGACCTGACCGCCGCGCCCTGGAATGCGGCGCGGGACCGCTGGACCCACGGCACCGACTACGGCGACTGCCAGCGCCTGGCGCGCGAGGCCCGCGGCCGCGACATCCAGTGGATACGCTACCGGTCGGCGCGCGAGCCGGCCGGTTTCTGCGGCGCGGTGCTCGATCCGGCCTGTCTGAGCCTGCCGCGTCCCATGCCGCAGCAGACCTGGGTCTGCAAGGTCACCCGCGAGCGGGCGTCGATGCTGCACGAGCAGGACGCGCTGAGCCTGGTCTTTCCCGATCCCGAACCGCCGGCGCGGGCCTGACGGGTCTCGCGCGCGGGTGGTTCAGCCGGCCTGCGCGTATTCCATGACGAGCTGAACCGATACCATGCCGTTCCATTCGTTCTGCTCGAGCCGGTAGACCGCCTCGATGCGCTCGGGCAGCATGTCGTCGCGGCCGAACCAGATGGCGTCGAAGCGCTGATGGCCGCGCTCCAGCGCGAGCTTCAGGTGCTTGCCGCCGACCAGGCGCTGGTTGCGCACGGTGAAGGTGTCCATGAACAGCGGCGCGGCGAAGCCCGAACCCCATACCTGGCGCTGCAGCAGGCCGGCGATCTCCACATTGGCATAGCCGGATTCCAGCGAGCCGTCGGTTTCGATCAGCGGTTCGAAGCGGTCGCGGCCGGTCAGCTCCTTGACCGCCGCCTCGAACGCCGGGACGAATGCCGGGAAGTCGCCGGCGCCCAGGGTCAGCCCCGCGGCCATGGCGTGGCCGCCGAATTTGCGGATGAGCCCGGGGTAGCGCTTGGATACCAGGTCGAGCGCGTCACGCAGGTGGACGTCCGGGATCGAGCGTCCCGAGCCCCGGATTTCCTCGTCGCCGGCCGGAGCGAAGGCCAGCGTCGGGCGCCAGTATTTTTCCTTCAGGCGCGAGGCCACCAGGCCGACCACGCCCTGGTGCCAGCCGGCGTCGTAGACGCAGACCGTGGCGCCCACGTCGGTCGCGGCGTCTTCCATGGCGGCCAGCGCCTGTTCGCGCATCGCCGTTTCGATCGTGCGGCGTTCGCGGTTCATGGCGTCCAGTTCGCGGGCCATCTCCAGCGCCTCGCCCTCGTCGTCGGTCGTCAGGCAGCGTATGCCCAGGCTCATGTCGGCCAGCCGGCCGGCGGCATTGATGCGCGGTCCCAGCGCGAAGCCCAGGTCGAAGCTGTTGGCCGCGCGCGGCTCGCGGCCGGCCACGGCGAACAGCGCGCGCAGGCCGGCGTGCATGCGTCCGCCGCGCATCCGCTCCAGCCCGCGGGTGACGAGCAGGCGGTTGTTGGCGTCCAGCCGCACCACGTCGGCCACCGTTCCCAGCGCCACCAGGTCGGACAGGGCGTCCAGGCGCGGGCCGCCGTCGGGCGGGAACACGCCGCGCGCGCGCAGTTCGGCGCGCAGCGCCAGCATCAGGTAGAACACCACGCCGACGCCGGCCAGGTGTTTGGAGGGAAAGCCGCAGCCGGGTTGGTTGGGATTGACGATGGCCAGGGCGTCGGGCAGCCGGTCGCCCGGCAGGTGGTGGTCGGTGACGATGACGTCGATGCCGTGCTCGCGCGCCGCGGCCACGCCCTCGACGCTGGCGATGCCGTTGTCGACCGTCATGATGATGTCGGGCGTGCCGGCGGCGTGCCGGCAGGCCAGCTCCACCACCGCCGGCGACAGGCCGTAGCCGGTCTCGAAGCGGTTGGGCACCAGGAAATCGACGTCGGCGCCCATGGCGCGCAGCGCGCGCAGGGCGACGGCGCAGGCGGTGGCGCCGTCGCAGTCGTAGTCGGCCACGATCAGCAGGCGGCGACCGGCCGCGATGGCGTCGGCCAGCATGGTGGCCGCGTATGCGGCATGGGTCAGGCCCGCCGGCGGCAGCATGGCCGGCCACGTCAGCCGGGTCTGCGCGGTGTCGGTGATGCCGCGGGCCGCCCAGAGCCGGGCCAGCAGGGGATGCACGCCGGCGGCTTCCAGCAGGCGGCAGGCGGCGGGATCGCTCGTGCGTACGGTCAGTCGGGGAGATTCCACCATGCGTTCCAATTCTTGTCGGGTCGGGGCAGCCAGGCCAGCAGGCGGTGGCGCCGGCGCAGGTCCAGGGTCGCCAGGCGCTCGCGGCCGGTCAGTGTCAGGGTAAGGGCCGGCTCGCTTCCCGGGAGCCGCGCGGCCAGGGGGCGCAGGGCTTCGCGGTCCAGGCGCGCCAGGGCGTCCAGCCAGGCGTTCCAGTCGCCGGCGCAGGCGGCGCCGTGCAGGGCGCCGAAAATCCGCGGCGCGGACGCCCGGGCTGCCGGCGCCGGCCAGGGACGGGCGCCGCCGTACAGCCACAGGCTGTTGACCGGCGGGTCCCCGCGTTCGGCGCGCGCGCGGTTCACGGGATGGTCGTGCCACACCATCTGGATTTCGTTGAGCAGGCGACGCCATGGACGCAGGCTGTCCTGCTGCGGCCACCAGGCGTCGATGGCGCGGCCGGCCACGGCCTGCGGCGTGACGGTGCGCGGGACCATGTCGCGCGGCAGGCCGATCTGCCAGCGGCGCGGCGTCAGCACGCCGGCATGGAAGCCGGTGCCCTCGAAGAGCGGCGCGGCGGCGCGGAACAGTTCGGTGCCTTCGTCCGGGTCCAGGACCAGCGCTTCGGGGTCGAGCAGGCTGGCATGGTCGGTGCCGAGGGCCACGTGCGAGAGCTCGGCCACCCAGACGGGCTGGCCGGGTTCGCCGGTGCGGCGCTCGCCGGCATGCAGCGGCCCCATGCCGGCCCCCAGGGGCTGGCCGGCGTCGGGCCGGAAGCCCGCCTGGCGCAGTTGCCAGGCCTCGAAAGGCGTGCAGCCCTCCGTGGCGGGGTCGATGCGCTCGACCCGCGCCGCAGCGGCGCGCATCCAGGCCAGCAACGTGGGCGCCCGTTCAGGCAGCAGCCGGGCCAGGTCCCGCGCGACGGCGGGAGCGGGCAGGGCATCGGGAATCACGACTTGCATGGCGCGAATTGTAGTGCGGGCGCCATGGCGCCCGCGTGGGCCTTTGCGCCAGGGTGCGGCCGGCGGGTTAATGCCATAATGCATGCGTGCTCAAGATACCGTACGAATTCTGGATCGGTGCCCGCTATGCCGGCATGGCGCGCATGCCCGGGCGCCGTGGCCGGCGCGACCGCTTCATCTCCTTCATCGCGGCCAGTTCCATGGCGGGCATCGCCCTGGGGGTGGCCGCGCTGATCGTCGTGCTCTCGGTCATGAACGGTTTCCAGACCAAGGTGCGCGACCGCATGCTGTCGGTGCTGCCCCATATCGAACTCTATATTCCCGGCGGCGAGCCGCAATTGGTGCTGGACCACTGGCGCGACCTCGCCGCCGCGGCCCGCAAGAATTCCGAAGTGCAGGCCGGCGCGCCCTTCGTCGCCGGCCAGGCCATGCTGTTGCGTGGCCAGAACCTGCGGGGCGTGCAGGTGCGCGGCATCGATCCCCGGACCGAGGGCAAGGTTTCCGAACTGCCCGAGCAGATCGACAGCGGCCGGCTGGACGCCCTGGCGCCTGGGCGCTTCGAAGTGGTGCTGGGGCGCGAGCTGGCCGACGGCCTGGGCGTCAAGCCGGGCGATACGCTCATGCTGATGGCGCCCCAGGGCTCGATCAGCCCGGCCGGCTTCAGTCCGCGCATGCGGCAACTGACCGTGGCGGGCACCTTCTCGTCCGGCCACTACGAATACGATTCCACCCTGGCCTTCGTCAATTACGAAGACGCCGCCAAGCTGTTCCGCGACTCCGGCACCGCGGGGGTGCGCCTGCGCATCCGCGATATGCAGCGCGCGCCCCAGGTGGCGGCCGAACTGGCCGGCGTGCTGCCCAGCTATGTCATGGCCAGCGACTGGTCGCGCAACAACCGCACCTGGTTCGCCGCGGTGCAGACCGAAAAACGCATGATGTTCCTGATCCTGGCGCTGATCGTGGCGGTGGCGGCGTTCAACCTGCTGTCCTCGCTCGTCATGGCGGTCAAGGACAAGCAGTCCGACATCGCCATCCTGCGCACTTTCGGCGCCACGCCGCGCGAAGTGGCGCGCATCTTCCTGGTGCAGGGCGCGCTGATCGGCGTGGTGGGGACCCTGCTGGGCGTGGCGGGGGGCATCCTGATCGCCTACAACGTGGATGTCATCGTGCCGGCCATCGAGCGCGTGCTGGGCATCCATTTCCTGCCGCGCGAGATCTATTTCATCAGCGAGCTGCCGTCCGATCCCCGCAGCGGGGACATCGTCGCCATCGGGGTGACATCCCTGGTGCTGTCCCTGCTGGCGACCCTGTATCCGAGCTGGCGCGCCTCGCGCCTGCAACCCGCGCAGGTGTTGCGCCATGACTGATATCGCCCTGGCCGCCAGCGGCCTGTCCAAGGTCTACGACGAAGGCCCCGCGCGCATCGACGTGCTGCGCGACGTCGACCTGCGGGTGAACGCCGGCGAAATGGTCGCCATCGTCGGCGCGTCCGGTTCCGGCAAGAGCACGCTGCTCCATATCCTGGGGCTGCTGGACCGGCCGAGCCGCGGTTCGGTCACGGTGGCCGGCACGCCGACGGACGGCCTGTCCGAATCGGCCCGCAGCGCGCTGCGCAACCGCAGCCTGGGCTTCGTCTACCAGTTCCACCACCTGCTGGCGGAATTCTCGGCGCTGGACAACGTGGCGATGCCGCTCATCGTGCGCCGCATGAAACGCAGCCAGGCGCGCGAACAGGCCCAGTCGGTGCTCGACCAGGTCGGCCTGGCGGCGCGCGCGGCCCATTATCCCGGTCAACTGTCGGGCGGCGAACGCCAGCGCGTGGCGCTGGCGCGGGCGCTGGTCACCCGGCCCGCCTGCGTGCTGGCCGACGAACCCACCGGCAACCTCGACCGCCATACGGCGCACAACATGTTCAGCCTGCTGGCGCGCCTGAATCGCGAATCCGGGACCGCCTTCGTGATCGTCACGCACGACACCGAACTGGCCGCGCTGGCCGATAGGCGGCTGCTCATGGAGGCCGGCCGCCTCCAGGAAGCCGACACCGGCGAGCCGCGACGGCTCGATGCCGCCGGGCGCTAGCGGGACCGGCAGGGGGGCGCATGCTGATCGATACCCACTGCCATCTCGACGCGGGCGAGTTCGACGACGACCGCATGCAGGTGGCGGCGCGGGCGCAGGCCGCGGGCGTGCGGGGCATCGTGATCCCCGCGGTCGAGCGCGCCAATTTCGCGGTCGTCAGGGACCTGGCCCATGCCGTGTCCGGCGGCGCCTACGCGCTCGGCATCCATCCCCTGTTCGTCGAGCGGTCCGATGACGCGGACCTGCGGGCGCTGCGCGACGCCGCGTCGGCCGCCATGTCCGATCCGCGTTTCGTGGCGATCGGCGAAATCGGCCTGGATTTCTTCGTCAAGGACATCGCCGCCGGGGCGCCGCGCGAGCGGCAGGAGCGTTTCTATGCCTTCCAGCTCGAGCTGGCCGCCGAGCTGGGGCTGCCGGTGCTGCTGCATGTGCGCAAGTCGCAGGACATCCTGCTCAAGCACCTGCGGCGCAGCAAGGTGGCGGGCGGCATCGCCCATGCCTTCAACGGCAGCGTCCAGCAGGCGCGGGCCTTCGTCGAGCGGGGATTCGCGCTGGGGCTGGGCGGCGCCATGACCTTCGAGCGGGCCCTGCGCATTCGCGGCCATGCGACGCATTTCGACCTGGAGCACCTGGTGCTGGAGACAGATGCGCCCGATATTCCGCCGGCCTGGCTGCACGAGCCCGACCGGCGCAACGAGCCCGCCCAGGTGGCCGGCGTGGCGGACGCGCTGGCGCGGTTGCGCGGCGTGCCGGCCGAAGACATCGTCGCCGCCACGGGGGCCACGGCGCTCAGGGTATTGCCGCGGCTGGGCGGGGCGCTCGGCATCGGCACCCGCCGCGCAGGCCCGCCGTAGGCGGCGGTCCCGGCTGGCGGCCCGGCGACATGTCGCGGCCGCCGTGCGGCATGCGCTACGCCGGCGCCTTGGCGGCCCGGCCGGTCTTGCGGGCAGCGCGGGGCGCCGGACCGCGGGCGCGCGGCGCTTTTCCGTCGCGGCGAAACTCGCTGGTGTCCGCGGCCAGAGCGCCGATCCTGGCGATCAGGGGCTGGTTGCGCGCCTGCCGCCATACGGCGAAGAATTCCACCGCCGGCACCTTGGGGGTGGTGTCCAGCACCTGGAGCGCGCCGGCGCGGATCTGTTCGCGGCAACAGACTTCGGCCAGCAGGCTGACCCCGACGTCCTCCGCCAGCAGGCGGATCACCACGCCGATGTCGTTGCAGATCAGCACGTAGCGGTGCTGCGGAGCCTGCGCCAGCCATTTCTCGATGGCGGGATATTCGTAGGGCTGCTCGGACAGGCTGAGCAAGGGCATCCGGCTGATGTCTTCCGGCGTCAGCGTGCCGCGGCCGGTGGAAAACTTCGAACTGGCGACCCATGCGAAATCCACGCTGCCCAGGGACAGCGACGCATAGTTGAACCCTGGCGCGGGCCCGGCCACCAGCGCCAGGTCGAGCTGGCCGTCCTGCAGCTTCTTCATGAGATTGCCGGTCAGGTCCTTGTCGACTTCGATGCCGACCTTGGGCAAGCGCTCGCGCAGGGCCACCACCAATGCCGGCAGCCAGGTCAGGGCGACGGGTTCGCAGACGCCCAGGCGGATCACGCCGGTGGTGGCCTGCGGGTCGCCGATTTCCTGCGGGATGCTGGCCGCCAGCGCCAATAACTGTTCGGCGTAGGGCACCAGCGCGCGGCCGTTCGGCGTCAGGTTGACGCGCTGGTGCCCGCGCACGAACAGGGGCACGCCCAGCGCCTGCTCCAGCTCGTGGATGCGCACGGAGATCGCCGACTGGGTCGCGTAGAGATGCTTGGCGGCCGCCGCGAAGCTGCCGAAGCGCACGACTCCCAGGAAAGTCTTGAGTTGCCGAAGATTCAAGTCCATTGCCGTCCCCCGCGTTGTCATGTTCTGCGTCCGATCATAGCCGCAACCCATCGGCCGGCGGGCGGCCGCGCAGGGGCATGAATTTATTTGATGGCGGGCGCCGAAAATTTCTAGTTTGCGGGGGTTGGAGACCGACCCATAAGATGGCGTCAACCGGACACACAGGAGGAAATCGACGCCATGTTCACCCTACGCAAGTGCGATGCGCCGGTCGGCGCGGAAATCCACGGACTCGATCTCGGCGCGGATCTCGACGCCGATACATTCCAGCGGGTCGCCGACGCCTTCGCCGAGCACTCGGTGCTGGTCTTCAAGAACCAGCGGATCACCGAGGCCCAGCATATCGCCTTCAGCCGCCGCTTCGGCGAGCTGGAGGTGCTGGGCTTCTACCAGAGCTACCTGCATCCCGAGCACCAGGAAATCTTCGTGGTGTCCAACATCGTGGAGAACGGCAAGCCGATCGGCCTGCAGGAAGCCGGCCGGGTCTGGCACACCGACGTGTCCTACAAGAAAGAGCCGAGCATGGGCTCCCTGCTCCATGCCAAGGAAGTGCCGCATACCGACGACGGCAAGCCGCTGGGCGATACGCTGTTCGCCAGCACCAGCGTCGCCTACGACGCGCTGCCGGCCGAGACGCGCACGCGCATCGACGGCCTGCGGGCCGTGCATCGCCTGGATGAGGCCCGCTACCAGCGCGAACCCGGCACGCAGAAGGCGCGCGGCACGCGCGCGGCGCTGACCGAAGAGCAGAAAAAGCTGATCCAGGATGTGATCCATCCGGTGGTCCGCACCCATCCGGTCACCGGGCGCAAGTGCATTTACGTCAACGAGCTCTACACCTTCGGCATCGTCGATATGCCGGAGGCCGAAGGCGCGCGACTGGTGGCCGACCTGTGCGCCCACATCACCCAGCCGCGCTTCATCTACCGCCACAAGTGGTCGGTGGGCGACCTGCTGATGTGGGACAACTGCGCCACCCAGCACCTGGCGATCGGCGACTACTCGGCATCGCAGCGCCGGCTGATGTACCGCACCACGGTCAGGGGGGGCGTGCCCTTCTGACCGGCAACGGCAGTATCCAAGGAGGAGACATGGGAATAACGATGCGATTCATGGCGATCTGTGCCATGCTGCTTGCCGGCCTCGCGGGGCCGCAGGCGGGAGCGGCCGAGGGCGGCTACCCGTCCAAGCCCATCCGGCTGGTGGTGCCGTATCCGCCGGGCGGTACCACCGACATCCTGGCCCGGATCCTGGGCGCGCGCCTGGGTCCGGCGCTGGGGCAGTCCGTCGTGGTCGAGAACCGCGGCGGCGCCAACGGCAATATCGGCTCGCAGGCCGTGGCGCAGGCCGCGCCCGACGGCTATACGCTGCTGATGGGTTCGGCCGGTCCGCTGACGGTCAATCCCGTCCTGTATGCGAGCATGCCTTTCGATGCGCAGAAGGACTTCGCGCCGATCAGCCTGTTCGGCAAGGTGCCGCTGGTGCTGGTGGCGAATCCCTCGCTCGGGGTGACGTCCTACGCCGGGCTGGTCGACTATGCCAAGCGCCATCCGGGCAAGCTGACCTTCGCCTCGTCCGGCAACGGCAGCATGCAGCACGTGGCCGGCGAATTGCTCAAGCAGCGCGCCGGCATCGACATGCGGCACATTCCGTACCGGGGCGCGGGGCCGGCGCTGGTCGACCTGCTGGGTGGACGGGTGGACATCATGATCGACCTGCTGCCGTCTTCCATGCCGCATATCGCGGCCGGCGAACTGCGGCCGCTGGCGGTCGCCACCGCGCGCCGGCTGGAGGCTCTGCCCAAGGTCCCGACGCTGGCCGAATCCGGCCTGGAGGGTTTCGACGTCAGCTCCTGGTTCGGGATACTGGCGCCGGCGGGCACGCCCAAGGCCATCGTGGACCGGCTCCATGCCGAGATCGCCAAGGCGGTGGCCGATCCCGCCGTGGGCAAGCAGTTCGCGGAGCAGGGCGTCGAGCCGGCCGGTGATACGCCAGCCGAGTTCGCCGCCTATATCCAGGAGGAAATCTCCAAGTGGGGGCCGGCGATGAAAGCGGCGCATGCGCGGATAGAGTGAATCCGTCGCCGCCGCGTTTCGATCCGATCCGGCTGCGGGCGGCGGCCTTCGATTCGCCGTGACATTTCCGCGTTCCGCGGCACGCCGGCCGGCGGGCGACGGCCTACGATGATCGCTTTGGGAACGAAGCGTGATCGGACGGACGACGTTGACGGCCTTCGTGGCGGGAACCGCGGCGGTGCAGATCCTGCCGGCCTTGCCCGGCGCGCATCACTGGGCGGCGGCCATGGCCGGCCTGGCCGCGGCCACGGCCGTCGGCCTGCGGATCCTGCCGCGCCGCGCGCGTCCATGGCTGTGCGTGCCCTGGGCCGCGTGTGTCGGCCTGGCGTGGGCCGCCTGGCGGGCCGATGCGCGCCTGGCCGACGCGCTCGAGCCTGCGCACGAGGATCGCGTCGCGCGGGTCGTGCTGCGCGTGGCGGGGCTGGCGCGCGAAGACGAAACCGGCAAGCGGTTCGAAGCCGACATCCTGCAAGCCAGGCCGGCGGGCGTGCCCACGCGCATGGAGGTGGCGTGGTACCGCCCCGGCGCGGGCGCCATCGGGCGGCCGGGGCAGGGGCCCGGGCTGCCGGACGTGCGGCCGGGACAGGTATGGCGTGCCGCGCTCGTCGTCCGGCGTCCGCACGGCGCACGCAATCCCCACGGATTCGACTACGAGGGCTGGATGTTCGCGCGCGGCCTGCGCGCCGTCGGCACGGTGCGCGGAAAGCCGCGCTTGCTCGCCGATCGTCCCTGGAGCGGCCTGGGCATCGCCGTGGAGCGGGCACGCGACGTCGTGCGCGACGGCATGCGGCGCGCGCTGGGCGAGCGTCGCTACGGCGCCGTGCTGATCGCGCTGGCGCTGGGCGACCAGGCCGGCGTGCGCCCGCAGGACTGGAGGGTATTCAGCCGTACCGGCATCACGCACCTGGTCTCGATCAGCGGCCTGCATGTCACCCTGGTCGCCGCGCTCGGCGGGTTGAGCGTGCTGGCCGGCTGGAAGCGCCTGTCCTGGCGCGGGCGCCCGCTTGCCGAGCGGGCGCCCGCCCAGACCGCCGGCGCGGCCGCCGCCATGGCGGTCGCCTGGCTGTATTGCATGCTGGCGGGTTGGGGCATTCCCTCGCAGCGGACCTTTTTCATGCTGGCCGTCGTGGCCGCGGCGGCGGCCTGGCGCCTGCCCCTGGCCGGTCCGCGCCTGCTCGCGGCCGCGGCGGCGCTGGTGACGGCCTTCGATCCGTGGGCGACGCGCGCCACCGGGTTCTGGCTGTCTTTCGGCGCGGTCGCCGTGCTGATGCTGGCGGCAAGCGGCTGCGAAGCGCCTGTTTCCACCTCGTCCGGCCGCTGGCGGCGCCTGCGCGAGAACCTGCGTGCGGCCGCCGGCCTGCAACTGGCCATCACGGCCGGCCTGATGCCGGCGCTGGCCTTCATGTTCCAGCAGGTCTCGCTCGGGTCGCCGCTGGCCAATGCTCTGGCGATTCCCGTGGTCAGCTTCGTGGTGACGCCGCTGGCCCTGCTGAGCGCCCTGCTGGCGGTGATCCCCGGCGCCGGACTGCCGGCGCATTGGGTGGCCTGGGCCGGCCATGCGGTCTTCCAGGCGATGATGGCGCCGATAGCCTATCTGGCCCGCGCGGACTGGGCCAATCTCAGTGTCGCCGCGCCGCCCTGGCCGCTGCTGGCGCTGGGCGCGGCCGGCGTCGTGCTGGCCATGCTGCCGCGGGGCCTGCCGGGGCGCGCGGCCGGCTGGCTGCTGATCCTGCCGGCCCTGGCCTGGCGGCCCGAACGGCCGGCCGCCGGCCAGTGGCGGCTGACGGCGCTCGATGTCGGCCAGGGGTCGGCCGTCGTCGTCGAGACGGCGCGACGGACTCTGCTCTTCGATACGGGCATGCGGATCGGCCGCAGCACCGATGCCGGCGAACGCGTCGTCTGGCCCTATCTGCGCGCACGCGGCGTCGGCCGCCTCGATACGCTGGTCGTTTCGCATGCGGACATCGACCATGCGGGCGGGCTGCCGGGCGTGTTGCGCGCGCTGCCCGTCGATCTGGCCTATGCCTCGTTCGACCTGGCGGCCAGGACCGTGCGCCAGGCGGCAGCCGTGGGGTTGCCGGCGCCCGCGTCTCCGGCCCGTGTCGAACGCTGCCGCAAGGGGCTGGCCTGGGAGGCCGACGGCGTACGGTTTACCTTCCTGAATCCGCCCGATGCGCGGGGCCGCGGCGGCAATCGCGACAGTTGCGTGCTGTGGATCCAGGGCCGCCGGCATTCGGCGCTGCTGACCGGCGATATCCCGGCCGCGGGCGAACGCGGCCTGCTCGCCGGGGGCATGCGGGCCGATGTCGTCGTGGTGTCGCATCATGGCTCGCGCTCGGCTTCCAGCCCGGCCTTCGTACGGTCGGTCGGAGCGTCGCAGGCGATCGCCCAGGCGGGCCACCTCAACCGCTTCGGGCATCCCGCTCCCGCCGTGCAAAGGCGCTGGGAGCGCGCCGGCGCGCGCTTCTGGCGCACCGACCGGGACGGCGCGATCATCGTGCGCGAGACGCCGGGCGGCTTGCAGGCGGAAGGCGAGCGCGGGCGTTCGCCCCGCTATTGGCAGGGCCGGTGAGCGGGCGGCGCATTCCTGACCCTACAATCCCGGCTTCGCCTTCGTCTGCCCGGAGTACGCGCCATGGAAGAGCCTCGCCTGGATTTCGTGACCTGCGCCAGTCCGGCGGGCCTGCACCGCATGGCGTACTGGGAATGGGGCGCGCCGGACAACCCCGACGTGGTGGTGTGCGTGCACGGCCTGACGCGGACCGGACGCGACTTCGACCGGCTGGCCAGGCGGCTGGCCGGCCGCTACCGCGTCGCATGTCCGGACGTTGCCGGCCGCGGCCGTTCGGACTGCCTGCCGGATCCCGCTTTCTATACCGTGCCGCAATATGTCTCCGACATGCTCGTGTTGCTCGCGCGGCTGCGCGCGGCACGCCTGGACTGGGTCGGGACCTCGATGGGCGGCCTGATCGGCATGCTCCTGGGCGGCGCGGCGGCCGGCGTGGCGGGGCTGCGTGCGCACGCCGGCGCCGGGTTTCCCGGCGCCGGCGCGCTGCGCTTCGAACGCCTGGTGCTCAACGATGTCGGCCCGCGGCTGGATCCGGTCGCGCTGGCGCGCATCGGACAGTATGTCGGCCAGCCGGAGGCGTTCGACAGCTTCGACGCGGCGGTCGACTATGTGAAGGGCGTGTCGGCTTCGTTCGGTGCGCATGACGACGAGGAATGGCGCGAGCTGACCCGTCATGTCTTCCGGCCGGAGGCGGGCCGCTGGGTCAAGCACTACGACCTGAGGCTGGCCCAGCCTTTCGCCGCCCAGGACGCGGCGGGGCTCGCGGCGGGGGAGCGCATGCTCTGGCAATGCTACGACGCGCTGGATTGCCCGATCCTGGTCCTGCGCGGGGCGCAGTCGGACCTGCTGACCGAATCGACCGCGCGGGAAATGCTGGCCCGCAATCCGCGCGCCAGCCTGGTCGAATTCGAAGGCGTGGGGCATGCGCCCACGCTCCTGCATCCCGACCAGATCGAGCCGGTGGCGCGTTTCCTGGGCGTCGAAGACTAGCGCCGGTCGCCGCACGCAAAGCAGGGCCGGACCACATTGCCGGCTTTGCCGCGCGACCTACAATGGAGCCATGGATCCGACCGCCTTGAAGTGCGACCTGCATTGCCATTCCCTGGTGTCCGACGGCGTGCTGGCGCCGGGCGACCTGGCGCGGCGCGCGCATGCCAACGGGGTCGACGTCTGGGCCCTGACCGACCACGACGAAATCGCCGGCCTGGACGAAGCCGCCCGAACCGCGGCGCAACTGGGCTTGCGGTTCGTGCCCGGCGTCGAGATCTCGGCCACCTGGTGCGCCCGGACGGTGCACATCGTCGGCCTGGGCATCGATGCCGACAGCCCCCCGCTGCGCGAAGGCCTGCGCGAAATCCGCGGCGGCCGCGCGCGGCGCGCCCGGCTCATGGGCGACAGGCTGGAGCAACTGGGCGTGCCGGGCGCCTACGACGGCGCCTTGCCGCTGGCGGGCAATCCCGAACTGATCAGCCGTACCCATTTCGCGCGCTATCTCGTCCAGGCCGGCCATTGCGCCGACATGCAGGCGGTCTTCCAGCGCTACCTGGGCGACGACAGGCCCGGCAACGTGCCCGCGCAATGGGCGACGCTGGACCAGGCCGTGGGGTGGATCCTTGCCGCGGGCGGGCGCGCCGTGCTCGCGCACCCCGGCCGCTACCGTTATACGCGGGTGCAGTTCGACGCGCTGCTGGACCGCTTCGTGGAACTGGGCGGGACCGGCATCGAGGTCGTGACGGGCAGCCATACGCCTGACCAGTATCGTGTGTACGCCGACCTGGCGCGCCGGCGGGGACTGCTGGCCTCCTGCGGCTCGGACTTCCACAGCCCGGACGAAAGCCGGGTCGACCTGGGCGGGCTGCCGCCCCTGCCGCCGCGCCTGACACCGGTGTGGCACGACTGGTTCTGAATCTCCATCAGGCTTTCCATGAACAAGGCATTCGTGAAAGAGTCCGACGACGCGGACGACGACGACATTCCCCCGGCGCAGGCGCTCCCGCCCGGCACCCGCAACTACATGACCACGCAGGGGTACCAGCGCCTGCGCGGCGAGCTGGCGCACCTGATGAACGTCGAGCGTCCGGAGGTCGTGCAGATCGTGTCCTGGGCGGCTTCCAACGGCGATCGTTCGGAAAATGGCGACTATCTGTACGGCAAGAAGCGGCTGCGCGAAATCGACCGCCGCATGCGCTTCCTGACCAAGCGGCTCGATATCGCCGAGGTCGTCGATCCGGCGCAGCAGCCCAACCGCGACCAGGTATTCTTCGGCGCCACCGTGCTCTACATGGACAAGGCGGGCGAAGAGCACGCCGTGACCATCGTGGGCGTGGACGAGGCCGAGCCGCTGGCGGGCCGCATCAGTTGGATCTCTCCTGTGGCGCGCGCGCTCATCAAGGCGCGCGAGGGCGACACCGTGATCCTGCGCGCCCCCGGCGGCGTGGAAGAGCTCGAGGTCCTGGAAGTCCGCTACCCCGAGCCCTGACCGCGGCAAGCAAACGGCGGGCGCCATGCCCGCCGTCCGGAACGGGGCCGGCCGCGCCGGCCCTTGCGCCCGTTATTGGCGGCGCGCGGCGATGGCCTTTTCGGCCTTGTTGACCAGGTCTTCGCCGATCTGCTTCTTCCACTTGTCGTAGACCGGCTTGGTGATGGCCACGAAGGCGTCGTGCTGGGCCTTGTCCAGCGATGTCACGGTCACGCCGTGCCCGCGGATCTCGTCGAGCAGCGAGGAGTCCTCGGGCGTCACGCCCTTGCGGGCGATGACGATTTCCTGCTTGGCGGCTTCCAGGGCCGCCTGGTGCACGATCTCGCGATCCTTTTCAGTCCAGGAGTTCCAGACGTCGCGGTTGACCACGAAGATCAGGGGATCGGCCACGTAGTTCCACAGCGTCAGGTATTTCTGGCCGACGGTGTAGAGCTTGGACCCGGTGTAGATGGACAGCGGGTTCTCCTGGCCGTCGACCGCGCCGCTGGCCAGGGCCGGCTGGGCATCGGCCCAGCTCATCTGGGTCGGGTTGGCGCCCAGCGCGGTGAACGTGTCGATATACAGCGGCGAGCCCACCACGCGCAGCTTCAGGCCCTTCATGTCCTGCGGCGAACGGATGTCATGGCGCGAATTGCTCAACTGGCGATAGCCGTTTTCGCCCCAGGCCAGCGGCACCACGCCGGCCTTCTCGACGATCTTGAACAGCTCCTTGCCGACCTCGCCGTCGATCAGCGCGTCGATGGCGGCGTAGTCCGGCATCAGGAACGGCAGCGAGAACAGATTGAGCTGGCGCACCTGCGGCGACCAGTTGATGGTCGAGCCCACGGCCATGTCGATCACGCCCTGGCGAATGGCGGTGAACTCGCGCGTCTGGTCGCCCTGGACCAGCGACGTGCCGGGGTAGATCTTGATGTTGATGCGGCCGTCGGTGCGCTCGCGCACCAGCCTGGACCAGATCTCGGCGCCCTGGCCCCAGGGAAACTGCGTGCCGACGACGATGGACAGCTTGTATTCGGATTTGTAATTCTGCGCCATGGCGCCTTGCGGCGCGATGGCGAGCGCGGCCGTGCACAGCGCGGCGGCGAGCAGGGAACGGATGTTCATGAAAGGTCTCTCCTCGTGTTGAAACAGCATGTTGTCCGGTCGGCGGGCGGTTCCGCCACGTCGATATCAGTAACCCAGCTTGTGCGGCAGCCATAGCGCGAGCTGGGGGAAGGCCAGCACGGCCACCAGCACCAGGAACATGGCCCCCAGCATCCACACCACCCAGCGCACGGTGGATTCCATGGGGACCTTGGCGATGCGGCAGGACACCATCAGGTTGACCGCCAGCGGAGGCGTGAACTGGCCCAGCGCCACCTTGAGCGTCAGGATCACGCCGAACCACACGGGATCCCAGTGGTAGGCTTGCGCGATCGGCATCAGCAGCGGCACGAAAATCAGGAAGATCGAAATGCCGTCCAGGAACATGCCGACCGTCATCAGCAGCAGGATCAGCAGCGCGAGCACGCCCCATTCGCCGAGGCCGGAATGCACGATGGCATGGGTCAGCGGGTCGATGATGCTCAGCGTGGACAGGGACCACGCGAAAATCCCGGCCAGCGCCACCACCAGGAGAATCACGGCCGACAGCTCCGCGGCCTCGCGGAAAATGATGAACAGGTCGCGCGGCCCGATGGTGCGATGGATGAACATGCCCACGAACAGCCCGTAGAACACCGCCACCACGGCGGCTTCGGTGGGCGTGAACCAGCCCATGCGCATGCCGCCCAGGATCAGCACCGGCGCGGCCAGGCCCCACGAGGCCTCGCGCAGGCTGGCCCAGAACGGCGGGCGGGGCAGGGCGCTCTCCAGTGCGCCCATGCGGAACCTGCGCGCCAGCCAGACCGACGGCACGATCAGGGCGATGCCGGCCAGGATGCCGGGCACCATGCCGGCGGCGAACAGCGCCGGCACCGACGCTCCGGGCACCAGCACCGAATAGATGATGAACGCGACCGACGGCGGGATGAGGATGTCGGTGGCGGCGCCGGCGGCCACCACGCTGGCCGAGAACGAGGCCGGATAGCCGGCGCGCGACATGGCGGCGATCATGACGGCGCCGACCGCCGCCGCGCAGGCCGGCCCGGAGCCCGAGATGCCGCCCAGGAACATGGTGACCGAGATCGAGATCAGCGGCAGCATGCCCGGGCCGCGGCCCACGATGGCGGTGGCGAAGTCCACCAGCCGCTTGGCCACGCCCGAACGGTCGAAGATCGAGCCGACCAGCACGAACATGGGAATGGCCAGCAGGGGATACTTGGCCAGGCCGGCATAGAAATTCTGCGGCACGGCCAGCAGGCCGAACCAGTGCACGTCCCAGTTGGCGATGGCGATGGCGATCGTGCCCGCCACGCCGAGCGACACGCCGACCGGTACGCCGACCACCATCAGCGCGATGAAGACCGCGAACAGCAGCGCGCCTATCACGCCGGGCTCCGCAGCAGGCGCCGCAGGCCGCCCAGCACGCGCAACGCGATCGAGGCCGACAGCACCGGCAGCCAGATCGAATACCACCAGGTGGGCACGCCGATGGCGGGCGAGGTTTCTTCGTAGACGTATTCGTCCCACACCAATCGCGTCGACAGCACGGTGAGCGCCACGAAGAAGAGCAGCACCACCAGTTGGCTGAAGATCGCCAGGATCCGCTGCCGGCGTGGACTGCCGGAGTCGGCCACGGCCTCGATGCGGATGTGGTGGTTGCGCACGAAGGCCGAGCCGCCGGCGGCCAGCGTCACCACGATCATCAGGAAGACCGAGATTTCCTCGGTCCAGGCGAAGGACTGGTCGGTGAAATAGCGCACCAGCACATTCATGAAGGTGATGATCGACAGCGCGCCCAGCAGCAGGACGGAAAGCCAGTCTTCTATCGCCAGCGGCACCTTGACGGGCGGGTCGGCTTCGAGGGGGATGATCGGTTCGGAATCCGGGGCAGGGGTGTCGCGGTCGGACATGGGAGGCGCAGCTTGGGCGGGCGAAGGCCGCATTGTGACAGGACAAAGGCTGCATGCTAGCGCGACCGGCCCGCTCAGGTACTCCGTGTTTTCCCGTGGATGCGGGGGCCGCTACCGGTAAAATCCCATATTTACTCCCCATTTCCCGCCCGCCCCCGCGCCATCGTGTCCCACATCCTGCATCTGCCCGGCCCGTCCGCCCTGTCGTCTTTCCGCCGCGAGCGCCTGCTCGCCCGCCTGCAGGCCGCCGGCCTGCCGGTGGCCGATCTCCAGGCCCGCTACGAGTATTTCGCCTGGTGCGAGGCCGAACCGGACGACCCGCAGCGCGGGCGCCTGGCGGGCCTGCTGGATTCGGACGGCGCGGCCGTGCGCGACGAAGCGGGCGCCGTCCTGCGCGTGATCCCGCGCCTGGGCACGATTTCCCCCTGGGCCAGCAAGGCCACCGACATCGCCCGCAACTGCGGGCTGGATTGGGTGCGCCGCATCGAGCGCGGGGTGCGCTACCTGCTGGTTCCCAGGCGTGGCCTGCTGGGCGCCAAGTCCTTCGACGACGCCATGCTCGGCCGGGCGGCGGCCTGCCTGCACGATCGCATGACCGAAACCGTCGTCGACGCCGGCTTCGACGGCGCGCCCCTGTTCGCGGTCCTGCAGGGCAAGCCCATGCTGACCGTGCCGGTGCTGGCCGAAGGCCGGCCGGCGCTGGAGCGCGCCAATGCCGAGCTCGGCCTGGCCTTGTCGGACGACGAGATCGAATACCTGGCCCGCGCCTTCGGCGACCTGGGGCGCGATCCCACCGACGTCGAGCTGATGATGTTCGCCCAGGCCAACAGCGAGCATTGCCGCCACAAGATCTTCAACGCCCAATGGGTGATCGACGGCCAGCCCCAGGAACACACGCTGTTCGGCATGATCCGCGCCACCCATGCCGCCCAGCCGCAAGGCACGGTGGTGGCCTATTCGGACAACGCCGCCGTCATGGAAGGCGGCCCGGCGCAGCGCTTCCAGGCCGGCGTGCCGGCCGCCGCCGGCGGCGAGGCGGCCGCGCGCTATGCGCGCCGTCCGGCCACCGTGCATACGCTGATGAAGGTGGAGACCCACAACCATCCCACCGCCATCGCGCCTTTCCCGGGCGCGTCCACCGGCGCCGGGGGCGAGATCCGGGACGAAGGCGCCACCGGCCGCGGCTCCAAGCCCAAGGCGGGCCTGACGGGCTTCACCGTGTCCCACCTGCGCTTCGCCGACGCCGGCCAGCCCTGGGAAGCCGACCATCACGGCCTGCCGGACCGCATCGCCTCGCCGCTGGACATCATGATCGAAGGCCCCATCGGCGGGGCCGCCTTCAACAACGAGTACGGCCGGCCCAATCTGCTGGGCTATTTCCGCAGCTACGAGCAGACCGCGGGCGGCACGCGCTGGGGCTACCACAAGCCCGTCATGATCGCCGGCGGCCTGGGCAGCATCGACGCGGATCTCGTGCGCAAGGAAATCATCCCGCCCGGCGCCCTGCTGATCCAGTTGGGCGGCCCGGGACTGCGCATCGGCATGGGCGGCGGGGCCGCCTCCAGCATGGGCGCGGGCAGCAACTCGGCCGATCTCGATTTCGACTCCGTGCAGCGCGGCAATCCCGAGATCGAGCGCCGCGCCCAGGAGGTCATCGACCGCTGCTGGCAGCAGGGGCCGGCCAACCCCATCCTGGCCATCCACGACGTGGGCGCGGGGGGGCTGTCCAATGCCTTCCCCGAACTCGTCAACGACGCCGGCCGCGGGGCCGTCTTCGACCTGGTCCGGGTGCCGGTCGAGGAATCGGGGCTGTCGCCGGCGGAGATCTGGAGCAACGAATCGCAGGAGCGCTACGTGCTGGCCATCCTGCCGGGGGACCTGGAGCGTTTCGACGCCATCGCCCGCCGCGAGCGTTGTCCCTACGCGGTGGTCGGCGTGGCCACCGAAGAGCGCCGGTTGCGCGTGGTGCAGGGCGAGGGCCTGCCCGGCCTGCCCGGCCTGGACGAGGCGGGCCGGCCGGCCGGCCCGGTGCGGCCGGTGGATGTGCCGATCGACGTGATCCTGGGCAAGCCGCCGCGCATGACGCGCGACGTCCGCCGGCTGCCCGGCGTGGCCGAACCGCTGGACCTGGCCGGCATCGACCTGACCGAAGCCGCCTACCGCGTGCTGCGCCACCCCACGGTCGCCAACAAGACTTTCCTCATCACCATCGGCGACCGCACGGTCGGCGGGCTGTCCAGCCGCGACCAGATGGTCGGGCCCTGGCAGGTGCCGGTGGCGGACTGCGCGGTCACGCTGGCCGACTACGAAGGTTTCCGCGGCGAAGCCATGGCCATGGGCGAGCGCACGCCGCTGGCGGTGCTCGACGCGCCGGCCTCGGGCCGCATGGCCGTGGCCGAGGCCCTGACCAACCTGGCCGCCGCCGACGTCGCCCGCCTCGAGGACATCAAGCTGTCGGCCAACTGGATGGCCGCCTGCGGCGTACCCGGCCAGGACGCGGCGCTGTACGATACGGTGCAGGCGGTCAGCGCCCTGTGCCAGGCGGTGGGCCTGTCGATTCCGGTGGGCAAGGATTCGCTGTCCATGAAGACCTCGTGGCAGCACGAAGGCGAGACGCGCCAGGTGGTCGCGCCGGTCTCGCTCGTCGTCACGGCCTTCGCGCCGGTGACGGACGCGCGCGCCAGCCTGACGCCCCAGTTGCGCACGGACGCTGGCGATACGGTGCTGATCCTGGTGGACCTGGGGCGCGGCCGGCACCGCATGGGCGGGTCCATCCTGGCGCAGGCCTACAACCAGGTGGGCGAGCAGACTCCCGATATCGACGAGCCGCAGGACCTGCGGGCCTTCTTCGCCACCATCCGCACGCTGGCCGAGTCCGGGGCCGTCCTGGCCTACCACGACCGGTCCGACGGCGGCCTGTTCGCGACCCTGGTCGAAATGGCCTTCGCCGGCCATACCGGCATCTCGGTCAACCTGGACATGCTGACCTTCGATCCGGCCAGCGCCGACTGGGGCGACTACAAGATCCGCCCGGAACAGGTGGCCGTGCAACGCGAGGAGCTGACCCTCAAGGCCCTGTTCTCGGAAGAAGCAGGCGCCGTGATCCAGGTGCCGGCCGCCGAGCGCGACGCGGTCATGCAGGTGCTGCGCGGCGCCGGGCTGTCGGCGCACTCGCACGCCATCGGGGGACTGAACGGGACCGACCAGGTCGAGTTCTATCGCGACGGCAAGCGCATCTGGAGCCAGCCGCGCGCCGACCTGGGCCGCGCCTGGAGCGAGGTCAGCCATCGCATCATGTCCCTGCGCGACAATCCGGCCTGCGCCCAGGCCGAGTTCGATGTCTGGAGCGACACCGCCGATCCCGGCTTCGCGCCGCGCGTGACCTTCGACCCGCAGGAGGACGTGGCCGCGCCCTATATCGCCGCCGGCCGCCGGCCGCGCGTGGCGATCCTGCGCGAACAGGGCTGCAACAGCCAGGTGGAGACCGCCTGGGCCTTCGATACCGCGGGCTTCGAGGCCATCGACGTGCACATGACCGACCTGCTGGCCGGCCGCGTCGACCTGGCCGCCATGCACGGCCTGGTGGCGGTGGGCGGCTTCAGCTACGGCGACGTGCTGGGCGCGGGCGAAGGCTGGGCGCGGACCATCCGCTACAACAGCCGGCTGTCGGACCAGTTCGCCGCCTATTTCGGGCGTTCCGATACCTTTGCGCTGGGCGTGTGCAACGGTTGCCAGATGATGGCGGCCCTGGCGCCCATGATCCCCGGCGCCGGGCACTGGCCGCGCTTCACCTACAACCGGTCGGCCAAGTACGAGGCGCGCCTGGCCATGGTCGAGGTCGTCGACTCGCCGTCCATCTTCTTCGCCGGCATGGCGGGTTCGCGCATGCCGGTGGCCGTGGCGCATGGCGAGGGCTACGCCGACTTCTCGCGGCAGGGCGACGCGGCCCGGGTGTGCGCCGCGCTGCGCTACGTCGACAATCGCGGCGCGCCGACCGAGGCCTATCCGTTCAATCCCAATGGCAGCCCCGGCGGCCTGACCGGCGTCACCACCGACGACGGTCGCTTCATGGCGCTGATGCCGCATGCCGAGCGGGTGACGCGCAACGTGATGATGTCCTGGGCGCCGGCGCGCTGGGGCGAGGCCGACAGCGGCGGCGCGTTCAGCCCCTGGATGCGCATGTTCCGCAATGCGCGGGCGTGGCTGAAGTAGAGGCCCGGCGCGGCAGGACTTCGAACGCCAGCAACTGCGTGACCTGGCTGGCGTTGAAGTTGTCGTCGGACACCAGCACCAGGGTGTCGTGGCCATTCGGCAGCCTGGGCCCCCAGGCCATGCCTTCCAGGTTGTCCACCCGCGCCGGCCCCTGCCCGGGCAGGCCCGCCACCCGGCGCTTGGTCGCCGGCCGCACGGCGGCGCCGGCGAGCGAGGCGAGCCCGGACGTATCGGTGGCGCCCGCCACATCCACTTCATAGAGACGCACATCGTTGGCATAGCGGCCCTGGGCGTCCTGGATCGCCGCGCGTTCCAGGACCAGCAGCCGTTCGTCGTCCAGCGCCAGGATCTCGGAGACGCCGTTGTCGGCATGCCGGCCAGGCCCGGGCGCCGCGGGGATCGGGTCGAGCGGGTAGGCGATCTGCCGCAGCACCGCGCCGTCGCGGCCGAATTGCGTGATGCGCGCCAGCGCGCCGGCCGAGGGGGAGGGCGGCGGACCGTCCTGGCGCAGCGGCGCTTCCATGGCCACCCATAGCGATTTTCCGTCCGGGGCGAAGGCCAGCCCCTCGAACGCGAGATTGCCGCGCGGACCCGTGCCGCCGTCGGGGGCAGGCATGCGGAACAGGGCAGGCAGGGACAGCGCGTCCAGGTATCGGCCGGAACGCGCGACGTGGACGACGGCGGGATCGCCGGCGAGCAGGCCGTCGCCTTCGCTGGCGTACCAGAGACTGCCGTCGGCAGGATCCACGCGCATGGATTCGACGTCGGGCGTCGCGCCGTTCCAGGGCAGGGCGGGGTAGGGGCCGCCCTCGGGCCGGGCCAGTCGCAGGACGGCCGTCAGCACTACGTTCGAGAACGTGCGCGCGTCGTAGGCCAGGGTGGCGGTGTAGTAGCGGGCCGCGTCGGCGCCGGTGCGGTCGTCGCTTGCCAGGATCCAGATTCCCTGCCCGGGATCGTAGTCGATGCCCGACAGGCCCCCGACGACGGTGCCCTGGAACTCCAGCCGGTGGGGGATCCGCTGTTCGCCGATGAAACGCAATGCCCCGACGGGCCCGGCGGCGTGCGCCGCCCCCGCCGCCAGCGCCGCTGCCAGGGCCATCGCCCGGCCGATCCGCATTCCCGCCATCCGTTTCCTCCGTCGCAGCGGCCGCAAGGATACCCGCCTCCCGTGGCGCGCGCGTGACTCGCCCGCCGCGATTGGCGCGACCGGAGCCTGCGGGCATAGAATCGAAGCTCGACCTGCCTGTCCGGAGTCCCCCATGAACGCCCGCATCCCCGAAGACGCCCTGCCGCCCGCCCTGGATCCCCAAGCCCTCCAGGCCTATGTGGACGACAAATGGGACGCCCAGATCGTCCCCGCGCTGACCGACTACATCGCCATCCCCGCCAAGAGCCCCGCCTTCGATCCCGACTGGGAAAAGCACGCCTGCATCGAGCGCGTGGTGCGCGACGCCGCCGCCTGGGTGGAGGCCCAGAAGGTCCCGGGCCTGACGCTCGAGGTCGTGCGGCTGCCCGGCCGCACCCCCGTGATCTTCTTCGATGCCCCGGCCACGCGCGGTGACGGCGGCGACACCGTGCTCATGTACGGCCACCTGGACAAGCAGCCCGAATTCGACGGCTGGCGCTCCGACCTGGGCCCCTGGACGCCCAAGTACGAGGACGGCCGCCTGTACGGCCGCGGGGGCGCCGACGACGGCTATGCCGTGTACGCTTCCCTGACCGCCATCATGGCGCTCGACCGGCAGGGCGTGCCGCGCCCGCGCTGCGTGGGCCTGATCGAGACTTGCGAGGAATCCGGTAGCTACGACCTGCTGCCCTACGTCGACGCCCTGCGTGAGCGCATGGGCCGGGTGGCGCTGGTGGTATGCCTGGATTCCGGCGCCGGCAACTACGAGCAGCTCTGGATGACCAATTCGCTGCGCGGCCTGGTCGGCGGCGTGCTGGAAGTGCAGGTGCTCGACGAAGGCGTGCATTCCGGGGATTCCAGCGGCGTGGTGCCGTCCAGTTTCCGCATCCTGCGCCATCTGCTGGACCGCCTGGAAGACAGCGCCAGCGGCCGGCTGCTGCCCGAAAGCTTCCATTGCGCGATTCCCGCCGAGCGCGCCGGGCAGGCGCGGGCCACGGCGCGCATCCTGGGCGAGGAAGTCTGGCGCCGCCTGCCGTGGAGCTGCGGCGCCGACGGCGGTTTCGTCCTGCCCATGGTCGCCGATCCGGAGCAGGCGCTGCTCAACCGCACCTGGCGGCCGACCCTGTCGGTGACCGGCGCAGAAGGGCTGCCGCCGCTGGCCGCGGCCGGCAATGTCCTGCGTCCGCGCACCGCTTTCAAGCTGTCGCTGCGCCTGCCGCCGCTGGTCGACGCCGCTGCGGCGTCGCAGGAACTCAAGGCCCTGCTGGAGGCCGACGCGCCCTACAATGCGCGGGTCACGTTCAAGCCCGACGCCGGTTGCGCCACCGGCTGGAACGCGCCGTCCACCGCGCCCTGGCTGGAAGCGGCGCTGGACGACGCTTCGCGGCAGTACTACGGTGCGCCCTGCGGCTACATCGGGCAGGGCGGCACCATCCCGCTCATGAACATGCTGCAGGAAGGCTTCCCGACCGCGCAGTTCATGGTCTGCGGCGTGCTGGGGCCCAAGTCCAACGCCCACGGCCCGAACGAATTCCTGCACGTGCCCTACGGCAAGAAGCTGACCGCCGCCGTGGCCCAGGTGATCGCCGCGATGAGGTCATCCATTCCCGCCAGGCGTCGCGTGCGCCCTTGAGATGCACACCGCGGACTGCCGGAGCCGATCCGCGATGCCCAGGCCGGGGGCAGGGGCGTCGAGGACGATTTCGGGGGCCTTGGTTCCTACGGGTAAACACCAAGCGCCCCGGGCGGGCAGCGTATAATTCCGCTTTGCGCCCGGAGTTCCCCATGCGTCTCATCCAAACCGCGCTCACCTTCGACGACGTGTTGCTGGTGCCTGCGTACTCCGAGGTGTTGCCGCGCGACACCTCGCTGGTTACCCGCCTGACTCGCAATATCACCCTGAACATCCCGCTGGTGTCGGCCGCAATGGATACCGTCACCGAATCGCGCCTGGCGATCGCCATGGCGCAGGAAGGCGGCATCGGAATCGTCCACAAGAATCTCTCGGCCGAGGCCCAGGCCAAGGAAGTCGCCCGCGTCAAGCGCCACGAGTTCGGCATCGTGATCGACCCGATCACGGTCACCCCCGACATGAAAGTGCGCGACGCCATCGCCCTGCAGCGCCAGCACGGCATTTCCGGACTGCCGGTGGTGCAGGGCAGGAAGGTGGTGGGCATCGTCACCAACCGCGACCTGCGCTTCGAGGAGCAGCTCGACCAGCCGCTGCGCAACATCATGACGCCGCAGGAGCGCCTGGTCACCATGCCCGAAGGCGCCACGCTGGACGAGGCCCAGCGGCTCATGCACAAGCACCGCCTGGAGCGCGTGCTGATCGTCAACGACGCCTTCGAGCTGCGCGGCCTGGCCACCGTCAAGGACATCGTCAAGAATACCGAGCATCCCAACGCCTGCAAGGACACGCAGGGCCAGTTGCGCGTGGGCGCGGCGGTCGGCGTGGGCGACGGCACCGAAGAGCGCGTCGAGAAGCTGGTGGCCGCCGGCGTCGACGTCATCGTGGTCGACACCGCGCACGGCCATTCGGCGGGCGTGATCGACCGCGTGCGCTGGGTCAAGCAGAACTATCCCAAGGTCGAAGTGATCGGCGGCAATATCGCCACGTCCACCGCGGCGCGCGCGCTGGCCGATGCCGGCGCGGACGCGGTCAAGGTCGGCATCGGCCCCGGTTCCATCTGCACCACCCGCGTGGTGGCCGGCGTGGGCGTGCCCCAGATCACCGCCATTTCCGATGTCGCCAAGGCGCTCGAAGGCTCGGGCGTGCCGCTCATCGCCGACGGCGGCGTGCGCTATTCGGGAGACGTCGCCAAGGCCCTGGCGGCCGGCGCCTTCACGGTCATGATGGGCGGCATGTTCGCCGGCACCGAGGAAGCCCCCGGCGAAGTGGTGTTGTACCAGGGCCGCTCGTACAAGTCGTACCGCGGCATGGGCAGCCTGGGCGCCATGACCGACGGCTCGGCCGACCGCTATTTCCAGGATCCCGCGAACAACGCCGACAAGCTGGTGCCCGAAGGCATCGAAGGCCGCGTGCCCTACAAGGGCAGCGTGCTGGCCATCATCTTCCAACTGGCCGGCGGCATCCGCGCCTCCATGGGCTATTGCGGCTGCGCCACCATCGACGAGATGCGCACCCGCAGCCAGTTCGTGCAGATCACCTCGGCGGGCGTGCGCGAATCCCACGTGCACGACGTGCAGATCACCAAGGAAGCGCCCAACTACCGCGCCGACTGAGCGCGGGTCGCCGGCGTTCCGGCATGCATCGCGGCGCACCGGCGGGCCCGTCCCGACCGGTGCGCCTTTACATTGACAATCGGCAGGGCCTTCCATGCACCACGAGCGCATCCTCATCCTGGACTACGGTTCACAAGTCACCCAACTGATCGCCCGCCGCGTGCGCGAGGCCGGCGTCTATTCCGAGATCCATCCCGGCGACGTCGACGACGCCTTCGTGCGCCAACAGGCCGCGCAAGGCCTCAAGGGCGTCATCCTGTCGGGCAGCCATGCCTCGGCCTACGCCGAGGATTCCATGCGCGTGCCCGCCGCGGTGTTCGAGCTGGGCGTGCCGGTGCTGGGCATCTGCTACGGCATGCAGTCCATGGCGCACCAGTTGGGCGGCAAGGTCAGTTTTTCCGACCACCGCGAATTCGGCTACGCCGAAGTCCGCGCCCACGGCCATACCCGGCTGCTGAAGGACCTGCAGGACTTCGCCACGCCGGAAGGCCACGGCATGCTCAAGGTCTGGATGAGCCACGGCGACACCGTCACCGAGCTGCCTCCCGGCTTCAAGCTGATGGCATCGACGCCGTCCTGCCCCATCGCCGGCATGGCCGACGAAGCGCGCGGCTTCTACGCGGTGCAATTCCATCCGGAAGTCACCCACACCGCCCAGGGCAAGGCCATGCTGGCGCGCTTCGTCACGGACATCTGCGGCTGCGCCGGCGACTGGAACATGCCGGACTACGTCACGGAAGCCGTGGCCCGCATCCGCGAACAGGTCGGCGACGACCACGTGATCCTGGGCCTGTCAGGCGGCGTGGATTCCTCCGTCGCCGCGGCCCTGATCCACCGGGCCATCGGCGACCAGTTGACCTGCGTGTTCGTCGACCACGGCCTGCTGCGCCTGGACGAAGGCAAGCAGGTCATGCAGACCTTCGCCGAGAACATGGGCGTGAAGATCGTCCACATCGACGCCACCGGCCAGTTCATGGGCAAGCTGGCCGGCATCGCCGACCCCGAAGCCAAGCGCAAGATCATCGGCCGCGAATTCGTCGAAGTCTTCCAGTCCGAGGCCGGCAAGCTCAAGAGCGCCAAGTGGCTGGCCCAGGGCACGATCTATCCGGACGTCATCGAATCGGCCGGCGGCAAGACCGGCAAGGCCACGTCCATCAAGTCGCACCACAACGTGGGCGGGTTGCCGGAAACCTTGAACCTGAGCTTGCTCGAGCCCTTGCGCGAACTGTTCAAGGACGAAGTCCGCGAGCTGGGCGTGGCCCTGGGCCTGCCGCCGCAGATGGTGCACCGCCATCCTTTCCCCGGCCCTGGCCTGGGTGTGCGCATCCTGGGCGAGGTCAGGCACGAGTACGCAGAACTGCTGCGCCGCGCCGACGCCATCTTCATCGAGGAATTGCGCAACACCAAGGACGAGGCCAGCGGGCTGTCATGGTACGAGTTGACCTCGCAGGCCTTCGCGGTGTTCCTGCCGGTCAAGTCGGTGGGGGTCATGGGCGACGGACGCACATACGAATACGTGGTCGCGCTGCGGGCGGTGCAGACCTTCGATTTCATGACCGCCGACTGGGCCCCGCTGCCGCATCCGCTGCTGGCCAAGGTGTCGTCGCGGATCATCAACGAAGTGCGGGGGATCAACCGGGTGGTGTACGACGTGTCGAGCAAGCCGCCGGCGACGATCGAGTGGGAGTGAGGGTGTCTTATAAGTTATTGAATTAATTATGAAAATAAAGACTCGATAACTATACTCCCACATCATCGATGGTGTTTTTTTATGGTATGCGGAAGGCCTGCTAGTGGAAAAAGTGCCGAGACCATGACCCGGTAGATGATCCCGGCATGGTATCGAGAGAAACTCCCGCCGTGCCGCTATTTCCGAGTGTTTTCCGGTTTGTTTCCTTGATAAAAAGATCACTATAGGTGATCTCAGATTGCTGACAAACCCTCCCGTAAAGCGGAGGGTTTGTTCATAATGGACGTCATGCCCAAGACGCCAAGGAATTGCGGGCGCTGTTCCGCGAGCTGCGGGCGATCGGCAACGACTTCAACCAGATCGCGCGGGCGCTTAACGTCGCGGTGCAGTCGGGCGGGTATCCCCTACACCAAGGCCGAGCCGCCAACGAGGCGGCCGGAGGTGGTCCGCTATGAAATGCGGGCGGGTCGTTGCCGTGATGACGGGCAATTTCGAGTATTGGGCTTGCCCGATGCGGAGCGTCCTACGGCCGCGCCGCCGGCCTGCCCGGTTCGAGGATGGCGAGATATGAAGCGGTCGGTTGATCCAGCCATTCGGGACGGCCGTAGCGGTGGCAGCACCGCCTAGACGCTACCGTGGCGTTGCAGTCTTGCCCCATGCACACCTTCGGCCTAACGGGTAGACATAACAACATAATGATGTCACCATGTCAGGTATGGAGGCAGATCACGCACCGCTTTATGCCAAGGTTGAGTTCACCTTGGCGTCAGAGATTGCCGGAGGCGTCATCGCCTGTGGTTCACAGCTCCCGCCGGAAGACAGCTTGGTTGAGAGGTTCGGCGTCAGCCGGACCACGGTTCGCAAAGCCATTGAAAACCTGATTGCGCGCGGGCTGATCGAGATTCGGCGGGGGAAGGGGACATTCGTCACCGAACCTAAGATTCGGCAGGAACTGACCGAATTGAGCGGTTTCGTGGAGGACATGATCGCTTTGGGCCGGAAACCGACCGCAAGGCTGCTCGATAAACGCGCCGTGGTCGCCAGCGATACGGTCGCGGCTCATTTGGGCATTGCCACTGGGGCGCAGGTCTATCGCATCGAGCGGGTGCGGTTGGCGGATGGCGTCGCCATGTCCTTCGATGAAACCTACCTGCCCCTGGACATTGGCGAAAAGATCGTCAGCAACGACTTGGAAGCGGAGCCGATCTTTTCCTTGCTGGAAAACAAGTATGGCCTGCCGCTTGTCGAGGCGGAGTATCAGCTTGAGGCTGTCACGGCGGATGACCATGTCGCCCAGGCGCTAGAGGTTGCACCCGGAAGTCCCATTTTCTTGATCGAGCGGACCTCCTATTGCGAGGGTCCGAAGCCGATAGACTACGAGAAGCTCTATTACCGGGGAGATCTCATCAAGTTCAGCACGCGTTTGTCGCGCCGGCCGAAGCGGAAGCCATGATCGGGGCGCTCGACGGGGGAACAGGCAACGCTGTGTGGCTGTTCGCCGCGGCCTTCGGCGCAAGCGCGCTCGGCGGTGTGTTGGGCATGGCGAGCGGCATCTTCATCGTCCCGATCCTCACATTCCTGTTCGGTGTCGATATCCATACCGCGATCGCCGCTAGCCTGGTGTCGGTGATCGCCTGTTCCTGCGGCAGCGCTGCACCGCTGCTGAAAGAGCGGCTGACCAACATCCGACTGGCTGTGGTCCTTGAGACGGCGACGACGCTCGGCGCGCTGACGGGTGTTTTCCTGATCGGGATTATCCCAACCACCTATCTCTATTTGCTGTTTGCGGCCATCCTTGCGGTTTCGGCGCAGCAAATGCTTACGCGGCGTCGCGAAGCAGCGCAAACGGCCGTGCCAGACTCGCGAAACTGGGCGACGGTGCTGCGCCTGCATTCGGCCGTTCCGGATCGGGCGGGCGGGGCCGCCGCGCCTTACCATGTCGGCTCGGTGCCGCTCGGCTTGTCGCTGATGTATGGGGCCGGGCTGGTCTCGGCGCTGCTGGGCATCGGCAGCGGCGTATTGAAGATTCCGGCGATGGATACGGCGCTGCGGCTTCCGATAAAGGTTTCTTCTGCAACATCGAACTTCATGATCGGGGTGACGGCCGCCGCGAGCGCCGGCGCCTATTTCGTGCGCGGTGATATCAACACAGCCCTCGCCGGCCCGGTCGCACTCGGCTCCGTTGTGGGAGCGATCGCAGGTGCGCGGATGCTGATGGGTCTTTCCGGCGACAAACTGCGCATCTTCTTCGTGATCGTGCTCGTACTGCTCGCCGTTGCAATGGCGATGAGCGGTTTCGGCGTGCATCTCAAAACATGATCGGGAAAGCCATGAGCGAATACCTAACCAGAGGTGCAGCCCAGGAGCGGGCCATCGCTAAGTTGCTGCATTACGGCACGGGGTTGGCGTCGTTCATCATCGCGGCTGGGCTGGTCGTTGAATGGTTGCACCCCTCGACCAATACTTTTGGCTTGGGTGGAGGCGGCTTGATAAAATGCGGCGTCGCCCTGCTCATCCTCCTACCTGTCGCGCGCGTGGCTCTTATGCTCATCCAGTTCGCACAGGCGCGGGATACCGCCTACGTGGCGATTTCAGCCCTTGTCCTGGCGATTATCGCGACAGGGTTCCTGGCGGGCTTATGACACCGACCGTCACCGTCAGATGTAACCAAACACCCTCAACAAACGAATAGGGGCAGTGCAAATCCTTACGACGGGCCAAGGAGCTACTATGCTGAAAGAGTTTGATGTTGCTGAAAAGGGTGCCGGCCTGTATTGACCGCTCTCCATTCTTCTCGTTTGGAATACAGATTTACGCCGTAATCAGTCCACGGCATCGCTCTCTACATCTCCAACAGCCCGTCGTTTCCTGGCTACAAGTCTTCGGGATCAGAGGTGAGGCTTATCTTTTGGGCTGTATCGCTTTACTGGCCTTGGGCGCTTTTGTGCCCGTCCTGTCGGCACTTGGTTCCTTGATGGGAATTGCTACGTTTGCCATCACCTGGTCATTTTTCTTCACGACCCCCGGCGTCGTCAAATGGAGCATTTCCACGGACCCGATAGCGTGGAATCTGGCCGGGGAATTCCTCTACAAAGACATCGTGCTTCTTTGCGTGTGTCTTGTCTTGTTTCTGGCTTCACTGCCAAAGGCCAGGGTTCGGCTCCGGGCGGATTGAGGCCGCCGTCAACCGCTAGGGCGGTGGACGGCTTGCACGGCTCAAGACTGTGTAGGCGATCGAACCCTATTCGGCACGTCGCGATTTAGCGCCCGTCGTTCTGATTGTGGCCCCTGCTGGCGTGTGGGCGCAGCCTACGGACGATCCTAGGCATGAGGTTCGGTCTTGCACGGTGCAAGACCGGGAGAGGGCGGTAAGGGCAGGACGGGCTTGAAACTATGTGTTTCTATGCTATAGTTTTGCGTGTTATAGGAATGCGCTGTGCGGATTTTCAAGACCAAGGCCGTGAAGCGATTTGCCCGGCGCGAGCGGATCGAGGACGCCAGCTTGAGGGAGGCTATCGAGCGAGCGGAGCGTGGCACCATCGACGCCGATCTTGGCGGCGGCCTCATCAAACAGCGCGTCGCGCGGCCGGGGCAAGGCCGATCCGGCGGGTTTCGGATGATCGTTGCCTATCGGGCGGCCGGGCGAGCGGTGTTCTTGTATGGGTTTGCCAAGAACGACCGCGACAACATCGAGGACGACGAATTGCAGACCCTGCGCACCATCGGCGCAAATTGGCTTGCCGCTTCGATCGAGGTTGTCGGGCAGGCCCTTGACGATGGAGAGCTACAGGAGATCGAGCATGACCACGAGGAAGAAGCCTAGCCGTCTCGCCCGCGAGCTCGTCGAAATGGCGGGCGCACAGCGCCGACTCGGCCTCATGGACGACGCGACCTTTCAGAAAATCACGGCCCGCCACCTTGGGGCGGATGCCCTGCCCACGGCCGAGCCGATTACAGCCGCAGAGGTGCGTGCGGTGCGCGAGAAGGCGCACCTTAGCCAAGCCGCGCTTGCCCGGTATCTCAACATGACAACGGGCTATGTCTCGCAGCTTGAGCGGGGCACGACGCAGGCGAAGGGGCCCGCCCTCGTCCTGTTGAACGTCATCCGCCGCAAGGGCCTTGAGGCGCTGTTATGAGTATATACAGCGAAACCTACGAGAGCGTTTGGGGCGCGATCTGTGATACCCGCGCGGAGGCGGCAGACCTAGAGCTTCGTTCGACGCTGATGAGAGCGATTACCGATCGCGTCGAAAGCTGGGCGCTGCCGCAGAAGGATGCCGCAAAGCGGCTCGGGCTGACGCGGCCTCGCCTCGATGAACTGATGCGCGGGAAGCGGCCCCCATGTTGACGAGCGTGTCGAGCGCGAACAGGTTGATTTTCTCTGATCTGCGCCGCGAGATCGGGGATGACGTTTGGCCAGCAGGGGGCCGGCCGGAGGGATGCAGCGCTCCTGGAGCCACCCGGGCGCCTGCGGTCATCCGGCCCGGCCAGCCTCCGCGAGGTCGTCCGCCAGCCGCGGCGGCAGCGTGAGCGTGACCCGCGTCCCGGCCGCCAGCGCCTCGACGCGCAGCGTGCCGCCCAGCAGGGCCGCGCGCCGGCCCATGTTCCGTACTCCCGTCCCGCCCTTGCCCGCACCCGCGTAAGGGACCCCGTCGTTGTCGATGGCGATGACCGCCTCGCCTTGCGGACCGGCGCTGCCCCGCACGGCGATGCGCGAGGCCGGGCCATGGCGCAGGGCGTTGGTGACCGCTTCCTGTACGATGCGCAGGACGTTCAGCGCGTGCGCCGGCGTGACGCCGGAGATCTCGGGCAGCCGCACCATCGACCATTCCAGTTCCACGCCCAGGCGCTTGAGCAGGGGCTCGAGCCGCTCGCGCAGGCCCGAGAGCGCGGCCATGAGTTCACGGTCGCCGATATCCAGCGAATGGATCACCAGGCGCAGGTCGTCGAGCGCTTCGCGCGCGGTGCGCTCGATGCCGGCCGATCGCTCGCGCTCGGCCAGCGCGATGATCGACGCCAGGTGGCCGCTCAGGCCGTCGTGCAGGTCGACCGTGAGCCGGTGGCGTTCCTCGCTGCGTACGCGGCGGGCGGCTTCGCTGCGCTCTTCTTCGTGCAGGCGGTGCAGTTCGGCCTCGCGTTCGGCCAGCCGCTGCTTGAGATGGGCGTTGGCGCCGTCCAGGCGCATCAGGCTCAGGCCGAACCGGCGCATGAGGATTACCGCGATCGCCACGATCAGCAATTGCCGGTAATAGAGCGACAGGAAGACCGGGCCGTCCACCTTGCCGGCGATCATCGCGCCGTCGTGCAGGGTGGCCAGCGAGAAGCAGCATAGCGGCAACAGCAGCAGCCAGGCTTCCGGCACCTTCTTCGCCAGGGCTCCCCAGGCCGAGATGGCGACCGTGACTACCGGCGAGACCACCATGATGGGCGTCACCACGCCGATCAGCAGGGCGGGAGCCGACACCGCGCCCAGCGCCATTGCAAGCAGGCACGCGCCGGGCACGGCCACCACGCAGGCGCGCAGCCAGCCCGGCGGCGCGGTGCCGTTGATCTTCAACGCAATGATGTGCAGGATGAAGACGCTCGACATGCTGAACGTGAAGGCATAGGGCAGCCAGCCGAATACGCCGGGCACGATGTCGGCCAGCAGGCCCGCATACGAGGCCGTGGACACCATGTGCAGCAGGAACAGCCAGCCGTACAAGGACTCTTGCGGCCGGTAGATCCAGGCCATCAGGGTCGCGATGGCCACCAGCAACTGGCAGGCCAGCACCATCATGCGCGTATGCTCCAGCACCAGGACCCTGAGCCTGTGGTAGGGCGCGATCTGCTGCGCGGTGCCTACGTACAGGGGCGACAGGTAGCCGCGCGTCACGCCGGGCGCTTCCAGCAGGATGTCGATCACGTGGGGACCGGCGGCCAGGTGGCGGCCGGACAGCGGCACCAGGGCCGAGACGCCCAGCGTGACGCCCGGGATCAGGGAGTTCGTGCCGGTGTCCAGCGCCACATCGCCGTCCAGCGCGATGATCGCGCGGTAGCTGAGCATGGGAATGAAGAGATAGAGCTGCTGCGTGGACGCCTGGGTCAGTTCGAAGGCCATGCGGTAGTAGCCCTGGGCGCGGTGGCGGCCCTGCACATGGGGCAGGGCGACCTGCCCGGGCGTGCTGCCGGCGGCCGTGAACCGGGCCTGGTCGATCACCAGGGTATGCTGCGGCACCGGCAGCGTCAGCCACAGGGGGACGCTGGCCGCCATCGTCGCCAGCATGGCCAGGATGGCCCAGAACCAGCGCTGGCCTACAGCCATATCAGGCCCAGGCGCGAGGCCTCGAACACCGCCTCCGAACGGTTGCCGACCTGCAGCTTCCGATAGATGCTCTTGATGTGGACCGGCACGGTCTGCCGCGACAGGCCCAACTGCTCGGCGACCTCGGCATAGGTCAGGCCCTTGGCGATGCTCCACAGGATCTCGGTTTCGCGCGGCGTGAGCGCGGCGGCTTCCCGGAACGGGGCCGCGGCCTGAGCGTGGGCCGGCTGTCCGCGCTCGCCCAGCCGCCGCACGATGACCCGCGCGATCGACGAGGAGATCGGCGAGCGCCCGGCGCGCAATTCCTCGATGGCCTCGATCAGGTCGGCGGAGCCGACGTCCTTGAGCAGATAGCCCGTCGCGCCGGCTTCGATGGCGGCGATCACGACCTCGTTGTCGGCCAGCGCGGACACCACCATGGCTTCGGCCTGGGGATTGGTCGCGCGCAGGCGGCGGATGCCCTGGATGCCGTGGCCGTCCGGCAGGCGCAGGTCGGTGATGAGCAGATCGACGGGCTGGCTCTGCAGAACCGCCATGGCCTCGCCCAGCGTGCCGCAGGCCGCGACCAGGCGGCCGCTGCGCCAGCCCGACAGGATCGATTCGAAGCGCAGGCGCAGGGGTTCGTCGTCTTCGACCAGCAGCGTGCGGCAGAGCCCTGCGTCGCGGTCCTGGCCCGTGTCGGCGCCAGGGCGCTCCTTACCAAATTGCATCGTGCTTACCCTTTTCATGGTATAGGCCGGCGGCGAGCCGGCCTTTAATCTATTGTCACCAGTTTTATCTATTGTCACCAGTCTTTTACCCTGTCGCGGGCAAGCCGGCCTGTCATACGGTCCCCAAACAAAGGAGCGCACGTCCATGCCCGAAAGACACCCCAGGCCCCTGCTCGCGGCGGCCATGGTGGCAATGGCCGCGCTACTGGCGTCGTGCTCCGACCGCGGTTCGTCCTCGGACGGCGGCCCGCCCACGCCGTCCGCCTCGGCCAAGCCCAATATTCTTTTCATCGTGCTCGACGACCTGGGCGTGGACCAGATGACGTCCTACGGCTACGGCGGGGCCGCGCCGCCCAGGACACCCAACCTTGCCGCCATCGCCCGCGCCGGCGTGCAGTTCCGCAACGCCTGGGCCATGCCCGACTGCACCCCGACGCGAGCCACCTTCTTCACCGGGCGCTATCCGTCCCAGGACAATGTGCTGAACGCGCTGGTGGCCACCGACCTGGCCAATTCGGCGCCGTCGCCCTACGAGATGACGCTGCCCAAGCTCCTGAAAACCCAGGGCTACACCAGCGCGCTGATCGGCAAGATGCACCTGACGGGCTCGGACCTGAACGGAGGCTATAACCTGCCCTACGGCTACGACAGCATGTGGAAGCTGGGCTGGGATTATTTCGATGGCTTCCTGGACGGCGCGCCGTACAACATCGACACGCGGGCGGGCCTGACGACCAAGGGCGCCGACGTCGATAGCGGCCCCTACAAGTGCGGCTTCATCCCGACGACCCGGATCGACGCGGCCAACGGCGCCGATGCCGGCGCGTGCTACTTCGCCGACGGTAGCTGCTCGCAACTCTCGATAGGCGGCGACGTCACTACGCCGGGCCGTAGCTGCATGGAGCGCGGCGGCATCCTGGACCCGGGCCAATCCTGCCAGGCCGCTCCGCCTGGCTACATCGACTTCGAGGCGCAGAACGGCTATTACACCGGCCGATGGGTAACAAGCACGGCCAACGGCAACGGCTATGTCACCCCGGCTTCCGATCCGTCCTCGCGCGGCTACCGCAGCATCCTGGAGACCGACCGCGCCCTCGACTGGGCCGGGCAGCAGTCGTCCGACCGGCCCTGGATGCTGACGGTCGGCTACTCGGCCATCCACACCCCCTTGCAGGTGCCGCCCGTGTCCTTGATCGCGGACGGCACGCCGGGCCGCAACGACAACCTGGTGTGCTCGCCATTGGCCGATTCGGAGAGCACGCCGGTGCTGACGCAGGCCACGGACCTCGTCGACAGCCACCTCATCACCAACCTGATGGTCGAGGCGGTGGACAGGAAGATCGGCGACTTGCTGGTGGGCTTGCGGCTGGCCAGGTACAACGATGACGGCACGCTGGACTACCACCCCGAGCAGACCAACACCGTCGTCGTCGTCATGGGCGACAACGGGACTTACGTGAACAGCGTCAAGTTCACTGCGCCGGGCGAGTTCGACCCCATGCGCGCCAAGGCCTCGCCTTACCAGACCGGCGTGTGGGTGCCGCTGCTGGTGGCCGGCCCGATGGTCGCCTCGCCCGGGCGCGAGGTGCCGCACATGGTGGGCTCGGTCGACCTGTACCGGCTGTTCGCCGAGCTCGCGGGCGCCGACGTGGACGCCGTCATCCCGGCCAACCGCCCGATCGATGCGCAACCCATGCTGGCCTACCTGACCAATGCGGGGCAGGCCGGCATCCGCAGCACCAACTTCACGGAGATGGGCACCAATCTCAGGGCGACCGGCTCGGGCGACAACGAATACCCCTGCGTGGTGCCCGCCGCCAACAACGTCTGCACGACGCTCTTTCCGCAAAAGGGCGTGTGCCTGGCCCAGGGCGGCATCTGGTATGGCGACAACCTGTCCAGCGAAACCAGCGGCATACCCGCAACGGGCTATCACAACTGCTGCCAGGTCCAGGCGTACCGCTCGAGCCTGAGCGAATCGACCACCTTCCTGCCTACCGCCACCAAGGCGGTCACCGACGGCACGTACAAGCTGGTGCGCCAGACGCGCAACCAGTGCGATCCGCCCATGGGCACCGCCGGCGACCCCAGCACCTACCGCTACAGCACGACCGGCTACGACATCACGGACGAGTTCTACCAGATCGACACCGCCACGCCCGATCCCAGATTGGACAAAGAAGGCAGCGAGTTGACCGCGATCGCCGCCCCGCCGCTGGATACCGCCACGCTGAGCAGCGCGCAGCAGCAGGCCTACGCCAAACTCGAGTCCGAGATGGAGCAGCACGATGCCGTGGCCGGCTACAACCTGGACTACGACACGGCCAATTGCCCGGGCGACGGCAACCGCGACATGGTGGTGGACGAGAAGGACCTGGACAACTGGCAGGAACTGAGCCAGCTCAACGGCGGCCAGTCGAGCTGGTACGACTTCAACCACGACGGCAAGACCGATGCGGCCGACCGGCTCATCATCCAGAACAACATGGGCATGACCTGCCACAGTAGCTGAATGAGACCGACGCCAACGCCTGTTTCATCGCGCGGCAGGGCATGCACGGGGCCTGCCGGCGAAACCCCGTCCTTCGTCAACAGGAAGCGCCTCGTCCTGGGCGCGGCCGTGCTCGTCGTCCTGGGAGCGGCGGGCTGGCTCACCGCCCGGGCCCTGCCCGCTCCGGTCGAGCGGGCCGCCATCCCGGCCAGGCCCATTCTGGGCAATGGCGTCGACACGCCCAAGGACATGGCCTGGGTGCCGGGCGGCGCCTTCCTGATGGGCAGCGACAGCAAGTTGTCCAATCCCAACGAGCGGCCCGCCCACGAGGTCCGGGTGCATGGCTTCTGGATGGACGTCACCGACGTCACCAACGACCAGTTCGCCGACTTCGTGCGGCAGACCGGCTACGTGACGACCGCCCAGCGCAAACCCGATTGGGACACCGTCCGGGTGCAATTGCCGCCCGGCACCCCGAAGCCGCCCGACAGCGTGCTGGTGCCCGGCGCCATGGTGTTCACGGGAACGACCGCGCCGGTGCGGCTGGACCAGTACTGGCGATGGTGGCGCTTCGTGCCCGGCGCGGACTGGCGCCACCCGCAGGGCCCGGGCAGCGGCATCGAGGGCAAGGGCGACCACCCCGTGGTGCAAGTCAGCTACGAAGACGCCCAGGCCTATGCCAGATGGGCGGGCAAGCGCCTGCCTACCGAAGCCGAGTGGGAATTCGCCGCGCGCGGCGGCCTGGAGCAGGCCGACTATGCCTGGGGCAACGAGCTGGCGCCCGAAGGCAGGAAGCGGGCCAACTACTGGGACGCGAACCAGGGCGCGTTCCCTGTGGCGCGCGCCGACGCCAAGGTCGGCGCGCCGGGCACGCAGCCCGTCAAGACTTACCCGGACAACGCCTACGGCCTGTACGACATGACAGGCAACGCCTGGCAATGGGTGGCCGACTGGTACCGGACCGACTATTTTGCGCGGCAGGCCGGCCAGGCGGCCCGGGGCATGGCCATCGTCGACCCGGCCGGGCCGGCCGACAGCTATGACCCTTCCGACCCGGGCGTGCCGGTCGACGCGCCGCGCCGGGTCATCCGGGGCGGCTCGTTCCTGTGCAACGAGGACTTCTGCACCTCGTACCGTCCCAGCGCGCGACGCGGCGCCGACCCTTACAGCCCGATGTCGCACCTGGGCTTCCGGCTGGTCAAGGATGTCCCGCCTCCCCGGGCCGGCGCGGAGGGCTGAACGGCGATGTATATTGTGGCCGGATATCTTTATTTGAAACAAATAATTAGGCATCGGCTCGCTGCCACGCGTTGCCGTCCGTTCCCCGGGACCGGGCCTGCCGTCCAATGGAGAGTGCTTTGAAGAAATCCCTTCCCGCCCTGTTGTCGGCGGGGCTCGTGGCAGTTCTCCTGACCGCATGCGATAGCAGCAGCGTTTCCCACGACGATGGCGGCGGGTCTCCCGGCCAGCCGCAGGCGTCGAACATTCTGTTCGTGATCATGGACGATGTGGGCATCGACCAGATGGCATCGTTTGGCTACGGCGGCGGGACCGCGCCCAGCATGCCGAATATGGACGCCATTGCGCGCGCGGGCGTGCGTTTCCACAATGCCTGGTCCATGCCCGAATGCTCGCCCGGGCGCGCCTCGTTCTTCGTGGGGCGCTATCCGTTCCGCACCAATATCAACCAGGCGATCGGCCCCAACGACCTGGCCAATTCGCAGCTCTCTCCCTTCGACGCGACCGTGCCCAAGGTGCTGAAGCGGGCGGGCTATGAAAGCGCGATGTTCGGCAAGTTCCACCTGGCCGGGCCGGAAAACAACGAGGCCGAAAACTCGACCCCGAGCCTGTTGGGCTGGGATTATTTCTATGGCTGGATCGGCGGGTTGCCCGGCTCCATCGATACGACCGCCGGGGGCGTCGCACCGGAAGGCACCTATTCCTGCGGTTTCGTGCCCGGGCCGGCCGCCACCGGCGGTACCGATAAAGGGGCGTGCTACCAGGCCGACAACACCTGCCGGGTCATCGAGCATACCGCTCCGTCCCAGGACGCCGCCGGCCTCCAATGCCTGGCCTCGGGCGGCATCTTCATTCCGGACGAGACCTGCGGCACGCCGTCGCTCACGCTGAATTTCAATCGCGAGAACGGCTACTACGTTTCGCCGCTCGTCATCATCGACGGCGCAAGCCTGGAACAGGTGCCGCTCACCGACCCGCGGTCGCGGGAATACCGGACGAAGGTCGAGGCCGATGCCGCGATCCAGTGGATCAAGTCCCGCCCGGGCGACCGGCCGTGGATGGCGACGGTAAGCTTCAGCGCCGCCCATACTCCCTGGCAGCAGCCGCCCGGCGATCTGCTCGCCGCGGGCAGCGGGCCTGCCCTGGACGGGGCCGATTGCAAGGGAACGTTGGCGGGACGGAGCATCCAGGACAGTATGACGGAAGCGATGGATACCGAGTTCGGCCGGCTGCTGGTCGAAACCGGGCTGGCCAGCCGGGGCACGGATGGCAGCCTGGTCTACGATCCCAAGGCGTCCAATACGGTCATCGTCATCATGGGCGACAACGGTTCCCTGGGCTCCGCCGTCAAATTGCCGTTCGACGGCACGCGGGCGAAAGGCACCGCCTACCAGACGGGTGTCTGGGATCCGTTGATCATTGCCGGGCCGCAGGTCGTCGACCCCGACCGGGAAGTCGACCATATGGTCAATGCCGTGGATCTGTTCCAGTTCTTTGGCGAAATCGCCGGCCTCGATGTGCACAAGGAAGTGCCGCGCACGGTCGATTCGGTGGGCGTGCTGCCTTACCTGACCAATCCGGGGCAGGCCAGCCTGCGCACCATCAATTTCACGATGGGGGGCGTGAACCTGCAGGCCAACGGCGCCCGGAACGCGCCATGCGTCATCAGCACGAGTTGCACGCAGATTCCGGTCAGCAAGGCCGTGTGCGAAGACAACCAGGGCGTTTACTGGGGGCCGGGCTACACCGACCCTTCCGTGATCGACAATGGCGGCGCGGGATACAAGATGTGCGCCGACGTGAACCAGGCCCTCTATGAGTCGGGCGGCGCCTCGGCCATGGTGGACATCCTGCCGGAAACCTCGATCGCCGTCCGCAACGACCGTTACAAGCTGGTGCGAAATTCCACCCGGAATTTCAATCCCGCCACCGAAGAGATGGAAACCGATGTGGTCGAGGAGTTGTACGAAATCGACCAGGCCGTACCCGCGCCGCGGCTGGACAAGTCGGGCGACGATTTGCTGGTCACCGCGCCGACCACGGAAAACCTCGCCGTCTATGCCGAGTTGCAGGACACGATGAACAAGATCCTCGCCTCGGAACCGGACTGCCCCGGCGACGGCAACAAGGACGGGGTCGTGGATGCGGAAGATCTCGAGAACTGGCGCAGGATCGCCAATGGCTGGGGGCTGTCCAGCGTCTACGACTTCGTCGTGGGCGGCGTGCTGGACGGCGTGACCGACAATACCGACGAAGGCGTCATCCAGGACAACCTGAACACCCCCTGCCAGCGCTCGTATGGCGTCTATTGAGCGGATCCCTCGCAAGGCGTGGTGGCTGGCGGCCTGCGGCGGGATTGCCGGGCTGCTGGCGGCGGGCGCGTTCCTGTGGGCCTGCGGGCGGGCACAGGGGCCCGCGACCCCGACGATTTCCATCGGGGACGGAGTCACGACGCCCGCGCACATGGCATGGGTGCCGCCGGGAAATTTCCTCATGGGCAGCGACAGCAGGCTTGCCCAGCCCAATGAGCGCCCGGCGCATGCGGTGCGCGTCGGCGGCTTCTGGATGGATGTCACCCATGTGACCAATGACCAGTTCGCCGAATTCGTGCGGCAGACGCACTACGTCACCACCGCGGAGAGCAAGCCCGATTGGGAGACGGTCCGCGTGCAACTGCCGCCCGGCACCCCAAGGCCTCCCGAGGCCGTCCTGGTGCCGGGCGCCATGGTCTTCGTCGGCACCCGCGCGCCGGTCAGCCTCGACGATTATGCGCGCTGGTGGCGGTACATGCCCGGCGCCGACTGGCGGCATCCGCAGGGACCGGGCAGCTCGATCGAAGGCAAGGGCGACCATCCCGTCGTGCAGGTCAGCTACGCGGATGCGCTCGCCTATGCGAAATGGGCGGGCAAGCGCCTGCCCACCGAGGCGGAATGGGAATTCGCCGCGCGCGGAGGCCTGGAGCAGGCCACCTATGCATGGGGCGACGAGTTGATGCCCGACGGGCAGCGGCAGGCCAATTACTGGGACACCCGGGCGCGCGCGTTTCCGGTGGTCAGTCCCGAGGCCGGAGGCGCGGCCGGCACCGTGCCGGCCGGCACGTTTCCTCCGAACGGCTACGGGCTGTACGACATGACCGGCAACGCCTGGCAGTGGGTGTCCGACTGGTACCGCTCCGACTATTTCGCCTTGCAGGCGCGCACCGCCGCCAAGGCCTCGATCGACAATCCGCAGGGGCCCGCGCAATCGTACGACCCGTCCGAGCCCGGTGTGCCGGCGAACGCGCCCAAGAGGGTGATACGCGGCGGATCGTTCCTGTGCAACGAGAACTATTGCCTGTCGTACCGGCCCAGCGCGCGGCGCGGCGCGGATCCCTACAGCCCCATGTCCCACGTGGGTTTTCGGCTGGTCAAGGACGCTCCCGCGCCCGCGTCCGTGCTCGTATCCCGCTTGCGGTGACCCGCCGCGGTCAATGGATCATCTGATTGATCTCGATGATCGGCATCATGATGGCCAGCACGATGACCAGCACGATTGCGCCCATCGCCAATATCATCAAGGGCTCGAGCACGGCGGTCAGCGTCATGGCGCGGCGCTCGAGCTCGCTGGACAGGGTGCGCGAGGCCCGCTCCAGCATGGCCGGCAATGCGCCGGTGCGCTCCCCGCTGCCTGTCAGGTAGACGAGCAGCGGGGGAAAGGTCTTTTGCGCCTGCAAGGCGTTTGCCAGCGAGCTGCCTTCGCGCACCTGCCGCGCGGCGTCGTCGGCGGCCAGGCGCAGCCTGTCGTTGCCCAGCGTGCGGCAGGCGGCGTCGAGCGCCGCCAGCAGCGGCACGCCGCCGCTGGTCAGGATGGCCAGCGTGGCGGCGTAGCGGGCGGTATTCACGCCCAGCACATAGCGGCCCAGCAACGGCAGGCGCAATACCCGGGCATGCCAGGCCAGCCTGAACGGCGGGTGGCGCAACTGCCAGCGCCACAGCGCGAACAGGGCCGCCAGCGCCAATGCCGCGGCAAGCCCCCATTGGCGGACGAAGTCGCTGGCCGACAGCATGAGCCGGGTCAGCAGCGGCAGCGTCTGGTGCGCCTGGTTGAACGCTCCCACGACCTGCGGAACCACGTAGCTGAGCAGGAAAACCACGATCGCTATCGATACCAGCGTCACGATGGCCGGATAGATGAACGCGGTGAGGATCTTGTTGCGCAGCATGCTGCGCGACTCGATGTAGTCGGCCAGCTTTTCCATGACCTGGGGCAGATCGCCCGATTCTTCCCCGGCGTCTATCAACGCCCGGTAGATCGGCGGGAAGTCGCGCGGATGCGCCGCCAGCGCCTGGCCCAGCCGGTGTCCCGCGCGGATATCGGCCCGCACCGCCGCCAGGGTGTCGCTAAGGTGGCGGCGTTCGGCCTGTTCCAGCGAGGCGCTCAGCGCCGTGTCCAGGGGCAGGCGGGCGGCCAGGAGACTGGCAAGCTGGCGCGTCAGCCAGCATAGGTCCGCGTCGTTGATGCGCGGGCCTTTCAGCAGCATTCCCGCTCCTGCGGGACCGCCGCGGGCGGATTTCAGCGACAGGGGCAGCAGCCCGCGCGAGCGCAGCGCCTGGCGCGCATTGCGGTCGTTGTCGGCATCGATCAGCCCGCGCTCTACGTGTCCGTGCGCATCGGCAGCTTCGTAACGATAGGCCGGCATATCGCCTCCTTGTTCCAATACCTCAGGATTCGCGTGTCACCCGGGCGATTTCTTCGTCGGTCGTGATGCCCTGCGCGACCCAGCGCATGCCGTCCTGGCGCAGGCTGCGCAGGCCGGTGCGCCGGGCGGCCTGCCGCAATGCCTGTTCGTCGGCGCCGGTATGGATCAGGCCGCGCGCGGCGTCGTCCACGGCAAACAGTTCGTGCACGCCCGTGCGGCCGCTGTATCCCGTATGGCTGCATGCCGGGCATCCGGCGGGGTTCCAGGCGGGCGCGCCGGCACGGTCGAGCTTGCAGTGCGGGCACAGTTTCCGTATCAGGCGCTGGGCCAGCACGCCCTGCAGGGTGGACGCCAGCAGGAAGGGTTCCACGCCCATGTCGATCAGCCGGGTGACCGCGGAGACCGCGTCGTTGGTGTGCAGGGTGGCCAGCACCAGGTGCCCGGTCAGCGAGGCCTGCACCGCGATCTGCGCGGTCTCCAGGTCGCGGATCTCGCCGATCATGATGACGTCCGGATCCTGGCGCAGGATGGCCCGCAGCGCCGTCGCGAAAGAGAGATCGATGCGGGCGTTGACCTGGGTCTGCCCGATGCCCGGCAGATCGTATTCGATGGGATCCTCCACCGTCAGGATATTGGTGGTGGCGGTATCCAGGCGGCCCAACGCGGCATACAGGGTCGTGCTCTTGCCGCTGCCCGTGGGGCCGGTGACCAGGACGATGCCGTGCGGTCGATGGATCAGCTTGTCGAGCTCGGCCAGCACGTCGGGCGCCATGCCCAGGCGTCCGAGTTCCAGGCGCCCCGTCTCCTTGTCCAGCAGGCGCAGGACGGCGCGTTCGCCGTGCCCGGTGGGCAGGGTCGATACCCGCACGTCGATCGGGCGCCCGCCTACCCGCAGGGCGATGCGCCCGTCCTGCGGCAGGCGCTTTTCGGCGATATCGAGGCTGGCCATGATCTTGATGCGGGACACCAGGGCGTTGTGCAAGGCCCGCCGCGGGCTGACGATGTCCCGCAGGGTGCCGTCCACCCGGTAGCGCACCATCGAGTGCGTCTCGAATGCTTCCAGGTGGATGTCGCTGGCGCCGTCCCGGGTGGCCTGGGTGAACAGCGCATTGATCATGCGGATGACCGGCGCGTCATCCTGGGCCTCGAGCAAGTCCTCGACCGGGCGGATGTCCTGCATCAGGCGGTCGAGGTCGATTTCGCTTGCGGCTTCGTCGACCACCGTCGCGGCGTCGCCCGTCTGCGTGTAGGCGGCCGCGAGCAGCGTGTCCAGTTCGGAGTCGGGCACGATGCGGTGGGGCAGTTCGCCATGGCGGCGGCGAATCTCGTCCAGCGCCCAGTCCGGCGTGCGCTCGGACGTCGTCAGCAGGACGCCGGACGAGGCGCTGGCCTGGATCAGCGCCCGCTGCGCGCGCGCCCAGGCATAGGGAAGCCGTGTCTTCACAGGCGCCCGCCGGAAGGGAGCGGGGAGGGCGCGGCGGGACGGGCGCCCGGGTCCGGCCGGCCGGTCGCCGGCGGCGAGGATGCGGTGGCATCCGGCGTGCGCAGGTCCAGCAGCCCGGTATCCGGGTCGCGGTCGATGCCGGGCAGCGCGTTGGTGCCCGCATCGGGCGAGAACCACGTCGACCGCGGCGGCAGGCTGGCCTGCACCGCACGCATATAGTTGTACCGGTCCAGCGTCATGCTGGCGCTGTCCTGCGGATTGCGCAGAATGTGCGGGCGCAGGAAAACCATGAGGTTGGTCTTGGTGCGGCTGCGGCTGTCGTAGCGGAACAGGTTGCCGATGAAGGGAATGCTGCTCAGCACCGGGACGGTTTTCGTGGTGTCGGAGACCACGTCCTCGATCAGCCCGCCCAGGACGATGATCTGGCTGTCATCGACCAGCACATTGGTTTCCAGGGCGCGCTTGCGCGTGACCAGCCCGTTGGCGGCGGTGGATACGCTGGGGTCGATGCTGCTGACCTCCTGGTACAGGGCCAGCTTGACCGTGCCGCCTTCGGAGATCTGCGGCCGGATGCGCAAGGTGAGTCCCACGTCTTCCCGCGAGATGGTCTGGAAGGGGTTGCTGGCTCCGTCGCCGGAGGTCGTGTACTGGCCGGTGACGAACGGGACCGTCCTTCCCACCATGATGCTGGCTTCTTCGTTGTCCAGCGTCAGCAGGTTGGGCGTCGACAGGATGTTGGCGCCTCCCGTCGATTCCAGGGCGCGGGCCAGGACGCTCAGGTTGACGATTTCCTTGCCCAGGACATTGACCGTGCCCTTGACCACGCCCAGGCTCAGGCCCTGGGCCAGGGCGTCGATGGTGGTGACGCCGCTTGCGTTCAGGCCGCTGCCGGCGAAGTTCGTGCCGCCGATGAATGAAGAACTGCCGGAATCGATGCCGTTTCCGCCCGTCATCCATTGGATGCCGAATTCGGCGGCCTTGTCGCTGCTGACCTCGACGATCAGGCTTTCGACCAGGACCTGCGCGCGCCGCTGATCGAGCTGGTCGATGATCTCGCGCAGGCTGCGGTACAGGGGAGGCGGGGCGGAGATGATGAGCGTATTGGTCGATGGATCGGCCTGGACGGTGGCGCCTCCGGCCGTGAACGCGACGGTATGGGCATCGTTGCGGCCCGTGCCGGCCGCGAGATCCGCCGCGCCGGCCAGCGCGGCGCCGCCCGATGCCGCGCCGGCGCCGCGGAACCCGGCGTTCGGCAAGGCGGAACTGGCGCCCATGCCGGACAAAGAGGCTGTCGTGGCGGCATTGGCATCCAGGCCCGGTTCCGGCAGGCCGCCGGTCGCCGGATCGCCTTGCCCGCCCCCCTGGCCGCTCAGGGCCCCGCGCAGGACGTCGGCCAGGCGGCTTGCCTGGGCATTGCGCAAGTACACGACATGCAGGTTTCCCGCCCGCGTCTCCGGGCTGTCGATGCGGCGGATCAAGGCGCGCGCCTGCTCCAGCTTCTCGGGGCTGCCGGCGCGCAGCAGCACCGAATTGCTGCGGGGATCGGCCACCACGGCGACTTGCCGGGGAGTATTGCCCCCGGTTCCCTGGTTCAGCACTTGCGACGCCAGGGCCGCCACGTCGGCCGCGACCCCGTGCTCGACGGGGACGAGGTCCGTGCTGAAGGAATCCGGGGTATCGATGCCGGCTATGACTTCGGCGATGCGCCTGAGATTGTCCGCATAGTCGGTAATGACCAGCGTGTTGTTGCCCGCATAGGCGTTGATGGAGTTGTTGGGCGCAATCATGGGCCGCAGGACGGGCACGAGATTGGCGGCGTTTTCATAGCGCAGCTGGAAGACCCGGGTGACGAGCTCGCCGCCGGAAGCCGCTTCGGGGGCCGTATCCCGGGCAACCGCCATGCCTTGCAGTTTTGCGTCGGCTTCGGGCACCACGCGGCTGATGCCGCCGATATCCACGACCGCAAACCCATGCATGCGCAATGCGCCCAGCAGCATGGAGTAGGCCGTCGCGCGATCGACCGGGGTCTCGGAAACCAGCGTCAACTGGCCCTTGACCCGCGGATCCACCATGAAGTTCCGCCCGGTGTAGCGGGCCAGGGCGCGTATCACGCCCTGCAGGTCGGCGTCCACGAAGTTGAGCATGGTGCCGTCCCCGGCAATATCGCTGGCTGCCGGCGCTTCGGGCGAGGACGCGGCCGGTTGCCTGGCGGCGCGGCGCGGCGCCGCCTGGGGAACGGGCCTGGGCCGGGAAACCGGGGTTGCGCCGGCGGGAGCGGACTCCGCCTGGCGCCAGCCCTGGCCGCCGGTCGAGGTGTGGACGATCAGCGGCGAGGGCTCGTGCGCATCGGCGCCCGGCCCGGTGGACGTGGCGCAGCCGCCCAGTGCCATGGACAGCGCCAGCGTCAGCCAGGCCGGGTGGAAACAGCGGCGTTGGCGCGCGATAGGGAGGAAATCTTTCATGGCAGTATCGATGAGCCTGTTTCTTCGGGATGCGCTAACGAAAGCTCAGGAGCGTCCGGTTGTTTTTCCGCGGGCCGAGCGCGGCCAGCAGGTCGTGCAGGCCGGCGTGGATGCCGGCATCGGCCGTGGGAGCGGCCTGGGCGGTGCCTTCGAATCGCAGGCCGCGCCTGTCCAGGGTCCCGGCGCCGTCGAGCAGCAGCGAACCTTGCCGTGTGCCCAATACCAGGTCGGCCCGGCCCTGCGAGCCCTGCCTCAAGGCGAGGACATAGTCGCCCAGCGGGCGGACGGGCGTGAGCGAGGAGGCGGCGTTGCGCCATTCGACGTCCAGCAGCCTGGCGCCCACCGGCCGGCCCGTGAGCGCAATGGCCGTGGCCGGCCATTTGACCGACAGCTCGCCGCCGGGACCGATGGCGGCGATGCGGGCGTCCAGCGTGCCCAGCACGGCCGCGGGCAATTGCAGCGTCTGCGCCGATATCCCGATGCCCGTCCAACCCGGTGTCACGCTCACGGGGCCGCCCAGCCAGGGATGGGAGACGAGCAGCCTGGGCCCCGGTGAAAACGACAGCCGCCAGCGCACCGGTTCGGGCAAGGTGCGGCGGCGCGCGGGCGTTCCCACGGCAAGGGCCGCGCTGCCGGACCAGATGGTCCCGCGGGCGTCGACGATGGCCAGCGGCCAGTCGGCCGGCAGCGCGGCCATGAGCCAGCGCGCAGGCAGGACCAGCGCGGCGGCGCTGCAGGCCAGCAACGCCAGCCCGGCGAGGAAGAGCGCCAGGCGCCGGTTCATCGCGCGCCTTCCATGGGCAGGGAGACGCGGACGCGCCCTGTCACGCTGCCGGGCCTGTCGCGGCCGTCGATATTGGCGCGGGCGAGCTCCACGAAGCGGGTCTGGACATGCAGGACATAGGGCAGCGCGGCCAGCCATTTCATGACGCGCGACACATCGGCATTGAGCAGCGCGATGTCCCAGGACCGCGGCGAGTCGTTGTCCGGGGCAGGGGTTTCGCTGATCACCGCCGATGTTTCGAGGCCGGCGCGTTGCAGGCTGGCGAGCAGGGCGGCGGACAGGTTGGCGGCATCGATCCGGCCCGAGCCCGCCTGCTCGAGAGCCTGCGCCTCGGCGATCAGGGCGTGCACCCTGGCCGCGTCGGCATGCAGGCGCGGCAACTGCTCGCGCGACTGCGCGATCGTGCGTAGCGCGGGTTGCACGGCCTGCGTCCATACGAGCGCCGCAACGGCGGCCGCCAGCGCCACGCTCAGCAGAATCCGTTCCCGCGGCGTGCGGGCATTCCACCATACGCCCGCCTGTAGCCTGAACGCGGCGAACGGCATGCGCCGGCGCGCAGGTCCCGTGGTCGGCGCAGGCGCATTCATGGGCGCTCCTTGCGGGATTCCGGGGGGCCGGCTCGCCGGACTTGCCAGGTATGGGCGGCGCCATCGTCTTTGCGCAGCGCCAGGGACCGCACGGCGGCGGCCTGATGCAGCGCCGCTTCGTTGGCCGGCGGCTCGTAGCCTTCCGCCAGCACCAGCGTCAATATGCCTTGCTCATAGCGTAGCGAGGCGACGTGCCCCGCGGCGAAACCCAGCACGTCCGCCGCGCCGAGCACCAGCGGCATGAAGCTGTCGTCGGCGGCGGCGCCGTCGGCCAGGCGCAACCGGTCGCGCACGCCTTGCACCTGGCGGACCGGATCCATGAGGATACCCATGGAAGGAAAGGCCTTGCGCACGGCCTGCTCGGTGGATGCCTGGACCGCCCGGGCTTCGCCGCGCAGTTGCGCGGCGTAGATATTCAAGCCGCACAACCATAGCAGGGCGGCGGCGCCGGCCCATAGCGCGGCATTGCGCCAGCGATGCGTGGACGACACCGGGCGCCATTCGGGCCGGGCCAGCGACCATCGGGGCAATGGCGCCCGCCAGCGCGCATCCACGGGCAGCGCCAGCGCCTGCCTGGGATGGGGATCGTCGGCGGGCAGCGCCAGGGCGTGGGGCACGATCGCGGCCAGCCCGAGCCCGGCATCGGCCAGGCGGCGCCAGGCGTCCAGCAACGCGTGGCGGCCGGTCCAGGCAATGCAGACACTGCCGTCGGCAGCGCGCGGCCCATGTGCAATGCAGAGTTCGGCGGTATCGCTGAGCGCCAGCGGCTCGACGCTGCCCCGCACCGCGGCCTCCAGGCGCCTTGCCGGCAAGGGCGGCAACTGCGCCGTCACGACTATGGCGTCATGGGGGTGCAGAATGGCTTCCACATGGTCGACGGGGACTGCGCGGGCAAGCTCTTCCAGCGGCAGCTCACCGCTGCGCAGCAGGTTCCCGCCGCGGCCAAACAGCGCAAAGGCCAGCACCGACCGCGGGGTGATTTCCGCCAGGGGAGGCAGAGGCAGGCGTAGGGTATGTTTGATTTCAGCCTCCGAGCCACTGTATGGCGGGGGGGTCGTCGCCCCGGCGATGCAGCAGGGCCTGCATCGTGAGGGGGGTGCCGTGGATGCTGACCTGGCCGGTGACCCTGAACCATTCGCTGCGCACGCTGACCGGGTGGCCCCCGGGGACAGCGGGCTTGCCCAATCGCCGGAAAAAGTCGTCGCCGCTGTTGAACCATTGCCCGCCATCGCGCTGGCTGGCGAGATCGCGGGCGTGGGCCAGGTCCAGGCCGGGAATGCCGGCGCTGAGCACCTCCGCGCTGGCGGTGTTCACGTTGATCGCGGTGTTTTGCGGCAGCACGGTCAGGTAGCCGGACAGCGTGGCCGCAATCTCGGGCGACATGCCTTCGAGCCCGGCCAGGTCGCCCAGGGTCCGCAGGCCCGGCACGGCCTGTTCGTGGCCCGGTCCGCCCTGCGAGTCGGCGACCCGGCCGGCAACGGCCTGGGCCAGGGACTCCTGCATGCCCAGGGCCGCCAGGATGTTCCGCAGCACGGCCAGTTCCCGGGGCCGCACCACGCCCTGTTCCGCCAGGCGCCGGATGTTGTACTTGCCTTGTTCGTCTTCGATCTGGCCCGAAAAGTAGGCCTTGCGCATGCCGTCGGGCGTGCTGATCTCGAGCCCCGCGATGGGCTGGGCCCAGACGGCATTCTTCCGGGTGACGGCATTGCGGCGTGCGTCGTTGAGCAGGATGATGCGCGACCAGTCCAGGCCGCCGCGCAGTATCCATTGCGCGTCCGTGCGGTCGCGTTCGATGGTCAGCGTATCGACCAGCAGGGCCTGGCGCTCCAGCAGGGCGGCGGCGGCGATGGCGGCCGCCGCCACGACCACCAGCGCGGCGATCACGGCCATGCCCCGTTGCGAGCCGGGGCGGCGCCCCGGACCGGGCGATGGACGACGCGCGGTGTGCAGGGACGCGGTCATGGCAGTTGCATCACCTTGCGGTATATCTCATCCCGGCCGTTGCGCTGGCGCCCGATGACGACTTCCAGTCCCGTCGCGGACCGCCCCGGGCCGGCGGCCGGCCCCGGCGATGTCCATCCCTGGCCAGGTATCCAGGCCCGGACGGCAAAGACGCTCACGTGTTCGAGCATCACTTCGCTGGTCCGGGCCTCCGGCAAAGGCAGGGTGCGCGCGGCCGGCCCCGCCGCCCGCCGCAACGTGCCGTTTTCCCGGTCCCAGGCCACTTGCTGCCATGCGCCGCCCTGCGCCGACCGGACCAGGGACAGCACCGGCTCGCGCCAATGGATGCCGGGCGGCAGCAGGGAGCCGGCGGGGGCCGACGGATTCCAGCGCGTGCCGGAGGGCAGGATGTCATCGCCCGCATGCCGGCCGATATCGCTTTCGAGCTGGCCCAGTACCCGCACGATCGCCAGCGTATCGTCGGTGCTGGCGCCCAGGCGCGCGCTGGAACGTTCGACCATGTCCAGGGCGCGCCACGAGATCAGGCTCAGCAGCGCCATCAGCGCCAGGGCGACCAGCACTTCGATCAGGGTGAAACCCTGCTGGCTCGAGCGCGCGCGGCTCATGGCAGTGCCGACAGCAAGCCGCTGATCTCTGCCAATACGGGTCCGTCGGGCAGGCGCGTGCGCACCGTGGCCAGCCTGAAGTCGCCGTTGACAGTGTTCTGGAATTGCTGCTCGCATATCAGGGCGAACGGCCCTTGCGGGCAGGGCTCGGTCCTGCGCCCCGGCGCCGGAAAGGCGCGCATCAGGCGCAGCTCGGCCAGGCGATTTTCGGCGGCCTGCAGCGCCAGGCTGCGCTGCTGCACGGCCAGGGCATTGCCGGCGCCGACGCCCAGCGCCCGGACGACGGCCGCCAGGGCAACGCTGACAATGGCCAGCGCGACCAGGACTTCCAGCAGCGTGAATCCCTTCTGTGGCCGCGGCGTATTCATTGCGGCACCAGGTATCGGCCCGTGCCCGAGCGCACGATGCGGACCGTGTGCAAGCCGTCATGCAATTCCACGGCCGCGGGGCCCGACGCCCATTCCGCGTCGAACAGCGTCGCCGATGGAGGATCTATGCGAACCTCGATCGCGTTGTCGGATATCCAGGCGCGCGGGCGCAGCGGGCTGGCGTCGGCAAAGCGCTCGGCGCGCCCCGGCCCCGCTTGCCGGGCCATGCCCGTCGGAAGAAACAGGTCGCGTGGCGCATGCACGAACCGATAGCCCCGGGCATCGGATTCCCACGCAATGGGGCTGCCGTCGCGGCGGGCTTCGGCCTGGGCCGCGGCGAACAACTGCGCCAGGCGCCGGGCATCCTGGCGCAGCGCGCGGGCATCGCCGTCCGGAAAGGCATGGACGCTGATCGTCGCCGTGGCGATGCCGATAATGGCCAGCACGACCAGCATTTCCAGCAAGGAAAAACCTCGTTGGCGCGCGCGGGGCTTATTGGGACCAGGAGCCGATATCGGCATCGTTGTCATTTCCCCCCGCTTTTCCGTCGGCTCCCAAAGAAAAGACATCGATTTCCCCATGGACCCCCGGGTTCAGATACTGGTACGGCGTGCCCCAGGGATCCTTGGGCAGATGATCCATATACGAGCGCCGGTTGCCGGATTGGCCGGACTGCGGCGCGTCGGCCAGGATTTCCAGGCCTTGCTCGGCGGTCGGATAACGCCCGTTGTCGAGCCGGTAGAGCTTGAGCGCCTGCATCAGGGCCGCGACATCCTGGCGCGCCGCCACGATGCGCGCCTGATCCGGGCGATCCATGAGATTGGGAACGATCAATGTGGCCATGATGCCCATGATGACCACCACGACCATGATCTCGATGAGAGAAAAGCCCCCCTGGCGGTGGATTCCGGGACGCCGCTCCGGGCAACCTTTTCGAAATCCTCTTTGCTGGCGACTCTTTTGATCTTTTGGCACCGGAGTTTAGAATTGTGACGTTTGTGTTAAAAAATAGTACAACTTTATATAAGACTCGCTCTTTTGCGTCAAATGCGCCCGTTGGCGGCGGCATGTGGAGAAAGAAATTGAAGGCTGCCGTTGCCGGGAATCCCGTCCGATGCTAGGCCGGTCCGGGCTTTTGCCGGCCGATGGGCCTGCCTGGGTCCGGCGCCTGTCGGTGCTGGCGCTCGCCGTGGGCGCGGGCGTGTGGGGCGCGCTGCTTTTCGCGCCGGCTCCCCGCACGCCGCCCCCGATGCTGGAGGCCATGCCCGATACCCGGCCCGACACGGCTGCGGCCGCCCGCTGGTTCGGAGGCGCGGCCTTGCGCGTGCGGGTGGCCGTCAAGGGCCTGATTGCGACCGGCGACGGCTCCGCAGGCGCGGCGCTGCTTTCCGTCGATGGCGGTCCGGCGCAGGCCTACCGGGCGGGGCACGCGCTGGCGCCGGGCGTCACGCTGCTCGCGATTTCCGCAAAAGACGTATCCATCGACCAGGATGGCGTGGTCGAACGGGTCGCGCCCCCGGATGCCCTGCCGAATGCGGGTCCGGGCTTTATTCCCGCTGCATTGCCCGATGCGCGCCGGCGGCAATAGCCGCAACCGGCGATGCCGCATGGGGCTGCACGCCTGCGGCGGCTTGCCCGGGCGCTGGAGCAGGGCGATTTGGGCACTCCCCTAGAACCTGTACTGCAGGCCCGCGACGAACGGGTTGTATTGCTGGCGGACGCCGCGCCGATGCTGCCTGGTGAGTCGGGATGCGACAGACCATGGATGCTTCGGCCGCCGGCTTCCGGAGCGGGGCGTCGCCAGGCCGACGGCGCACCGGTTGTTGACGTGGATCAAGTAAACGCCTCGAAGGCTTCTACAGAGGGCGTATATAAGATATATTTAGAATACATCTTATGTGCGGCGAGTGATTCCCATGACAACAATGATCCGGTCCCGGGTGTTCCCCGGCGGGGGCCTGCCGGGGGTGGCAGCAAAGGCCTTCCGTATCGTGCGAGGCCCATGGCCGGGCGGCCCCCGACGGCCCCGGGTCCCGGAGGCGCCAAGCCATGGCTGAGCTGCTGCGGATCCAGGAGCCGGACGGCGGCGGGCGGCCGCGGCCCGCCTGGTCGGCCTTTCTTGAACTGGGCTTCCGGCCCCTGTACCTGGCCGGCTCGTCGTGGGCGGCCATCTCTTTGGCCTTGTGGATATTCGCGCCCGGCTTCCTGCGGGGACGACTCGCCGGTGTCGCCTGGCACGCGCACGAGATGCTCTGGGGCTTCATCGCCACCATCGCGGTGGGATTCCTGCTTACGGCGGGCAGCAACTGGACCGGCGTCAATCCGCTCAAGGGCCGGGCGCTGGGGGCGCTCGCGCTGTCGTGGCTGGCGAGCCGCGCGGCCTATCTCGTGCCGGGGGAAACCGCTTTCGCGATCGCCGCGGCGAGCGAGTTGCTGTTCTTCGCGGGAGCCGCGGCAGGGCTGGGCCGCGCGATCTACGGCACGCGCAACCGCCGCAACTACGGCGTGCCGCTGCTGACACTCGCGTTGGGAGTTGCCGACGCCCTGTTCCTGCTCGCCGCCCGGCAAGGCGACTACGCGCTTCTTATGCGGCATTTCCATACCGGGCTGTTGTGCATGGCGCTGATCGCGCTGCTGGTGGCGAGGCGGGTGATCCCGTTCTTCGCCATGCGGGCGATTCCCGGCCTGGCGATTCCCATGCACGCGCGCAGCGGCCAGTGGCAATTGACCGTCGGCGCCCTGGCGATCGGCTGCGGGCTGCTGGGCTGGCCGCGGACCATGGCCTGGTTGCTGGCGGCGGCCGGGGCGATCGCGCTGGTCCAGGTGGTCGCCTGGAGGCCCTGGGCGGTCCGGCGCGTGCCCCTGCTGTGGATCCTGTATGTCGGCTATGCCGCGCTGGGCATCGGGCTGCTGGTTGCGGCCGCGCATGCGGAAGGTTGGGCCATGCGGGCCGCCTGGCCCGTGCACGTGATCGGCGTGGCGGGTTTTTCGGTGTTGATCATCGGGATGATCACGCGCACGGCGCTGGGCCACCTGGGGCGGCCGCTGCGCACGGACGGCCTGATGGTCTGGTGCTATGCGCTCGTGATCGCGGCGGCCGCGCTGCGGCTGGCGGCGCTGCTGCCGACCGGTGCGCCGTCCGGAATGCTGTACGCCTCGGCCGGCGCCTGGATCCTGGCGTTCGCGCTATACCTGTGGCGCTTCGTCCCGATGCTCATCCGGCCGCGGCAGGCCCCGGCGGAGACGGCCGTTTCCCGACCCGGGAAAATTCCCGGCCGGCCAAGGACTGGCGAATGAAGCTGGAACGCGGGAGCGCGCCATGAGCTACGGCATCCTGCTCGCCCTGCACCTGCTGGCGGCCATCGCCTTCGTCGGCACGGTCCTGTTCGAAGTGGTCATGCTCGAGGGTGTGCGCAAGCATTTGCCCCGGGAGACCATGCGCGACGTGGAGCGCGCCATCGGCGACCGCGCCGTGGCGATCATGCCGTGGGTGTTGCTGGCGCTCTACGCGGCCGGCATAGGGCTCGCCTGGCAGCACCGGGCTGCGCTCTCGCAGCCGCTGGCCAGCAGCTTCGGCCTGCTGCTGGCGCTCAAGATCGCGCTGGCGGTGAGCGTGCTCGGCCATTTCCTGACGGCCATGGCGTGGCGGCGGCGCGGCACGCTGAACGGCCGGCGCTCGCGGCGGTTGCACCTGAGCGTGTGCTGCCACGTCGTGCTCATCGTGCTGCTGGCCAAGGCCGTGTTCTATCTGCACTGGTGACCGGAAGCCCGCCGCCTAGTGTCCTGTCGCAGAAATACGTTTCGCAAGGCGTTCGATTTTCTGCAGAATGGATTCTGCGGTGGCGATCCATCGGAACGGTGTGGCCTCGGCGTTATAGCGTTGAACAAACAGCTC